>Ga0310122_10003370_pt1 | contig 10127 bp, 10 predicted proteins | sample CB6_Bottom_1051__FD_203503 | JGI IMG/M metagenome (GOLD analysis project Ga0310122, IMG submission 203503) | Marine microbial communities from Western Arctic Ocean, Canada - CB6_Bottom_1051 | ecosystem: Environmental > Aquatic > Marine > Oceanic | place: Canada: Western Arctic Ocean | collected...
CACAGATGCCCGAGAAGCAACTCTGATGAGAAGAATCTCCGTGCGATCTCGATTCAGAAGAAAACGTCTCGCCCCTCGCTGGGGTGACTCGCTGGCTCCTCTGCTCGACGTGATCTTCCTGCTGGTGATCTTCCTGCTCGTCTCGGCACGCTTCGATAGCACCCATACGATCACGGTCGATCTGCCGCAGGCCCATGGCGAGGCGAAGACAGCGACCAGCAGTGACCCGCTGGTCGTGACACTGCTGGAGAACGGAGATCTTCGCTGGCACGACCAGCAAATCTCTCCTCGACAGTTTTCAGATACACTGCAGAAACTCGATCCCGAGCAACGGCTCCGGCCTTTCACCATCCGAGCGGATCGGTCCGTAGCACTGGAATCGGGGATTCAGTTGCTCGAGTTGCTCGGTTTGCTCGGCTGGAGCCAGGTCGAATTCGAGGTTTCTCCGGCCCCGGAAGACCTCCGTCACCTTGAGGATTCCTCCTCTGACAGATAGGATCGTCCTGTGGGGCGGACTCCCATAGTCCCCCGCCCCAGAACCCGCTAATTCCGGGAGGAGTCGCGATGCTGGTCGCTACCCGAGAGTCCATCCTTACTGCTGGTGCGCTGCTGCGGCGGTTTGCACTGATTCTGACCGTCTCACTTGGCCTCGTCACCGCAAGCTGTGGTGGCGGTGGCGACGATTCTGGCTCCGGCAATGGCAGTTCGGTAGGGCCGGAGGAACTCGCCGCTCAGGTCGATGCTTTTTACGACAAAGCGATGAGCCTGGTCGAAGATGCGAAGAAGGCCCAGGCCGAGAAATATGCCGCCAGCGATCTCGAATTGGCGATCAGGGGACTCTCCAAGGCGAAGGAATACATGGACGAGGGTGAGTCGAAGAAAGCCAAGAGACAGATCACCAGTTCCAAGCGCAAACTCGACGTGATCATCCGGAACATCGCCAAGGTCGCCGCCGAGATGAAGGGTATCGAGGAGAAGATCACCATCTATCAAACAAAACTCACCGAGGCCAAGGCCGCAGGTGCCGAGAAGTACGCAGCCGCGGAACTGGACGGTGCAGCCAGATCCTTCGAGAAGGCGATGGGATACATCGGAGACGGCAAGACCAACAGCGCTGGCAAGTACATCGGTTATGCCATCAGTGATCTGCGTCGGGCCCTCGAAGAGGTTGGCCGCAAAAACCAGCACAAGAAAAATGCAGACGAGGAAAAGGCTTTGCTGGCCGAGAAACTTCAACAGGCCATCGAGTCCGGTGCCGAGGAAAAAGCACTGCGCGACCTGGAGTACGCCCGCGACCGTGAACGGTTGGGAGACCAGGCCTACGAACGAGGTGAATTCGAAATGGCAGCCCGCAATTTCCGGGATGCAAAGAGTGGATACATCGGTGCCATCGAAACTGCCAAACGCGTCACCAACGCAGAATCTGTCACCTCTGGCAACAACAATCCTGGGGTTCGCGACAGCGGCGGCGACGACGTTCCGGGGATCGATCAGATTGAAATCCCGGACATCGGAGCCGGCGGAGATGTCGATGTCGCCACCGACTTGCCGGGACTGTTCGCCGGTGCCGCTGAATACAACTCCGCCAAGGGCTCACTGCGGCTCAGCTGGGCCGACGGCACCGAACTTCGACAGGATATGATCAGGCTGCTGGGAGATCCTTCTCATGTGCACTTCGAGGGGGACGAAGGAGTCGGTCAGGGTCAGGATGGTTCCTATGTGATGGCGGGGAACACCTCCGGTTACTGGATCATCAACTCCTCCTTCCGGGATGGAGTTCGGGTGCGCGTCAAGGTCCTGTTCCAGTTGCTCATCAACAGACCCGACTTCGAGATTCTGCTGATGTCGAACAAGGGTCAGGATTTCTACGCCGTCTCCTATGGTGCCACTGCCCGGGTCTATGATGATGGGCTCGCGGTCGGTCACATGAGGAGCCCGCTGCCGGCCTACAGAAAAAATCCCAAGGACTGGGTCCAGAAACGAGAAGCCTACGAGTTCGAGTTCATCTACTACAAGCGTGATGAAAACAAGGGAGTGCTCGAGGCCAAGATCAATGGCGAGACGACTCTCAAACTGAAAACGGACCGTTATCGCACCGGTTTTCCGGGGTTCCGCTGGAACGACACCAAGTTCATCATCCAGGAACTCGAAGTCTCGGGGCTCGTCAATGAGGAATGGGCCAGGGTAGAACTGGAGAAGGCTTCCAGTGGCCATCGTGAGGGCGAAGACGAAGACGAGATCGACTTCTAGTCGCCAACGTACTGTTGGTCGAGGAGATCTGCCTTGAGGAAGACCGTCCTGAACTCAGCCCATCAGCGCCACGGTGCTCGCCTCGTCGAGTTCGGTGGCTTCGAGATGCCGGTCTGGTACTCGGGCCTCACCGCCGAACATCATGCGGTGCGCCAACGCGCCGGAGTATTCGATCTGTGTCACATGGGCAGATTCGAGATCGTCGGAGAAGACCCGGCACAATCCCTAGATCGCCTCGTCACCCGCGATGTCTCCACCATGAAAAAAGGTCAGGTGTGCTACAGCCTCGTCTGTCGCGATGATGGAGGAGTACTCGATGACATCCTGATCTATCGCCTGCCTGATCGCTGGTGGCTGGTGGTCAACGCCGGCAATCGCGACAAGTTGCTCGGCTGGTTGTCCGACAAGCTGGTCGCTGCAGAGGTGGTCGACCACAGCGAAGATGTGGCGATGGTCGCCCTTCAGGGTCCCCTCGCCGCCTCCCTGCTCTCACCTCACATCGACCGACCCAGGGGGCGGGCGCTGGAAGATCTGGGTTATTATCGTATCTCCCGGGCAGTCGTGAATATCACCGGCGAATCGATCGATGGCTGGGTCTCTCGCACCGGTTACACCGGCGAGGACGGATTCGAGATCTACTTGCCCTGCTCTGATGCCGAGGCGGTTTTCGATGCTCTGCTCGATCTGTCCGACGAGGTGATCGCCTGCGGGCTCGGTTGTCGTGACACCTTGCGCCTGGAGGCGGGAATGCCCCTCTACGGTCATGAACTGTCGGAGCAACTCGATCCCATCGGAGCCGGACTCGGTTTTGCGATCGCGCTCGACAAGCAGTGCGGATTCATCGGACAGGAGGCGCTGCGTCACATCTCCAGCACCGGTCCGAGCCAACAGTTGCGCGGATTTGTCGTCGATGGACGGAGGCCCGCGCGCCAGGGAGCGGCCATCCTTCACGATGGCCACATCGTCGGTGAGGTCACCAGCGGCTCTCCCTCTCCGACCCTGGGGGTTCCCATCGCCTGTGGATACGTGGATGCCACCATCTCGGAGGATTCTGAACTGGAAGTCGACCTGAGGGGGAAATCGGCACTTCTGAGACCCCATCCGCTGCCGTTCTATCGCCGCGATGCCCAGAACGCCTGAGCCCGGGTTGGTCGATGCAAAGGCGGGTATCTGCTTGCAAAGTCACCATTACTGGCCGATATTTCGCCACATGGAAGGAGGGATCAGGGATGTCAGATGTCCCCCAGGATCGAAAGTACCTCCCCTCCCACGAGTGGGCCCAGATCGTCGATGGACTGGTGGTGGTGGGGATCTCCGGGTTCGCTGCTTTGGAACTGGGAGAACTGGTCTACATCGAATTGCCCGAGGAGGGCTCCGCGGTCAAGTTCGATGAGCCATTCGGAGAGATCGAATCGGTGAAAGCAGTCAGCGAGTTGAACTCCCCGGTCGCCGGGACAGTGGTCGCGGTCAACCAGGCTCTCATCGACAGCCAGGAAGCGATCACCAGCTCCCCCTACGAAGCCGGCTGGATGATGAAGGTGAAGCCTGCCGAGCAGTCGGGTATGGAAAACCTGCTCGAGGCGGATAGCTACCAATCACAACTGAGCGAATCCTGAACTGAAATCTGTATCGATGCTGTTGTCAAAATCTCTCGATCTGGTTCGTTGTCTGGCCCCCTGTCCACTGTCGGCTGCCGACAACATGGCGCTCGATGATGTGCTGCTCGACGAACCCGGCTGGTTCATCCGCCGCACTCGATGGGACTCTCCCGCAGTGACCATCGGACGTTTTCAGCAGTGGCCTCGCTCAGACCGACAGGACTGTTCGGGACTTCCCTTGCTCCATCCTTTCGGTACCACGCCAGAGAGTCCTGATTCGCTCCCGACCGTACGTCGAATCACCGGAGGAGGAGCGATCGTTCACGGCGAGGACCTGACCATCGCCATCGCAGGGGACTGCCCCTCTGCCACCTTCCCTCGGCGACGACCCGCCGAGGTCGCCGCACGGATCTCAGCGATCCTGGCCGGGTTGTTCGACCAGACGGCATCCAGCCGCCAGGGGGATTCTAAGGAGAGCTCGATGCAAGAGGTCGCCGACTGTTTCGGTCGGCAATCGGCCAGCGACGTGGTGGTCCCCGGCATCGATGGTCCGATCAAGGCGGCAGGAATCGCACTCGCCTTTCGAGACGGCCGGGTTCTGATCGAGGTGAGTCTGCGCAGAGACCTGCTGGCAGCAGATCCCTGCGATGATCTATCACGACTGGTGAGGCTCGCAAAATCACTCGGACTCGAACCGCAGCGGTGGCAACAAGGCGCCGATCTGGTGCAAGGATGCTGGGCCAGGAAGATCAGCGATCGGGTCCGGGAACGGTTTGGCAACCCGCACTGGAATCGTCGCTAGGGACTCTCGTCGGCTCCGCGTGCACTCCACCAGTCGCGCAACGATTCGACGTCACGGACGATCTGCCGCTTGAGCGCACTGATCGACTCGAACCGCCTTTCACCGCGAAGACGCCGGTGCAATTCGACCTCGATGACGATTCCATAGAGGTCACCTTCGAAGCCATCGAGATGCGCTTCGAGACAATCGAGATCCGGATCGAAGGGAGTTCCCTCCGGTGCCTCGGGAGTGCCGAATGTGGGTCGTCGACCAATATTGATGGCTGCCGGCCAGAGATCGGATGGATCGTCGAGGTTCGCGGGTTCTGTTTCGCCGAGGATCGATACGCATCCGAGGTAGACACCTACCGGCGGCACCAGTACCGGTCCCGGATCGAGGTTCGCGGTCGGAAATCCGATGGTATGACCTCTTCGATCGCCATGGATCACCTTCCCCCGCAGCGCAAAAGATCTCCCGAGTAATCGCCGGGCGCGGGTCAGATCGCCCTTCTCCAGGCATTTACGAACTACCGAGGAACTGACCGCCTCTCCCTCGATCAACAGCGGAGGCGAGGTGCGAAGTTCGAGCGTGAGATCCTCGAGCGAACCGACGTACTCGGGGGTCCCCTGGGCTCCGGCGCCGAACGCGGAATCAAATCCCATCAGCAGATGAGCACACCCGAGGGCACCTGTCAGAACCTCATCGATGAACCGTTCAGGACTCCAGCGAGACAGTTGCTCGTCGAACGGCAGTATCACGACCGTATCCACACCAGCGGCTTCCAGTAGTTCCAGCTTTCGATCGAGAGGAGTGAGGACTGCCGGCGTCATCCCCTCGACCACCTGTTTCGGATGGGTGGAGAAGGTGATCACCGTCGAGGTTCCCCGCAACTCTTCGCTCCACTGCAGCAGATCGACCAGCAATGAAGCGTGTCCCCGGTGAAATCCATCGAAAAACCCGATGGTACAAACCGGTCTGGAGATTCGACTCTCCTGCAACTGAGCGAGACCGTGGATCGTGTTCAAGGTCCACACTCTCCTTGCTGCCGCGGTTGTTCCAGTTCGCGCAAGACTCCCTTGATGGCCACCTTCTGATCGGCCGAAACCCGTCCCAGGATGAGGATGCCATCGAGATGGTCGGTTTCGTGCTGGATGCAGCGCGCCAACAATCCTTCTGCTTGCAGCTCGAAGGGTTCCCCGTCGGGACCGGTGGCACGGACCGTGATGGTGCTGTGACGATCCACATCGAGGCGGATTCCCGGCAGACTGAGGCACCCCTCCTCGCCCGTTTCCAGCGCACCTCTCGATTCCGGATCGACATCGATCTGCGGATCTATGAAGGTCCACTCTTGCCCCTCTTCGGGCGTATCGACGTTGATGTTGAGAACGAATACCCGGGCATCCCAGCCGACCTGGGGCGCGGCCAGACCGATCCCGCGATATTCATACATCAGTTCGAACATACGATCGATGCAGGCGCGAACGTTGTCGTCTGGAGGTCCCAGCGCCCGGCAAGCCCGATGCAGGAATGGATCCGGGTAAACCCGTAGGTTCAGTTGCTCCGGTCCGGGAATATCGGCGGACGGAGGCAAATCAGGGGAGTTGGGCGAAGGTGACGACAAGGGTCCTCCCTGGTACGGATACGGTCGACACTGTCGGGTCCACCGCTTGCGAATCCTAGCAGTCTGGCGCGAATTCGGCCACAGTTCCAAGTGCAAATCCAGTCCGGAGATGTTGACCATCCTGGTACCTACGGGTACCCTCCGGGGTTTGCGGGACTGACCCCCGATCCACCCGATTGCGATAATTCACCACGGAGTGATGTGCATGGCAGCAGCCGACAACTTCTTCTCGAAGGCCGACATGGCGCTCAAGAAGCGCAATTATGACTACGCCATCGAGCTGTACCAACAGGGTCTACAGATCGACCCGGACCGGTTCGAGGAGCGTAAGCGCCTCAGGCAAGCCCAGATCCGCAAGATCCAGGACAAGGGTGGCAACACCATCGGTACCACCGGGGTCAAACTCAAGAATGGTTTCTTGCTGGCCAACATCCGCAAACTCGGCGTTCAGAAGAAGTACGAGGAGCAGATCATCGAGATCGAGAAGTTCCTGTGCGTCGCGCCCCAGAGTGCTTCCGAGTTGTTCTTGCTGGCACAGGCATTCATCGCCACCGAGCGAAGTGAAAGCGCCAAGCAGGCCTACTCCGAGGTGACAGAAACGGACGCCAGCAACGCCGAAGCCTGGAAAGCACTGGGACGCATCTACGAACAGCAGAAGGACCTCGATCAGGCGATCGAATGCTGGGAACGGGTGCGCCAGATCTCCCCGCACGATGCTGAGGCGGGCAAGGCGGTCCGAAACCTCTCGGCAGCACAGATGTTGGTCAAGGCCGAAGAACGTAAAAAGGGTGGTGAGGGTTCATTCCGAGACCTGCTCAAGGACGAGGACGAATCGAAGAAACTGGAGCAAGCCTCTTCCATCATCCGCACTGCAGATGATGCACGCAGCGCCATCGATGTGGCCAGAGAGAAGGCAGAAAAAGATCCGAGCAACTCGCGCCTGTGGCGAGAGCTGGGAGATCTCCATGCCAAGGCTCGCGAATACGAGACTGCTCGCGCTTCCTACGAAAAAGCCAAGGAGGTGAACCCGCAGGATATGTACGCGGCCGACAAACTCGGAACCCTGAGGGAGACGATCTTCGTCGATCAGTTGGAGACCCTGCGCCAGAAGGTCGCGGGGGGCGACACCGAGGCTGCGGCGGAACTCGACAAGGCCGAGGCCAAGCACAAGGTCTTCATGCTCGAGGAGAGCGGCCGGCGGGTAACCGATCACCCCACCGACTTCGGTCTCAAGTTCAGGTTCGGAGAGCAATTGACGGAAGCCGGACGCTGGGACGAGGCGATCGCCCAGTACCAGAACGCCCGCAAGGATCCAAAGTTCGTCACCCCATCGACATACCAGATCGGCAAGTGCTTCTTCGAGAAGGATCTGTACGATCTCGCCATCAAAGAATACCAGGCAGCACTGGGCCAAATAACCGAGAGCGACAGTAACCTCGCCAAGGAGGTACGGTATGATCTGGCTCTGGCCCACCAGAAGAAGGGTGAGAGCGAGAAGGCTCTCGAGTTCCTGGAGGAGATCATGTCGGTGGACATCAGTTTCCGCGACGTCTCCGAAAAAGTGACGGAGATCCGTAGCCACCTGTGAGGAGGTTGCGGAATGAAAGAGGATAATGCCGAATAACATTTCGAGTGCCAAGCGACTGCGACAGGGTTCCCGACGCAACCTGCGAAACCGGATGAGAAAATCCGAGATCCGCACTCTGACCAAGAAGGTTGTCGCCCACGTCGAAGCAGGCGAGCAGGATAAAGCGCAGGAGTTGGCGCAGGTGGTCCAGGCAAAACTGGATCGTGCGACAAAAAGCGGTACTCTCCACGCCAACACGGCGGCGCGACGCAAGAAGATGCTGGAGCACCAACTCGCATCGAAGAGCAAACCCGCTTAGTTTCCTCCCCTGAAACAGGAATCAGGGCCAGGTAGCTCAGTTGGTAGAGCACTGCACTGAAAATGCAGGTGTCGGCAGTTCAATTCTGCCCCTGGCCACATTCAGAAATGGATGCCCCACTCGGTCTGATGACCGGGTGGGGTTTTCAATTGGACTGGAGGAAACCACTGGATTGGTGATGGCTGTAGAACAGATGGCTGGCCTACTGGAACATCCACGACAAGTCGTTTGAGTAAACCCGATACCCTATCGACTCCTCGTTGTCATTGAGAAGGACTCCGATAGAGTGGATTCCAGCCCTTCTGCCAGGGAACTCGACGAAAGGATCTCTCGATGAAAAGTGCACTCCTGAAGATGACATTATTGATCCTGGTAAGCCTGAGCGTCGGGTGCCAGGCCTTGAAAATGGACTATGGGCAGCCGGCGGCGCAGTTTCTGGAAAAGGATGTGGCGACAGCAGGGAAGAAGTATCTGGGCAAAAAAATCACCATCAAAGGGACCGTGACCCGGATCGATGTCAGCAACCCGCAAGCCGGATGGATCTATCTTGGAAACGGGATCCGTTGCGATTTCAGCCGTTTACCAGCGATGGCACAAAGCAAGAAGCCCGGTGACATTGCTTTTGTCGACGGTATTCTCAAGCATTGTGAGGAAGGAAATATCCTGCTGGAATCCGCCATGCTCCGCGATCCCACCGCGCCCTTCTCACCGCAGCGATAAAAGAATCCCGAGCCCGGTCTGAGGGAAGATGGCATCACGAAGAGTGGGTGGACAAGAACACCCAGGAGAAGCGACAGCGTGATGGGATCATGGCGACCTACATTCATCGTGAGCCTCGCTCGTTCCACGATGTGACGCCCTCAGCCGCAACTGCTGAAGAGGATTCCCCCTTCTAGTAGGCAACTACCTATTTGCCCTCCGGGCTTAGAGAGTCCTTCCGCTAGGTCCGGAGGCCGTTTCAATCTCCACCGATCGTGCCGGTGATTCGACCATCGCCGAAGGTTACGACAAAACCACCACCGTCCCCCTTCGTACGCAGTTCAACAAGTTGCTGCCCCTTGTCGTTGTAGGTGACGACCGCACCCCCGTGCTTCGTCGTACTCAGCCCCACGAGTTCCTGCCCCTTGCCGTTGTAGGTGTAGAGCGCACCCTTGTCGCCCGACGAAGATAGCCCCACGAGTTTCTGCCCCTTGTCGTTGTAGGTGGTGACAATACCATTGCCGAACACACGCGCACTCAGCCCGACGAGTTTCTGCCCCTTGCCGTTGTAGGTGGTGACCGCACCAGTGCCCATCGCCGTCGTACTCAGCCCCACGAGTTTCTGTCCCTTGCCATTGAAGGTGGCGATCCCACCATTGCCGTTCACCGTCGCACGCAGCCTCACGAGTGGCTCGCCCTTGTCGTTCACAACCTGAAACTCCTTCGCCTGGATGACATCGGGCACCTTCTCCGGCTTCGCCTGGCCGACGATCAGGACGGTGGTGATGGCGATGGTGAGTGAGATCAGTCCTGTCCGCAGACGGCGGTTGGACCGTTCGAGATGGGCGAATCGTTGTTCAATATTCATGGGCCTCCTTCTGCGACGAGTATGCCACAGAGGAAGCCCGAGATCATTCGGTGATCATTCCCGCCAATGTCACGCGCCCAATATCACGCGCAGCACGTCCGTCATCTTTCCAAGGAAGTGACCCGCGCCATGTCGCAAGAAATCCAGGTCAGGTAACTCAGTTGGTAGAGCACCGCACTGAAAATACAGGTGTCGGCGGTTCAACTCCACCCCTGGCCACATTCAGAAAACGATGCCCTCGTGTGATTGACATCATGCGGGGGCGTTTTCTTGGCTGTCTCCGTCGGTCGGGTCGGCATGGCGCCGCCTGTGGTTCCACGAAATCCACTCCACCGACGACGCCCGAGCCGAGACCCCAGATCATTCGGATCAACGGAGTGTATCCATTCATCCGCACTGAGAGTCATGAGATCTGAGGTTTCGG
>Ga0310122_10003371_pt1 | contig 10123 bp, 5 predicted proteins | sample CB6_Bottom_1051__FD_203503 | JGI IMG/M metagenome (GOLD analysis project Ga0310122, IMG submission 203503) | Marine microbial communities from Western Arctic Ocean, Canada - CB6_Bottom_1051 | ecosystem: Environmental > Aquatic > Marine > Oceanic | place: Canada: Western Arctic Ocean | collected...
TGGATACTGATTGGTTGTACAAACAAATTGATTCAGATAGATTGGAAGGGTTCATCCGAAACCCCTTCCAACTGAATATGGTAGTTTGATGGGCTTTCAGTGGGTCTGTTGCATCGCTACGCTTCCGAATACCCGCATTGCATAGGGGGGCCCTTCCGAATAGTTTACCAAATGCAGTATTAGAGGGATGATTTGGATTTGGTGTACATGAGGCAAAGAAATAATATCGCCTTGATGGGTATGGCTGCGGTTGGTAAAAGCTATATCGGTAAAAAAATAGCAGCAATTTCAAATTATGAATACATGGAGACAGACAAACTCATCGCTGAGCAGGCGAATCAGGAGGGTAAGAGATACCAGGACCTTTCTGATGATGATTTCTTGAGGATCGAGAAAGATGTTTTCATGAAGTTGGGTGATTTATCAGGTAAGGTCATTGATACTGGTGCTAGCGTTATTTATGACCAAGATGTGATGCGTAAAATCGCAGAGTTTGCTCATGTTGTCTATATTGAAGATCGTATTGATGTTATCAAGGGCCGTTTTGATGCGCGTGGTCCTGTGCCTTTGATGCGCATTGAGGGTAAGACATTCGAGCAGTTATTTATCGAAAGGCAGCCGTTGTATGAAAAGTATGCACAATCCACAGTAACACGAAACAGTCTTCGCAATAATGATGCGCGGCTGGTGGTGGAGCAAATACTTGAACTTGTAAAAGATGATGAATCCTAGATTTTGTTCTTGAGAAAATAATCTCTGAAGTTTACAGCGAATAATCGGGTTCGGATATTTTGAAAGGGTCTATCCGAATACCCTTTGAAACAGATATTGAATTCAAAGGGCTTTCAGTGCGTCCTTTAAGTGACTACCCATCCCACTAACTAATCCTTGTGCGTCTGAACCCCGCTAACCAACGAATGGAATTTGTTCCGATTTTCAGTCCGAATTGGAATTGACGGGGGTTATTCAATGCGTATCATCGATGGGATTCCAATTGACCTCCTCGGCGTAGCCGAGGCTGCGAAGCCATAAGAACAGGAAGAATCAGTAGGGTTTGTGCGCCGGAGTCACCAGCATCGTCAGGATGCAGTCTCGGAGATTCTCGGAGTCACCATGTTGTTGGCGATGGTCGTGACCGTCATCGGCGGTGTTTTCGTCCTACTCGGGCCCTTCCTCAACGACATCAGCGACAATCGGGAATGGTCTGCCGGCTCGGTCGCCGCGACCCAATTGAATGACCGCATACTCATCGCAGCACAATCGCCCGAAGGAGGCGGGTTGGTACATCAGAACGCTCAGATATCCCGCTCAATCGATTCCCTACGGGACGCTGAAACTTGGAAGATTCAGGCCGACCTCGGAGGGAGCGACCGGACAGTCGTGGTTTTGGATGGCGACCTAATCAATGTGACCAGCACCAATCGAACTGCGTTGACCGTGACCGCAACCGCAGATGGGGTCAGTGAATCGTGGACACTCACCAACGGCACGGGCAACCACACCATCTCGAACCTCAGTGGTACGATAATCATCGATGTCCAAGACATACACGGGGTACTTTCTCACCGATTTGTGCAAATTTCAATCGATGGGCTGCGCCTCAATAATCCGCTGACAAGCGGTACTTTCATAGTCGATTTGGTGAATGGGGCAAGAGTCGAAAAGTTGCCCAGTGATGCAATCGAAGTCAGACAGTTTCCTCGCCTTCAGCACGACCTGCTGCTCGATGGTACGCCCCGTGTCAGCCTCGTTCTTCTCGACATAGACATCTCAGCGAGCGCACAACGCCACATGACGAACATTCACCTCGACTCGAAAGGTGTGACCGAACTTTTTGACGGCAGCGCGAGAAATCTCGTCATGGTAGTCGATGTCGCCGGCGACCCTTCCATTCTGCCACAGTACATCCACCACTGGACTGGTGACCACGCCCTCTACCTCGCCTCCGGTCATGTCGAGGACTACCGCGGCTTCGGTCCACACGCCAGACTCTCCGGAGTCGATGGTATCACCATAATTCCGTCAGATGTCCAATTGGATCTCCATGTCTCACTGCAAACGGTGGAGGTCTCCTAATGCGCCGCCGGAAGGACGATGATGCGGTCTCGGCAGCCATCGCAACGGTTCTCCTGTTCGCTGGAGTCCTCTCCATCATCTCGGGCATGATGGTCACAATTACACCCCTAATCAACGAGAAGCACGGTTCGATTGAGCGACAGGCGATGGCTGGCCAGATGACCGACTTGGCTCTTGAAACCGTGAGGTTGTCGGAATCGGGGCTGCCGGGTGACTCTGCCTCCATGCCACTTCGACCTCACACCGGTGAGTTAGGCTGGGATTACAGCCACGGCGGGACCTGGTATTCGGTCGCCTACACCGAAGAGGGAAGTCTACGGCTCGACGACTTGCTCGATGTGGACGATGATGTTCGGATACGATATCCATCAGGAGAGGTTTCTGCTGTCTGCTACTCTGATTTGCGGGCCAGTGGAAAGGCGTTGTGGAACTACAGATTACCAGCGACTCATGGAACGGTGCAGATAACTCCGCAGACCTCCTTGCAGTTGCCTCTCGATGTGACTGAGGTCAGCTTCTCATCGAATAGTGGTTCGGCTCAAATCGGCTTGGCTCATGGCGAGTCGGGCAGATTCACCGTAACTGACGACAGTTGGATTCGCTCGGATGGCCCACTGCGCGTCATGTTCCAGCGGGGCGTAGGGGGTGCCACTCTGGTGGAACCGGACTTGGCTAGCCCTCAGGATGAAACCGGTCGGTCGTGGACCGTACCTCTCCCAGCGGGCGTGGTCTCCGCCCATTTCGTGAGCGATTCACTCTCATCAGTCGAATGGAGTCTAGGCGGGGTGAGCGGCAGCGGTCAAACTACCGGACTGCCAGCAGAATGGGGCAACTCATGGAACGCCAACGCGGGAGATGTCCTGTCCATCGAATCGGGTCTGCCCGGTCGGCTTCTGCTCGTCTGGGGCAACTCGAACATAGGGGCCACGATGTGGCCTGATGTAGGGGGCTCCTTCGCCGGAACCGACTTCCTTCTACCTGGCGCAGATGGCAGCGTTCTGATCGAAAACACCCAGTCATCTCCAGTATCAGTCCAGATTTCCGGGCTCTATCAGTCCGTGCCGGGAGATGGTCTCCTGCGAGTAGATTGGCAGGATGGTGCAGACACCATCACCTCTTCGGGCCCCATCCAGATTCACTGGTTGGCCGACAGCAGCGCAAGCGGTGCTGAGAGAGTCGGCTCGCTCGAGATGATTGCCGCCTTGGACACCGGCCACTCAAGTGGCACCTCACACTCGTTCCAAACTCCGGAGAGCAGCGGCGATGTCCTATTCATCCTGCAACCAGCTACGCCATCCACTTCGCTGACACTCTTCACCTCCATCGCAGGTAACATGAGCCCACAGGTCACCCTCAATGACAGCACATTCTCACAAGTGGTGCTGCTGACCCCCGACGCCAGCGGTCTGTCACGCACGGCAGTGAACAAAACTGATGGTCTCGAAGATGGACCATACCGGCTGATTGCATCAGCAGGAGATGACGGTTGGCTTGAAGTCCGTCAAGATGGCGAAGAGCGCTGTATCGCGGTAGGCAACCGAGCCTCCGGCTGGATGGAAATGCTGCTCCCGTGGGCAGATTTGGGATTGGCTGGAAACAGCGCTGTAAACGATGCCTGGCGCTCAGGAGAACATCCACTCGGAGTCGGTGTGAGCTTGTTCGGACCCGTTGGAAATGACCCTCACAGCACCCTTGCATCGGCGTGGGGCGCTCACCTGCCTCGACTAAATTACCGATTTGAGAGTTCGGTGAGTGGCATGGAAATCGGTTTCCGCGGCGGCTTCGTAGGGACGAACCACCCGGAGTTCCACGCCGAAGTACTGGTCCAACCACCCTCTCGGGAAGGTCCGGGCCCGAGGTTGGCAGTGACCATTCCTCTGACGATTCCGACGACGACCTCCTCCATCGGAGCCGGTGATGTCAAATTGACGGTCTCACTAGACCAACGGGAACAACTCGCTAGCGTGCTCGCCTACGAAATCAGGCGGGGCTGGGATGGGCCATACGGTTCGGCGATAGCGGCAGATGCATCGACTGAACTCTCCTTCTCAACAGATTGGCTCACCTTCCCCGGAGACATCGAGCGGCTGGACGACTATGTCGGATGGGTTCAGTTGACCCACTCAAGTTCTGAGGCGATATACCACGCCGCTGGCGAGCCGATTCTATTCAACCTGCAACTGGCACAGTTGAGCATGCACACGGAGACCATCTCATGACGGCCCGTCGAACCCTACAGAAAGATGAGGTTGCGGCGGCGACCGAACTCGGCTATGTCTTCACATTCCTGCTCGGTTTGAGCTTCCTCTCACTCTTCAGCATCTGGGCCTTCGACTTGCAGGATTCTCGCCGGGACACCTGGACTGAACAGGCGATGATAGACAATCTCGATGCGGTTGCGGCTGCGGTAGAGCGCGCTGATGAGGCGAGTCGTCTGGATGGCAATGTAACCTACGCCGAACCGGTCACTCTCTTACTTTCTACGGCTGAGAATCTCGGGATCAGGATGGTGTTGGATGATGATGGACTTCTCATGCAGGACAGAGGAGCGACTGTGACTGCTAGACGCTCAATCAGTGGAGCGGGCTCGACCTTCCACTCAGGAGAGGTCGAAATGGCTGGAATCGACATCGTCTGGGTACTCCTTGAAGGAAATCAAGTAACCCTGAGCACTGCTCAACCAGGCGTCTGAGTACAGATGCTAGTTAGCCCATCAGTGCCCGATGGACCTTTGCTTGAACATCGCGCATCCTGTCTTGCGCACCAAGTTCCCTGAACACGGTCAACGAGCGCTGCAGGTATTCCATGCGTCGGCTCTTGTCGGGAGCAGCATCGCCCAATCGAGAGAGCAGTTCACCAATCAGCATGCGGTAATCGTTGGCTTCGGCGAGTGCGAGCGCGTCTCGGTATTGTTCCAACGCCTCCTCTCTGCGCCCCGCATCAACCAGAACTTCGCCAAGTAACAGGGTAATCTCCACCGCCGCGTGCTGGTCCCTCTCCTCGGCCAACCTCTCAAGCGCTTCCGAATAGTGGTGCAAGGCCAACTCCGGGTCGTCTGTCTTGGCGTAGAACCGCCCTAGCACCGCGCGGGCGCGAGCGTGTTGCGCCATATCATCAGCAGCGAGGGTCTCATCGTGAGCCTTGAAGGCGTGTTCCCGGGCACGCTCCATCTCCCCCATGTCCAGAAGGGCTGCGGCCAATATGATTCGGGATTCGACAAGGGTATAGTCGTCTTCTGAATCCAATAGTTCCTCGACATTCTCGTAGACTTCGAGTGATCTCTTGGTATCCTTCTGACGCCTGAAAATGACGCCCATGTTGTTGTAGGTTCGGGCAGCACCTTGTGAGTCACCCAACTTGATGAACGACTCAAGTGCCTCACGGTGCATCTCCAAACCGCCTTCCAAGTCGCCTTGTGTGACGCTGATGTCTGCTTGGCTGGAGAGAATTCTTGCGCGGGCGAGTTCATCGTCACCTGACTTGGCAAATATTTCCAAGGCGGCCTTGTATACCTCTTGCGCCTCATCCCAGCGCCCCTGGAGTGAGAAGATGTTCGCCTTCAACTCCAAAGCGACCGCCCATGCCTCCTCTGAGACCTGTTCCTCCTGCAACGCCTCAAGAATACCGAGCAACTCTATGTGGCCAGTCTGCACCAACTCCGCCCCGGTCGACTCTATCTCTCTACCCAACTCTTCGGCATCGCTGCTGTTGGACAGATGGAAGAGGAACTCAATCTGCTCCTCAGGTTGCGAACGGCGGGCTCGATACCAATCGACAGCCTTGCCGTGCAACTCGTCGCGGGTAGTCGCATCGAGTGAACGAGAGAGGAATTCACGAATCAAGTCGTGGACATCGTACATCTCCGAATCAGCCTGTCGGGCAAGGCCCTTTTCGACCAAGTCGTCGAGCAGGTCCGTCTCAAGGTCTTGCCCTATGAGTGCCTCCAACGGCATTGGCTCACGGAAGATGGCGAGGGCACCGAGCAGACGCTTCTCGGCACCGGACAACTTTGAGAAGATCTCCTGCTCGACATACATTTCCAGCGTCTCGTGAAATGTCGAGCCGATGGAGCCGCGGTTGATTAGGGTCAAAACCAGCGGATGGCCTCTTGAGAGGCCGTAGATGTGGTGGAAAGTGGCGTCGTCCACCGGTTCTAGTGAGGGCAGGAAATTTCGACAGGCTTCTCGTGAGAGGCCGTCGAGTGGCACCACGAGGGTGGTGATGTTTCCCTCCGCGTCTCGCAGAGGTACGACCGCCTGGAACGAGCGTGAGAAGAGCACCAAGCCGGTCTCTTCGAGGTCGTCCATCCTCTGGGTCAGTCCCCGCACGATGGAGTAGAGGACATCGTCCGCCACCTTGTGCAGGTCATCCACGATGATGAGCGCTGGCACGGTCGCCAGCGAATTCACGATCAAGTCCACTGACATCGAGGCTGAGGGGATGGGTGTTGCGCTGAGATAGTCGGTCAAACTGTCATCTCCAATCGCTGAGAGCCACTCCCCACAGGACTCCAAGAATGCCCGGGAGCCTTCCCAGTCCTGAACCCGGTGGTAGAGGAGGTTTCTCTTGTGAGTGAACATTTCAATCATTTTTCCAGCGAGGGCAGTCTTCCCGATGCCAGCGATTCCGGGGACCAATATCGTGGTCGAGCGGGCATCTATGAGGTCCATCATTGTCTTCAATTCGTTTTCCCGGCCGAAGAACGAACGGACCCGCGGCAGATCTTCAAGTGAGGTGACAAGTTGCTTCTCGACATGTTTCGCGAGGTCTCTCTCGATTAGGTCCGGTGTCAGGGCGCGCAGGTCCACAACGCCATTCTCATCGAGATAGCGAAGGATGTCAACCGCCCGTATCGTGAAAGGAGCGGCCTCAACAGCGGCGGCGAGGGTGGTTGAATCTGTAGCACCATCTTGGTCGATGAGTCGAATCGGATGGGCTGAAAGCCGCTCCCAAGTCTCCTCTGCCAACTTCATGCCTGGGTCGGTCAAAAAGTAGGCCTTTCGCTTGCGTGTCACGCCGGTGACATGTGCTTGCCTCTCGACAAGCAAACCTTGGTCCTTCAGACCCGCGATGGCGCGGGGCACATTGCTGCGAGCGATGGCGACCGCGTTGGCAATGCCCATCTGAGAGAGCGAAAAGGGGACTTCCACCTTTTCCGAGTAGTCAGCAAAATCACGCAGATGCAACAGGATTCTCTCCTGCACGCCAGGTCTAGCAACAGTCACTCCGACATCCCCTCAGCACTAGTCTCGTTACCGCTCCCCCTTGAATGTCGGGGTCGGCCTTAGCTCTCCGGAGGCTGCGTAGTCGGGTCTGGAACCCACTCATTGTTTTCAGCATCCCACTTCCAACCGGGATAGGCTGCCTGAGGTGCTGCGGCTGGAGCCGCAGCAGCAGGAGTCGCCGCAGTGGCCGCATCAACTGTCTCCTGTTGTTCCTGACGGCCCCATGCATATGGGTCCTCTTCGACCTCTGGTGCGTCATCCATCAACATGTCCTCATCTTCATCCTCAAACTCTACGAAGAAGAAGAAGAAAACGCCGCCAAGAACCGCTATCGCGACGAGTGCCAGAACTGCCCACATAATCCAACCAAGGGTGCTTGTCTCATCTGGTGGGCCCACCTGAACCGAGAAAGACTGGTCCACATCTTCCTGATTATACTGGAATCTCACACCGTTGGCACCATCCTCAAACTTGCTCTCAGGAATCGAGAGAGTCCACTGGCCGTCGGCGCCGACTAGGGTGTTGTTGAGTCTGAGCCCTGTGGTGGTGGAGCGCGCTACCACCTCTATTCCTGGCCTACCTGTGCCAGAGAAGATGGCTACGTCCCCTTCACTCAAGTAATCGTGAGGGTCAAGCCGGTCCGCGCTGAACGATACTGCCCTGACGATGAAGTCAACCGTAAGTGAGTAGGCCCGGCTTGAGCCGTCCTTTGCGATGAACTGCATCCCCTCACATGACCAGAGACCCATGTCAGTGGTGTGGAATGACATGCCGACCGGGTCGTAGGTTACCACTCCCGCCGAGTTGATTGAGATGATGTCAGCACACAATGTGTCCTGTTGGAGGTCCACATTGGCAATGATGTCGGGGTTATCGTAGACCTCGTAGGAGAGTTGGTCGCCATCAACATCACTGAAGAAGGGAGGTAGAGTTAGTGATGCCCCGTCACCGCATCTGTCGAGCGATTGGCTATTCTCCTCGCAGAAGATGATGATTTCGCGTATCCACCCAGTATCGTTGAACAGCGGTGCGTTGTTGTCAGCATCTGGTGGATTGTTGATGATTACCTCAACCTCAGCCCACTGACTGTAATCGTGCCCATCGAACGAACGAGCGCGCAAGAGATAGTGGAAGTCATGAATCAGGTTGCTCGTATCCCAAGTGGTTGCCCAAGCGCCGTTCACCGCGATATCTGTGATGTACGGCGGCGCGTTAGGGAGTTCACGCAATGCATCTTGTGGGTCGAGGATCTTGATTTCAACTCGACTGACATCTCCGTCAGTATCTCTCGCAACGCCCATGATGAGGGTGTCATCAGAGACCGTGATGGTCTGCATGTGGTAAGGCTCGAGCAGAGAGATGACGGGCGGGGCGTTCGTGTTGTCAATATCCAGAGAGAGTTCGACAGGGTTGCACTCGTCGATAACACCGCGACAGAACGAGGAATCGGAGGCCCATATCTTGAAGGTCCAAATGTCCCGAGTGCGTGGCATCCCAGAAAATTGCCAGTCCCAAGACCAGACCGGTCCGCCAGACGTGCTAGCTATTGTGTGGAAGTTGGGCCCGTCAATCTCAAAGTGGATTTTGTCAATGTCGCTACCGTGGGCGCCGCTGTACGGGTCGGTTACTCTACCGGTGAATGTGACAATCCCAGTGCTGTGCGACGTGCTATTCCCTGGAGAATCAAGATAGAGAACAGGAGCTTCCGTGTTCAGTCTGATGGTGCGTGTCAGAGTCGGACTGTAGTCCACCCCGTCATAGGCGCGGAACTCGAAGACATAGTCTAGCTCGGGTTGGTCTGACATGTCGTATTCAAAGAACCATGTACGGAATGGCCGGTTGTTGTAGGTGACCTCACCATTAGCGTTGCTACTGTCGGTCGCATATCCAGCAAGCGCCCAAGACCCGGAGCCAGGCGTCTTGACTTCGACGCGCTTCACCACACCTTTCTGCTCCCAACGTGCCTGCTCGTCGTCATTGAATATGCCTGTGCCGATGTTGCCATCCCACGCGCTGCCGCTGAAATTCACCATCCGCTTGAATGTGTGGCCATCCTGTTGTGTGATGGTCACAGTCGGTGCATCGTTCGTCAAGCTGATGACATCATCGTAAGTGCCAGTCAGATTGAAAGACGACTTGGCGTAACCTTTGCCAAATCGGTAGCCTGTCACGAAATACTTCGACAACTCGCGCGTCCCGGCCCCCTGTTGGCAATCGGGGTCATTTGCGTCATACAGCAAATCGCCATCATTGTCGACCCCGTCATTACACGAATTCTCGCCGGGGTCGCCAGCGAATCCGTTGGGATTTGGTCCATTGCCTGTGAAGTCGAGATGGAAATCTACCGATAGTGAAATCCACGGAGTGAATCCGTAGGGGTCCGTCCGTAGGTCGTAGATGTCATTGCCATGTGCATCTTCGAGAAGCACCTGGGCATCTCCAACTCTGACCCCAGAGACGGTGGTTCGGAAGCGAACCAGGGCGGCCTCTCTAACTTGAACAGCCCACTTGATGGGGGATGAACCAATCTTCACCTTGGATAGATCGAGGTTTGTGAGGTTGGCGTAGGTAAATACCGTCGAATTGTTCGTCATGGTAAGGGAGAGTGGGAAATCCTTCGGTGGGATGATTTTCGAGGGTGAGACGAGAACCTGGTTTAACCAATTGTTGCCGGGATAAGCTTGGGCATCGGGCCATTCTAGAGTTACCGGGTAGCTTGCGTTTGAGCCGGGTGGAGGGTTCGGGATGGTCTCAGATTGTACTGTGACCGAACTCTTGGTGATGTTGTAGGTGCGTGAGACGCCGTTCCAAGTGTTCCCTGA
>Ga0310122_10003372_pt1 | contig 10119 bp, 7 predicted proteins | sample CB6_Bottom_1051__FD_203503 | JGI IMG/M metagenome (GOLD analysis project Ga0310122, IMG submission 203503) | Marine microbial communities from Western Arctic Ocean, Canada - CB6_Bottom_1051 | ecosystem: Environmental > Aquatic > Marine > Oceanic | place: Canada: Western Arctic Ocean | collected...
GGGGCCGCCACGGCGGAGGTGCCTTCAGCGGGAAGGATCCCACCAAGGTCGACCGCTCGGCCGCCTACATCGCCCGCTACATCGCCAAGAACGTCGTCGCCGCCGGGCTGGCCGCCGAGTGCGAAATTCAGCTGGCCTACGCGATCGGAGTCGCCGAACCGGTCAGCGTCACGATCGACTGTCACGGCACCGCGACGCTCTCAGAAGCCGAAATCGAGAACCGGATCCGGTCGGCATTTCCCGCCCATGAGCTGACCCCGGCAGGAATCATCACAACCCTGGACCTCAAACGGCCGATCTATAGAAAGACCGCCGCCGGAGGACACTTCGGCCGCAATGACCCCGATTTCACCTGGGAACTCACCGACCGCGTCGAGGCCCTCGGCCAAGTCGCAGGCGGCTGATCGACCCGGGCTGAACCCTCGAGGGACTCAAGGGACTGAGTCCAATGCCCGTCAATCATTCGATCACCCGCCGCCGCCTGGCTCTGCAACTGGCGGTGACGCTCTGGAGTGGCCTGTTGGCCGGCGGATGGTTGCTAGCCGCCCGAGCAGCCTCCGGAGAACTGGCACTGCCGCTGCAGCCGGAAGCCGCCTGGACCGCAACCCTCTCGGCCGCAGCACTCGGGCTGCTGGCTGCACTCCTGTTCCGGCACTCAAGATCCGGTTCCCGGCCCAACACCTCACCACTGGTCGCGACGCTCACGCTGGCTCCGACCCTGGTCAGCGGCTTCACCCTGCTCGACCTCTCGAACAACGCCAGCTGGTTGGGGCTGACCGCACTCGCCCTGGCCGTCTCGCTCACGCTCTACGCAGGCTGCCTCGTCCCAGCCCGCCGCCGACAACAGCAACCCGGACCGCTGGCAAGCTCGCACGCTGCGACCCCGGTGCCTGGGCGGTCGAGACAGCCGACCCACCTGTCCCAGAATCTGCGACGACATCGCGATCAGACCGGAGACCGACTCGAAGGGGACCTCACGATGCACTGGGAGTCCGGACAAAGACAGCAACCGGTGCACGTGCCGTTCGTACCTGCGTTCGAAGGCAAGCCCGAGGTGACCTGCCGCTGCGAGGAGGATGATGAGGCGGGCGACGGTGTGCGGGCTCGAGTTGCCGAGGTGCAACGCTTCGGGACCCGCATCGAACTCAGACGCTCCGGGAACCTCGACACACGCCAGGTCACCCGCCTGGAACTCTCCGTCACACTCGATGACTCGGCCCGCCGGGCCGCCTGAATCCGATCAGCCGCTGATGCACTCCAACCAGACCGGACCGGTCAATCCGCCCGAATCCCTGCCCAGCCACTGGATCGAGAGCCAATTGTCAGAAACCAGCCGATCGGTGATGTCGCTGCCCAGGCCCTCGGGTCGGGTCTCAAGTTCGAGTGGAGACTGGTTGAGCGTGATCCGGGTCGGTCCGCTGAGGCCGGCGATCATCAGCCAGACCCGTTCTCCGGGATCGAGCCGTCCGGGGCGGCCGAAGCGTCGCACCAGTTTCAGATCCTCACCCGTCTGCCTCTCGAGGGGCAGCCGCACACGCTGCGGGCTGTCGGACTCACTCAGCCTCTGCCAGGGTCCCGCCAGCCGGATGGTGTGCTCGCTCATACCAGTCGCGTCCTTTCGCCCGCCGGAGCCGCCTCCGGCCAGTCACCACCAGTCTAGCGGTTCCGGGATTCCCGAGCGGGTCTCTGGACCGAGTCGATGCAATCGTGCCGAAATCCGCTGGTTTCACTCTCGCAAAGCGGTTATACTCCGGCGAAATTCATTTGCATCAAGATGACAAGGGATTGTTCACTGATGCAGCGGCCCAGCCCCCATTTTCCTGTCGAGTCAACCACATCTCAGGGGCATTCGCCCTCTGACTCGTCACAGGTCCAGGTGGTCACAGCGACCTCCACCGATTCACTTCCCAACGACCGGAAGCATGCGCGCAAGGTGTTCAGCCAGCGTACCAATTCCCTGCTCGGCATCCAGATCGTCGCCAGCGGCTCCTACGTTCCTGATCAGGTGATCACCAACGAGGACCTGCAGGCCGAGCATGGATTTGATCCGGACTGGATCCGGCAGCGGACGGGGATTCTCGAACGGCGACGCGCTCCCGCAGACCAGGCCACCAGTGACCTGTGTGTCGAGGCGGCTCGACGGGCCATCCGCGCCGCACGGGTCGATCCCTCCGAAATCGACCTGGTGCTGGTCGGCACATTCACTCCCGATTTCAAGTGCCCCTCGACCGCCTGCCTGGTGCAGGACAAGCTCGGCCTCGACGCACCCGCCGTCGACCTGCAGGCCGCCTGCTCGGGGTTCATCTACGCCCTGGTCACCGGCGCGCAGTACGTGGCGACCGGCAACAGCAAGCTGGCGCTGGTGATTGGTGGAGACTGCAATTCGCGGATCGTCGACCCGCAGGATCAACGCATCGCACCCCTGTTCGGCGACGGGGCCGGTGCCGTGCTGATGGCCCAGGGCGAGCCGCACCAGGGGCTGATCTGCTACCAGATGGGGGCCGACGGTAGCGGCGGCTCGCTGCTGCAGTGTGTCTCCGGAGGCACCCGGCAACCGGTGACCGTCGACGATATCGAGGCCGGACGACACTTCCTCTCGATGGACGGCCGTACCGTCTTCAAGTGGGCCGTGCGGGTCCTGACCGACACGATCGAACTGGTGCTCTCGAAGTCCGGAATGAGCATCCACGATGTCTCGCTGTTCCTGGTGCACCAAGCCAACCAGAGGATCATCGACGCAGCCGTTTCGCAACTGGGGATCGACGCCGACCGGGTCTTCAATAACCTGCAGCATTACGGCAATACCTCCGGTGGCTCGATCCCCCTGGCACTCGATGAAGCCTTCCAGGCCGGTCGCATCAACCGAGGCGATACGATCCTGATGTGCGGCTTCGGAGCCGGACTGACCTGGGGCACGACGCTGTTCCGCTGGTAATCGACCGCGGACGCCTGCTCGAGTGACCGCGTCGCTACAATCGAGGGGCCAATCCGCCACCGGTCCGCCTCGCCGAGACCGGCGGCGGCCCATCGGAGACTCCGCCCATGAAACCCGAAGCGAAATCCCAACTCAAACTCGGCATGGTCACCTATCTCTGGGGAGCCAGGTGGGACCTGCCGACATTGATCGGCAATTGCGAGAAGACAGGTTTTGCCGGAGTCGAACTGCGGAGCACTCACAAGCACGGCGTCGAGGTGACTCTGAACAAGCCGCAGCGAGCCGCGGTCAAGTCGCGGTTTGCCGACTCGCCGGTGACCCTGGTCGGGTTGGGCTCGGCCTGTGAGTATCACAGTGCCGACCATGGAGTCCTCAAGCAGAACATCGACCTGACCCGAAGCTTCCTGGAACTCTCACGCGACGTCGGCGGCAGCGGCGTCAAGGTGCGACCCAACGGCTTCGTTAAGGGCGAAGACCGGAGGCGTACGATCGAGAGGATCGGCAAGGCGCTGCGGACCTGCGGCCAGGCGGCCGATGACCTCGGACAACAGATCCGACTCGAAGTCCACGGCAAAGGCACCAAGGACCCGGCCGTCATCCGGCAGATCATCGACATCGCCGACCACCCCCGTGTCACCGTCTGCTGGAACTGCAACCCCGGGGAGACCATCGACGGATCGGTGGAGGCCCACTTCAAGCGACTGGCCGATCAACTCGGAGACGTGATCCACATCCACGACCTCTTCGACACGCGCTACCCCTACGGCGAACTGTTCGGGTTGCTGGCCGCGCGAGGCTACCGCGGCTGGTGCCTCTCGGAAAGCCCCGCCACCGATGACCCGCTGAGAGTGATGCGGTACTACCGGGCTCTGTTTGAGCAGTTGACCGCCTGAGCACCTGCTGCGGTCAGGTCGACTCGCCCGACTCCTCAGCCTCGGCCGCCGTGCCCACCGGCACCGGCTCGATGTCGTCGTCGGCGATCCACATCTGCGTGATCGGAATCCCATCGGCGCTCTCGCGGACGACCAGGTAGACTCCGGTCACGATGGCCCAGAACACGCTGGCCGTGTATCCCACAAACAGCACGCAGGCCACGCGGACCCAGAAGACGAGAAACGTCGAAGAAAACGGGACGCTGCTCTCCTCGCCGGTTGGCCCCGCCTCCGAAACCACCAATCCCGCCGGCACCTCTCGGCCACCCACCAGGCTCGTACTCTCGCCACCGGACACCGAGTGCAGTCCACCCTCACCATCGGTGAACGCATCCAGGCCGCTGGAGACTGACGAGGCGGCCAGCCACAGCGTCAGCGACAGCACACACCACGCCAGGCAGGTGGCGATCGATCCCACGATCGTGCCCAGCACGGCGTGTCCGGCCATCAATGTGGGGCGGTCGGTCAGGAACCCGTGCACGTGGCTGAAGCCGTCGAACCCGTCGCTGTCCTCGATTGCGATCGTGGCCACCATCAGCGGCCAGCCGGCCACGAAACCCACCGCCACAATGGCCATCAGCAGTCCCAGCACCAACGGAATGAACCACAACAGCGAAACGACCAGGGGTCCCACCGAGGGGATCTTCGCGAACAGGCCGCCGAGTGCGGCCAGCCCCCACAGGGCACCGAAGCACGAGAGGCTGATCAGGACCGCCGAGAGCAGCGATGCAGTGTGCCTGAATCCGAACCCGCTGACCTCGGCCAACGTCAACGACTCGCCACGCACCACGTCGGCGGCCGTCATGCGGACCAACATCACGCCGGCCAGCGTCCAGGCCACCACGGCCACCAGGAACCGCGACCAGGCGACCGCCGTCTCGGACCACGACTCCCGATTGCCGACGACCTGGACTGCCGGGTTCATGACATCCCGCAGCGGACGACCCACCAGTTGAGGATTCCAGGCCACGCCGAAGGCGGTGGACAGAGGCCGCTCGCCGGCGGCGCTCAGCAACCTCTCGGCCTGGCGGTCTCCTTCCAGAACACCCAACTCGATCTGCCAGGGCCACTGGGCCTGTGGCTCGGAATCCGAAAAATTGTCCAGCAGTCCGCCAGCTGCAGCCACCACCACCGCGGCCAAGCCCCCGATCAGCCAACGCCGGGGGTCCAGTGAACTGCGGACCACCGCCAGCATCAGAGTCCAACTCTGCCAAGCCGACGCCGACCCGCTTTGTCGTTGCTCCGGTTCATCACTCGACATGACCACGTCCCTACCTGCCAACACTCACCACCCCGCATCCCTCGCGGAGTGAACCGTGAGAATTATAGCGACTCGGACGCGTTGGCGGAGCGGACATCCGCGACCCGGCGACCGGGTCGCATCACGTGGCAGACGATCGGGATGGCCAACAGAGTGATCAGCGACCCCGACAGCAGGCCTCCGATCACCACGCGAGCCATCGGAGCCTGCAACTCGCCCCCTTCGCCCCAGCCCGCGGCGATCGGCAGCATCGCGAGGACCGTGGTCAGAGTCGTCATCAGGATCGGCCGAAATCGCCGCACGCTCGCACCGACGACCAATTCGGTGTAGTCACCCGACCAGTCACTCTCGAGTGCGGACAGCCTCTGCTTGATGCAGTCGACCAGCACGATGGCGTTGTTGACCACGATGCCCGACAGCATCACCGTGCCGATGAACGACTGGGCGTTGAGCGTGGTGTCGGTCAGAAACAGGGCCAGGATCACACCGATCGCTCCCAGCGGAATCGTCACCAGGATCACCAGCGGGTCCCGAAACGACTCGAACTGAGACGCCATCACCATGTACATCAGCACCACCGCCAACACCAGGCCCTTGGTCAGCTCCTTGAAACTCCGCTGCTGCTCCTCGTAATCTCCCACGATGCGGTAGCTGAACCCGAGTGGCCACTTCTGTTGGTTGAGCCGCTCGGTCAGGTCGCCGACGACACTGCCGAGGTCGCGGTCGACCACGTCGGCCGAGACCTGCACCACGCGCTGGCGTGCAGTTCGAGTGATTCGCAGCGGTGCGTTGCCCGTGTCGAAACGGACCAGGTCCCGCAGGGCCACCACCCGGCCCGAGGCGGTCGAAACCCCCAACCGCTCGATGTCGGGGAGCCGGTCGCGGTCGGAATCCTGCAGGCGGACCAGCACGCTGAACTCGTCTCCCGACTCGCGGTACATCGTCGCCTCGGTGCCGCGGATCGTCGTGTCGAGCGTTTCGGCGATGTCGCGGACGCTGACCCCCACCAGGCTCGCCTTGACCCGATCCACGTACACCGCCAACTCGGGCCTGCGGTCGGGACGCTCGATGTTGATGTTGATCAGCCCCGGCACCTCTTTCATCAGGTCCGCCACCAGGTCGGCCCGGCGATCGGCCTCGTCCAGGTCGTGGCCCCGCACCTCGACCTCCAGGTCACCACCCCCGAATCTCAACATCCGCGCCAACATCATCTCGGTCTGGGCTTCGACCCGAATCCTCATGCCCGGGACCGCCCCGATCGCCTGGGCCAGCACTTCGCGGATCTCGTCGACGGACTGATCACGCTGGCTGCGAGGCACCAACTTGATCCGCATCCAGCACTGGTTCCAATCGTCCGAATCGTCCCGGTCCCCGCCGATGAAGGCTGCAACCGTCTGCCGCTGCTCGACCGGCACCGCTTCCAGAATACTCTGCTCGATCCGACGGGCCTGGCGATGCAGATGCCGGAACTGGATGCCCGGGGCCATGTGGGCCCGGACCCGCAGGTCACCCTCGTCGGCCTTGGGCATGTACTCGGTCCCGATCCGAGGCGTCAGGCCGACGACGACCGAGAACAGCAGCAGCAACCCCGACAGCACCACCCCGCGGCGACGTAGCGCCAGCCGCAGTACTGCGGCGTAGAGTGTTTCGAGCTTCGAGAAGGCACGCTGAGCGATCCCGCCGAAGCCGCGAGACGAGGCAGCCTCGGCACTTGGACCGCCGCCCGGCTTCGGCCGACCGCCCCAGTGAGCCGCCAGCATCGGGGTCAGCGTCAGGCTGGCCAGCAGCGAACAGGTCAAGGCAAAACAGACCACCCAGGACAACTGGTGCAGCAACACCCCGGTCATGCCCTCGACGAAAGCCAGCGGCACAAACACGATCAACGTGGTCATCGTGCTCGCCACGATCGCCGAACCCACCTCGTTGGTCCCGTCGATGGCCGCCTCCTTGATCGGCTGACCCTCGTCCCGACGCCGGTAGATCGACTCGAGTACAACGATCGAGTTGTCGACCAAAAGGCCCAGGCCCAACGCGAGTCCGCCGAAGGAGACCACGTTCAGCGAGAAGCCGTGGGCATAGATCAGCACGAAGGTGGCCATCACCGAAAAAGGCATCGAGATGCCGATCACGATCGTGCTGCGGAAGCTCCGCAGGAAGATCACCAACACCACCGCGGCCAGGCCCATCCCGTAGACGGCCGCACGCTCGATGTTCGCGATCGACTGCACCACGAACTCGGACTTGTCGATCCGGACCGTGAGCACCATGTGGCTCAAGCGCCGGTTGAGCCGAACGACCGCCGCACGGACCCGGCGGCTGACCGCCACCGTGTTGGCGTCGGACTGCTTGTGGATGTAGATCAGCAGGCCTTCCTTGCCGTTGACCCGGCTGACGTCGGTCCGCTCCTCGACCCCATCCTTCACCCGGCCAATGTCGGAAACCCGCACGATCGCCCCGCCCGACTGGCGGACGACAGTCCTGCGGATCTCGTCGAGATTCTGGAACTGGCCGTGGCTGCGAACCAGCCGCTGCACGTTGCCCTCGTCGAAGTTGCCGGCCGGCTGGTTGACGTTCTGACGCCTCAGCGACGCCACCACCTCGTTGACACCCAGGTTGAGTGATTCGAGTTTCTGGCGGTCGAGGTCGACCTGGATCTCGCGACGAACCGCTCCACGCAGCCGCACGCGACCCACACCCTCCAGCTTCTCCAACTCCGGCACGACCTCGGTCTCGGCACGCCTGGTCGTCTCGACCGACAGCCGATCGCTCTCCGGACCCGCCTGCTTCGGCTCCAGGGCCAGGTAGATGATCGGCGAGTCACTCTCGTTGTAACGCCGGAAGTAGGGCCCCTCGACCTCGTCGGGCAGCTGCCGCCTTACCCTCTGCACCGCCTGCCGCATGTCGTTGAGGGCGACATCGAGGTCGGCGCCCCAGTTCATGCGGACATGGATCGTGCTGGCACCCTCGGCACTGACACTCGAAATCTCCTCGGAACCGTTGACCGAACTGAGTGCCTGTTCCAGCGGCCGGGTCAACAGCGTCTCGACCTCCTCGGGTGCCGCACCCCGGTACAGCGTCTCGACCCGTACGGTCGGGTAGTCCATCTTGGGAAGCAGGTCGACGGCGAGGCGCTCGAGGGACACGGAGCCCAATAGCGTGACGACCAGGGCGATCATCAGCGTCGTCACCGGTCGATTGACGGCCAGGCGGGTCAGCGTCATGTCGGCTCAGTCCGCCGTCGACGCGGGTTCGTCCACCACCTGCACGTCCTGGCCATCCTCGACCAGGTGGCTGCCGAGAGTCACGACTCGGGCACCCAAAGCCAGGCCACTCAGGACCTCGACCCGAGGCCCATCGACCAGGCCCAGCTCGACCTCCACCTGCCGCACACTGTGGCCGTCGGAGCCCACGACGAAGATCGTCTTGCGACCCCCGCGTTCGACCACCGCCGAGAGCGGTACCACGCTGGCACGTTCGTGCAGAGCCAGCTTGACCCGTACCCGAGCGTGCATGCCGGGCTTGAGCAGGCTGCGGGGATTGTCGACCGCGATGTAGACGACCGCGGTTCGAGTCCGAGGATCGAGCACCGGAGCCAGTCGCTCGACATGGCCCGCAAATACCTCGTCAGGATACGTGTCGACGCGCACCTGTGCCGGCTGGCCCTCACGCAATTGCCGGTAGTCACTCTCGCCAACATGCACCGTGGTCCGCACCGTCGAGAGGTCGACGATCCGCAGCAGCGCGAGGTCGGTCTTGGCGAGATCGCCGACCTGGACCAATCGACTGGCGACGTGACCGGACAGAGGAGACTCGATCCGACGCTCGGCCAAGGCCAGCCGGCTGCCCGCCAACTCGCTCTGGGCACGATCCACCTTCGAAGAGGCCAACCGCGACTCGGCCCTGGCAATCTCCAGCTTCGACTCCGCCGCCTCGAGCTGCTGTGCAGTCCCGACTCCCTTGCTCCGCAGCGCCTTGTGACGCTCGAATTCCTGTAATGCCGCCTTGGCACGCAATTCCTGAGCCGCCAACTCGGCGATCGCGACCTTCTTGAGTGCCTCGGACTGGCGGACCAGTTCCTGCTGCTGAGACGACTCGATCCGAACCAACTCCTGGCCAGCGGTGATCTTGTCTCCGACATCAACACTCAACGCCTGGATCTGACCGCTGACCCGCGAACGGATCTCCACGTCGCGACCCGCCTCGAGACTCCCGACCAGTTCCAGCGACTCTTCGATGTCTCGAACCTGCAGGCCGACGACCTCAACCGCCACCGTCTCGCTCCTGGACCGTGGCAGCTCGAGATCGGCTCGGTTCTGAGAATCGACAAATACGGCCCAGCCAATGCCCAGACACGAAGCCAGCACGCAGGGCAGCAGAATGATCTTCATCGAGGCTCGAAAGCGACAGGACGTCGCCAGCAGGAGGGTGGGGTTGGGCGGGTCCGCTCACTTTAACCGCTAGCAGACCCATAAGGCAATGCCCATATGTGCCGCTCGAATCGCCGACGATCGATCGCTACAGTGGGGCTTGGATCCGGCGGAGTGTCGGAGCAACGGGCCTGCCCAACCGGAGAGAATGATGGACCTGCTGAGCACGTTGAGCGGATCGTTGATGGAGACGTTCCTGCCGGCCGGGTGGGATCTGGCCAAGATCGACGCTTGCGTCGGAGACGATCCGGCGACCATCACGTCCCGGCAGCCGTGGTGGCACGAGGCGTTTGAGCCGGTTCCCTGCAACACTCTGGCCGACTTCGACACGATGCTCGGTCACGAGATCGCCGTGACGATCGCCGAGGCTCGCAAGGAAGGCCACGCCCTGGCCATGATCCTCCCGGTCGGCCCGATGGGCATGTACCGCTGGGCTGTCTACTTTCTCAAGGAATGGGGCATCGCCTGCGACCACGTGCACGGGTTCAACATGGACGAATGGAGTGATTCGGAGGGGAACACGCTGCCGTCGGATCACCCCGGTGCGTTTGAAAACGCAATGTC
>Ga0310122_10003373_pt1 | contig 10119 bp, 7 predicted proteins | sample CB6_Bottom_1051__FD_203503 | JGI IMG/M metagenome (GOLD analysis project Ga0310122, IMG submission 203503) | Marine microbial communities from Western Arctic Ocean, Canada - CB6_Bottom_1051 | ecosystem: Environmental > Aquatic > Marine > Oceanic | place: Canada: Western Arctic Ocean | collected...
GCGAACGCCGCCTTCATCGCGCTGGCGACGAGATGGATGTACTCAGCGGAATTGTGGGGGATCGACCCAAGATCGTACCCTTCGAGAATGTTGAGGATGGCGAGTAATGTTGGGCCTCCGTGGGGAGCTGGGATGGTCGCCACCGTGTAGCCACGATACGAGCCGGTAAGCGGGGGGTCATCTCGAAGCTCGTATTGCTCAAGGTCGTCCCGCGTGACGTTGCTCCCGTGCTCTGCCAGATCCGCCGCCATGCGATCGGAGGTAGCGCCATGGTAGAAATCGTCCGCGCCGCGCTCCGCCAGAGTGCGTAGCGTGTCGGCGTAGTCAGGGTTGCGGAGGATCTCGCCGGTGTCGTGACATCCGCCTCCTGGCTTGGCGTATATCCGACGCGCTGCGGCGGTCGCGTGCGCGCGGTCGCGCAGCGAGGATGCCTCTGGGAATCCCGCCGTCGCCTTCCATCCGTTAGCCAGGTCATTGCTGACGAGGAATCCATTCTCCGCAAGGCGTATCGCAGGGGAGATCGCGTCTTCCCACGAAATCGTCCCCCATCGCTCCAAGACCGTTGCTAGCGCTCGGACGGCGCCGGGCACACAGATGGACGAATAGCCAACGTCGTTGACCTTCCCCTCCAAGAAGTATCCCCACCCCTCGGGATTCGGCCCGTTGACCGCGTCCTCCCACATGTCTGGGGTCACTCCTGACCCCGCCAGCGCAGGCGCATCGAGCGAGATGGAGGAGCCGTCTGCCAGATGAATCGTCGTCACCGCGTACCCGCCGATGCCACAGCTGTGCGGGGACAGGATCCCCTGCGTAAATGCGCACGTCACCGCGGCGTCGATGGCGTTGCCACCGTCCAATAGGACTTGTGCTCCCGCTTCGACAGCGCGCGGCTGCGGGGCAACGATCATGCTGGACATGCGTCTGAACTCCAAAGGTGAATGGGCTGGACTCTCCGCGAGCCCTCCCGAGATTAGGAACGCCGTCTCGATACCCCTCGTGCAAAGATCGCCAACCGCCGGATCCAGTCAATGCGTGTGTCGAATAGCATCGTGGTGCTACGGCCGTCGAGGGCGCGCGCGCTACGCCTATACAGTCACCTCGCGGGAGCGGACGTAGTCCATGACGTGGCTTGTCTCGGCCTGCCAGATCGTCCACGACTTGTAGGGACGAAAGCCCATCTCCCGGTTGATACTGTGCATCGCGGCGTTGGAGTCGGCGTTGCCCATTCTGACATATCGCACGCCGGGACGCTCCCGGACAACGCGCTCGATCATCGCCGCCTTCATCCAACGCCCTAACCCGCGATTCCGGAACTTCGGCAACACCCCGGTGTCCCCTTGGTGGACGAGGTGGGGATGGCTCGGTTTGTATCTGACCTCCGTAAAGCCAGCGAATTCCCCACTCGGCTGATGACATGCGTACATCGTCCAGCGCTCTTCCTGAAGGAGGTCGCCCACTCGTTCCAGTTCGCGCACCTCGTCCACCGTTAAATGGAAGTCCTCGACATCCAAGTCATCGCGTGGGGCGGTGTTCATCACCTTCATTAGCTCGAGAATCGCGTCAATGTCGTCTTCGGGATAGCGCCCGTCCCAGCACCCAAGGTCGAAGTCCGACGCGCGCTCGCGAGCGCTTTCCTGCCAGCGTCGCATCAGTGAGGCGTCCACATCGGAGACGTTGACCTGGTTGGTGTGAGCGCGCAGACCCTCTTCAGCACCAACACGCTCCATTAGCACCGGGCCAGCGGGAACACTGGGCTCCGTCACAAACAGGAGAAGATGACGACCCGCTGTATGAGCGGCCGCTGCGATCCGACCGAGCAGGGGTGTAGCCAGTCGCCGGCGCCGCATCTCTGGAAGGACGTAGAGATCCACATCCGCCAGATGGCGATTCTGACCTATATCCCACCACGTGACCGTTCCCCGCGCGACAATGCATCCGTCCGTGGCGCGTTCCGTGATCCAGATGCAGCGTTCTTCGAAGACCGGCGGCGAAGTCCAGTTGCGGACGGTATCGTCAAGATCATCCGGTGGGTCGCCGGGCCGGCTCTCTTCTAGCTTCCGGTTGTCGAACACGTTCATTGCGGCGAATTCTTCCGAGCTAGCCTGTCTCGGATCGAACTTCCGTGTGCGCAGTCCGACGTCTGTCATCGTCTTGCCCTTCCGACGCGGCTATCGTAACCCCCACGCGATTCTGACAGAACAGGGAGGACAGTATCGATCAAGCGCGTACCGCACACACCAGATCTTCCGCGTCTGCGATGGTGGCTCGCCGGCGCCGAGAAGATCGTCCCCTCTGTTGCGTCGCTCCGTAGGCGGCTACTACACTGCTCGTAACTCGCGGCGTCCGCTATCGTAGTGAAGCAAGGACACAGGCCGCAGCGCCTTTCTGACGATTTCGACCCCCCATTCTCCTAAGCCGACCAATCTCGTCATGCGCCCGCAGTACGTCTCGCGGCGGAGCGCGTCACGCTTTGTTTGCGCCGACGGAGAGTAGACGATGCGATTTCCCATCGCTCGCCGATTAGGATCTAGGTCACAGCCCATCACTGCGCGCCCGCAGGAAAAGAGGACCATCGCTCCGGCAGAGCATTCCGGTGCTAGCAGCGACCAGAAGTCCCACGACACCCAGAGTGATATACTGAGCGCGGGTCCACGTCCCGACTCACCACGCATTACTTCTCGCCAAGCGTCGGAAAGTGTGATCGAGCAGGTCCGTCAAGCTGCTTACCATGACGCCGAACACACACTGCGCGCGATCACACACTTTCGGCCGCGGGCGGGCGACACTCTGCAGGCATAAGTCGTCGGTTGCCTGCTGATAGTCGGGATTATGACATACGCCCAGCGCGTGTCCTCGTAGCCTGCGTGAACGCACACCAACTCAACGCAAAGACGCCCCGCGCTACTAAGGCGGGGCGTCGGAGAAATCGCTACGTCGTTCGTAGCAGGTCTGGGCCGTGGTCAGTCAGCCAAGGTGGCCTGGTAACCATCTGGGTTCCCGTGCACGTGCCCGACTCCACTTACGACTCCGACCAGGTCGTCAGGACTGACGACGCTTGGGTCGTACTCGATCGTGGCGGTGCCGACGTCGCGTTGGATCGAGGCCGACGTTACTCCGTCGGCGTCCTGAAGTGCTGACGCAACCTGCGTCGAGCACCGTCCTCACTGCATGCCCGTGACGTTGAGGATCGCGGTAGTCAGCGTAGTCTCCGCTTCTGCTGCGGGTGCAGCCATTTCCTGGGCCATCGGCGGCGCGGCTGTTGACCCGCAGCCGATCATGGCTGCTGCCGCTAGCGCGGCAATCGGGTAGGTCAGTCTCCTCATCCTAAGACACTCCTTTGTGTAGTGGGCGCGCCGTTGCCCGACGCGCCGACGGTCGGCGCCACACTACCGCAACGACCGCGAACCACGCAAACGCCGATCCAGAGAGCCCGTCGATCGCGGGTTTTACGTCGCTCTCGATAAGCCGGCCCAAAACCCTAGCGGACCGCCAGCGGTAGATCCGCCTGTCATGCGCGTCGAATCTGGCGATATTGAGCCTGTCCCATCCGGGGATTCGGGATACTGGCGGGCACCCGCCACCCACGTCGACGCGGCCTGGAACCTGTCCGGAATCTTCGGGTCGCCAGGAGGGCGCGTGAGGCGTGTGGAGGCGCCGCGTGTGGCTGGCGTCGATGTGACGCCAGGGGTCGGCATCCGCCACATGCGACAGGTCATCTCGTCGTAGGCAGATCGCCTTTGATGATCCCGTCCTGGGAGAGGACGATCTCCCGGTTTGCGGGGACATGCTTCAGCATCCGCGAGGCTCCATTCGGCCACCGCACACGGATTTCGTCCACTTCGGCCTGTTCGCCAAGTCCGAACAACACGCGCAGGTCGTTGCTGCACAGATAGCTGTACGCCGCGCGTACCTCGCGGGTCTGCGTCTCCCCCGCTGTCCGCAGGGCCACCGTAGCCCCGATCGCGTCTCGATGCGTCGCGGCGTCCAGTATACGCAGCCTCAACCAGTTGTTCCGGGCGCCGCCGTCGTTTCTCAGCAACTGCGGCCCGCCGGCGAGGTTGGTGACAACCAGGTCCGTGTCGCCGTCGTTGTCGATGTCGCCGAAGATCGCTCCTCGGCTTACGTCGACGCGTGGATGGAACGGAGCTTCCGTGTAGGCTCCCTCCCCGTCGTTGCGGAATAGCTGGTTCGGTTGTGCGTATGTGACGACATCGGTGGCGCGCTCCACGCTGTCGAAGATGTGACCGTTCGCGACGAACACATCGAGATGACCATCGTTGTCGAAGTCGAGGAACCCCGTGCCAAACCCGAGGCGTAGGTAGCTTTCCTCTCCGAGGCGCGCGCGGTAGCTTGCGTCCATGAACGCGCCAGAGCCCGCGTTACGGTAGAGCGTGTTCGTCTCGTGCGAGAAGTTCGTGACGAAGATGTCCGTGCGTCCATCGCCGTCGTAGTCGCCCGCGTCGACGCCCATGCCCGCCTGCGCGATTCCGTCGGCGCTGTACGCGCATCCTGCGAGCACTGCGATCTCGGTGAACGTGCCGTCGCGCTCGTTGTAGAACAGGTAGTTCGGCGTGTCGTCATTGGCGACGTAGATGTCAGGCCATCCGTCGTCGTCGAAGTCAGCGGCCACGACGCCAAGGCCCTTGCCATGGAAAGGACCGCCGGGATCCGAGATTCCCGCCGACTCCGTGGCGTCAGCGAACGTCCCGTCGCCGTTGTTGCGATAAAGCCGATCACGGGCGCCCTCGAAGTTGCGTGGATGACAGTACCCGCGCACGCCTCCCTCGGAGCACGCCGGGTAGGCGGCTCGCAGGTCATAGCGAATGTAGTTGACGACGTAGAGGTCCAGGTGACCGTCCCGGTCGATGTCCACGAACGCCGCGCTGGTGCTCCACCGCGTGTCGCCAACACCCGCTCGCTCCGTAGCGTCCGTGAAGACGCCGCTTCCATCGTTGCGGTAGAGCCGGTTCGCGCCGAAGTTCGTCACGTACAGATCCGTGTCGCCGTCGTTGTCGTAGTCGGCGCATGCGACTCCATGACCGTAGCTGCCTGAGTTCGACACGCCCGCGCGTTCGGTGATGTCGGTGAACGAGCCATCGCCGTCATTGCGGTACAGGACGCTCACAGCTGGTTCTGTCCCAGGCGCCGGATCCCACTCGCGGCCGTTTACGAGGTACAGATCAAGGTCACCGTCGTTGTCGACGTCGACAAACGCCCCTCCTGACCCCAGGGTCTCGGGGAGGTGATAGTCGCCTCTCGCTCCGTTGACGTGCCTGAAGCGGATGCCGGCCTGTTCCGTGACGTCCGTGAACGTGACCGCTCGGACAGCGCCAGGGATGGTCAGCAAGAGTGCGCAACAGGTCCGCCATAGCCGCGGGCGCGATGAGCGCTTCATGGCGAGCCGCCTCGGCTGGTCATCTTGCCATATCGACGCGCTGTTTCGTCAGCGCGCTCCGTGTCTCCCGCGCGGCGATAGGCGCGCTCCAGGTTCAGTAGGTAGGGTCGCTCTAGATCGTCAAGCTCGGTCGCTCGCAGCAGGTGGTCGATGGCTGGGCCGTGGTCGCCGAGCAGTAGATAGACGATGCCCAGGCTGTTGTGATACTCAGGCGCGGTGGGATGCTGTGTAACGAGCCCGCCGTAGACATCGAGCGCCAGTTCGTAGGCATCCATCTGGAGGTAGACGTATCCGAGCAACTCCTGGCCACGTTCGTCGGCCGGCAGGACACGGACGTACGCTCGCAGCGCCTCGCCCGCGCGACCCCACTCCTGTCGATTTACGAACTGCTGAGCGATCTGCATCCACGCGTCGGCATTCGTCGGGTCGGCCTGTGTGGCACGTTCGAGTACCTGTACGCGCTCCGAGTCGCGGTACAGCTTCTCGAACGTCCTGAGATGTCGACGGCCGGCGACGACATCTTCTGTCCTGAGATGCGCGTTTCCCAAGGTCGCGTGTCCCTGTGCGTGCCAGGGCCACAACGCGACCAGATCGGTCAGAACCGTGACGGCAAGGTGGTACTCCTCGTTCTGGTAATGTGCCAACCCCAGCAGATATCGAGCGTCGGGGTCGCCTGGGTCAACCTCGACGGCGTGCGTTAGGTTCTCCACCGCCTCAATCAGCCTGTGCAGCCGCAGCAGCGCCACCCCCAGAAGCCGGAGAGCCCGCGGGTGATGCGGCTCCAATTCGAGCGCACGCTGTAGCGGCGTGACCGCCTTAGCGGCCTGCACGATCCCGATGAGGTAGGCTTCGCCGAGCTCGCAGTGCGCGTCAGCATGGCTCGGGTCGAGTTCTACGGCACTCTGTAGCGACGCGACTGCGGGTTTCCACTGCGCCTGCCCACCGTAGAGCAACCCGAGGCGATAGTGCGCGTCGACGAACGTGGGATCGGTGGATATCACCCGCGCGAAAGCCGCCATCGCCGCGTCCGCGTCACGCCGGCGCAGGGCGGCTACGCCGTCGTCATATGCATCTGCGGCTCCCGACGACGGCGCCATGTATCCCACGCGGGCGAGAAGAGCCAGAGCGAACGCCGCCGCGATGAGCCACGCGAAGCGCTGGTGGGGCCGCTTCATCGAATAACCGCCAGGAACGAGGTTAGGTCGACACCGCGAGCATCAGGTTGACAGGGGCGCACGCAGAAGCTAGGTTGTGCTGGGCCACGCGCGATCTCGCGCGCTCCTGCCCACGCATCCTGATGGCTGCAGCCGCGAGGCGGATTCGTGAGCATCGTACGAGCCGTTTTCGGCGTATGTACCATCAGAAGGAGGCCTCCAAAGTGGTGACACGCAAGCTGCTGTTTGGCGCGCTTTGCGCGGTGGTGGTTCTGACTGCCACGCGCGCCGAGGCGCAAATCTACTTCCAGGACGACTTCGAAGACCCAGCCGCTTCCGCAGAGAAGTGGGTCGACCTCTGGGGCACGTGGGAAGTCGTCGACGGAGAATACCAACAGAGTGAGGGTGTGCCCAACGCGATGTCCGTCGTTGCGGACGAGTTCTGGGACGACGCCATCGACGACTATACGTTCGAGGTGCGCGGGAAGAAGACCGGTGGAGCCGAGGGCTTCCTCATCATGTTCCGGCTGCGTGGGATGATGGAACCGCGAGCACAGGCCCTACGCGACCATCCACCCCTCATGGCCGCGCAGGCTCCTTCGCTTGAGTACTGGTGGAATCTGGGCGGCTGGGGCAATACAAGGTCGCAGGTGGAGTCGTGGGGCGGCGTAGGTGGCGCCAACAGCGCGCACACCATCGAGACGGATGACTGGTACACGATCCGTATTCTGAGCACGCCAACGGACTGGACGCTCATCATCAACGACGAGGAGGTCGCCAACATGGCGGACGCCACCCAGGACGGCCTCGGCCGCGTTGGGCTGGCGACGTGGTCGACCCAGGCGTCCTACGATGATGTTCTGGTCTACGGTCCCGACGGACCTCTTGCGGTGGACCCCGCCGGGAAGACCTCTACGACCTGGGCCAAGGTGAAGACCCGCCGCCGTTAGACGAGATGTGACGATGCTCCGGGCAGAGGGCCGCGCCGGCCCCTTCGCCCCTTTCGACGAAGCCTCATCGCCGGCGTCCCTGCGTTGAGTGTCCATTGCGCCAACCGACCTCGAACGATGGCAAGAGCAGTCGACGCTCCGTCGCGGTGACTCCGCGGGCGGTCGTTGTCGGCTGCGTCTGTGTCGCCGCGATCTGCCTCGTCGAGCCGTACAACGACTACAAGGCGAACAATACCTGGCTCGCCGCACACCACTTCCCTATCGTCGCGCCGTTTCTGTTCACGCTCCTGATCCTCATCTTCAACGTCGCTGTGGGGCGCGCGCGACCTTCGTCAGTGCTGGCGGCGTCCGAGCTCATCACGATCTGGTGCATGATGATCGTGACAGCGAGTCTGCCCACGCTCGGACTGGCCGCGTACCTCATCCCGACCTTGGTAGGTCCGACGTATTTCGCGACGCCGGAGAACGACTGGGCCCAGTTATTCCACCACCACATTCCTGAGTGGCTCATTCCGTCCGATGAGCGAGCTATCGATGGCTTCTTTCGCGGTCTGGAGCGTGGCCGTCCGATCCCCTGGGCAGCATGGGCCAAGCCGCTGGCGTTCTGGTCCACGTTCACGGCGGCGCTGTGGACCATGATGATCTGCCTCTCCACGGTTGTTCGCAAACAGTGGGTGGAGACCGAGAAGTTCACCTTTCCCCTCGTGCAACTGCCCGCTGAACTGGCCCAGCGGGGGGCAGATGGGTCACCGGTGGGCGCCTTCTTCCGAAGCCGGATCATGTGGGTCGCATTCGCCTTTCCGGTCGTGATCCACACCGTCAGCACGCTGCACTTTTACTACCCTGTCTTCCCGGAGTTCCCACTGCGGATTTCGACTTGGCGAACGCTAGTGACGCCTCCGTGGAGTTCCGTGCGGCCGCTGGACTTCAACATCCAGCCGTCGACGATAGGGCTCAGTTACCTGATGTCGTTGGAGGTGTCCTTCAGCCTTTGGGCGTTCTATCTCATCTACAAGGCGGAGCGACTGCTCGCGGCGACGGCGGGGTATTCGCACGCGATATACGGGCGTGGATTCGTGCCGTACCGTGAGATGGGCGCGTATCTCGTCCTGTTCGCCTTCTTCTTCTGGATCGCGAGACGCCACATCCGCGACGTCGCGCGGAAGGCCTGGCGCAGCGACTTGAACATCGACGACGCGAACGAACCCCTATCCTACCGATCCACTATCGTTGGCCTGGTAGGATCCGTAGTCGCCCTTACGGTCCTCATGCTACTGGCGGGAGCCAACGCGTTCTGGCTGATCCTCGGAATCATGGCGTTCTTCGGCGTCGTGTGCGTCATAGATGCCTGGCTGGTGACGCGCGGTCTGTTCTTCATCCACGGCTCGTTCAAGGCCCCTGACCTGTTCGTCGCGGCGCTGGGAACGACGCGCTTTGGCGCGGCGAACCTCACGGCGATCGCGTTCCCGAAGCGCGTCTTCTTCCGCGACCGCCGCGAGATTCTGATGCCGCACATCGTAAACAGCTTCAAGCTTTCCGATGCCGGCGCCCTAAACCGGCGCCATCTACTTGGAGCCATGGTCATCGCGCTTGCCCTCGCCGTGCCGCTGTCGCTCTATGCGTACCTCAAGGTCGCGTACCGCAACGGCGCGATAAACCTCGGTCGGGACTGGATTCACACGATCTCGCCGCGTGAGCCGTTCAACGAACTGGGACGGTTCCTGACATCCCCCGAGCCTGCGAACTGGCTTGGGCTCTCCTTCGTTGCCGTTGGCGGCGCCGTCATGCTGGTACTGCTGGGACTGCGTTACCAGTTCATCTGGTGGCCGCTGCATCCCATTGGGTTCATCACGCCCGGCCAGTTCCCGATGAACAACGTGTGGTTCTCGATCTTCCTCGGCTGGCTACTGAAGTCCATCATCGTTCGGCAGGGAGGCCTGAAGGGGTATCGCAGCGCGCGTCCGGTCTTTCTCGGCGTCGTACTGGGAGAAGCATGCGTGGCAGGCGTGTGGACCGTAATAGGCCTGTTCACCGGGACCGGTTACAACTTCCTATACTTCTGATGCACGCGCCGCAGGACGGGCCCGCGAGGATCACCGGCGGCGGGCAGTAATCGCATCTCCTTCGGGCAAAGTCGGCTGAACCCGTACAGTCACTGGAAAGCGCAGGCTATGCGCGGCGTCGCTATTCCACAACGGGGGCTGCCTCACCTCTAGTGACTCGGCGCGACCCAGGCCGGCGAAGATGCTCTGAACCCTCTCGTGGTGCGGTTGTCGCCGCAGGGATCCCAGCCGCTGACCTCTCTTTCACGTAATGTGAGGGAGACCCTATTATGAGGGTCTCCCTCACTTTTAGTGAATTGGCCCGAGCCAGGCCGTTGAAGGTGTTCCAGACCCGCTCGCGGCGCGGCTGTCGCCGTATGCGCCGCAGCCACCAGCATCCCTTTCACGGAAAGTGAGGGAGACCCATTCTTCCACCGCCGTTGACAATCTTCCCCGACAGCAACATATTCGTTGTGGAGCGCCAGCGAATACCGCCCGGTTGGAAGCCATGCGACTGCCAACCGGACGGTGGATCGGCTACTTGCGGATCACCATGCGCCGCATCGCGCGGTAGGTCC
>Ga0310122_10003374_pt1 | contig 10116 bp, 7 predicted proteins | sample CB6_Bottom_1051__FD_203503 | JGI IMG/M metagenome (GOLD analysis project Ga0310122, IMG submission 203503) | Marine microbial communities from Western Arctic Ocean, Canada - CB6_Bottom_1051 | ecosystem: Environmental > Aquatic > Marine > Oceanic | place: Canada: Western Arctic Ocean | collected...
TCGAAGAGGTCGCCGAGCACGCTTCCGGCTGCAACGTGGTTCACTTCGGTGATTACCACTCCCTGCGCGAATCCCAGAAGGGTCCACTCCGAGTTATCGAAAAGTTGATCGAAATGGGAAAGAAAGTAGTGCTCTGCACCGAGGCATTCCATATCGACGCTCAGAAATCACTGGACCGCTGGAATCGTGAAGAGATCGACGATGAAACACTCCGCATCGAATCGGGTTGGGATCAACGCTGGGGGTTTCCGTGGCGAAACTACGCGCTTCAACTCGATTTCTTCCGGGAACGGGGACTTCCCATCCTCGCATTGAACTCCGAACCCGACGTGGTTGGAAACTCATTCGATGCGCGAGAAAAAATTGCAGCGATGCGCCTCGTCGAGGCGATCAATGAATATGAAGGGGCAATTCTCGCAGTCATCTTCGGAGATCTTCACGTCGCACCGGCCCATCTTCCTGCACAGTTGATGCGTGTGGCTTCCCGATCCGGGTTCGGTTCTCCATCGCAGTGCACCATCTTCCAGAACATCGATCGTGTGTACTGGGAACTCGCTGAACGGGGGCAGGAACAACAGGTCCAGGCGGTAAGGATCGGTAAAGATCGGTTTTGCATGATCAATACCACTCCCCTGGTGAAGTTTCAGTCCTACCTGAACTGGCAATTCAACGAGCAGGAACTGGAAGAATCAACGGGAGTCCTGAACTTGCCCTCCATCTCCTCTACCATCATGACCGATCAGATCTGGATGATCATCGAAACGATTACTGAATACCTCGGAATTTCCGCTCAAGGGCTCAACGATTTCACGGTACACACCGGTCGAGATCTCGATCTCATCGACAGGCTAAAAAGGCAACACAAGCTCGATGAATTCGAGATGGAACTGGTGAAATCTCAACTGGAAAGAGAAGAGTCGTGCTACTTACCCCGCGTTCAGGTCATCGTGCTCGGAAACCTATCGATACGTCACGCATCCGAGGAAGCGACTCACCACATGAACTTCGTCATGTGCAAGGACAAAGGATCGATCGAGAATCCGATCGACTGGTTCTATGAAAATGCATTGCGGGAAGCGATAGGATACCTCGGAACCAAGATCATCGACCACAAGCGAACTTGCCTCGACGTGAAGGAACTGGAATCTCTCGCTGACCGGTTTCGAGGACGTCGCCTGGACCCATTGATGGCTGCGACTCGACAATCCGTTCGTGATTCCCTCCAGCACATCTACGCAGAGATCGACTGGCTGGAAGGAAGAGGTAAGCGGCCAACGTTTCGGGCACTGGCACACCGGGACCCGGACGTCATCGCCGGAACGACTCACGCGCTCGGATACCGTCTGGGAGACAACATCTACCGCAATCTGGTCAACGGGAAGTTGCGCAGAATCCAGCTGAAGGAACTATTCGGAACGTCACTGCGAGGTGCAGGAAAGAGCAGGGAGGTCTGGTTCGACTGGACCCGCCTCTCTCACGATCCCGAGTCTGATTCCTCGCCATCGTCGGGCAATTCGAGGCGCGGATAGACGATTCCGGGCCCGGTCACCGGTTGCCCCGGCTCGAGCAGGGGTCTTTCCCCGAGCACACTGACCACCTCCGAAGCGGGGGCTGCCGCCTCCTCGAAGGCCCCGACGAGCCTGGCTGCGCTCCGGGGCACGAACGGCAACAACAGCACCGAAACGCCGTGTACCACCTCGAGCAGGGCTGCAAGATCTCGCCCACATGCGACCGGATCGGTCTTCCGACTCTTCCATGGCGCCGCCGCATCGAAGAGTCGATTGCCGTGGCGAGCGAGGTTCACGACCTCCTCGAGCGCTTCCTTGAACCGTTGCCTGTCCAATGCTGAGGTCCATCCCTGGCGAGCCTCCCGAATCACCCGAAACACTTCCGTGGCAAAAGGAGACTCGTCCGCCCCATCCGGAATCTTCGAATCGAAGTTCTTGCCCGTGAACGTAAAAACTCGATGAGCCAGATTGCCGATCACATCGGAGAGTTCGTCATTGTTTCTCTGGATGAAATTTTCCCAGGTAAAGGAAGTGTCTTTCCCTTCGGGAGCGATTGCTGTCAGGTAATAACGAACACGGTCAGCTTCGAACAACTCCAGGATCTCTTCGGCAGTAACACCTACTCCCCTTGATTTGGAGAATTTCTCACCCTTGAAGTTCAGGTATTCGTTGGCAGGGATATCTGTAGGCAACTGAAACTCTTCATGTCCGAGCAGCATCGCCGGCCAGATAATCGCATGAAAGATGATGTTGTCCTTGGCGAGGAAGTGGACGATTTCGACATCGTCGTCTGTCCACCAGGAACGCCATTCATCCTCTTGCCCGCGCGCACGGAACATCTCCCTGGTGAAGGAGATGTAACCCACCGGAGCATCGAACCAGACGTAGAGTACCTTGTCCTTGGCTTCCTCCAGCGGGACCGGAACTCCCCATTCCAGATCCCTGGTGATACAACGAGGGGGCAACCCCACATTGACGGTCCCGAGCGAAAAGTTGCGGACGTTGTCTCGCCAGTCGATTTTTTCCTCGAGCCACTCTCTGAGCCGATCCTCGTAATGATCGAGACGGATGAACCAGTGATTGGTGGAAGTCAACTCCGGAGTGGCACCACAGGTGGCACAAAGAGGGTCGACTAGCCTCTCTTGCTCGAAGGCACCACCACACGAATCGCACTGATCACCTCTCGCTCCTTTTGCCTCGCACAGCGGGCAAGTTCCTTCCACGTAGCGATCAGGTAGAAACATCTCGCAGGAACCACACCGATACTGATCAGTGTGTTTCTCTTCGATGTCACCTCGTTCCTTGATCTTCAGGAAAAACTCCTGAGCCAGTTCATCGTGCCCCTCGCAGGTCGACGTACCGCTGTAATGGTCGAACTCGATTCCCAACGAAGCGAAAACCCGTTCCTGGATGGCTCGATACCTTTTCACGACTTCCGCAGGAGAACTGTTCTCTTTCAGTGCAGAAATAGTGATGGCGGTTCCGTGGTCATCACTACCGCAGATGAAAATCGACTCGACTCCCATCAACTTCAGATAACGATGGTAGGTGTCAGCGGGTAGATAAACCCCGGCAATATGACCCAGGTGCGGATGGTTATTTGCGTATGGTAACGCGGCAGTGATGAGAACCCTGCGCTGCATTTCTATTCACCCCGGGGAGTTCACTCTGTTGGATTTTCGGAAGTACTCTCTTCAGCAGTCTTTCTTGCGAGTTGCACTGACTGCGAGTACGCCATTTGCAGATCACGCAAAAGATCGCGCAGCATCTTGTCTTCCTCGGCTGAGCGATTACCGACGGTTTTCTTCTCCAGAACGGCCAGAAGATCGATCGTCTCCTTGGCCAGATTCAGGTCCAACATCCTCTCTCCGGTGCGCGGATCGGGAATCTGTCCCAGTGCCATCAGCGCCGGGTATGCGATCTGCTGGATTACTGCCGGAAAGAGCGGATCTGAGGCGTTCGGTCCATCTCCCTCGGACGAACTCGAGACCTCTTTCCCCAGTTCTGCCGCGATCTTGGCCTTCTCCTCGGATGCACGCCGCTTCCAGTCATCATCGATCCGCTTGTCATCCATCGCTTTGTGACTTCCTGGACAGGCAGGCTCCGATCAGGCCCCTGAAGAGTGGATGTGCATCGAACGGCTTCGACTGGAACTCGGGATGATACTGACAGGCGACAAACCAGGGGTGATCCACAATTTCGATCACCTCGACGAGAGAATTATCCGGCGATGTGCCAGCAATACGGAGTCCCGCTTCTTTCAATCGATCGCGATACTCGTTGTTGAACTCGTAGCGGTGACGATGACGTTCACCAACTTCCAGCGTTGAGTATTCCTGACTGCAGATGGAATCGGCAACAAATTTGCAGGGGTAGGTACCCAACCTCATCGTCCCGCCTTTCTCCTCGACATCTTTTTGCTCGTCGAGAAGAGTGATCACCGGATCTGGAGTATCTTTGTTGATCTCTGTCGAGGAAGCCTCCTTGATGCCAAGGACATTTCGACAGTACTCGATCACCGCCGCATGCATGCCGTAGCAAACTCCCAGGAACGGAATCTTGTTTTCCCTGGCAAACTGGACCGTGCGAATCTTCCCCTCCAACCCCCGTTCTCCGAATCCTCCCGGAACCAGGATCCCATCAACGCCGCCGAGTATTTCCTCCGGATCTCCCTCGGCAAGATCTTCTGCCTGAACCCTCCGGAACCGAACACGAGCGCGGTGATGAATTCCCCCGTGAGTGAGTGCCTCGTAGATCGACTTGTAGGAATCGGTCAGTTCGATGTACTTGCCCACCACTGCGATCTCGACCTCGAATTGGGGCTCGCGTAGAGCATTGACGACTTCGATCCAGCGATCCATGTTTCCGGAGCCACTGTTGCGACCGAAATGTTCCAGGATGCGGGTATCGAGGTGCTGCTGACGAAGCACCAGGGGCAGTTCGTAGATGGAGGTCTCCACATCCTTCTCGATGAAGACCGATTCGGTCGGAACATTGCAGAACAGGGAGATCTTTTCTGGAATCTCCGGTTCGACATCCATCTCCGTTCGACAGATCAGGATGTCGGGCTGGATCCCGATCTCACGCAGACGCCCAACGGAGTGTTGCGTCGGCTTGGTTTTGATCTCTCCGCTGGCACGGATATAGGGCAACAACGTCAGGTGGATGAAGAGTACGTTATCCTTGCCGTGATCGTGTCCGAACTGCCGAAGAGCCTCGAGAAATGGCAGACTCTCGATGTCTCCTACCGTCCCGCCTATCTCCGTGATCACGATGTCCACATCGCTCGATCCGATGCGGGAGATGCTATCCTTTATCTCATCGGTGATGTGGGGAATGACCTGAACGGTCTTGCCCAGGTAATCGCCACGACGCTCACGCTGAATCACGGTCAAGTAGATCTTGCCGGTGGTATAGTTCGAGGTGCCACTGATCTCACAGGATGTGAATCTCTCGTAATGTCCCAGATCGAGATCGGTCTCGGCGCCATCTGGAGTGACATACACCTCACCATGCTGGAAAGGACTCAACGTTCCCGGATCAACATTGATGTATGGATCGAATTTCTGGAGGGCAACTTTCAGCCCGTGACTCTCGAGAAGCGCGCCAATGGAAGCGCTCGTGAGACCCTTTCCGAGGCCGGAAACCACTCCACCTGTTACGAAGATGTACTGAGTCATGAGTCGTAGTCCATTTTCCCCCGGTCGCTCGTCTCTGCCGGCACATTCCGGGCAGGATTCTGACCGCCCCGATCTTCCCGCATCCTGTTGGTTTTCTCCACGAATCGTCTGTAGTCTTCTTCGGTATCGATCCCCGGAGCGGCCTCTTCGACGATGACTACCCTGATCTCACACCCTGCTTCGAGCAGGCGCAACTGTTCGAGCCGTTCTCGTTGCTCGAGTTCCCCCCTGGGTAGCTCCCTGAAGGCCTCCAGAGATCTATTACGAAAACCGTAGACCCCGATGTGCTGGAGCCAGCCCCCCTCCGGAATACCCTCTCCCACACCCTCCGGGAGCGGATTTCTGCTGAACTGGAGTGCCCTCCCCCCGGCGTCAGTCACCACTTTGACTCGATTCGGATTGCGAAAATCCACGGCCGAGTCTTTTCCTTCTCTCCTGAGCGCAAGGGTGGCGACCTGACAAGAAGGATGGTCCTGGAGAAGATCAAACAACTTCACCACGTGGTCGGGATTCAATTCCGGCTCATCCCCCTGGACATTGACGACCAGATCATCCTCCTCCAGCGACATCGAGCGACATGCCTCCGCCACTCGATCGGTTCCGGTGGGGAGTTCCGCCTCAGTGAGCACGACTTCACCACCAAAGCCACGGACCACTTCAGCGATCTCCTCGCCATCCACAGCGACGATGACCCTGTCCACGTCCGGCACCTCCAAGCAGAGTTGATAGACGTGGCGGATGAGAGGCCAACCGGTCTCATCGCGCAGGAGCTTTCCAGGAAGTCGCTGCGACGCGAGACGCGCAGGGATGACGATCACTTTCGCCATGACAGGAGAATAATGCCACGATGGGATCGTGTCCACCGATCCGATCAGGCGCTGGTCGTGTGACAGAGACTTTCGTGCATCTCCTCGACGCGATCGAGCATTGCGTGCATTGGATATTGGTTGCGCACGTGTTCGATACCCTTCTTAGCCTGCTTGCGGGCACGCTCAGGATCGGCCAGCAGACGGGCTCCTGCTTGTGCCAGAGCTTCCGAATCTCCTGGACGAACCAGGGTGCAGACTCCTTCTTTCCCGAGCAAGGAGAGAATCTCTCCGCCACCGGTAGCGATCGTCGGGATCCCACGAGCCAGACCCTCCAGCATGTGCAATCCGGCACCACCCCAGTCACTGACCAGCATCAGGACATCGAAGGCTCGATAAACCGCATCGACATCGGCGGGGGGGGCCGCAAAGGTCAGGTGCCCCTCCAGATCCATCGATTTACAGACGGAACGCAAGCGGGGCTCATCGGGGCCTTCACCAAGGACCGTGAAGATGACATCGCCCAACTTTTGGCGGAGCAAACTCGCCGCCTCGAGAAAATCATCGAGTCGGCGTCCCTTGTCCAGTCGACCGACCGTACCGATGACCGGGATCTTCCTCGGCACCCACGGAACCGGATCGGTCTCCATCACATCGATGCCGTAAGGGATGACCCGGATCAGATCCTTCTCGATCTTCATCTCGCTCACCAGGTGCTGGCGGAGATCCTGGTTCACGACGATGACTCCAGCCGCAGAACGGGTCGACCGGGCGAATCTTTCCGCACGCAACCAGGAGTGAACAGTATGGACCATGGGACTCCCCAGCACCCCCGAGAGCCGGGTCGCAATGCGCAAGGAACCGAGTCCTCCGACAGCGTGGATCACTTCAGGTGCAAAGTTTTGCAGAAAGGTAGTCATGCGACGGCGCGCCAGCCATGAGCCAGGGAACTGATAGACCTCGATCCCCATCGATCGAAAACGGGGAAGGAAAACTCCTCCCTTGCAAACCATCTGCACTTCATGACCACGCTGGATGAGCCCCTCCACCAGACCCAGTGCATGGGTCGTCGGTACCGACCAGTCCAGCCTTCCTGCCACCACGAGAATTCTCAAAAAATCCCCCAAGTCCACATTCGGGCCAACCCCGGTACTTGCCGACCTCGATGGTTGAGGATATACGACCGGGAAAGATCGTACCACGAGGAGGAATCGCTGGTTTCTGCACAGGACAATCCACAAGCAACCGATTGCGTGGCTCTCGCCAGCGGAGGCCTCGATTCGACAACTGTGCTGGCCATCTGCGTGTCCCGTGGCTTTCGTCCTCTTCCCCTGACGTTCCGGTACGGTCAGACACATGCCATCGAGATCGAGCGTGTTCACGAGATCGCTGCCTCACTCGATCTCGAGGCACCACTGGTCCTCGATGTGCCGTTTGACCGCATCGGAGGTTCCGCGCTGCTCGGAACGGTTCCCATCCCCGAGGAACCACAGGAGGGAGCAACATCTCGCCAGGAAATTCCCGCCACCTATGTTCCCGCTCGCAACCTGGTTTTTCTGTCGCTGGCCATCGCCGTCGCTGAAGCCAGAGGATTGAGAGACATCTGGATCGGCGTCAATGCTCTCGACTACAGTGGATACCCCGACTGCCGCCCCGAGTTCCTCGCTTCATTTCTCGACACTGCCGAACTGGGAACCCGTGAGGGATCTCGTGCCAGCGAGCAACCCTGGTGGCGAATCCAGGCTCCGCTGGTGGATTTAACGAAGGCACAGATCATCGAGACCGCGACGAATCTGGGTGTGGACCTGTCGCTCACTCTCTCGTGCTATGCCCCGGATCCACAGGGACTTGCGTGCGGAATCTGTGATTCCTGTGGATTGAGAAGACGAGGATTCGAGGAGGCAGGAATCGAGGATCCGACCCGATACCAGATTCCCGGTTGAATTGGTTCTTATTCCGCGACCCCGTTGGCAGCGATTCGACTGCTCCACTAGAATCCCCACTGGAGATTATCGGGGACAGGAGATGGTGTGAGCAGCAACGTACTCGTTACCGGTGGAGCTGGTTTCATAGGTAGCCATATCTGTCAGCGCCTGCTCGATCGAGGCGATGGTGTTATTTGCCTCGATTCCTTCGAGCCGGACTACGACCCTGCACTGAAGCGCTCGAACATCGCAGCCCTCACTGAGCGGGTAGGATTCGATCTCATCGAGGGAGATATCCGTGACAAGTCACTGCTCGATCACGTGGCAAAAACCCGCAGTATCGAGGCCGTGATGCACCTGGCTGCAAAAACAGGAGTTCGCTCCTCGACGACGAGCCCAGCAGAATATGCGGATGTGAACTTCCACGGTACCGCTCAAATCCTCGAGATGGCACGAGACTACTCGATCGACAATTTCATCTTCGCCTCTTCTTCTTCAGTATACGGAGACAGAATCGAAACTCCTTTCAAGGAAAGCGATTCGGTGGATCAACCTGCTTCTCCTTATGCTGCGACAAAAAGCGCCAGCGAATTGTTGTGCAACTCCTTCAACCAGATATTCGGCATCAACATCTCCTGTTTGCGCTACTTCACCGTCTACGGGCCGCGCCAAAGACCCGGGATGGCAATTCACCGCTTCTGCTCACTGATCATGCAAGGGAAGCCGGTATCGATGTACGGAGACGGTTCTTCAGAACGGGATTACACCTATATCGATGACATCGTCGATGGCACTCTTCTGGCACTCGAGAGATGCTCTGGATTCGAGATCTTCAACCTGGGGAACCATCATGGCATCCGCCTGGATGAACTGATCGAAGAAATCGGTAGGAGTTGTGGCGTCGAATACTCCATCGAAAGACAACCCGAGCACCCAGGAGATGTATCCAGGACCTGTGCGTGTCTGGAAAAATCCCGTGCGAGGCTCGGCTACGAACCTAAAGTGTCCATCGCGGAGGGTCTCGATCGTTTCGTCAATTGGTTCTCATCACAGAACCAGACCAGTATCTGCTGACCAGGGAGGCTCCCTTGTCCGACACCGATCGAATCAGGATGTTTGCCGTTGGCCCCGATGATCCACAGGAGAAGAGCGACTGGATCGAGGCTCTGGAAAAAGCCATCGATGAGAATTCGTTCTGCCTGGGATCGGCCACCGAGCGGTTCGAATGCAGCTGCCAGGAGTTTCTCGGTGTCCCCCATGCCATCGGCGTTTCCAGCGGCACTGATGGATTGAAGGTAGCCCTCGCCGCCGTGGGGGTAAAACCAGGCGACGAGGTGATCCTGCCGGCATACAGTTTTTTCTCCACCGCCTCGGTGATCGCCCAACTGGGAGCCACCCCCGTCTTTGTGGACCTGGATGTTGATACGTTATGCATCTGCCCACGAAATGTCGCCGACAAGATCAACGAAAAGACTGCAGCGATCATGCCTGTCCATCTCTATGGTCAAACTGCCGCGATGGACCCGCTGTTGAAACTTTCGGTCAAATACTCGATCCCCATCGTCGAGGACGCTGCTCAGGCTTTCGGTGTCCGCTATCGCGGAAAAGCCGCGGGTGCCATCGGTGCTGCCGGAATCTTTTCCTTTTATCCAACAAAAAACCTCGCAGCTGCTGGGGATGCAGGGATGATCATCTGCCAGGACGACGAACTCGCTGGCAGGATCCGATCTCTTCGCGTACATGGGGATGTCGGAGGATATCGTCACGAGATGATGGGCTGGAATGCTCGCATGGATGGATTCCAGGCAGCCATACTTTCGGTACGACTCGAACTGCTCGTGAAACAGCAAGCAGTTCGAACGCGCAATGCCAACGAATACGCCGAATCGCTGAGTAGTTTGGACCTGATCGAACGAGTGACTCCGCTCGGTCGCACCGAAGGGTCCGATCACTGCTGGCACCAGTACATAGTCCGCCTCGAGGCACGAGATCGGCTGCGAGAACAACTCTCGGAGCGTGGGATCGATACGGCCGTCTACTATCCAAGCACCCTTCCTCAACAGGCCTGTTTCGCACACATGGGACACGTCGAGGGAGATTTCCCGGTAGCAGAATCGGCGGCTCGAACGGTGGTCGCTCTGCCGATCCATCATCGTCTTCAAGAAGGGGATCCGACCCGTGTCGTCAGCGCCATTCA
>Ga0310122_10003375_pt1 | contig 10113 bp, 10 predicted proteins | sample CB6_Bottom_1051__FD_203503 | JGI IMG/M metagenome (GOLD analysis project Ga0310122, IMG submission 203503) | Marine microbial communities from Western Arctic Ocean, Canada - CB6_Bottom_1051 | ecosystem: Environmental > Aquatic > Marine > Oceanic | place: Canada: Western Arctic Ocean | collected...
CACCGGATCGGATAATCCACCGGTACGATCCTGCGCCCACCGGCTACTGGTCCGGTTGATGACCGTCCACGAGGCGGACTCCTCGAGGAGATGCTGATGGCTGCGAAGAGCACGAAGAGCGGTAAGGCCCCGACCAAGAAGCCGTCTGCGGCCAGGAAGGCTCCCGCCAAGAAGGTCGTGGCGAAGAAGGCCGCCGCCAAGAAGGCGCCTGTAGCGAAGAAAGCCGCCGCCAAGAAGGCTCCCGCCAAGAAGGTCGTGGCGAAGAAGGCCGCCGCCAAGAAGGCGCCTGTAGCGAAGAAAGCCCCCGCTGAGAAAGCCCCCGTCGAGAAGGTCGTGGCCAGGAAGGCTCCGGCGAAGAAGGCCGCTGCGAAGAAGGCCGTAGCCAAGAAGTCGCCGTTCGGAGCGAAGTTCCTGGACCAGCAGAAGCGGGCGCTGCTCGAGGAACGCGCACGGTACGTGCGCAGCGCTGACACCCTCCAGGCCGAAGCGGACTCCCTCCTGGAGGACCGCGATCCGGGTGACGTGCAGTTCGACGACGAGTCCGGCGAGGGCGACACCCTGGCCGTGGAACGCGATCTGGACCTGGCCCTGAGTGCCCAGGCACGTGACGCTGTGGACCAGATCGACGCCGCCCTGGAGCGGATCCGCAAGGGCGTCTACGGCGTCTGTGTCGCCTCGGGCAGGAACGTGCCCAAGGATCGACTGGTGGCCATCCCGTGGGCATCCGAACGGGTCGAGTTCAAGGTCGGGGGACTGGGTCGGCGGTGACCGTCCTGGCCGACCAGCGACGCCGCTGGACGGCGCCGCTGCTGGTGGGCACTGCGATCCTGTGCCTGGACCAACTCACCAAGTGGTGGGCCTCCGGTGCGCTCGAGGAGCGCAACATCGATCTCTTCTGGACGCTCCGCCTTCACCTCGTCTTCAACACCGGAGCGGCATTCAGCCGCGGTGAAGGCCTCGGACCACTCCTCAGCCTCCTCGTGCTGGTTGTGCTCGTCCTGCTTGTACGCCAGGGCGCAAGGACGGAGGACCGGGTGGCCCTGCTCGCCGTGGGTGCGATCGTGGGCGGCGCCATCGGCAACCTGGCCGACAGGGCCTTTCGGGCCGGCGACGGGTTCCTGGGTGGAGCGGTTGTGGACTTCGTGGACCTGCAGTGGTGGCCGGTGTTCAACCTGGCCGATGCCACCATCGTCATGGCCGGCGGGTTGCTCGCCTGGCGGAGCTGGCGCGCATGAGCGACGGAGCGGGCTTCAGCGAGTTGATTCCTCCGGCACTGGATGGCGAGCGAATCGACCGCGTCGTCTCGCTGCTGGCGGACGTGAGCCGCAACCGGGCCGCCGCCGCCCTGGCGGCCGGCCGGGTCTCGGTGGGCGACGAGGTGGTGTACCAGCGGTCCCGGCGGGTCCATGAGGGTGATCACCTGGTGGTCACCGGCTTCGAGCGGGAGACGGAGCACGTGCCGGGTCCGGAGGCATCGGTCCGCTTCGGGGTTCTCTACGCCGACGACGACGTGCTGGTCGTGGACAAGCCCTCGGGCCTGGTGGTTCATCCCGGAGCCGGGAACCAGACCGGGACGCTGGTCAACGGACTCCTCGCCCTGCATCCGGAGATAGCCGGGGTCGGCTCGGCGGCGAGACCGGGCATCGTGCACAGGTTGGACCTGGGAACGTCCGGAGCGCTGGCCGTGGCCCGCACCCAGAAGGCCTACGACTCGCTCGTGGCGCAGCTGGCCGAGCGGTCCGTCGGGCGTCGCTACCGGGCGCTGACGTGGGGATGCTTCGAGGCGCCCAAGGGTGTGGTCGACGCTCCGGTGGGGCGATCACCCAAGGACCGGACCCGCATGGCGGTGGTCGGTTCGGGCCGGCCGGCCAGGACCGGCTACGAGGTCTCGGCATCGTGGGCAACCCCGGAGGTGTCGCTGGTGACGTGCACCCTGGAGACGGGACGGACCCACCAGATCCGGGTCCACCTATCGGCCATCGGCCATCCGCTGGTGGGGGACGGCACCTACGGAGGCGAACGCAGCGGTCTGGTCCTGGACCGGCCGTTCCTGCACGCCGCCCACCTCGCGTTCGACCATCCGGTGACCGGAGAGCGCCTCGAGTTCGAGTCGCCCCTGCCGGATGACCTGAGGGAGATCCTGGATCGCCTGGGTGAACCGGAGCCATCTGATCAGAGCGCGTGACCGCCTGGCTGAACCCGTCTACCTGACCGTCTAGGTATTGGGCCAGGAGGTGTCGCCACGGGCCATGGCTGCGATGTCCTCCAGGGTGAAGGAATCCAGGTACTCGCGCATGTGGGCCCCGGCACTGGCCCAGATGGAGAGCAGCACGCACTGGCCCTCGTGGTCGCATGCCCCGTCCGTGTGGGGGTCGCTGAAGTCGCCGGCCACGATCGGTCCGTCCACGGCGGACACGATCTGGGCCAGCAGGATCAACGACGGCAGCCTGGCCAGCACGTAACCGCCACCCACGCCCCGCTTGGAGCGAACCAGGCCCGCACCCTTCAGGGCGAGCAGGATCTGTTCCAGGTACGGCTGAGGAAGGCCCGTCTGGTCTGCGATCTCGCGAACCGACCGTGGAGTCTGGCCGTCGCCATGGAGGGCCAGGGACAGCAGTGCGCGGCTTGCGTAATCACCCCGCGTCGAGACCTTCACGTCGATGGATCCTAGACCCGGTGGCTCCCGGAGCACGGATGTGGCGACTTCACGCCTCACCCTGGGTGGGAGGGGCCTGCAGTACGGTCGGCCCATGCAGGCCGTTGGTGGACATCTGGCACCGATGGCCCCGGCATACGACGACGGCTGCGTCACGGCCCTGGTACCCGCCCTCATGCAGGGCGACCAGGCGCCGGGCGGTTGGCCGTCCTGGCTTCCCGACGAGGTACTCGGAGCCCGTCGCACGCTCCTGCTGGTGCTCGACGGCCTGGGCTGGGAGCAGTTGCGGTCCCGTCCGGGAGCCGCCCCGAACCTGACCGGCTTCGCAGGTGGAGCCATCACCACCGTCGCCCCCTCCACCACGGCTGCCGCCCTCACCTCCATAGCCACCGGCGAGCCGCCGGGCCGTCACGGGCTGGTCGGCTATCGGATCGCCGTGGGCGCCCCCGAGAGGCCGGCCCAGGCCGAGGTGCTCAACGCGCTCCGCTGGTCGACGGGTGACGGGGATGCCCGTCGGCGACATGACCCACGGGAGTTCCAGCCATGTGAGGTGTTCGGGTCGCAGCGGCCACCGGTCGTGACGAGGGAGGCATTCTCGGACTCGGGCTTCACGGCCGCCCACCTCTCCGACACGCGCCTCATGGGGTACCGGGACCGCGCCGGCCTGGTGGCCCGGGTGGTGGAGGCCTTCGCAGGCGGCGAACCGTTCGTGTATGCCTACTGGGACGACATAGATCGGACGGCCCACGAGTTCGGCCTGGCCGATCGCTACGAGGAGGAGCTGGCGGCATGCGACGCGATGGTCGGGGAGCTGGCTGAGCGACTCCCGGCGGGTACGGCGATCGTCGTGACCGCCGACCACGGCCTGGTGCATGTCGGAGAGAACCTCGTCCACCTCCCACCCTCGGTCACCACCCTGGTGGACGGCCAGAGTGGCGAGGCCCGCTTCCGTTGGCTCCACTCCCGGCCCGGCGCCGCCGCCGACCTCCTGGCGGCATGCCACGAAGCCTTCGACCCGGTGGGCTGGGTCCGGTCGGTGGACGAGGTGGTATCCGACGGATGGCTGGGACCCGAGGTGACGACGGCGGCCCGGGCCCGGCTGGGCGACGTGGCCGTCCTGGCACGCGATCCGGTGGCCTTCGTGGACCCGGCGGAGTCGGCCTCGATCGACCTGATCGGGCGACACGGCTCGCTGACGGCCGACGAGATGCTTGTTCCCGCGCTCGCCGTGGTCACCTGAGGGGCGGCTTCCGGCCCCTCAGGACCGTGCCCGGTGGAGGCCCTCCGGGCGGGCGTAGATGGGCATAGAGTCCGAGACGATGCCCGAAGACGTCCCACCACCACCGAAACCAGTCGAACCAGAGGTGCTCACGGACGCCGCTGGGATCTCCGACGGGGAGCCTGACGACGAGATCGACGAGTCGATCGAGCACCCGGCCAAGGTCATGCGGGTCGGCACGATGATGCGCCTGCTCCTCGAGGAGGTGCGTTCGGCGACGCTCGACGAACCCAGCAGGGACCGGCTCCGGGATATCTACGAGACCTCGGTGACCGAGTTGGGTTCGGCCCTCTCAGCAGACCTCCGTGAGGAGCTCGGACGCCTGGCCCTTCCCTTCACCGAGGATGCGGCACCCAGCGTCGACGAGTTGAGGATCGCCCAGGCCCAGTTGGTGGGCTGGATGGAGGGACTCATCCAGGGAATCCAGGCAACCCTGTTCGCCCAGCAGGTGGCCGCACAGCAGCAGCTTGCCGGCCTGCGGCCTCCCGAGCTGGAGCCCGGTGGGACCGGCGACGGCCCGGACACCCGGCACGGCACCTACCTGTGATCGTCATCACCCGATGAGCAGCGGGTTCACGCACCTGCACGTCCACACCGAGTTCTCGATGCTGGACGGAGCGGCGCGGGTCGGCGACCTGGTGGATGCCGCCGTGGCTGATGGCCAGACGGCCCTGGGGATCACCGACCACGGCAACATGTACGGGATCCTGGACTTCTACCGGGCCTGCCGGGACCGCGGGATCAAGCCGATCCTGGGTACGGAGGCCTACATGGCCCACGACACCAGGTTCGAGCGGCCATCCCGGCGGGGTCGCGTGGACGACTCCGGCGGCGAGACCGACGGTGGTCGCAAGCTCATGTACCACCTGACGCTCCTGGCTGAGAACCAGGCCGGCTATCGCAACCTCATCCAATTGGCCAGCAGGGCTTTCCTGGAGGGCTACTACTACAAGCCCCGTGTCGACTGGGAGGTCCTGTCGGAGCACAGCGAGGGAATCATCGCCACCACGGGCTGCCTGGGTGGCCACGTCCTCCAGGCCCTGCTGCGCGACGACTACGACGATGCCCTGACCAAGGCGGGTCGTCTCCAGGAGATCTTCGGGAAGGACAACCTCTTCATAGAGCTCCAGGACCAGGGGATGCCCGAGCAGCATCGGACCAACCCCCAGTTGGAACGGATCGCCAGGGACCTGGGAGCGCCGCTGCTGGCCACCAACGACAGCCACTACACCCACAGGGAGGACGCCCGGGCGCATGACGCCCTTCTCTGCGTGCAGACCGGCTCGCTGATGAGCGACCCGAACCGCTTCAGGTTCTCCGGGGAGGAGCACTACCTGAAGACCTCGCATGAGATGCGGGAGCTGTTCCGCCACATACCGGATTCCTGCGACAACACGCTGTGGATCACCGAACGGTGCAACGTGGAGATCGAGTTCGGCAAGCCCCGTCTGCCGGACTTCCCCATCCCTGAGGGATTCGACGGTGCTGACGCGTACCTGGAGCACCTCACCTTCGAGGGAGCACGCAGGAGGTGGGGCGACCATCTGGAGGACCGGGTGGTGGAACGCCTGGCCTACGAGCTGCGGACGATCAGCGACATGGGGTTCTCGTCGTACTTCCTCATCACCTGGGACCTGATCCGACATGCCCGCCAGCAGGAGATCCGGGTCGGCCCGGGGCGTGGAAGCGCCGCCGGGTGCGCCGTGGCCTACAGCCTCCGGATAACCGACCTGGACCCGATCCGCTACGACCTGCTCTTCGAACGGTTCCTGAACCCGAGTCGGATATCGATGCCCGACATCGACATGGACTTCGACTCCCGGTTCCGGGACGAGATGATCCGGTATGCCGCTGAGAAGTACGGCCGGGACCATGTCGCCCAGATCGTGACCTTCTCCCAGATCAAGGCCCGGGCCGCGGTCCGTGACGCCGCCCGGGTGCTGGGCTACCCGTACGCCATGGGCGACCGCATCGCCAAGGCCATGCCGCCGCTGATCCTGGGGAGGGACACGCCGCTGGCAGCGTGCCTCACCGAGACCGAGAAGCACGCCGACGGCTTCAGGATGGCCGCCGACCTGCGCGACATGTACACCAGCGACGATGACGTCCGCGCTGTGATCGACGTGGCAAAGGGCCTCGAGGGACTGCGCCGCCAGGACGGGATCCACGCGGCAGCAGTGGTGATCACCCGTGAGCCGCTCACGGAGTACGTGCCGATCCAGCGCAAGCCGGAGTCGGGCCAGGACCCCGAGGACGCACCCGTCGTGACCCAGTACGAGATGCACGGCATCGAGGACCTGGGCCTCCTCAAGATGGACTTCCTGGGCCTTCGGAACCTTGACGTGATCACCGACACGTTGGTCCACGTGGAGCGCTGCAGGGGCGAGGTGGTCGAGATCGACACCGTGGACCTGGATGACCGGGCCACCTTCGAGATGCTGGCCCGTGGGGATTCAATCGGGGTGTTCCAGCTGGAGTCCAGCCCGATGCGTTCCCTGATGCGCTCCCTGGCTCCGTCCAGCTTCGAGGACGTGGCCGCCCTGGTGGCCCTGTACCGACCCGGGCCGATGGCGGCCAACATGCACAACGACTACGCAGATCGCAAGAACGGCCGGCAGGAGGTCAGCTACTTCCACGCCGATGCCGAGGAGCTCCTGTCCGACACCTATGGGCTGATGATCTACCAGGAGTCGGTCATGCGGGTGGCGCAGAAGTTCGCCGGCTACTCGCTGGCCGACGCTGACAACCTCAGGAAGGCCTGCGGCAAGAAGATCCGCGAGCTGATGCAGCAGGAGCGGGCCAGCTTCGTGGGCGGTTGTGACGCCACCGGCTACGGAGCGGCGCTGGGCGAGGAGTTGTTCGACGTCATCGAGCAGTTCGCCGACTACGCGTTCAACAAGAGCCATTCCTACGGCTACGGCCTCATCGCCTACCAGATCGCCTACCTGAAGGCCCACTACCCGGTCGAGTACCTGGCGGCCCTCCTGACCAGCGTGAGGTCCAACCTGGACAAGGCCGCCGTGTACCTGAACGAGTGCAGGGTGCTGGGTATCGCCGTGGAGGTGCCTGACATCAACGTGGCACGGTCGGACTTCGAGCCGGTGCCGACGCTGGATGCAGCGAAGGGGGAGTCACCGGGTCGGATCGTCTTCGGGCTCTCCGCCGTCCGCAACGTGGGAAGGGGGCTGGTGGAGCTGATCGAGGCCGAGCGGGCCGCCAACGGTCCGTTCGAGGACTTCTACGACTTCGCAGAGCGTTGCGACACGACGGTCCTGAACAAGCGGACCGTGGAGTCGTTGATCAAGGCCGGGGCCTTCGATGCGATGGGCCATCCCCGTCAGGGACTCCTGCACGCCCACGAGCAGATCATCGACCACACGGTGGCCCGCCGGAAGGAGCACGACATGGGCGTCATGTCGTTGTTCGGTGAGAGCACCGGCGGACCGGAGTTCGACGAGAGGGCCGAGGTGGCCGATGTGGAGTTCGACAAGACGACCCGTCTGGCCTTCGAGAAGGAGATGCTGGGCCTGTACGTGTCAGACCATCCGCTCACCGGCTACGAGGGTGCCCTGAGGCGTCGGGCCGACTCGAGCATCGACGACCTGGCCGAGGTGGACGACGGGTCCTTCCGGGTGGTCGGCGGTGTGGTCACGAACCTCTCCAAGAAGTGGACTAGGCGCGGGGACCTCATGGCCGTCTTCGACCTGGAGGACCTGGGTGGCGCCATGGAGGTCATGGTCTTCCCGAAGACGATGACCGAGCACGGCCACAAGTTGGAGGACGACAGGATCGTCCTGATCAAGGGTCGGGTGGACCGTCGCGACGACCTCCCCAAGTTGATCTGCCACGAGGTGGAGGTGCTCGACGCGGAGCAGCTGGCCCAGGCCAGGCCGATCCGGGTGCGTCTTCCCGTGGATCGCATCCGGGAGGAGACCATTGCCGAACTGAAGGTGCTGCTGGTCGCCCACCCCGGGGATTCCGAGGTGTACCTCCACCTGGGGGAGAGCCAGGTGCTGCGGCTCCCGGAGGACTTCTGGGTGGATCCGGCCGGTGGCCTGGTGGGTGAGATCAGGGTCCTGCTGGGCGCCGACTCGGTCCTGGCCGGCGGAAACACCTGATCCGGAGCCCTGCGGACCCGCCTCTGATGGGTCCTGGTGGTGCCGCGGGTTGGGATAAGGGGTCCCGACCGGCAGGATGGAGTGGGTAGCGGAGGCGGAATCGGAGGCACCTGAGCCGATGGCGATCGAGGTCGAGACCAAGGATTGCACGATGCTCGGCGATGCCGAGATCGAAGAGATGGCGGATCTGTGCGCCGTGGGGCCGAATCCGTTCGGCATAGGCCTGATCTCAAAGCAGGCTGAGGAGTGGGTGCTGGTCACCACGGTCCGCGAGGGCGGCCGTCTGAAGGGCTTCGCCTTCTGCACCCTGGAGCGCATCGGTGGGACGCCCAGCGTCATCGTGGGCCTGGCATCCGTCTACAGGACCTCCAGGCGGGACACGGTGCTACGGGCGCTGGTCTCGGAGCAGTTGAGGCGGGCCGTGCTGGCATTCCCCGATGAGGACGTGGTCATCGGGTACCGGTTCAACGAACCTTCCGGGTTCGAGGCCCTCAAGGTCCTCAGTGACATCGTCCCGCGCCCCGGCCACAAGGCCTCGGGCGAGGAGCGTGCGTGGGGTCGTCGCTTCGTGAAGCGCATCGGGCTCTCCACTCTGGCCTACGACGAGCGTCGCTTCATCTCGCCGGGCAAGGGCACCCAGGCCTGCCTGTTCGACCACTCCAGCCTCAAGCCGGAGAAGATCCCGGCTGACATCGTCGCCTACTTCGATGGCCTGGATGCGGCCAACGGCGACGTGCTGGTGGCCACTGGCTGGGCCCTGGCCGAGGACCTCGAGAAGTACCTCTGATCCAACGGTGGCGGCGCTCACGGTGACCGTCTCCGACGCCCTGGGAGATCGACGGTCCTGTAGGTCCTTCACTCCGGAACCCCTTGATGTCGGCCTGCTGGACGACCTGGTCGACGCCGCCCGTAGGACTCCGACGGCAGGGAACTGCCAGGGGGTCGAGTTCCTCCTCCTGGAGGGAGCAGACGTGGCGTCCTACTGGGAGACGACCCTGTCGGCAGAGAGGCGGGCTGGGTTCCCCTGGCCCGGCTTCCTGGTCGCTCCGGCCATCGTCGTGCCGTTCGGCCTCCCCAGCCGCTACCTGGCTCGGTATGGAGAGCCCGACAAGGCGGCTACCGGTCTCGGTGCCGGGTCCGACGCCTGGTCGGTTCCGTACTGGTTGACCGATGCTGCGTTCGCTGCCCTGGCCCTCCAGCTCCTCGTCGTGGAGGCAGGCCTGGGTTGCTGCTTCTTCGGACTCTTCGAGCACGAGGCGGCGGTACGTCGTCGATTCGGCGTCCCCGAGGAGGCCCGTGCCGTCGGAGCGATCGCCATTGGCCATCCGGAGCCATCAGGAGACCGCTCCAGCCGGTCCACGACAAGGGGTCGACGCCCGCTGGACGAGGTGCTGCACCGCGGCGCCTGGTGACCTCCGCCGGCCAGCGGCCCGGCTGGCAGCCGTCCGGCGACGACCGGTACTGTCCGGACAGGCCTGAGCACTGACATGACGTCGGAGGAACCACATGACCCAGGAAGCCACGGAAGCCACGGAAGCCGTCGAGATCCCGACCCAGCTGCCGATCGTCGACTACCTGCGGATCGGAGACGACCCGCACCTGGCGGCGAACGAGTGTGCCGGATGTCAGGCCCGCTACTTCGACCGCCGAAACGCCTGCGCCAGGTGCGGCAAGGAGGAGTTCAGGTCGGTGCGCGTCGCTGACGACGCCACCCTGCGCTCCTTCAGCGTCGTCTACCGGGCTGCACCCGGCATTCCGGTGCCGTACGTGTCGGCGATCGTGCTGACCGACGACGGTACGTCTGTGAGGGCCAACGTGGTGGGCCTGGACGACCCGATGAAGGCCGAGCTGGGAATGCGCCTGCGCTTCACCACGTTCACCTGTGGCACGGATGACAACGGCACCGACTGCGTGGCATTCGGCTACGCGGCTGCCTGACCTGTACGGACGATTGAAGGAGGACTTGTGATGAGCGATGCAGTTTGGGTTCTGGGCACGTCGATGACGCGCTTCGGCCGCTACCCGGAGTTGGATGCGGTCGACCTGGCCTCGCGTGCCTG
>Ga0310122_10003376_pt1 | contig 10112 bp, 14 predicted proteins | sample CB6_Bottom_1051__FD_203503 | JGI IMG/M metagenome (GOLD analysis project Ga0310122, IMG submission 203503) | Marine microbial communities from Western Arctic Ocean, Canada - CB6_Bottom_1051 | ecosystem: Environmental > Aquatic > Marine > Oceanic | place: Canada: Western Arctic Ocean | collected...
TGTTTTTCAACAGTATTGTTGAACCCCTCTCGCTCTTGACTAGTAGCGTTTAGAAGTTCACTCTTTGTCATTCCTTCATCAATAGTGGCTATCTCACCACGCATATTCATATTGATATAATCGTACCCGTCACTTAATCCTGCACCATGACGAGTTTCTAAAGGGATTAGCTTTCTATTACCGCTTGCCCCACCATCTTCAGCAATTTCTTCATCAGACTTTGTTTTAAAGATAGAAAAACTACCGCATAGCCAGAGAATACGGTCAGAGCCGCTAACTACGCCTCCAGACTCTTTTGTTATCCCATCCCTATTCAGTTGAACAAAACTTAGACATGGAACATCATACTTAACTGTAAAATTATGCAATTCGGTCATCTGAAAACCAAGAACTTGATGCTCTTGCATGTTATTGCTTATCTGTGAAGAATTCATAAGCTTTAGATAATCATAGATAATCATGCAATCGTTAGTTCTTCCATTTTCATCAACCCCAACCTCCTGAAGTACCCATCTTCTCATAATAGACAGGGTTTCTTCAAACGTTTTTCCTGCAATAGATACGTAGTGTAGAGGGATTTCTTTAAATTTAGCAGACGCTTGGTCAACCTTTTCCCTGCCTGCGCTACTATCTGCAAAACTACCAGTAGCAATATCATTAATAGAAATGGAACTAAACTTTGCAAGAAGTCGAGTGATATGATCTTCTTTAGACATTTCTGTATCTAACATAAGAACTGGAATATCCAGATTTGCAGCAATATGGAACCCAACATTATCAGCAAACATACTCTTACCAGTTTTTGGTCTAGCTCCGATAAGGTCTACGGCTTTTCTTCTGAAGCCTCCTCCAATAGCTTGGTCATATCTTTGATACCCGCTACTGATTCCTAATAGGTCGCATTGGTTGTCTACTAGATATTGAACATACCCATCTACCTCTTCTCCTAAAACTATCGGTTTATTCTCTATCGAATTATTAAGAGAGGCTGAAAGTTCAAAGAATGGTGATTCGCCCATTCTAAGCAGCTCGTCTATTGATTCATCGCCCGTTACTTTAGAAGCGTTAGAAATAACCTGCTTGGCTGCACGCACAAGGTCTCGGGTTAAATCTAATTTACTTAACTTAACGGCATGATTTCTGACATTTTCAAGCTCTATACTAAACCCAAGAAGATTTTTTATATAGTCTTTAGGAACCCTTTCTGTGTAAGCAGAAGACAGTCCCAAGCTCTCGGCAGCACTTAGAATAGAAGGTAGGTCAATAACAGAACTATTTTCCAAAACCTTTGAAGCGCAAGCAAAGACTATTTGATTTTCTTCTTGCGTAAAAGTCGATATATTTACAATATCGCTAACGTCAACAATCGCGTCAGAGCCATATTGCAATATTCCTGCTAAAACGGCTCCTTCTGAAGCGGTACTATGTTTACTTTTTTCTTTCATTATCCTACGCATTTACTACAACGGTGAAACTGTCCAGCTTTAAACATAGGATTTATACTATGCTTGCTTCCGCAGACGTGGCATGTTACTTCAATTTCTTTGTACGCATTTCTATTCCTAGGCGATAAAGAAACATCTGGTGTCACATCGTCCTTATGCTCTTCACCACTGTCTACAAACGTATTGCTTCCAACGTCTATTTTTTGGGACTTTGTAAACTTAGATTTTTGATCAGTCTCTTTTCTAGTGGGCATAGTAAAGTCATGGTTTTTATTGGTCTCTACTTTTTCTGACACCGGCACTTGTTCTGGCATTTCTTCTTTGGGGATTGCTGCGGCTCCTCTGTCAGAGGATTTTCCTCTTGAGACTCTTTCGCCAGTAAGGTCTTCATAGCCGTCAATAACCTTTTCCATATCATCTGTTTGTATTCCTTCTTTAATTTTATCTAGAGGACTCATAACTTCTTATCCTTCCTAATCGTTCAAGTCTATCACTATAGGTTCTAAGATCTTCCACTTTTTCTTTTATCATTCCTACTTTGTATTCAGCATATCTACGGGCATGATCTACTTTAATTGCAAAGTCGTCTGCTAGTATTATCAGTTCAACCTTTTGTTCGTATTTCATGAACTTGTCATACTGTTCTGTGTTTTTTGCTACTACTCTTTTTATTGTATCTTTGCACCATTTGAATATAGCTTCATGATGGCCAAGCCTAGAGCCAAGATATGTCACGTAGGTTGTTACTAGACATGAGGCTACGTACAAGTCTGCTGGACTTAAAGACTTTAAGTCCTCAGCTTTTAAGTTAAGTATAGTCCTAACCTCTTCGTTAACCTCTGCATGAAATAAGCATTCTTCTTCAGTATACTTCTGTAGATATGATTCAAGATTATCTAAATCATCTATCGCATAGGGATTGTTTCCACTCATCAATTTCTTCCGAATATTTTAACGATACGTGATCAAGAGAATTTAGTTCGCACCAATCCTCTTTGTTTTTATCTCTTGTTTGAGACCTGAAAAAATCAAGTTTATTTTTATGGAATCGAGCAATGAATTCGTAATGCTGTCTGCCATGAACTTCAACTACCAAATTTTTACTTGGGATGAAAAAATCCGCACGGAGGGTTTGTGAAGACCCTTTGCTTGATCCCAAGAGGGTAACTTCTTCGTATATAGTATCATATGGAAAAACTTCCCGCAATACTTTTTTTGCTTTTTTGTGCAAATTAGATTTGTGACGGGTATCATCATCGTAAACATAGTACTTTGAGAAGTTAATAGACCTCTCTCGACCGTCAAAACCGATTACTTTCATTCAAAAATTTCTTTATGCTTGGTTTTAAGTTCGTCCCACAGGCTATTTTCATTTAAATGGTCGATACATTTTTTGTACCCCTGAAAGCTTGGGCCTCTTTCGTCCTCTTCTTTTTTAATGAAGTTGAGATAGTACCATGCCCCAGCTTTTTCGATAAGAGGCGGTATCTCACAGCACTGGTCAATCAGCTCTTTTCTCCAGTCAAGACCCATGCCATACCTGAGATAGCTAGTCACAGGAGTGTTTGGAAACCCGCCAGAATGCGATGTCACCACTTTCCAATGAATCTCTTGACCAACTACTTCATTACTCTCTTCCCAAGGCTTAGTATGGGTGATATGTAATATATAGTTTGCCGCATATTTTAACTTATTTCCACCGTCAACCATTGTTGTTGACCTAGTATGAGGATTAGTATCAGCAATGATGTGATTAATTGAAACCACTATCGCTCGTTGTTGCGGAAGTATATGTGCTATCTTCTTAGTAAAAGAAGACATCATTTTCATAACAGGGTTCCTGAATTGCTTATCAAATTTATAATCAAGCTCATCTCTTGAGGCCATCGTAGATACAGAATCAATTATGACAACACAGTTTTTTACGTTTTTAATGTAATGCTCCATGATTCTAAAATCGTCTTCAGCAGCAAGCACTCCATCTCTAGGTATAATAAAATGAATCTTTTCTCTGTCTAGCCCCTCTATGCCATCCAGCTGATTTTCACCAACACGGGCTTCTATATCAAAATAAATAATAGGCCTAGAACCATTTTCAGGTTTTTGACAGTTGGCTGCAAATTGAATAGCAGTAGTTGTTTTTCCCGACTTTGGCTTTCCAGCGAGCTGTACAAGACTGCCTTCTTGAATACCTCCCCCTATTGCATAATCAATAGAAGGGCTAATAGGTAAAAGTTTCCTATCTTGAATATCTTTAAAAAGCTCATTACCAGTCCTCACAACATCGCCAAAATCTTTAATGATTTGCTTATTTGCATTGTAAATATCGCTAGTTGTCACTGTCTTTTTCTTTGCCATCTAACCCTCTTAGGAAATTCATTTGACTTTTTTGCCCATATTGTTTTCTTGGTTTTGATTTAGTAGCATCCTTAAATTCTAAAGGAGCCTGTCTATATTCTTCAATTTTATCTAGTTTAGACTCTTCTACTTTAATAATAGGTTCAAGAAATTTTACACGAAGAGAGTAAATATTCTTTCCTTTGTATGAATTTAAAGCCGCAAGAATGGCTTTATCGCTATACTTTTTAAGTAACTGGTAAGCTTTGGTTACTTGACTTTGGAATGTCTTTTTCCATCTGTCTGTATTCCACAATGCGTATGCTGGTTTACCTACGTTTGCTTTTTCTGCCTCTCTAAGGCAAACCATTTCTGCTATATACTGAGCTGCGTTACAAGATTTTCCATTTGATTTATGTTTGTATTTCTTCAATTTCTTTAGAACCTTTTATCAACAAGTTTTTATAGTCTTCAATATTTCTTTTTTCAGGTCTATCAATAATCATCTCTGGCAAATTGACCTTTGTCACTCTGTAAACACCATCTTTTATTTCACCAAAAAGAAACGAATGACTTGTTTCTCCTCCAAACATTAATGCGCCTGCCGCCTTGCAAAAAGTATAACCTTCTGCATTTGAGCATACGCATTTTTGAACAGACCTATTTTTGACATAGATTGTTTTAATTGAAACGTTTTCGTTTTCACAATATTGTTTCAGCCTAAGCCAAGCGCTGCTGGGCTCCATGCTTGGCCTATCGTCATCTTGATACACCTTTTCACCATTGTCTAGCTCGACCCACCATATAGGATTAGAATCAGCATAAACATTAAGATACTGGTCAATTGATTTAGATACTAATTCAGTCATCTTGTTTAATTATATGGATTGCGTCTTGGTTTCCAGCAGTGTTTAGTCTTTTACCCCGTGTAGAGTCGGCGACCTGCGACGCAGCTTGGGTCATTATAGTAACCCCTCGGTCTTCTTTACGCCCCATTAAGTCACTTACACTTTGTGTCTCTTGATCATCTCTAGTCGTTGTTATATGACTAGTATCTTTTAAAGATTCTACATGTTTTTTAACAGCTGACTTAGTACGATTAAGATCTTTAGATAATGTTTCTAAATCCTTATCTAAGTTATTTGCTATATAAAATTTCTCTATTTTTGTTAGTCTTCCGGTTTTATTAGACATTGATATGCTCTCTTCCTGCTCGAACTAAACTGTTCTTTTTATGAGTTCTTAAATAATCCGTATAGTAATTAAAAGTTTGCACATTAACTTTTTTAAACTCTCCAGTCAAAGGGGAAGCGTTTGATGGGCTAGAATTAGCTCTTGCCGCATCCATACCGTGAGGGTCAAATATGCTTCCGCGAAAAAATTTAACATGATACTTTTCGTTAGGTCGTTCTTGACCTTTCTCGCAAATAGAGACAGTATAAGCAACTGCCTCGCTTATCTTTTTTGTTTCGTTACCGTTCTTGTCTAGGTAAGAGTACAGTACATCTTTCTTAGGTTCAAATTCTGACACGTCCATTGTTACATCCTTATTTTCATAATTTGTGTTTCTTCATTAAACGTCATACTTTTGATAGTCATACCTTCTGCTTGAGCAATAAAATATTTACCTATCAATGTGTTAAGCCAGCTTTCACCTCCGCATTTTGGACAGTTCTCGACTTTAAGCTTATTAACAAAGTCCGTATCTTCAGTTTGCATCATTATTAAAAGTACAGAATCGCAATCGGCGCATGAAATCTCGTGCTGCCCAAGGTCATTTAGTTTAGGTTTACGAACCCTTTCTGGAGGAGTTGGTAGTTCTTCATTCATTTTGTACCCTTTTTGATATAGTTAGCTTTTTGCTTTGAGGTCATCTTTTGAATTTCTGAAGCCGAAGATGTCCCAGACTTTGTATACCAAGGGGTCTCTTTTTTGTTATTTCCCTTTTCTTGATTCTTTCTTCTATCGTCAAGCTCATACCTCCCTAGTTTTTTCATGTTTCTTTCGGAGAGTTGACCAAGAGTGGTAGCCTCGCCTTTTACGAAAACCGTTGGGGGATAAAATATCTGAGATAGGTCTGAGCTACCACAGACGCACGGAGAATATGACTCATTAAAACCATGAGTTTGTTCAAAAGTCTTTCCGCAAGACCTACAACAGTAATCGTAAGCAGGCATAGGGCCTCCAATATTATATCATTATTTAGCAACGAAGAGCATTTAAAATCTTAGAAATAATTTTATTTCTTATAATGTCTTCGTCCGTAAGCTCTGCAATGCCAATGCCATTAATCTCATCTAAACGGTATAAGAACTTATCAAGCCCTCCCTGTTCAGTCTGCGTCAGGTCTGTTTGATCCATGTCCCCATTTATAACAGCTTTAGAGTTCCAACCAATTCTAGTTATGAACATTTTAAGCTGTTCAAATGTAGCATTTTGAGCTTCATCTAATATCATAAAGCAATTATGAAAGTTTCGCCCTCTCATATATTCTAAAGGGCATACTTCAATTTTTCCCTCATCTCTATACGCTTGAACTCTATTGGTGTTCAGTCTATATTCCATTTCTTCTAATACTGGAATAAGATAGGGATGAATTTTTTCCTCAAAGGTTCCGGGCAAAAACCCAAGACCTCTTCCTGATTCAATAACCGGCCTAGTAACTACAATCTTCTCAACCATCCCGTCAAGCAAGTAGTCACAAGCAAGGCCTACTGAAACTGCTGTTTTTCCTGTACCAGCAGGCCCTGTGCAAAGAGTCACATCATTGTCTTTTATTGCTCTGATGTATTCTTCTTGATTTTTAGTCTTAGCTTTTAAAGATTTCCTTCTTTTCGTATGTCCTACTTCTTTAGATTTTCTTTTGGACATTAATTATTTACCTGTTGAACCAAAACCGACAGAACCCCTAACTGTAGGGCTTAGTTCGTCTACTTGTTGTAATATAAACTCAGGAGTTTCTTGTATTAGTAACTGAGCGATTCTATCTCCTTTAGAGACACTGTACGCTTCGCTGTGAGTGTTTTTGAGAGCAACCTTGACTTCCCCACGATAGCCAGAGTCAATCACTCCAGCATGCCTATGAACGCCTTTAACGCCCATTGACGACCTATCCCAAATTAAGCCAGCGTACCCACTAGGAAGAGCTAGGGCTATTCCTGTTGATACTAGTTTTGTTTCAAAGCTATCTAATACGATGTCTTCATCAGCGTATAAGTCCCAACCAGCGTCTTCAGCGTGTGCCTTTTCTGGCAAGTGTGCTGTTTCTGTTAGTTTCTTAACTTCGAAAAATTGGGTCATCAGAAATCATCCTCTATGTTCCCGACTGCGTATTCTGTTACGCGAGTCTCAAAAAAGTTTTTACATTTTTCTAGGTCAATAATTTCACTCATCCATGGGAACGGATTCTTTGTGTCTTCATACTGACTAGGAAGATTAAGGCTCTCAAGCCTACGATTAGCTATATATTGAACATAATCAATAAACATCTCGGAGTTAAGTCCGAGTATACCATTTGGCAGAACATCTCTGGCATAGTCGAGTTCAAGTTCCATGGCTTTGTCAATATGCTCAAGCGTTTCTTTTTCAAACGCCTTAGTCCATATTTTTGGGTCGTCTTCTCTTATTCGATTTATTAGTTTAATGCCGAACTTAATATGTAGGCTTTCATCTCTTAAGGTGTACTGGATTTGTTCTCCAACTCCGGGTAATTTATTTTGTCTATTAAAAGAAAGAAGCATGGCAAAACCGGAAAAGAAAAATATTCCTTCGCATATTACATAGTACGTAATTAGATTGCGTAAAAACTCTCTCTTCCCTTCTAATGTATTGATATTAAAATCCGTACGATTAATATCTGTGCAGATATTCATTAAAAATATATCTTTAGCTTTAATACTTGGGATAGAATTGTACGCTTCGTACACTTCTTCGATATCCAACCCAAGAGAATCACAACAGTATACTACCGTAAGATTGTGAAGACTTTCTTCGTATGCTTGTCGCAGAATGTATTGGCGGCACTCTGGGTCAGTAACGAATTTAAATACACTTAGTAATAAATTATTAGCCACTAAAGACTCTGAACCAGCGAAGAACCCTAAAGACCTTTTGATTACTAGCTTTTCGTCTTCAGTCAAAGAGTTTCCTCTCCACTGTTCTATGTCTTTGGCCATAGAGATTTCTGTAGGCATCCAGTTATTAGCTGCCCCATCTATAAACAAATCCCACGCCCATTTATTAGTATGGGGAAGTATCTGATTAACTGCGGCTACTTTATCCGAAATAATTTCTTTAGTTTTTTTCATCTTCTTTTATTCTTTTAATTATTTGAAACACTAGGTCTTTTACTTTTTCCAATTCCTTGGGCGTTAATTCAACTATATATTTTAATGGCGAAGTGGGTGACTGTCTACGCTCTTCAAATATCATTGACAACTTTCACAGTCTGGGTCTAGAATTGAACAAGCCTTTATTTGACTTAAGTCCTCCTCTGGAACTATTTCTTCTTTAGGGGCTTCCACTGTTGATTTTTCAAGCCTTGTTGCAGCCTTGCTTCGTAAATAATATGTAGTCTTTAAACCTTGCTCCCAAGCATATGTATAAATGTCATTGAGATATTTAAGACTTGTTCCTTTGTTGTATAAATTAAATGATTCCCCCATGTCAATCCATTTTTGTCTTTCTGCTGCTGCTTCAATTAATGTCTCCGCATTAACATCAAAAGCCGTTTTGAACTCTCTTTGCATATCTTCTGGGAGGTCGATAGACATAACATCACCATCAGCAGTTTTTAAAGCGTCGATTAGCTCTTGACACCATATGCCTTTCTTTTTTGCCATATCTACAAAATGCTCATTAATTATTGTGAATTCACCACTCAGGGTAGAGTAAACAAACAGCACAGAATAGTCAGGCTCTATTGATTGAGAACATCCCTGTATATAAGAAATAGTTGCCGTGGGGGCAATTGCCATTACGTTTGAATTACGCATCCCATGCTCTGCTATATGCTCTCGAACCTTGTCCCATTCTAAAGTCTCAAAGTCTTCTGGTTTGTAATGATTATTATTCCCGCTTTTTAGATACTCAGGATGCCTGTCGTTCATTAGCTTGCAGTATGTATCAATCGGTAAATTACCACAGCTCCACTCTGAACCCTCGTATGACCAATAAGCCCCTTTTTCTTTAGCCAATTTAGAAGAAGTAAGAATAGCATGGTAAGAAATAAACTCCTGAATCTTACCGCATAAAAGAACGGCATCTTTAGAATCATAATCAACATTCAGTTTATGAAGCAGTCCATGAGTTCCCATAATACCAAGACCGACCGGACGGTGACGAACATTAGATTGATGAGCTTCTCTTGTGGGGTAAAAATTTAAATCAATAACATTGTCTAGTCCCCTGACAGCAACCTCTACAGTTTGTTGTAATTTTTTCCAATCAATAATCCGAACCTTGATATGGTTTTCAAGGTTAATGCTTGCAAGATTGCATACGGCAGTTTCTCCTGTTTCTTCAACTTCTCCATCTTTATAGATAGTTGGTTTTGTGTGTAAAAGAATCTCTGTACACAGGTTAGAAGAATGAACTATTCCTTCGTGCTTATTGCTATATCTAATATTGGAGGGGTCTTTAAAAGTAACCCATGGATGTCCCGTTTCATACAAAGACTTGAGTATTTTTTTCCACAGGTCTTTGGCGTTTATGACACGGAAGTTTTTAATCTCTCCATTGTCTGCCATCTTCTTGTATTTTTTGTAGAGTTTAGAAAACTCTTTCCCGTAGGTTTCGTGTAGGTCTGGACATTCAGAGGGGTCAAATAAATACCAGTCTTTATTCTTTGCGGACGTTTCCATGAATTCATCACATACCCACAAGGCAGTATTCATATCATGACATCTACGCCTGTCGTCGCCTGTGTTTTTTCTTAACTCAAGGAAGTCTTCAACGTCAAGATGCCAGACTTCTAGATAAGAGCAGCCAGCACCTTTGCGTTTGCCACCTTGGTTAACGCCGACTAAAGTATCATTAAATATCTTTAGCCATGGGATTAAACCGGAAGATTCTCCGTTAGTACCTTTGATATAGGAGCCCGTAGAACGAACATTACTCCAGTCTACCCCAAGGCCTCCGGCATATTTTGAGAGCCTAGCTTGACCATGAATTGTTCCAAATATTCCATCAATAGAGTCGTCTACGGTACTGAGGTAGCAAGAAGACAATTGAGAGTGGAGAGTGCCACTGTTAAAAAGAGTTGGGGTTGATGGTGAGTATCTAAACTCAGACATCATATTGTACATTTCAATAGTCTTCTCTTCTTTATGT
>Ga0310122_10003377_pt1 | contig 10108 bp, 9 predicted proteins | sample CB6_Bottom_1051__FD_203503 | JGI IMG/M metagenome (GOLD analysis project Ga0310122, IMG submission 203503) | Marine microbial communities from Western Arctic Ocean, Canada - CB6_Bottom_1051 | ecosystem: Environmental > Aquatic > Marine > Oceanic | place: Canada: Western Arctic Ocean | collected...
CGCGGCCGATTACAGCGAATTGGACGCGGTCAAGAAGGAGATCGAAGAGGCCAATCGGGAATTGAATGAAGCCAAAAGCAAGCTTGGCGATCAGGTGGCCGAGGTCAAAAGCGATATCGACCGGGCGACCAAGGATACGACAATTCTGAAAGTCGATTCAGACGGCAGTGTCAGCGAGCCCGAGGAGAGCAGTCCGGGCAAGCCCGGCGGCAGCCAAGAGACCAGCGCAAACGCATAGGCCATGGCCGATCAAGTAGAGGATCTCGAACAAAGCCGGGCGCCGTTGATGTCGCATCTCAGCGAGGTGCGCAAGCGCCTGATGTATGTGGTGATCACCGTCATCGTCGCCTTTATCGGTTGCTTTTTCGTCGCCAACGACATTTTCAATTTCCTCGTCGAGCCCTTGAGAATTGCCCTCGAGGATGCCGGCTACGACGCCAAGATGATTTATACCAGCCTGCTGGAGGCGTTCTTTACCGAGCTTAAGATCGCCTTTTACGGCGCCTTGTTCATCACCTTTCCGTTCATCGCCATCCAATTTTGGCTGTTTGTCGCACCCGGCCTTTACAAGAATGAAAAGGGCGCGTTGGCGCCGTTCCTGATCGTCACGCCGGTTCTGTTCTTCTCCGGCGCCGCCTTGGTCTATTACCTCATCTTCCCGCAGGCGTGGAGCTTCTTCATCGGCTTCCAGACCGCCGGCTCGGCGGGCGAAATTCCCACCGAATTATTGCCCAAAATGAACGAGTATCTGTCGCTCGTCATCAAGCTGATCTTCGCCTTCGGCATTTGCTTCCAACTGCCGGTATTATTGACCCTCCTCGGGCGGGTCGGAATCGTTTCCTCCAAAGGGCTGCGGGCCAAGCGCAAATACGCCATTATCATCGTCTTTATCGCCGCCGCCGCCCTGACGCCGCCGGATCTGGTCAGCCAGATCGGCCTCGGCGTCCCCATGTTGCTGCTCTATGAAATTTCGATCTTCCTGGTCAAGGCGGTGGAGAAGAAGCGGGCCAAAAAGCGCGCCGAGGAAGAGGCCGAAATGGCCGAGCTCGACGCCATCCTCGCCCGCGATGACGATTCCGAGGAAACCGACTTCAATTACGGCCGCGATTAGCCGCGCTCTCGTTTTGAAGGGGCTTTCGCCTTGAGCGGGCTATCGCATTGCGTTGGCTTTCGCCTTGAGCGGGCTATCGCATTGCGTTGGATTTCGCCTTGGGCGGGCTATCGCATTGCGTTGGCTTTCGCCCTGGGCGGGCTATCGCATTGCGTTGGCTTTCGCCCTGGGCGGGCTATCGCATTGCGTTGGCTTTCGCCCTGGGCGGGCTATCGCTGGGCTGGCGCTTCGGTTAAAAGGAGCGCCATCATGATCGGCGCACCCCCTGGAATCGGTTGAACCATGTTCGACATTAAATGGATTCGCAAAAATCCCGAGGCCTTCGACAGTGGCCTGAAATTGCGCGGCATGATGGCCGCGTCGGGGGAATTGATCGCCCTCGACACCAGCCGCCGCGCCGCGCAGACCGCGCTTCAGGAGTTGCAACGGCGGCGCAACGAGGCCTCGAAAGCCATCGCCGCGGCCAAATCGCGCGGCGCGGACGCGGCCGCGCAAATGGCCGAAGCGCAGGGATTGAAAGAGGCGTTCCAAAAACTCGAACAGGACGAGCGCGGGCACGCCGAGGCGCTGAAAACGGCGCTTGCCGCCTATCCCAATACCCCCGCCGAGGGCGTGCCCGAGGGGGTGGATGAAGACGACAATATCGAGATCGGCCGCTGGGGCGAAAAGCCCGATATTTCCGGCGCGGCCAAGCAGCATTTTGAGCTTGGCGAGGCGCTGGGGCTGATGGATTTCGAGCGCGCGGCGAAGATCTCCGGTGCGCGCTTTGTCGTGCTGTCCGGCGCCTTGGCCCGCCTCGAACGCGCCCTGGCCGGCTTCATGCTCGATTTGCACACCGGCGAACATGGCTACACGGAAGTGGCGCCGCCTCTTCTGGTGCGTGAAGAGGCCGCGTTCGGCACCGGCAATTTGCCCAAATTCGCCGAGGATCTGTTCAAGACGGTGGACGATTACTGGCTCATCCCGACGGCCGAGATGCCGCTCACCAATCTGGTCGCCGGGGAGATTCTGGCGGAAGCGGATTTGCCGCTGCGCTTCACCGCCTATACGCCGTGTTTCCGCGCCGAGGCGGGGGCCGCCGGCAAGGACACGCGCGGCATGATCCGCCAACATCAGTTCGGCAAAGTGGAACTGGTCAGCATCGCCCACCCCAGCCAGTCGGACGAAGAACATGAGCGCATGACGTCCTGCGCCGAGGAGGTTCTGCGCCGCCTCGATCTGGCCTACCGCACGGTGCTGTTGTCGACCGGCGATATGGGATTTTCGGCGCGCAAGACCTTCGATATCGAAGTCTGGCTGCCGGGCCAGGATTGCTACCGCGAAATATCGAGCTGTTCCAATTGCGGCGATTTCCAGGCCCGGCGCATGAGCGGGCGGTTCCGCCCCGGCGGCGCCAAGGGGACCGAGTTCGTGCACACCCTGAACGGCTCCGGCCTGGCGGTCGGGCGCACCCTGGTGGCGATTTTGGAAAATTACCAAAACCCGGACGGCTCGATCACCGTGCCGGACATATTGCGCGATCGCATGGGCGGGCTGGAGCGCATCCAATAAATATGCGTATTCTTATCTCCAATGACGACGGCATCCTGGAGCCCGGCCTGAAGGCGCTCGAACGCGTGGCGCGGGCTTTTACCAAGGATGTCTGGGTGGTCGCGCCGGAGACCGAACAAAGCGCCGCCTCGCATTCCCTCACCCTGCACCGCCCCTTGAGCCTGCGCCGCATTTCGGCGCGCCGCTGGGCGGTCAACGGCACCCCCACCGACTGCGTTTATCTCGCCCTGAATAAAGTGCTGCGCGACAAGCCGCCGGATCTGATGCTGTCGGGGGTTAACCGGGGCGGCAATATCGGCGACGATGTGACCTATTCGGGCACCATCGCGGCGGCCATGGAAGCGACGCTTTTCGGCGTGCCGTCCATCGCCTTCAGCCAGGTCTATGAAGATGGCGGGCGCGTCCGATGGAATACGTCGGAGCAGTGGGGCATCAAGACGGTGCGCGCGCTGCGCCGCCAAGGCTGGCCCGCCAACGTCCTGATCAATGTCAATTTCCCCGATCTGGCGCCGGCGAAGGTGCGCGGCATCCGCGCCGTCGGGCAGAGCGCGCACGATGTCGGCAGCGATTTCGACGAGCGCGTCGATCCGCGCGGGCGGGTCTATTATTGGATCGGCCAGGACAGGGAGGACATACCGCACGGCGCGCGCGGCACGGATTTGCGCGCCGTCGACGAGGGCTATGTCGCCGTCACGCCGCTGCATTTGGATCTGACCCACCGGCCCAGTCTGGCGCGGCTGCGCAAGGCATTTCCTTGAACGGCGATATCCGCAAGATTCGCCTGCTGATGGAGCTGCGCAAACAGGGCGTCTCCGATATAGCGGTGCTGTCGGCGATGGAGCGCGTGCCGCGCGAATTGTTCGTGCCCGAGGCGTTCCAGGACCAGGCGTATGAGAATATCGCTCTGCCCATCGACGCCGGGCAGACCATCAGCCAGCCGCAAATCGTCGCCGAAATGACGGCGGCGCTTGATGTTGGACCGCGCCTGAAAGTGCTCGAAATCGGCACCGGCTCGGGCTATCAGGCGGCGGTGCTGGCCCATCTCTGCCGCCGCCTCTACACCATCGAACGTCACCGCACGCTGGCGCGGGAAGCGGAGGCGCGGTTTCAGGCCCTGCGCCTGGGCAACATCGTCGTGCAGGTCGGCGACGGCGGCGAGGGCTGGCCGGCGCAGGCGCCGTTCGACCGCATCATCGTCACCGCCCAGGCCGATATGCTGCCCGATGTGCTGCTCGGGCAGTTGCGCGAGGGCGGCGTGATGATCCTGCCGATCGCCGAAAACGGGCGCGGCCATCAGGTCGTCCGCCTGCGCCGCACGGCGCGCGGGGTCGAGCGCGAAACGCTCATGGACGCCCGCTTCGTGCCGTTGTTGACCGGCATGCCGGCGTCGGCGAAGGGCGCGTGAGCAGGGGCTTGCTGCGCGCCGCGGCGCTGGTTGCCGCGGTCTTCCTGTTAAACGCATGCTATCAGGCGCCGGCGCCGGTGGTGCGCGGCGACGTTACCGCGCGGAAGGCGGCACCGCCGCCCCAGCCGCCCCAGCCCGTGCAAAAACCGCAAACGCAAGCCCGTGCCGAGAGCAACGAAAGCGCGGTGCCGCTGCCCCGGGCGAAACCGGCGCCACCCAAACAAGCTCCGGCCGTGGCGGCCGTGGCGGCCCCGGCGGATGGCGCCGTGCGGGTACGGGCGGGGGACACCGTCTACGCCCTGTCGCGCCGCCATCATGTCGGCGTGCGCGATATCATTCGCGTCAACCAACTTAAACCGCCCTACAAGCTGCGCGTCGGCCAGACCATCCGCCTGCCGCTGGCGCGCTTTCACACCGTGCGCGCCGGCGAAACCCTGTATGGCCTGGCGCGGCATTACGGCGTCGATATCAGCGCCCTGGTGCGCGCCAACGCCATTCCGGCGCCCTATCGCCTGGTCACCGGGCAGCGCCTGCGCTTGCCGGGCGCGGCGCCGAAGGCGGCAAAAATCGCGTCGGCGGCGCAAAGCCAACCTGCCGCGCCGCCCCAGAGAACGCCCCGGGGGCTGCCCACCAAGCCGCCGCCGCGCGCCGGCAAATATTTTCTCTGGCCCGCCGAGGGCCGCCTGCTGTCGAGCTTCGGCCCCAAGGAGGGCGGCCTGCATAATGACGGCATCAATTTCGCCCTGTCGCCGGGCGCGCCGCTGCGCGCCACCGAAAACGGCGTCGTCGCCTATGCCGGCAATGAACTGCCGGGCTACGGAAATCTCCTGCTGATCCGCCATGCCGGCGGCTGGATGAGCGCCTATGCCCATAACCAGACCCTGCTGGTGGCGCGCGGCGATCAGGTAAAACGCGGGCAAATCGTCGCCCACGCCGGCAGCACCGGCAACGTCTCCACGCCGCAGGCGCATTTCGAATTGCGCCGCAACGGCAAGCCGGTCAACCCGATCAAATATTTGGCGAAACTATAACGCTTCCCCCATCCTAACTTTTCAACGCCATACCCTTACGCCCGGCCAGATCCTGCACGAATTGCCAGGCGACCCTTCCCGAGCGCGCGCCGCGCGTCATGCTCCACTCGATGGCCGCGGCCTTCAGTTCCTCGGCCGGCACGTCGATGCCGAAATAATTCACATACCCTTCGATCATGGCGAAATAGGTTTGCTGGTCGCAGGTGTGAAACCCCAGCCAGAGACCAAAGCGGTCCGACAGGGAGACGGATTCCTCGACTGCTTCGCTCGGGTGGATGGCGGTGGATTGTTGGTTTTCGATCATGTCCCGCGCCATCAGATGGCGGCGGTTGGAGGTGGCGTAAAAGATGGTATTTTCCGGCCGCCCCTCGATGCCGCCTTCGAGAACGGCCTTGAGGGACTTGAACGTGGTGTCGTCCGAATCGAAGGATAAATCGTCGCAGAACAGGATCACGCGATGGCTGCCGGCGCGCAATTTGACCAACAGCCGGGGCAGGGAGGGGATTTCCTCGCGGTGAATTTCGACCAGCGCCAGGCAGCCCGGCCGCTCCGCAATGATGGCGCCGTGCACGGCCTTGATCAGCGAGCTTTTGCCCATGCCGCGCGCCCCCCACAGCAGTGCATTATTGGCGGCGAGCCCGGCGGCGAAGCGCTGGGTATTCTGCAACAATATGTCGCGCACCCGGTCAATGCCTTTCAGCAGGCCAATATCTACCCGGTTGACGTGCCGGACGGGCTCCAGATAGCCGCCCGCCGCGTGCCACGCGAAGGCGTCGGCGGAATCGAGCGCGGCATCTTCCCGCGGCGCCGGCGCCAGGCGCTCCAGCGCTTCCGCTATGCGGCGCAGCAAGGCTTCTGTGTTTGGATCGGGCATGAGAGAATCTTCAGATAACCTTCAGATATCCTGTGGCGAAGCTGAGCGGGGATATTTGGTTAAAGGCCCGCGAAACCTATCATAAGCGTTCCGCCGGTCAACGTCCGGTGGGCGCAATATCATTTGCCCGCACGGCTTTTATTGCCTATCTTGCGGAGCGATTTTGGGGTCCCGAGGGGACTGATTCAGAGGAAAGGAAGAAACATGTCCCGATTGTTTGCCAAGGCGGGTCATCTCGCGCTGGCGGGAAAAATGAGCCTGCTGGGATTGGTCCTGGTCGGCTTGACCGCGTGTCCCCAGGGCGCTGGCGGCGAAGGCGAAGGCGGCCTGGGGGGCATTGGCGCAATCCTGCCTCTGGTGCTGATTTTCGTGGTTTTCTATTTTCTTCTGATCCGCCCGCAGCAGAAAAAGCAGAAAGCCCACCGCGCGATGCTCGGTGATGTGCATCGCGGCGACGATATCGTGACCAATGGCGGAATTGTCGGCCATGTGGTCAAGATCGGGCGGGACGACAATCTGCTGGTTGAAATTGCCCCCGATGTGCGCGTCCGCGTCATGCGCAACATGATTTCCGAAGTCATCCGCCGCCCCGGTCCCGAATTCGACAACGAAGACGAAGAAGATGAGGATTTCGAAGAGGGCTACGAGGAGGGCTACGAGGAAGAGTATGAGGACGATGGCGAATTCGAAGGTGATGATTCGCAAGATGATGATTCGCAAGATGATGATTCGCAAGATGACTCATCCAAAGAAAAGTCCGACAAGTAACGCTTCGGCCTCTCTCCACGTGTAACGGCTGCTCATGCTGCGTATCCGTCTCTGGCAGGTAATTGTAGTCGCGCTGATCTGCGCGGCGTCGGTGATTTTCGCCGTGCCGAACCTGTTCACCCAGCGCGGGCTGGACGAATCCTATCCGAATTGGTTGCCGAGACAGCAGGTCAATCTCGGCCTCGACCTGCAGGGCGGCTCCCACCTGTTGCTGGAAGTGCAGATCGACAAAGTGCTGGTGGAGCGTATCGACGCGCTGGTCGATGATACCCGGGGCGCGTTGCGCGGGGAACGTATCGGCTATACCGGCCTCAAGCGGCGCGGGCAGACGGTCGTGTTTCAACTGACCAATCTCGAAAATATCGATGCCGCGGACGACCTGCTCTCCGATCTCGCCCGCGAAGTGCAGGTCGAGGGCGACGATGCCGGCGCCTTCGTGCTCTCGCTGACCGACAGCGCGATTGTCGATAGGAAAATCTCCGCCCTCAGCCAGTCGATCGAGATCATCCGCCGCCGCATCGATGAGTCGGGCGTGGCCGAGCCCTCCATCCAACGCCAGGGCGAGGACCGTATTCTCGTTCAGCTTCCCGGTATCGACGATCCGGAACGGCTCAAACGGCTGCTCGGCAAGACCGCGAAAATGTCTTTTCACCTGGTCGATCAGACGGTGACGCCGACGGATTTGGCGCGCGGCCGCCTGCCGCCCGGCACCATGAAATTGCCTTCCGACGATGAAGTCGACAATGCCGGCAATCCGATCTTCTATCCGATTCGCAAGCGCGTCATGGTGAGCGGCGATTCGCTGGTCGATTCCCAGCCCACCTTTCAGGACAATCAGGCGGTGGTCACTTTCCGCTTCGACGCCAGCGGGGCCAAGAAATTCGGCCGCGTGACGCAGGAGAATGTCGGCCGGCCCTTCGCCATCGTGCTCGACGGCAAGGTCATCAGCGCGCCGGTTATCCGCGAGGCGATTCTCGGCGGCAGCGGCGTCATCAGCGGTAATTTCACCACCGAATCGGCCCGCGATCTGGCCCTTCTGCTGCGCGCCGGCGCCCTGCCGGCGCCGATGAAGATATTGGAGGAGCGCACCGTCGGTCCCGAGCTCGGCGCCGATTCCATCGCAGCCGGAAAAATCGCCAGCGTGATCGGCCTCGTTGCCGTCGTCGTCTTTATGCTGCTTTATTACGGCCTGTTCGGCATCGTCGCCGATATCGCCCTGATCCTCAATCTGATCATCATTCTCGGCGTGCTCTCCATCCTGCAGGCGACCCTGACGCTGCCCGGTATCGCCGGAATCGTGCTGACCATCGGCATAGCGGTGGATGCCAATGTGCTGATATTCGAGCGCATCCGCGAGGAAGTGAAAGCCGGGCGCTCGCCGATTTCGGCCATGGAGGCCGGCTATAAGCGCGCCTTCACGACGATTTTCGATTCCAATTTGACCACCCTCATCGCCGCGTTCATTCTTTATTTTTTCGGCTCGGGGCCGGTGCAGGGGTTCGCCGTGACGCTCGGCATCGGCATCGTCACGTCCATGTTCACCGCCATGCTGGTGAGCCGTTACATCCTGGTCTGGTGGCTCAAGCGCTTCCGGCCCAAGGAATTACCACTCTAGGGAAGGTGTAGATCATGTGGCGCCTTCGTCTCGTTCCGGACAAAACAGACATTCCCTTTATGCGCTGGCGCAATGTCCTGTTCGCGTTTTCCGGAGTGCTGGTCATTCTGTCCGTCGTGCTGCTGTTCGCCAAGGGGCTGAATTTCGGCATTGATTTCGAAGGCGGCATTCTCCTTGAAGTGGCCACCGACAAGCCCACCGATATCGGCGCCATGCGTATTACCCTCGGCGATTTGGGCCTCGGCGAGGTCAGTCTGCAGAAATTCGGCACCGACACCGACGTGTTGATCCGCATCGAGCGCCAGCCCGGCGACGCGGAAGCGCAGCAAGCGGCGATTACCATCGTGCGCAATGCCTTGGAGAAAGCCTATGGCGGCGGGTTGACCTATCGGCGGACGGAGTTTGTCGGCCCCAAGGTGGGCGCCGAACTGATTCAGGCGGGCATTATCGCCATGGTGCTGTCGATTGCGCTGATGCTTGTCTATATCTGGTTCCGTTTCGAATTGCCGTTCGCCATCGGCGCCATCATCGCGCTCATGCATGACGTAATTCTGACGCTCGGCATGTTTGCCCTGTTCGGGCTCGAATTCAATTTGGCGATCGTCGCGGCGATCCTGCTGATCGTCGGTTATTCCATGAACGATACCGTGGTGGTGTATGACCGGGTGCGCGAAAATTTGCGCAAGTTCAAGAAAATGCCCCTGGTCGAACTGCTCAATGTGAGCGTCAACGACACCCTGGCGCGTACCGTCATGACGTCGCTGACCACCATGCTCGCCCTGGCGGCGCTGCTGATCTTCGGCGGCGAAGTGATCCGCGATTTCACCATCGCCATGATTTGGGGCGTCGTGGTGGGCACCTATTCGTCCATTTTTATCGCCAGCGCGGCCTTGATGCATGTCAGGCCGGGCAGGGGTTCGAAAGTTGCCGCCAAGGGCGGGTTCGGCACCGCCGAGCGCACGACGGCGCTGGCGGGTCCCGAGGATGACGAGGCGCTGCAAAAATTCGCCAGCCTGCCCGCCCCGGACGATGAAGAGGAAGACGAACCCGAAACCGATGGCGAACCACCGGCGGCGGAGGGCTCGCGCGCCAGCCGCCGCGCCTCCTCCTCGCGCGCCCGGCGCAACAAGCGCAAGCGCAAAAAGCGTTAGGCGCAAACGAAAACCGGGCCGCCAAAAAGGCGACCCGGCATTCCGTTAATCCGCTCTCCGATTAATAGATATTCTGCGCCGAGACCATGGCGTAGAGCATCGGGATGGAGAGCATGGTGTTGGTGCGCGAATAGAGCATCGCCGTTCGCGCCGCTTTCTTCTTGGCGTCGGCGTCGACCTCGACGATACCGAGCGCCTTCTTCTGGTTGGGCCAGATGATGCCCCACACATTGAAGGCCATGATGATGCCCATCCACATGCCGACGCCGATCGCCGTGTTTTTAAGCACGAAGGCATCGCCCCCCTCGCTCGCCGCGCCCACAATGCCGAGCGTCATGGCATCCAGGATATCGCCTTGCCAACCAATGAGGGCGAGCCCGGTCACCAGGGTCGCGAGCGCCGCCCAGCGGAACCAAAAGAGCGCCGCCGGGGCGATCACCTTGCTGATGGCCGGCTTTTGATCGTCCGGGATTTTGGGCATGTTGGGGATCTGCACAAAATTGAAATACCACAACAGGCCGATCCACATGACGCCGCTCAGCACATGCACGTAGCGGAGCATAAACAGGCCCCAGACGTCGTCGAACAAATTCATTTCCATG
>Ga0310122_10003378_pt1 | contig 10107 bp, 7 predicted proteins | sample CB6_Bottom_1051__FD_203503 | JGI IMG/M metagenome (GOLD analysis project Ga0310122, IMG submission 203503) | Marine microbial communities from Western Arctic Ocean, Canada - CB6_Bottom_1051 | ecosystem: Environmental > Aquatic > Marine > Oceanic | place: Canada: Western Arctic Ocean | collected...
GCACCACCTTGGCCACCGATTCGAGCACGGCGGGGTGCAGGGACTGGTACATTGACGCGACGCGGCGGTTGTCGCGGTCGACAGCGAGGGTGTACTGGATGAGATCGTTGGTGCCTATAGACACGAAATCGACCTCCCGGACGATGGCATCGGCCCTCAGCACGGCCGACGGCACCTCGATCATTGCACCCAGTTCAACGTCGTCGGGCAGGCCCACGCCTTCGGATTCAAGATCGGCTACGCACTCGGCGTAGATCTCCCTGGCCCGGCGCAGTTCTTCGACGCTGGTTATCATGGGGAACAACACGCGCAGCGAGTAGCCCCTGCCCGCGCGCAGCAAGGCCCGTAACTGTTCCTGGAACAGGCCCTCAACCTCGAGCGATATCCGTATCGACCGCCAGCCGAGGAAGGGGTTAGCCTCGGGCGAGCTTTCGCCGCTGAATGGATACTTGTCGGCACCGAGATCAAGTGTGCGTATGGTCACCGGGTGGGGGTCGATCTTTTCGAACACGCTGCGGTACAGCGCTACTTGCTCGTCTTCGCCCGGAAAGTCACGGTAGGAGAGAAACGGAATCTCGGTGCGGTACAGGCCCACGCCCTCGGCTCCGTGCTCAATGGCAAAATCGAGGTCGGCCTGCAGACCCACGTTGGCCATCAGCGATATCCGGTAGCCATCCAGTGTCTCGGCGGGCTCGTCGCGCAGGTCAGACAGCTCCTCCTGGAAGGCCCGGTAGTTGCTGTCCAGGCGTTGGTACTCAGCGTCGACCTCGTCGGTGGGGCGTATGTAGATCGCGCCCGAGTTGCCATCAACGATGATCGGATCGCCATCGCCGCAAGCCGCCAGCACGCCCTCTACGCCCACCACCGTGGGTATCTCCAGCGACTTGGCCAGTATGGCCGCGTGCGAGGTCGTGCCGCCGCTGGCAGTAACGATACCGCGCAGCCTCGTGTGATCGACCATGGCGAGATCCGAAAGCGACAATTCGTGGGCCACCAGTATCGCGTCGTCGCTCACGGCGTCGAGCACGCTGCGCACTCCCATCAGGTTGCGCAGCACCCTCTGGCCCACGTCGCGCACCTCGGCCACCCGCTCCCTGAGGTACTCGTCGGCCATGTTCTTGAAGCTCTCGCTATACTCGTTGATAACCCGCTTGAGCGCCGATTCGGCGGCCATGCCTTCGGATATCTGCTCGCCCACCTTGCGCGAGAAAGATGGGTCTTCGAGCACCATTTTCAGGGCCTCGTAAAGGGCTCCGCCCACTTCGGGCACCAGCATGCGCATGCGCACACGCGACTGCTCCACCTCGCCGGCGCTGCGGTCCAAGGCCTCGCTGAAGCGCTTGAGCTCCACCGACTCGCCGCCGCCGGGCTTGTCTTCGACCAGCTCGAGGTCGGCCGGCTCGCGTACACAGAAGGCCCGGCCCATGCCGAAACCGGGCGAAGCACCGTGCCCGTTGAGATGCCTGGGGCTCTGCCCGTCGTCTTCCTCGGCCGTGGCGATGGCCTGCTTCTCGAAGGTTTCGAGCCGCTTGATGGCCCGCGCCATGCCTCGGCGATAACGCTCGCGCTCGGCCTCCTCGCGCTGCAGCTGATCGGTCAGGTGGGCGTTGACCATGACCGCGTGTACGTGTCCGGCCACGGCGCGGACCAGGCGCTCCTCGTCATCGGTAAACCTGCGGCGGCGCCGTGACTGCACGACCAGCACGCCCAGTATGCCCCTGCCGTCGCCATCACCCACGGGCACGCCAAGGAAGGAGTGGTACTTCTCCTCGCCGAGTTCGGGAAAAAACTTAAAGGCTTCGTGGGCCAGCGCGTCTTCAACTCGCAGCGGCTCGCTGGATTCGACCACCAGGCCGACCAGCCCCTCGCCGCGCGACATGCTCACCCGCCCTATACTGCGGGCCGGCAGGCCCTGGGTCGCGGCAAGGGTCAGGTTGCCGCTTTCTTCGTCGTGGCTGTAGAGCGAGCAGACCTCTGCGTCCATGTGCGACGCCACCAGCTTGACCACGCCTTCGAGCGCCTCGTGGGTGTCCTCGGTGCGCCCGACCAACACGGTGATGCGTTCGAGAAGGCGCAGCTGGGCACTCTCGCCGGTACCACGCCGACGTTTTCCTTCAACTCTTTTTTTACTGGAACCGCCCACGCCCCCGCCGCGCGGAATATACAACAGCCGCAGGGCAGCTTACAATCACCCCGTCTGCGAACCGGGGGCAGTAGACGGAGGCCGCCGTATCGAAGCCCCGCCAGCGAGCTCGACAGCCCCGTCAAACAAGCTGCGGACGTGGGCCTGCGCCTGCCGCACTGCGTCTTCGAGGACCGCGTCTTCGAGGGTCGCGTCTTCTGTCGCCAACCCGAGCGCCAGCGCCGCCGCCAGGGCACTGGCAAAGGCGCAACCCGTTCCGTGCAACGACGCCCCGCGTCGTGGGCCGTTAAGCAATCGTACTACGCCTGTCGCGGTGGCGAGTATGTCTACCGGGTCGCCGGCCAGGTGCCCCCCCTTGACCACCACCGCCTGGGGCCCGCGCGCCAGCAGGGCCTCGGCGGCTCGCTCGGCCTGGTCGAGATCATCGACCTTTAAGCCCGTAAAGGCCGCCGCCTCGGGCGCGTTCACGGTAAGCACGGTGCTGAGCGGAAACAGCCTCTCGACTACCGCCTCGCGGGCCGCCCCCGTAGCCAGCTCCCCGCCCTGCCCCGCTTCAAATACCGGGTCAAGCACAAGCGGCAGGCGCAGCCTTTCTATACGACAGGCCAGCAGCTCCGCCGTTTCGGGCAGGGGCAATTGCCCGCACTTGACCACCGTCAGCTCAAGGCAGCGGGCCAGCTCATCGAACTGCTCGGCCACGAGATCGGTGGCCACGGGCTCAACCCGCAGCACCGGCCCGCCCGATTGCACGGTCACGGCCGTCACCACGGTGACCGCGGCCACCCCCATGGCCTCAAAAGTCCGCAGGTCGGCCTGCACCCCGGCACCGCAGCTGGGGTCGAATCCACCCAGCGCCAGCACGAAACGATTTCTATTGCCCACGGGCTGAACCTGTCCCCGGACGACCGAGACCGCAAGCCCTTCGTTGACCAAAGAGACCACCGTGGCTACCCTTTACACGTTGCCCCCGTGAAACCTTTACGATGGATTCTTGCCTTGCTCGCCATAACCCTGGGCGGAGCTGCCGGCGTGCTGGGGTCGATACTATACCAGCAGTACTGGACGCAGCTGCCACCCATGGACGGCCTGCTCGACTACCGCCCGCCGGTAGCGACCCGCGTTTACACCCACGACAAGCGCCTGGTCGACGAGTTTTACTTTCAGAAACGCTACCTGGTGGCCGTCAACGACATCACGCCGCTGGTACAGAACGCCTTCATAGCAGCCGAGGACTCCAACTTCCGACACCACCGTGGCATCGACCCGCGTGGCATCGCGCGGGCCTTCCTTGCCAACCTCAAGGCGGGCACCGTCGTGCAGGGCGGCAGCACCATAACCCAGCAGGTGGTCAAATCGCTGGTATTGTCTCCCGAGCGCAGCTACCGCCGCAAGCTGCGCGAGATCATGCTCTCGCTCAGGCTCGAGAAAGAGCTGAGCAAGGACGAGATCCTCTACCTCTACCTCAACGAGATCTACCTCGGCGACGGCAACTACGGCGTGGGCGCGGCGGCGCGGTCTTACTTCGGCAAGGAGGTGTCCGAGCTCAACGCGGGCGAGGCTGCCCTGCTGGCCGGGCTGCCGCAGGCACCCAGCCGCTACTCGCCCACGCGTAACCCCGAGGGCGCGCGCAAGCGACAACTCTACGTACTCAGGCGCATGCACGAAGAAGGTTTCATCGACACGCCCACCTACGCTTCGGCCAGCAGCCACCACGCCGAGGTCCAGCCCAGGGGCAAGCGGACCGGCAAGGTGGGCAGCTACTACACCGAGTACGTGCGCCGCTACCTGGCCGAAGCCTACGGCCGCGAGGCTACCTACCACAAGGGTTTCGAGGTCTACACGAGCATGGACCTGGACATGCAGGCGGCGGCCGAACGGGCCGTGCGCGACGGCGCCTACAACATCGACGCGCTGCTGGGCTACCACGGGCCGGTGGGACACATGGAGGCCGACGAACTCGATAAGCGCCTGGCCGCCGATCGCGCCGACGAATCCCTGGAAACACTCAACGAAAACGGAGACTACGAGGGCGTGGTCGTGGCCGTCAACGGCGACATCATCAGGGTGGCCGTGGGCCCCCAGCAGTCGTCCATCGACGTGGCCGGGCTGGAGTGGAAACCCGGCGTTTCGCCGCGTGGTTTTCGCGTCGGCGACCTCGTTGAACTGGTGGCCGAGGTGCACGACGACAAGCCCACCCTGTTGCTGCGGCAGGAACCGCAGGTGCAGCTCGCGCTGTTGTCGGTCGAGCCATCAACGGGGCAGGTAAAAGCCATGGTCGGCGGTTTTGACTTCGCGCTGAGCGAGTTCAACCGCGCCACCCAGGCCCGGCGACAGCCGGGTTCGGCATTCAAGCCCTTTGTTTACGCGGCCGCGTTGGACAACGGTTACACGCCGGCCAGCGTCATTCTCGACGCACCCATACAGTACGTGGACCACGTGAGCGTGTGGCGGCCGCAGAACTATAGCCGCCGCTTCTACGGACCCACCACGCTCAGGCGCGCGCTGGAGAAATCGCGCAACGTGGTCACCGTACGAGTGGTACAGGATCTGGGCGTGGACACCGTGGTCGACTACGTAAAGCGCTTCGGTTTCAGCAACAAGATAGGCCGCAACCTGTCTATAGGCCTGGGCACCTCGGAGGTTTCTCTCAAGGACCTGCTGCGCGCCTATACGCCCTTTGCCGACGGCGGCATCCTGCACGAGCCGGTTTTCATAACCAGGGTTGAAGACGCGCGCGGCTACGTTCTCGAAGAAAACCTGCCCGAGCCCGTGCGCGTGCTCACCGAGCAGACGGCCTACCTGATGTCGCGACTGCTCAGGGGCGTGGTCGAAAACGGAACCGGACGCGGCGTGCGCGCGCTGGGACGGCCCACGGGCGGCAAGACCGGCACCACCAACGAGCAACGCGACGCGTGGTTCGTGGGCTTCACGCCCGACCTGCTCACCGGCGTGTGGGTGGGCTACGACGACAGCCGCGAGATCGGCACCCGCGGCACCGGCGGACGAGTGGCGGCGCCGGTGTGGCTCGACTACATGACCAGCGCGCACGAGGGCCTGCCGGTAAGGGACTTCGAAATGCCGCCGGGGATAACCTGCGTGCAGATCAACCACGAGACCGGCGAGCGCGCGACCCTGCAAGACACAGACCCACGGCTGGAGTGTTTTCGCAGCGGCAGCGAGCCCGAGCACGAAGCCCAGACGTGGCTGGACATCGACAAAGCCGATTCCGAGGAACTCGACCTCGAGCAGTTGGCGCCGGCCTCGCTTGAAATTTTTCCGCTGCTGCCCTGAAACGGGAAGCGCCTACAGGCCCCAGGTCGCCGCGAGCAACTGCCTGGTTTTTTCAGTGTCGGGGCCGGCCTCGGCCTGTCCCGGCCAGCGGGCACGTTGGCCGCCGAGCACCCCCAGCACCGAGTCCACCGAACGGCTCAGCGCGCCCAGCTCGTAGCCGCCTTCGAGCAGCAACATCGCACGCCCGTCGGCCGAGCTGTCTGCCAGCTCAAGCAGGTCCGAGGCCATGCAGGCAAAGTCGTGCTCGTCCAGGCCAACCTGTGCCAGGGGGTCGTCGCGGTGGGCGTCAAATCCGGCGGACACGAGTACGAAGTCGGGATCAAACGCACCGGCCACCGGCAGCAGCACCTCCCTGAAGGCCGACTCGTAGACGGCCCAGTCGGCGCCGGCCGCCACCGGCAGGTTGACGGTAAATCCCTCGCCCGGACCCTGGCCGGTTTCTCCGCAGGCGCCGCTGCCCGGATACCAGGGGTACTGGTGCAACGAAACGTACATAACGCCGGGGTCGTCGTAGAAGCGATGCTGGGTGCCGTTGCCGTGGTGGACGTCCCAGTCCACGATCAGTACGCGCTCCACGCCGTGCACACGTCTCAGGTGCTGGGCTACGACGGCCACGTTGTTGAACAGGCAGAATCCCATCGGGTGATCGCGTTCGGCGTGGTGCCCCGGCGGCCTGAGAGCAGCAAAGCCATTGTCTACGCGGCCCTCTACTATGGCATCGGCCAGGGCCATGGCCCCGCCCGCGGCCAGGCGGGCGGCCTCGAAGGAATCCTTGCAGGCAACCGTGTCGGCGTCGAAGCGGGTGAGCGCGGAGCCGGCGCTGCCGGCCACCAGCGAAACGTGCTGCTGGTCGTGCACCGCCAGCAGCTCCGCGTCGTTGGCCGCGCGGGCCTCGACGCGCACCAGCGACGAGTGCCGCGGCTCGTCGAACAACAGGTCCAGGGCCGCCAGGCGTTCGGCGCGCTCGGGATGCCCCGCCCCGGGGTCGTGGAGACGGAACCTCTCGTCGCGAAGCAAACCGGTGATAGCCACGCCCTCGGTCTAGCCCGGATAGCTGACCCGGGCCAGCAGGCAGCGCCGCTGTCAACGGGCTCGACCTCGACCTTGACAGCCGCAGGCACCGCACCTAGCGTGAGCCCTGCACGATGTTCGGCATAGGACCCACGGAACTTATTGTAATACTGGTCATCGCCCTGCTGGTGATAGGCCCGAAAAAGCTACCCGACCTGGCGAAGTCGCTGGGCAAGGGACTGGCCGAGTTCCGGCGGGCCACCTCCGACATCACCACCGAGCTCGACAACGCGCGCATCGTTGTGCAGGACCAGGTGGAACAGGCCGCCAGCGCCCACGAGAAAAACATAGACAAGAAACGCGCGCCCGCCAGTTCCGAGGCTGGCAGCGCTGAGCCCGATACCGACGACGACAAAGACGGTGACGGCGAAAACGACGACAAAGAGAACCGTGACTCGGGCGATAACGGTCACGACAAAGCCGGCGACAAACGGAACGACGACTGATGGCCGAGCTCGAGCTTCCGCTCAGCGGCCACCTCGAAGAACTAAGGCGCAGGCTGGGCATCGCCGTGGTTGCAACGCTGGTGGCCTTCGCCCTGTGCTACCCCGGTTCTGAGTTCTTCTTCGACCTGCTCACGGCACCGCTGTTCAGCGCTGCCGAGGGAATGCCGGAGGTAAAACTCATCGGCACGGGCGTGGCCGAGGCCTTTTTCACGCGCTTGAAGGTGGCGCTGGTAGCAGCGCTGTTCGTCGCCCTGCCCGTCATCCTCTACCAGTTGTGGCTGTTCATCCTGCCGGCGCTGCGCCTGGGAGAGATCCGCTACCTGCGTTCCTTCGTATTCTTCGGCTCGATGTTTTTCGTCGCCGGCGGCGTGTTCTGCTACCGCGTGGTGTTTCCCGTCGGCTTGCCCTTCTTCCTGGCCGAGTACAGCCGCATAGGCATAGAGCCCACCCTGCGCATCAGCGAGTACCTGTCTTTTACCTCGCGCATGCTGCTGGCCTTCGGGCTCACCTTCGAGATGCCCATCGCGACTTTCTTCCTGGCCAGAATGGGGCTGGTCACCCATGTAACCTTGCTGCAGAAAGGACGCTACGCTGTGCTGGTCATGTTCGTGGTGGCCGCCATACTGACGCCACCCGACGCCGTGTCGCAGATGCTGATGGTGCTGCCGCTGCTGCTGCTGTACCTGCTCTCGATAGGCGTGGCCTGGGCTTTCGGCCGCGATCGCAAGGCCGACACTGACAACTCCGATACCGGCAACGACGACTGACCACCGTCGCTGCCGACCGATCAGTCGCGCAGTTCGTCGAGCAGATCGCTGGACTGCAACTCGACCAGCGCGGGCGGCAGCTCAGACGCCGGCACCAGCAACACGTCGTCTATGTCGGCCAGCACCGCGACTACCTGCTGGCAGAAACCCGGCACGGCCAGCAAGGCCACGAGAGCCCGGCCTTCGCGGTAATGCGGCAGCGCGGTCCTGATGACCCCGGCGCCCTCGTAGGACTCGAGCAGGACCTTGAGATGCACGCACTCCCTGCGCGGCAGGTCGACAAACAGCAGGTACAGGCCCAGCCCTTCGCTGTAAGCATCGGCAGGCCACGAGGACGGCGGGCCGTCTTTCACAAGATCCGCCATCAGTGGTAGGCCGCGGTCACGTCGAAGTAGAGGTAACCCTGCTCTTCGCAGCTGTCGCATTCCACGCGCACCACGCGCACGCGCCTGTCCTGGTCACCGGCGGTGCCTTCGCCCAGGCTCTTCATGCGGCCGCCGCAGTGGCAACGCCGGCGCTCGATTTCCGCGTCGATCTCTTTGAACCCGCCGACTTTCTTCGCGGTATCAGCGCTGCCCCCGGGCAGCATCCTGAGCTTGCGGGCGAGCAGCCGGCGCCTGGCCAGCCTCCAGCCGGCGAACGACAGCGCCACGATGAGCGCCAGCCCGAGCGCAGAAAACACGACTCAGCGCCCGAAGTGTGTGTAGAGCGACGGCAGTTCCATGGGGATCTCCTCGCTCGGCAGCTTTGCCACGGGCGGGGTGACGCCTACCCGGTAACGGCTGATGAAATCCTGGTCCACCTCCACGCGCAGGGCCGACAGGGGGCCACTGATGCGCAACGGCACGCGCAGGTTCCGGTCTACACCCAGCTCCAGCACGCAGTCGAGCTCAAGGCTGGCCGGTTTCGTGCCGGCTGTATCCCTGTCGCTAACGGCCAGGCGACCGGAGCCTGACAGGCGACCGCCACTGAGGCGGCCACCCTCAAGACGAACGTCCAGGTCAGCTATGAGAACGCCGTCGCCGTCGCTGACAAAGTCCATGGCCAGGCGGTCAAATGCCGTGCCTGCAGCAGCACCGGAAGCAACGTCGACCGGCCTACCCTCCAGCGCTGCCCTGGCGGCACCCATCAGGTCCACACCGGCCAGCACGCCGTCGTGCAGGGCCAGGCGGCCCGCAGACTTGAGCTCACTGCGGTTCGGGCCACTGTGGTCGGCCATGGCGTCAAGTGCGCCGCTTACCTGCAAACCCTCCAGGCCGCTGACGTCGACGAGCAACCCCTCCACGTCAGCGTCGTCGATGACAACGCTCAACCGTATAGCCCTGCCCTCGGGGTTCTCCCCCCCGCTGTCCGACGATACCCCGCCGGCCAACGATACCGCGCCACCCACCGACACCGTGCCGTCCCAGATGGCCATGTTCATGGCGTTGAGGCGGAATACATCCTTCCACCACACCAGCCCCGAGCGCGCGTCGCTGAGCGTCACCGGGCCGGCCGTGAGTTCGCGGGCCTTGAAAGAAGCCGACAGGTCGGCGTTAACGCTGTAGACGGCACCCGCAAAACTCGTGTCGGTGGCCTGCATCTGCAACCAGGGCAGCGGCGAGAGATCCACCGAGTCGGCGGTCACCTCGTAGCGCAGCGCCGTGGCCTCGGGCGTGCCGGTGAGCTTGAGAGTTCCCGTCAGCGTGGTCTGCGGCACCAGCTCCCCCTCCAGTCCGAAGTCAGACAGGAGAGCGGCCAGCTCCACATCCTCGGCCTGCACCCTCATCGAAGCCTCCGCCGACCTACGTCGGCTCAGCCAACCCAGGGCGGTAAAGTCCTGTCCGTAGGCGCTGAGCGAGGCGCTCTTTACGCGCAGCCTGGAATCGTCCAGTGACATGGTTGACTGCAGCTCAAGGCGATCGCGGCGACCGTACATGTCCACCCCCACCGAGCCCGTGACGCCGAACAGCAGCGGCTCGGCCGGCACATCGTCGTTGCCACGCTCGCCAATGAAGCCGCCACCCTTGATGTCGAGGTCAAGCTCGCCCACCAGCCACGGCGGCAACCAGTCACCGATGGCACCCCGCAGCAACTGCGGCGAGGCTCCGCTCACGGCGACTTCAAAATCCAGCCCGTGACCACCCGTGGGCCCGGCCCCGGCCAGCAGGGTGCCCGACGAACTCACGGTGCCGCCGCCGGCGGGCCTCGCCTCTACGGTGAACGCCAGCCCTCCGTTCGCGGCAGTCCAGAAATCACCTTCCAGCTGCCCGAGCTCCAGGGTCAGCGGGGGGTCGTAGCTGTTGTCCAGCAGCTGAACGCTACCGTCGATCACCGATCGCACTTGCGCGAGCAGCGTCAGCGCGAGCTCGCCGGGACGCTGCCCGGGTTCCCCGCTCGATAAAAGATG
>Ga0310122_10003380_pt1 | contig 10107 bp, 7 predicted proteins | sample CB6_Bottom_1051__FD_203503 | JGI IMG/M metagenome (GOLD analysis project Ga0310122, IMG submission 203503) | Marine microbial communities from Western Arctic Ocean, Canada - CB6_Bottom_1051 | ecosystem: Environmental > Aquatic > Marine > Oceanic | place: Canada: Western Arctic Ocean | collected...
GAGCAGGGCGACGCGCTTTCGCCGGACAGCGCCCTCGGCGGGGAAAACCCGCGCCTTATCGGCCCACGATGGCGCGTGCACGGGGCGCAAGCTCAGCCGCATCAAAGCGCCCAGACTGCCGGGCAAAAACTGCCCCACCAGGGCCGGACCACGCGCCGCCAGGACGGCCAGGCGAAACAGGCCGGGTCGGGGCAACAGGAGAGCGAGCAGGCGGCGCAGGGCGCGATCAAACAGCGGACGCCGGTAGGTTTGCGCAATATGGCTGCGCGCATGATCGACCAAATGCATGTAATCGACGCCCGACGGGCAGGTGGTCATGCACGACAGGCAGGACAGGCAGCGGTCGACATGACGCACCGTCACGACGTCGGCGGCGCGCCCGCTCTCCAACATCTCCTTGATCATATAGATGCGCCCGCGCGGACTGTCGCGCTCGTCGCCGAGCAATACATAGGTCGGACAGGTGGCCAGACAAAATCCGCAATGGACGCATTTGCGCAGCACTCGTTCCGCTTCGGCGATTTCCGGTTTCGCCAGTTGCAGGATATCGAATCGCGTCTGCATGGTTAAACGCCCGGATACATGCGGCCGGGATTGAGCACGCCGGTGGGGTCGAAACTCTCCTTCAGGCGCGCCGTCAAGGCGGCGACAGCCGGCGCCTGAGGCTTGAATACCGCAATCGCGGCGCGCACGTCGCCGGACGCGCGCAGCAGGGTGGCATGGCCGCCATGCGCGGCGGCGGCGGCGTGGATGAGCGCCGCGCCGGCGTCCTCTCCCGCCGCCGGCGCCAACCACACCAGGCCGCCACCCCAATCATAATAGGCCTCCGCGACCAGCAATTCCCGCAGCGCCGCGACCAATAGCGCGCCGGCGGCGGGCGGCAGAGATATACGCCACACCGCCCGCGAATCCCCGGCGAACGGCGCAACATCGCGAATTTCACGCCAAAACTGGCGCGAATTCATGCTGTGCAATTCCTCGCCATCGCCGTGGCCGGCGAACAGGGCGCGCAACTCCCGGCAGCGGGTTTCAACCGACGGTCCGATGCCCTCGACGCGCAGCGCCGTGACCGCCGCGCCGGCCTTGGCGACATAGGATATGGCGGAACGCGCGGCCTGCGCCGCCGGCAGATGCGCCGCACCGGAGACGTCATGGGCGCTCGACATGGCCTCGCCGAGAGCGGCGATGGCGCGGTCTTCATCAAGGCCCATAATGAGCACGGTGCGGATACGCTCCGGCGCCGGCAACACTTTCAGCGACACCTCATGCAGGGCCGCCAGGGTGCCCCAGGAGCCCGCCAGCAATTTGCAAAGGTCATAGCCGGTGACATTCTTGACCACTTTGCCGCCGGCCTTGAAATCCTCCGCCCGGCCGCTCACCGCATGAAATCCCAGCAGATGATCGCGCGCCGCGCCGGCCTTGATGCGGCGCGGACCGGAGATGTTACAGGCAAAAACACCGCCCAGTGTCGCGCCTTCCGGAACGCCCAGCAGCGCGCCGTAATCGGCCGGCTCGAAGGCCAGCATTTGCGCCTTTTCGTCGAGCGCCGCTTCGATTTCGGCGATTGGCGTGGCGGCGCCGGCGGTCAACACCAATTCCTCGGGCGCATACTCCCGGATGCCGGAGAGGGCCGAAAGGTCGAGGGTCATTTCGGTCTGCATGGGGCGGCCGAGGGCGCGCTTGGAGCCGCCGCCGACCAGCTCGAGGGGATGGGTGCCGGACACTGCCCATTCGATCGCTTCGACAAGTTCGCCGGTGCTGCCGGGTTTGAGCGACTGGAGCATTAAAAACGCGGCAGATCGGGGAACGCCGTCTCGCCGCCATGCACATGCATACGGCCGAGTTCGGCGCAGCGGTGCAAGGTGGGGAACACCTTGCCCGGATTGAGCAACTGCCTGGAATCGAAGGCGCATTTGACGCGCTGCTGCTGCTTGAGATCGGTCTCGCTGAACATCACGCCCATCAGATCCCGCTTTTCCACGCCAACGCCGTGCTCGCCGGTCAACACGCCGCCCACCGCAACGCACAGTTTGAGAATTTCGCCGCCCATTTCCTCGGTGCGCTCCAGTTCGCCCGGCACATTGGCATCGTAGAAAATAAGCGGATGCAGATTGCCGTCCCCGGCATGAAAGACATTGGCGACTTTCAAGCCGTATTGCGCCGATAATTCGGAAATCCGGTTGAGCACCTCGGCCAGGCGGCGGCGCGGTATGGTGCCGTCCATGACGTAATAGTCGGGCGAGATTCGCCCGGCCGCGGGAAACGCCGATTTCCGGCCCAACCAGAAGCGCTGCCGCTCCGCCTCGCTCTCGCTCACCCGCGACGACGTGGCGCCGCACGATGCGGCGATATCGCCGACGCGGCGCGCCAATTCCTCCACTTCGACCTCCGGGCCATCGAGCTCGCAAATCAGAATGGCTTCGGCGTCGAGCGGATAGCCGGCATGGCAGAATTCCTCGACGGCATGGACCGCCAGCTTGTCCATCAATTCCAAACCGGCGGGAATGATGCCGGCGGCGATGATGCCGGCGACGCATTGGCCGGCGGCGTCATTGCTGGCAAACCCCATCAGCAGCGCCCGCGCCATGGGCGGTTTGGGCAGGATGCGCACGGTCACTTCGGTAATCACGCCGAGCATGCCTTCGGACCCGGTAATCAGGCCCAACAAATCGTAGCCGTCGGCGTCGAATTGCTTGCCGCCGGCGCGGATGATCTCGCCGCCCATCAGCACCATCTCAACGCCCAGCAGATTGTTGGTGGTCAGGCCATATTTGAGGCAATGCACGCCGCCCGAATTTTCGGCCACATTGCCGCCGATAGAGCAGGCGATCTGGCTCGAGGGGTCGGGCGCATAGTAATATCCGGCGGCGTCCACGGCCTGGCTAATGGTCAGATTGGCGACGCCCGGCTGGACCACCGCCGAGCGGTTGGGGTAGTCGATATCCAATATCCGGTTGAATCTGCCAAGCCCGAGGGTGACCCCATCGGCAAGCGGCAGGGCGCCGCCGGAAAGTCCGGTGCCGGCGCCGCGCGGCACCACTTTCACCTCATGCTTGGCGCAAAAGGCGAGCACGCGGGAGACTTCTTGCGTGGTGCCGGGCAGGGCGACCAGCATGGGCGTCTGGCGATAGGCGCTCAGGCCATCGCTGTCATAGGCCTTCAGGGACACATCATCGTCCATGACATGCGCGTCGCCGATAAGATCCCTGAGACCAGCGGCAATCTCGGCGCGGTGGCCGAGGGTGTTTTCGTCGGGCGGGGGCATTTGCATGACGGGCGCGCCTATCTGATGGTAGACGAATCCCCGACAGTGTACGTATCCCGCCGCTCGTCAGGCAATAGCCTATTGGATAATATGGTGGCGGCTAGTGTGATGGTTTCGAAGTTCGTCGCCTTAATTGCGACGAATTTCGGAGGCTGAATCACACTAGATTCAATATGTTAGTGGCCTGCTTATCCCCGAAATTCATGTTATGAATTTCGCGGGCAGGACACTGGCGAATAGCGGCAATAATTCCCGCGCCGGCGGGCTCAGCCCTGGCGTACCTTGAAACGCGGATTGGTCTTGTTGATGACATAGACCCGGCCCTTGCGCCGAACGATGCGGCAATCCTTGTGGCGATTCTTCGCGGCGCGTAATGAGTTGCGAACTTTCATGGCTCAGGCTTTCTTTCGGCGATGTGAATAGCGGGCGGCGATGTGAATAGCGGGCGGCGATGTGAATAGCGGGCGGCGATGTGAATAGCGGGCGGCGTTTTGAATAGCGGCGCAAGATAAGCGGGCAGGTCGCGGCTGTCAACGCAACAGCATACAACCCCTATTTTAACGAGGGATCGAACTTGCGGCCATAAATCCGGAACACGGCCACATCGCCGCTTTCCAGAACTTTGATCCGGTTGGCCCACATTTCGACTTCGGCGAGGACGGCCGGGCCCCAGCCGCGCGGAGTCCGGACCTTCGGGTCCATTTTGCTGGTAAACGCCCCGAGGCCGGCCAATATCTGCCTGCGGACGGTCGGCGTTATGTCTTCAGTAATTCTGACTTCAAATCCGAGATCGGATATGAAGCCGCGCGTTTGCTCGAGCGACCATAGGTTTGGCCGGATCGGTTCCTGAGCGACCCATTGCTCGATCGCCTCGCCCGAAGCTTTCGGACTGGTGGCCAAATAATCGGTTATGAGCAATTGCCCGTCGACGCGGAGGCAATTGTACATCGCCTCGAAGATGTCTTCCTTGTTCTCCATGGTGAACAGGGCATCCTTTGAGAACACGGCGTTAAAACCGCTTTTCCGCAAGCTGATGTTTTCGGTGTCGAAGGTCTCGATCGTGGCCTTTCTGGTGAGCCCGCCGATACGCGACAATTCCATTGCCGCCTCCGACAGCAGCGGCGATACTTCAAATCCCGAAACCCAGGCGCCGGTTTCTGCGTGAAGCGCGCGCGTGGAGCCGCCCAGACCGGCGCCGATATCGACGATCATCATACTGGAATCGAGGCCGAGCGGGCGAATAAGAGTTTCAATATACGAGTCCCCGCCAGGCACCATATAGCCTTCGCCCCAAACCTCCTCGCTGACTTGCACGCGGGGATCGGACCAGGCCGCGGCTTGGCGGCCATTATTTTCAGGCGCTTTGAATTCGGATTCCGCCGACTCCTCGGCCTCCGATTCGGGCTCCGCTTCCGGTTCGAAATAGTAGCCGCTCCACCAAGCCTGCAGCCGCTTGGTCAAATGAACGTCCTTGACCATATCTGTTGAAATATTAGGTAAGCGCATTGTTTGGCGTGCACCATTATAAAACCCGCGCCGATCCTATCTCGACGCTCATATGCCAATAATTGTCGCGAATGCTTAAAAGACTCTAAATTTCAGCGCCAACGGCGCCGGGTAAGGAATATTGCCTATGCGCGTCGCTCAGGCTTGCGCCAGCTCTTGGCGTTGCCCGCCCAGGCCTTCGATTTCAAGCTCCATCACATCGCCGGGCGCCAGATAGCGCGGCGGCTTCATGCCCATGCCCACACCCGGGGGGGTGCCCGTGGCGATCAGATCTCCTGCTTCCAGGACTAAAAACTGGCTCAAATACCAGACCAAATGGGCGACACCGAAGATCATGGTGCCGGTATTGCCGTTTTGCCGGAGCTCGCCATTGACTGAAAGTTTCATCGTCAACGCCTGCGGATCGGCGACCTCGTCGCGGCTCACCAGCCACGGGCCGGTGGGGCAGAAGGTTTTGGCCGATTTACCCTTGATCCAGGTTGGCCCACGATTGATTTGAAAATCCCGCTCCGAGACATCGTTAACGATGCAATAGCCGGCGACATATTCCATCGCCGCCGCTTCGTCGGCGATATAGCTCGCCTCCTTGCCGATGACCACGCCCAGTTCGACTTCCCAATCCGTCTTCACGCTGGTGCGCGGGATGAGAACAATGTCGTTGGGCCCGCAATAGGAACTGGGCGCCTTGGTGAACAGGACCGGTTCCGACGGCACATCCATGCCCGCCTCCGCCGCGTGATCGGCATAATTGAGGCCGATGGCAAGAATATTGCCGGGCCGCGCGATCGGCGCGCCGACGCGCTCGGAACCGATATCGACAATGGGAAACCCGTCGACGCCCTCTTCGAGGCGCGCCGCGAGCGCCGCCATGCCGCCCGCCGCCAGCCACGCCCCGTCATAGTCCTTCACCACCGAAGACACATCGATCACCGTGCCGTCCGCCCGACGCACCGCCGGCCGTTCCTGGCCGGGCGCCCCCACACGCATCAACTTCATCGCCTGGCTCCTTATTGCCACCGGATCATAAAGAATGACCCATTGTATGTTCCCTCAAGCGCCGGGCGGGCGCATCCGCGCCCTTGGCTACCTCGCGCATGCTCGGGCGCGCCGTCGCGCTTGCCGGAAGGCGATGAGTCAAACTCATCGCTTTCCGGTAGGGGCGGAAGATATCTCCGGACCTCTTCCCGCCGCAAGCTCGGAGGCGGCAATATCGCTAATCACCATGAAGCCCGGCGCATGGGTAATGCAAATCTCGGGGCGGGCGCGCTTGATCGCCATCTGCGGGGTCACGCCGCAGGCCCAGAAAACCGGAATTTCCCCCGGCGCCACCGTCAATGGCTCGCCGAAATCGGGAGCCATGAGATCGTCTATGCCGATTGCCCGCGGATCGCCGAGCTGGACGGGAGCGCCATGGGCGCGCTCGAATGGCGCCGTGACGGCCACCGCGCGGCGCGCGTTTTCAGGCGTCATGGGGCGCATGGAGACCACCGTCGGGCCGGCGAACGGGCCGGCCGGGACGGTTTCGATATTGGAGATGAACATCGGCACGCCGACGCCATTTTCGATATGGCGAAGCGGAATGCCGGCCTGCAACAGCGCATCCTCGAAACTGTAGGAGCAGCCGAGAACGAAGCCGACGAAATCATCGCGCCACAAATCGCTGATGTCCGTCGTTTCGCGCTCCAGCTCGCCGTGACGGTAGACGCGGTAGCGCGGCACATCGGTGCGCAGATCGAAATCCTCGGCCAGGCTCGGCAAGGCCGGATCGCCCGGCTTGGAAACCGCGAGCAACGGGCAGGGTTTCGGGTTGGCCTCGCAAAAGCGGTGGAAATCATCGGCCAGGGCCGCCGGCAAAATTACCAGATTGCCTTGCACGCAGCGCGGCGCGGCGCCCGCCGTCTGGCCGCTGAAACGGCCGCCGCGAATTTCCGCCCGCAGCGCCACCGCCTCTTGCTTGGCGGCAATTTTGGCGTCCCTTAAATTTTCTTTCGCCATGTCCCAAATAGGCCTGTTGCGGGTCCCCGGCGTCAACAACGAAAATTCATTTTGTCTTGTCCCCGAGCGCCCGGCCGCCGAGCGCCCGGCCCTTGACCGGCGCGGCGGCGCCGAAGCGGTCGCGCAACGCATCCACGGTTTTTTCGAGCGCCGCCGCGCGCGCGTCATGTGCGCCGAACAAATCGGCCTGCGGCGCGTTCCCGGCGCCGTCGAGACCGCTCAGACCGACGCCGATCAGGCGGAAATACCGGCCATCGGCCTCGCGCTCCAACAAGGGCAGCACGGCCTGAACCAAGGTATCGGCCAATTGGGTCGGCGCCGGCAGGGTCCGCGAGCGCGTAAGAATGGTGAAATCCGCCCGCCGCAGCTTGAGGGTCGCCGTGCGGCCGATCAGGGAGCTCTTGCGCATCCGCCGGGCGACGCGGTCGCATTGGATCCACAATTTGGCCGTCAATTGGTCGAGGGCGCGAATATCCTCGTTGAAGGTGGTTTCCGAGGAGACGCTTTTCGCCCGCCGGCCGGGTTTCACGGCGCGCCCGTCAATGCCGCGCGCGAAGCGCGAGAGGCGCGTTCCAATAACGCCGTAGCGCCGCACCAGCTCGGCCTCGGCAATATTTCTGAGCTCGCCGATGCGGTATATATCGTCGCGCGCCAGACGCTTTTGCAGAGCCGCGCCGACGCCCCACAACAGACCGACCGGCTTATCGGCCAGGAAATCAGCCGCCTCGGCCTGGCCGATCAAGGCGAAACCGCGCGGCTTGTCCAGATCGGAAGCAATCTTGGCGAGAAATTTATTGTAGCTCAGGCCGACCGATACAGTAATGCCGATCTCGTCTTCGATTTGCCGGGCGAGACCGGCCAGGCTGCGCGCCGGGGAGCCGCCATGCACCCCCTCGGTACCGGACAGATCGAGAAACGCCTCGTCGACCGAGAGCGGCTCGACCAGCGGCGTGCGCGTCCCCATCATCTCGCGCACGGCGCGGCCGACGCGGGAATATTTCGCCATGTCCGGCGCCACGACCACCGCATGAGGGCAGGCTTCGAGCGCCTTATACATCGGCATGGCGGAGCGGATGCCGTAGCGCCGGGCGATATAGCAGGCCGCACTGACAACGCCGCGCTTGGCGCCGCCGACCAGCACCGGCTTATCGGCGAGCGCCGGGTTGTCGCGCTTTTCTATGGTCGCGTAAAAGGCGTCGCAATCCACATGGGCGATCGCCAGCTCGGCCAATTCCGGGTGGCGAAGCACCCGCTCGGAGCGGCACGCCGGGCACGATGCGCCCGCCGCGTCGCCACCTTGCCAATCGCAATCGCGGCAAAACGCGGTGACCGGCCCAGGCATCTCATGAACAGGCATGATACTGTGTTATAACAGATTCAAGCGCCTCCCGGACACGCCGCCAACGGCCGGGTCACATGAACAGCAACCCGCCCTGGAGCGATGATGTCGGACCTGAACCCGGTTGAATCCCAATTTAGCGCCCTCCGGCAAAGCATGCTCGGCCAGGTCGCGTCGCATGCCGGCCTGGTCGCCGACAAGACCGGCAAGGGTATGCTCGGCGCGGCGGTGATGTCGGCCCTCGGCCGGGTGCCGCGCCATGAATTCGTGCCGGTGGAAATGAAGCTCTACGCCTATCTCGATTCACCGCTGCCCATCGGCTATGGCAAGACCATCTCGCAGCCTTTTATCGTCGGCCTGATGACCGATCTGCTGGAGCTCAACCGCAGCCACCAGGTATTGGAAATCGGCACCGGCCTCGGCTATCAGGCCGCCGTTCTGGCCGAGCTGGCGGATCAGGTCTACACCATTGAGGTCATTGAGGAACTTGCCGCGGAAGGCCAACGGCGGCTCGCCGGCCGGGGCTACACGAATATCCATTTCCGCGTCGGCGACGGCACGCTCGGCTGGCCCGAGCACGCGCCGTACGACCGCATTATCGCCACCGCCGCGCCCGACCTGATACCGCCGGCGCTGTTGGGCCAGCTCAAGCCGGGCGGGCGCATGATTATTCCCGCCGGCCTGGAAGACGACCAGCAGCTCCTGCTGGTCGAGAAAAACAGCGATGGCCGCATCGCCACCCGGGAAATCCTGCCGGTGCGCTTTTCGCCGCTGACCTCGGAGGCTTGATCGCTCCGGCAATCAATTAGTAAAAACGGTTAGAAGAGCATGAGCGAGCGGCGATTGAAATTTTGGGGCTGGGGCCATGAAGACCGGACCCTGTCCGAGGCCGACGCGCGCGCCATCGCCAAGCGTATCGGCGGCCTCACCGGCATCACGCCCGAAGGCTATATCGCGCCGCCTGAACTGAACGAGATCAACCTCGCCGCGCCGCGCCTGAAGGCGCCGGCGGCGCTCGAACATATCTGCTCGACCGGCGATTATGACCGCGCCGCGCACACCTACGGCAAATCCTATCCGGATTATATCCGCGCCTATGCGCGCGATTTTTCCCCGGCGCCGGATATGATCGCCTTTCCGGAAAGCGAGGCCGATGTCACCGCGCTGTTGGATTGGGCCGACGGCGCCGGCGCGGCGGTGATCCCGTTCGGCTGCGGCTCGACGGTGGTCGGCGGCATCGAACCGGTGGTCGGCGACGGCTTCAAGGCGGTGCTGACCATCGACATGCGGCGCATGGCGAAAGTGCTCGAAATCGATCCGGTGGCCCGCGCGGCGCGCATTCAGGCCGGGGCGCTGGGGCCGGGCCTGGAGGCGCAATTGAAGCCGTCCGGCCTGACGTTGCGGCATTTTCCGCAATCCTTCGAATTCTCCACCCTGGGCGGCTGGATCGCCACCCGCTCCGGCGGCCATTTCGCCACCCTCTACACCCATATCGACGAGCTGGTGGAATCCCTGCGCACCGTCACCCCGGCGGGCGTGATGGCAAGCCGCCGCCTGCCCGGCTCCGGCGCGGGCCCAAGCCCGGACCGCCTGATCATCGGCTCCGAGGGCGCCCTCGGCATCATCACCGAGGCCTGGATGCGGTTGCAACGGAAGCCCACATTCCGCGCCTCGGCGGCGGTTAAATTCGACAGCTTCGAAAGCGCTTCGCAAGCCATCCGCGCCGTCGCCCAGGCCGGCCTGTGGCCGTCAAACTGCCGCCTGGTGGATGCCGAGGAAACCAAGCTCGCCGGCGCCGGCGACGGCAGTTTCCACTTGGTCGTGCTGGGTTTTGAATCGGGCGACCATCCGGTCGATGGCTGGATGGCCCGCGCGCTGGAATGCGTGCGCGACCAGGGCGGCCAATTCGATGCGGCAGGCGAGCGCGATAGTATAGCGGACGCCTGGCGCGACGCCTTCATCGGCGCGCCGTTCAAGCGCGAGGGCCTGATCTCCTGCGGCA
>Ga0310122_10003381_pt1 | contig 10106 bp, 10 predicted proteins | sample CB6_Bottom_1051__FD_203503 | JGI IMG/M metagenome (GOLD analysis project Ga0310122, IMG submission 203503) | Marine microbial communities from Western Arctic Ocean, Canada - CB6_Bottom_1051 | ecosystem: Environmental > Aquatic > Marine > Oceanic | place: Canada: Western Arctic Ocean | collected...
AGGATTCGAACCTACGACCTTCAGGTTATGAGGGTAACGCAAAATTATTTAAGCTGTTGTTTTATATGATTTATTTAAGGCTAGGTCGCATTTGTGTTGCATCCAATTTCGTGCCCCTGTCTCTCCTCACGCGAATAACCCCTTCCCAATCTCATCCATGAAGGGGGCCCTTGCCGAGAATCAGGGCGCCGATGACCGCATCGAAATACTGCTTCGCCTTTTTGTCCTCGGATGGCGATCGATCGGCCTGAGCCGGCAGATGTGAAAGGGCGGCGCGCAAGACGGCGTCGCAAACAAATCTTTTATCCGCATTGCTCCAGTTCGGTCCCAACTCATTGTCCACCTCGGCAATAAATACATCGCTGACCATGTTTTGTCCTTTCAACTGATGGCATGTCGCTTAGGCGATTTAGTTTTTTTTCGAGACTCCTCTGCGGGGAAGATTGATGACCCGGCCGCCATCCCTCTTTGGGTCGAAACGGTAGCCCTTCCGGATTTCCACGTTGCGCAACAGGACGTTAAGAGAGGTCACGTCGAAGGGGTCCGGGTTCTGCGGCTCGACATACTTCGCCACGAGACTGCGCAGCATTTCAAGTTCATTTGGCATGAGCTTCTCTTCGATCGCCTCGACCTCCGTGAGCAGGCTCTTGAGCTCGGCGTATCCCGTCATATCGAACATGGCCACCGTTTCCCCGGATAAAAAATTATCCCCGCAGAACCTCCACCGGGCAGGGGTACTCGCCATGTTTCAGCAGGCGGTTCAGGCGCGCGTCGGCGAAATTCTCCGGCACGTACACGACGCCGCCAGGAAAGCGCTTGTTAAGCTTCAGCCGCGCCTCCATCTCGCCCTGGCTCGACCTGACGACGACGCCGGCCCCGTCTGCGAGCTCCAGCCCGGCGGCGTCGTCCGGGTTCATCTCCACGTAAGCCTCGGCCGAGAGCTCTCCCAGGATTTGTGAATTTCCGGACAGGTATCCGGAATGGAACATGCTGTCGCCGGTCACCAGTTCCAGGCCCTTCGTCCGGCGCGGCAGGGCGAGGGGCGGGTCATCCAGGTCGCCGCCGTTGCCCTCCGCGAAGGGACGGGAATACGATCCATCGTCGCCGAGGCCATTGCTACTCAAGCCCCGGTAGGATGGCACCAGGCGCGCGATTTCGTCGAACACCGCGTCCGCGGAGACCGGCCCGAGGTCGCGGCCGAGCGCCTCGGCGACGAGGGCGAAGATTTCCGCGTTGGGTTTGGACTCGAAGGCTGGCCGGCGGATAGGCCGCAGTTCCTGCACCTTGCCTTCATTGTTGGTGAAGGTTCCCGCTTCCTCCGCGAAGGTGGCGGCGGGAAGCACAACGTCGGCCAAGTGGGCGGTGCCGGTCATGAAGGCGTCCTGGACGATCAGTAGCCCGGTTTTGATGAGCGCGCTTTCCACCAGGTTGCCATCGGGATAGGAGAGCAGCGGATCGCCGCCCGCGACGTAGAGCACGTCCAACCCGCCGGCTTCAGAGCGTTCCAGCATGCGGCGGAAGTCGGCGCCGTAATCGGCCGGAAGGGAGGTGCCCCAGGCCTCTTCAAACGTGGCGCGGGCAGCGGCGTCGCCGACGGGCCGCCAGCCGGGAAGCAGGCCAGGCAGCCCGCCCAGTTCCCAAGCCCCCATCTGGTTAGGCCGGTCGAACAGGAACTGGACTTCCGCCCGCTTGCCCAGGGCTTCAAGGACCCGCCCCAGGCCGCGGGCCATGGAAAGCGCCGCCGCCGCGCCGGGTGAGCGAAGCAGGTCGGCGCCGATGAGCAAAGTAACCGTGGAGGCGGCGCCGAGCGCCGTCCCGGCCTTTTCCAGGAATTCCCCGAATTCGGGCGGCGGGGTTTTCGCCGCCTTCCGCAGGCTTTTCTTCAGGGCGCCAATGTTGGCGAAGGTCTTCCCGGCCCCCTCGATCCCGTTCAGCAGCGCCGACAGCAGATAGGCCTCGGCCCCGGGTACAAACCGCAATGAAGAAATGGCCTCGGAGTCGAGGCGCGACGGCCGCGCCGAGGCGATGAACAGCTTGTTTCCCCTGGAGCGGACCGCCCCCCTGACCATGTATTCGGTCACCGGGGTCTCGTCGGTGACGGTGGCCCCGAGGATGAGGATGCAATCGGCTTCCAAGACCTGATGCAGGGAGCGCCTGGCGTAAAGACCGCCAAACAATCCTTCCAGGGACTGATAAGCCTTTGGGTCCGCGGCCGAGAAGCGCGATGACGAATCGATGCTGTTGGTGCGGAACGCCGTCCGCATCAATTTCTGGAACAGGTAGAGGCTTTCGTTGTTGAGGCGGGGCGAGGCCAGCCCGCCGGCGCCTAAGCCGCCTTTCTCGACGGCGCCTTCGGCCCGGTCCGCGATGAAGGCGGCCGCTTCTTCCCAAGAGACGCCTACCAGGGCCCCCTCTTTGCGCACCAGCGGCGTCCTCAGCCTGTTGTCGCCGTCGATGAAATCAATTCCGAAGCGGCCTTTCACGCACAGCGTCTCGCCGTTGACGCCGGTTTCGTACTTGGAGCGCACCCTGGAGAGCTGGCCGTCGCGGACGCTGATGGAGAGATGGCAGCCGGTGCCGCAATAGGGGCAGATGGTGTCGGTCTCCTTGTTGTCCCAGGGCCTTGCCTTGTATCGGTAGGGGGTGCTCATCAGGGCGCCCACCGGGCAGACCTCGATGCAGTTTCCGCAATGGTCGCATCCGGCGAGGCTGTTTTCGAAGCCGGTCACTTTGGTATCCATGCCCTTCTCAGCGGTGCCGAGAGCCACCGCGCCCACCACTTCCTCGCAGATGCGGACGCAGCGCTGGCATTGGATGCAGCGCTGGGCGTTGAAGATGATGACCGGGTTTAGATCAATGTCCTTGGAGTAGAAGACCCGCTTCTGGTCATGGAAGCGGGCCTCCCCCGCGCCGTATTCGAAGACCTGGTCCTGGAGTTCGCATTCCCCCGACTTGTCGCAGACCGGGCAGTCCAGGGGGTGGTTGGCGAGCAGCAACTCGAGCATGGATTGCCGGGTGTCCGCGACCAGGGAGGTGTCCGTCCTCACCACCATGCCGTCCGCCACCGGAGTCGCGCACGAGGGTTGCAGCTTGCCCTGGCCCTCGATCTCGACCAGACACATGCGGCAGGACGCCAGCGGCTCCAGTCTCGCCATGTAACAGAACGTGGGGATGTCGATCCCTTGTTCCAGCGCCACCTCGAGGATCAAGGTGCCGTCGGCGACATCGTGTGTGTTTCCATCGATCGTGATCTTGGCCATGATGTTCGCGCTATCCGTTTTCCACTTCAATGGCCCGCCTAATGGTACGGGCATCTTCCTTCTTCGACGTGCTGGACGAATTCGTCCCTGAATTGCGTGATCGCCGCCTTCAACGCCCAGGCCGCGCCGTCGCCAAGGGCGCAGAAGGAATTCCCGAAGATGCTGCCGCACAGGAAATCGAGCTGTTCCAGGTCCCCTTGTCTGCCCTCCCCCGCCTCCAGGCGGTGCAGGATCTTGTCGGTCCAATCCAGCCCTTCCCGGCAGGGCGTGCATTTTCCACAGGATTCTTCGTGGAAGAACTCGTTGATGTTTTTGGCGACCCTGACGATGCAGTCCCCGTCGTCGAGGACGATGACGCCGGCGGAGCCCAGCATGGTATCGATGGCGGTGAGCGATTCGAAATCCATGGACACGTCGAGGCCGCTTTCCGGGATCATCGGGGCCGAAACGCCGCCGGGGATGACCGCCTTGATCTTGTGCCCGGGCCGGGCGCCACCGGCGTGGTCGTCGACCAGTTCCCTGAGCGAGATGCCCATGGGCAGCTCGTACACCCCGGGCTTCTGGACGTGGCCGCTCAGGCAATAGAGCTTGGGTCCTGGGCTTTTCTCGGGTCCGATCCCGCGGAACCACTCGGCCCCCCGGGTGACGATGTGGGGCACGCAGGCCAGGGTCTCGACGTTGTTGATGACGGTCGGGCATTCATAGAGTCCGGCCACAGCCGGGAACGGCGGCTTGAGCTTGGGCTCGCCCCGGCGTCCCTCGATGGATTCGAGCATCGCCGTCTCCTCGCCGCAGATATAGGCGCCGGCGCCCACGTGCATGTGGATGTCGAGATTGAAGCCGGAGCCGAGAATGTCACGGCCCAGGTATCCTTTGCCATAGGCTTCGTCCAGGGCCGTTTCCAGCCTTTCGATGCAGAGAACGTATTCTCCACGGATGTAAAGGTAGGCTACCTCAGCGCCGATGGCGTAGGAGGCGAGCGCCATGCCTTCCAGCATCATATGGGGGTCGCCCTCCATGATCACCCGGTCCTTGAAGGTGCCCGGTTCGCTCTCGTCGGCGTTGCAGCAGAGATACTTGGGCTTGTCCGAATCCTTCGGCACGAAACCCCACTTGACGCCGGTCGGAAACCCGGCCCCGCCCCGGCCCTTGAGGTTGGAGTCCTTGACCAACTGGATCAGGTCGTCGGGGCTGAATTCACGCACAACCTTGGCCAGCGCCTGGTACCCGCCCGCGGCTTCGTAGGCCTCGATCCCGTGGACGTCGGGCTTTTCCGCGTTCTTCAGAAGGACTTTTTCGAACATGGCTGTATTCGTGGCTCCCTGATGCGGCTATTCCGCCGCCTCCTTGTGCAACCCCTCGAGGATCTCGTCGATCCGCGCCGTGGTCAGGTTCATGTGGAAGTAGCCGCCGTTCACCTGCATCATGGGCGCGCCCTCGCAGGCGCCCAGGCATTCTACCGAGGATAGGGTGAACATGCCATCGGGCGTGGTGCCGCCGGTCTCGATCATCAGGCTCTTTTCCAGGTGGGCGAGCAGGCTCTCGGCCTCCAGAAGCTGGCACGACAAGTTGGTGCAAATTTTGATGTGGAATTTGCCTACAGGCTCGGTGTGGAACATGCCGTAGAAGGTGGACACCTCGTAGACCCAGATCTCGGGTACGTCCAGGATGCCGGCAACTTCCTTGAGCAGGTCACCAGACAGAAAGCCATGTTCTTTCTGGGCCAGGAAAAGGGCCGGCATGATGGCAGAGCGCGGGTTGGGGTAGCGCTTGGCGGCCTCTTCGATGCTGTTCTTCAATGCCATGGCCCGCCTCATTTATCCACTTCGGCGAGCACCGGATCCAGGCTCCCCAGCATGGCGATTACGTCGGCGAGATAGTCCATGTTGGTGGCGCCCCCCAGTAAAGCCTGAAGATTGACGAAGGACGGCGCCCGCACCTTCATGCGGAAAGGTTTCTCGCTGCCGTCGCTGATGATGTAGTAACCGAGTTCGCCCTTCGGCGCCTCGATGGCAACGTAGACTTCGCCCTTGGGCACCTTGAACCCGTACGCCGACAGCTCGAAATGGTGGATCTGGGTCTCCATGGAGCGCTGGAGCAATTCCTTGTCCACGGGAAAAGCCACCTGGGGCAGGTCGACCTGGAACGGCCCTTCCGGCATGTCCCTCATGCACTGCTCGATTATGCGGGTGCTTTCCCTCATTTCCTCCATCCGGCAATCCCAGCGGTCGTAGCAATCGCCGCCGTCGCGGACGATGACGTTGAAATCAAGCCGGTCGTAGACTTCATAGGGACTGTCCCGGCGGATGTCCCAATCGACGCCAGAGGCCCGCAGGTTGGGGCCGCTCAGCCCCATGTCGATGGCCAGCTCCGGCGAGATCACGCCGACGCCCTGGGTCCGCTTCAGGAACATCCGGTTCTTGGCCAGGAGCTTTTCGTAGTCGGCGATGCGCTGGGGAAAGACCTGGCAGAATTCCGCGACCCGCTCGGAGAATCCCTCGGGCAGGTCCTCGCGCACGCCGCCGACCCGGCAGAAGGAGGTATGCATTCGCACGCCCGAGATCATCTCCAACAGGTCCATGACCATTTCCCGCTCCCGCATGGTGTAAAGCAGCGCGGTCATGGCGCCCAGGTCCATGGGTAGGGCGCCGGTGATGAGAAGATGTCCGGAGAGGCGCGCCAGCTCCGCCATCATCACCCGGATGTACTGGGCGCGGATCGGCGCCTCGATGCCGAGAAGCTTCTCCACCGCCAGGGCGTAGCCCAGGTTGTTGGACGGCGGGCAGACGTAATCGAGGCGGTCTGTGAGGGGGAAGATTTGGGTGTAGGTGAAATCCTCGGCCAGCTTTTCCGTTCCCCGGTGCAGATAGCCGATGAAGGGATCGATGCGCGAGACAATTTCGCCCTCCATCTCCAAGACCAGCCTCAGGACCCCGTGGGTGCTCGGATGCTGTGGCCCCAGGTTGAGAAGCACCTCCTGGGTCCTGCCGCCGGGTTTCTTGTTTTCTGTCAGAACGGTTACGTCAGTCATCTCGCTCGCTCGCTTGTATGGGCGCCGACCGCGCCCCGCGTCTATTCCTCTCCAAAGGGGTTGTAGGCGTCTTTATAGCCTTTCAAGGGGAAATCCTTGCGCATGGGGAAGCCCTCGAATTCCTCCCACATGTAGATTCTGCGCAAGTCGGAATGGCCGTCGAACTGGATTCCGTACATGTCGTAGGCCTCACGCTCGTGCCAGTTGGCGGTCCTCCAGACGTTCATCACGGACGGAACCTTCGGCGGATCGCCGGCCCTGCATTTGAGCCGGGCCCGCATTATGAAAGGGATGGAATAGAGGTGGTAGACCACTTCGAAGCGGTTTTCCTCAGGGTAGTGGTCGACCCCGCACATGTCGGCGAGAAAATCGAAGCGGAGGTCCGGATCCTCCTTGAGGAAGCGGCAAACCTCGACGATGAGGTCCGGCTCGACCAGGAAGGTCTGCATGCCGTCGGGGGCGCCCCCGTCCAGCACCCGGCCGCCGAAACGCTCCTCTATTTTCTCGCGCAATGCCGGTCCGCCCATGGCTACCCCACCATGATCACTTCTTCCGATTCGTCCCTTCTCAGCACGCGGGACTTCTGGATCTTCTCCTGGAGCAGGAGGATGCCATGCATGAGGGCATCCGGCCTTGGCGGGCAGCCCGCCACGTGAACGTCCACGGGTACGATCAGCTCCGAGCCCTGGACCACGGAGTAGGTGTTGTAGACGCCGCCGGATATGGCGCAGGTGCCCATGGCGATTACCCATCGGGGCTCCGGCATCTGGTCGTAAAGGCGGCGGACGATGGGGGCGAATTTCTTGGTCACCGTGCCGGCGATGATCATCAGGTCCGATTGTCTTGGCGAAGGCCGGAAGATGACCCCGAAACGGTCCAGGTCGTAGCGCGAGCAACCCGCCGCGATCATCTCGATGGCGCAGCACGCAATGCCGAAGGTTTCCGGCCACAGCGCCGATTTCCTGCTCCAGTTGATGATGCCGTCAACGGTGCTGAAGAAGACGTTGTCGCGGAAACGATTTTCTAGGATTCCCAATCCAGTGCTCCCTTTGTCCAGGCATAGATGAAGCCCACCAACAGCAGGCCGATGAACACGAACATCTCGATGTAGGCGAATATGCCGATTTCCTTGAGTACCACCGCCCATGGAAACAGGAACATGGCCTCCACATCGAAGACCACAAACAGGATGGCGATAACGAAGAAATGGATCTTAAACCGCCCTCCCGACGCTTCCCCCCATTCGTCGACGCCGCACTCGTAGGGGCGGTTCTTCTCCGGGTAAGGGTTGGAGGGCCTGACCAGGGACGACACGAAGAGGATGAACAGGGCCAGGAACACCACCGCGCCCACCATTAGGAATACCGGAAGATAGTCAATAGGCATGGTCTTCAACCCTCCATCCAATCTGCCGCCTGGCACGAAAGGAACCGCTTCAGCGGACCTTGCCGGCGCCTGTAACCTTTCATCGACTTTAACACATTGAACATAAGGTAAATAGCTCCATTTTTCAAACCATTTAAAGGAACACCGAGCCCTGGGCCAGATCGAGGAACCAGGACGGAAGCAGGCCGATGCCCACCGTCCCCGCCCCCGTGATGGCGATGGCCAAGCGCAAGGATGGCGTCAACGCCAGATCGAAGGGCCGGGCTTCTTCCTTCATGTACATCAGCATCACGATGCGGATGTAGAAAAAGGCGGCGACCGCGCTCAGCAGAACGGCGATCACCGCGAGCCCAACGTATCCCTGCTCCACCAGGGCCACCAGGATGTAGAACTTGGCGAAGAAGCCCGCCGTCGGCGGAATGCTGGCCAGCGAAAACAGGAAGATCAGCATCAGCAGGGCCAGACCCCGGTGGGACTTGGCGAAGCCGGCGTAGTCCTCGATCTCCTCGCCGCTGACGTCGCCGGTGTTCATCATGATGATGATGGCGAAGATGCCGAGGTTCATGAAGACGTAGATCAGCAGGTACAGCATGACGCTGGCGACGCCGTCCGGCCCTCCGGCGACCAGGCCGAGCAGCACGAATCCGGCGTGCGCGATGCTGGAATAGGCCAGCATGCGCTTGATATTGGTCTGCACGAGGGCGACGAAACTGCCAAGCGCCATGGTCAGCACCGCGATCACGGCGACGACGACGACCCAAATATCCGCCGCCGGGGCCATGGCGTCGAGGAAGATGCGCAGCAGGATGGCGAAGGCGGCGGCCTTCGGCCCCACCGACATGAAGCCGGTGATGGTCGTCGGCGCCCCCTCGTAGACGTCCGGCACCCACATGTGGAGAGGCACCGCGCCCACCTTGAAGATGAGGCCCGTGACCAGGAATACCGTCGCCAGCACCAGCGCCGGGTCGTGCGCGCCCCCCGTACTCAGGGCGGCGGCCATGTCCGTCAACTGGGTGGTGCCGGTAATCCCATAAACGAGCGACAGCCCGTAAAGGAAGATGCCGGACGAGACCGAGCCCAGGATCACGTATTTCAACGCCGCCTCGTTGGAGCGCGGTTCCTGGCGGATGAAACCGGTGAGCACGTAGATGCAGAGGGCCTGTAGCTCCATGCCGACGTAGATGGACAGCAGATCCAAGCCCGAGGCCATGATCATCATGCCGGCCAGCGCGAACAGCAAAAGTACGTAGTATTCGCCGCGGGCGATGTCTTCTTCCTCCAGGTAGCGCGGCGACATGAGCACGCAGAGCCCGGTGGCCAGATAGAACACCGCCTTGAAGAAAACCGAGAAGTCGTCGACCACGAACATGCCGCTGTAGACCAGGCGCGGCTCGCCCGCCAGCGCGAACGTGGCGACGGCCGCGGCAATGACCGTCGCCAGCGACGACCAGAAAAACAAGGGTCCAAGGCGCCTGCCCCGGACTGGGGCTAATATCAAAAGCACGCAGGCGCCGACGATGACGATGAGCTCGGGAACGCTGGAGATGACCGAGAGGATAATGGCGTCCATGTCCATCGGCGTTCCCCCTCAGCGGCCCATGGTCTGCACCAAAAGGTGCTCGACGGACACGTGCAGGATGTCGATGAAGGGCTTGGGATAGAGCCCGACCCAGAAGACGAAGGCCACCAGGGGCAGGATGGCCGCCATCTCCCGGGCGTTGACGTCCCACATGCCCCGGCCTCCCATGGCGACCGCCGGCCCCAGCGCCACCTGGCGGTAAAAGCCCAGCATGTAGGCGGCGCTGAGAACGGCGCCGGCCACGGCGACGGCGCCGACTGCCTTGTTGGCGCCGAAGGCGCCGGCCAGCACCAGAAGCTCGCCGACGAAGGCGTTGGTGCCCGGCACGGCCATGGAGGACAGCGTGAACACGCAGAGCAGGATCCCGTAGACCGGCACTATTTTCATCAGGCCCCCGTAATCGGCGATGATCCGTGTCTGGGTGCGTTCGTAGATCAGGCCGACGAACAGGAACAAGGCGCCCGTCGTGATGCCGTGGTTGAACATTTGCAGCACGGCGCCTTCCATCCCCTTGGCGTTGAAGGTGAACAGCCCCAGGGTGACGAACCCCATGTGGCTGACGCTGGAATAGGCGACCAGCTTCTTCACGTCTTTCTGGGCCAGGGCCAGGAAGCCGCCGTAGATAATGGACACCACCGACAACACCTGGATCAGGGAGGCGAAATAGTGGGAGGCGTCGGGAAGCATGGGCAGCGAGAAGCGCAGGAATCCATAGGCCCCCATCTTGAGCAGCACGCCCGCGAGCACGATGCTGCCTGCCGTCGGCGCCTGCACATGGGCGTCGGGCAGCCAGGTGTGCAGCGGCACCATGGGAACCTTCACCGCGAAGGCGACCAGGAAGGCCAGGAAC
>Ga0310122_10003382_pt1 | contig 10104 bp, 9 predicted proteins | sample CB6_Bottom_1051__FD_203503 | JGI IMG/M metagenome (GOLD analysis project Ga0310122, IMG submission 203503) | Marine microbial communities from Western Arctic Ocean, Canada - CB6_Bottom_1051 | ecosystem: Environmental > Aquatic > Marine > Oceanic | place: Canada: Western Arctic Ocean | collected...
CCACCTGCCGTCCCTCTTTAACGGTGCCGGATGACCCCTACGGGGTCAGTAGTCCTAATCATCCGAGGGCTCGCCATCGACATCGTCGAGTTCGGCGTCAAACTCCTCATCGTAGTCATCTCGTGCAGGATCGAATTCAATGTCATCCAACTCCTTATTCGGGGCTTGTGCGTTGTCGGCCCTGGCCGGCCCGGCTTCGCCTGCATCCCTGTCAGGTACGGGGAGCATTTGGTCAGCGGGCTGTGGTTGGGAGGCGAACAGGGGCTGGCCCGATTCATCAAGGTCAAATGCTGAGGCTGGCAGAACGGTGCCATCCGCGAGAGTGACTGGTGGTGCTGGTGCGAGGTACCTGTTCTTCTCCTGCTCGCCACCCTCAAGCTCGGGATCGAATGCCATATCATTGAGCAGTTCTATGAGTTGGGAATCGGTTTCTTGGCGGAGCAACTCGTTCGCTTGGATTCTCATCTCTGATTCGATGAACAACTTGGGAATCATCTTGATGCAAGCGCGGCGAATCTCAACATCGCTGTGGTGAGCGCCATCGATGCAGAGTTTGTTCATTCTGTAGCCTGACATATCCATCGAATTCATGGCTCGGAGCGCCGGTCGGCGAACTTTGTCACTCTCGTCGAATAGAGCCACTTCAAGAAGTACTCTAGCGATGCTCGGTGCTTTGTTCGCCAGCGTGGTGAGGGTCCTGGCCGCTTGTGCGCGAACCTCATCGTTCTCATCCTGCAGACTCCAGCCAATCAGGTCCCAGACTGCAGCAGACTTCCTGCGGGAAAGAGGAGGTAACATTGCAGCTGCCTTCGCACGCAGGCTTGGATCGTCCATTCGCAACAACTCGTCCAAGTGGATGACGACGACCTCGGGCCACACTTTGCACATCTCCTTCAGTGCTGCGAACGCGGCGGTGTTTCGGCTGTGGACATCAGACCTCAATTCCTCGCGCAGAATATGTTCGGTTGCTGAGGGAAACACCGGCGCCACTATCTTCAGACATTCCGAGGCGGCCACCCTCACATTCGTATCGATGTCATCAACCAACTCTGCAAGGTGTTCAAACAGGTCTTCGGGGTTTGTGAGGGCGAGGTAAGGCAATGCAAACAATCCAGCCGTCCTCAACTCCGGTTTCAATTCAGAAAGCGCCGAAATCAAGGCTTCATGGGCCTCAACTGGATTTCTCTTTGAGATTCTAGGTAGCGCCTTGATGCCATCAGCTTGACTTACAAGATGAGGGTGGCCAACCCAGTTGACTTCGAGGGCGGATTTGGCCCCGGTGGCCAACGGCAGGATGTCAAAATTCTTGATTGCGTCCCATTGACCGGGGCTGGGCCGGTACGCCTCATCGACATCGATACGGGACCTGACTGCCCCAGCACGAAGCGGGAATCCTGTACGCGGGTCGCGCGCGATATACTCCTTCATCCACAATCCCTCCACTTCGACCCTACTTTAGCCATTCAGCCCCGATGCACCGAGGGTCATGCAAGTGGGCATCACGGATGACCCTTCCGTTAATGCGCTCAAACATTTGATTGTGGGTGTGGGACACCTTTACGACCCAATATGGAACAAATGAGTTGCATTTTAACAGCCTTGAACCTCGCTCATCGCTCAATCGACCACGCCGCACACTCTCGATGCAGTTCTTCGGATTCTCGGCCTCCTTCACGAGAGTTGATGCACCATCACCCGCACCCCACTAGATGGGGGAGTGATTCATGGAGACCTGGGCCCGCTTTGTTTGGAATGGAGATTCCCTGTTGCCGGGGCCATTCCCACTGGATGATGTGAGACTCTCTTCAAGACCGCTGCACATTGAGTTCCGAAGAAATGGAAGAGGTGGGCTTCCGCTGGACGCGTTGCGAATTCTGATACCGAGTTGGGACAAGGTGCAGTTCGACCCGGACGGCTTCTCCCATCGGGAGGTGATGGACCTCCTGTTGCTTGGAGCAGAGCGGGTCTGCATCGACATATGGGCCTCTGACAAGGAAATTGAATTAGGGCACGCCGTTACCGAGCGGGTGTTGCTACGAGAGAGACTGCCGACTGAGCTCAATGCGCTCTATCTGACCGATGAGCTGTTTCCTCGCTTGAAAGAACTGAGTCACCTCGGACCGGGAGGAATTCTTCTAGTCGGCCGAAAAAAGGGAGATGTCGGGTTTGTACATGACAGATTACCAAGAGACATCCTTGCCTCGTTCGATTGGTGGTTGGCCCCCGATGAGGGAAACGAGGTGCCATTGAAAAATCGCGGCTCGGTCACCGGTTGGGTGCTCGATGGAAGTCGCTTGGTAGGAGGGAGCCAATGAGACAGGAAGATGAGGCGATTGCTGACATCCAACGCCTGCTCGCCCTAACTTGGCGACCGTGGGGGGTCATACCACTCGATGCAAACACCATCACCCGGACTTGGAGCCTCGACCTTGGCTGGCTGGAACCGGTTGAGGCTGAAACACTACTGGCCAAGTTGATCGCCACCGGATGGTTGACCGCCGTGTCAGATGGGCTCCACCCAACTTACGAACTTGGAGATGTCCCCGTCCAACTCGGCTGGTTCCCGAGAAAGAGGCTCCTCACCGAACCCCCCACCTGCCCATCACAAGAGCCCGGAGATGAACCACCCGATTCTGAAAAATCCAAAAAGCGGACTGCTAACGAAATTGAGAGTGGGGCTGCCGAGCCGGCGTCCAAGCCGGCGGAGCAGGCGAGAATTGACGCCGATTCATCGACGAAACCTATAGAACGAATGGCTCCGACTGAATCTATCGACATCCCTGCGCTCCTTCAAGCAATATCAGACGCTACCAAATTGGAGCGTCAAGAGGTGATGAGAAGGGCGCAGCGGAAGCGACGGGCGCTGGGCGCCATCACAGTGTGGATGGCTCTTGTTCTAGTGGCTAGAGAACTCGGTCTGGACGCCGCCACACTACTCTCCGAATGACTTGAGTGTACTGAGGTGACCCCTCTCCGTTGAGTCCCACAAAACTCACTATCGCGGGAGCGGTTCATTCCTCGCCGTTCGCTTCCATAGCAGTATCAGCTGCCAACAAGATGGGCATAAGCCCGAGCGCCAGTATTAACGAAAAGAAGACGGTGAGGGCGGTGACGATTCCGAAGTCTTGGATGACCGGCATCGGCGAGAGTCGAAGGACGAGGAATCCGCATATCGTAGTGAGCGCCGAAAGCACGAGGGCCACCCCGGTCGTGGTGTGCATCTCCTTGATCGACTCCCACGAGTCCAATCCGTTCTTTGTCGATTCAAAGCGCTGCCACACATGAATGGAGTAATCGATTCCCAAGCCAATAGTGAGAGCTGTGACCATCACGGTCAGGACATTCCAGTTGAGGTTCAACAGAGCCATCGCCCCGACCACCCAAACCGCCGCCACCGCCACTGGAGTGACCACGATGATTGCGGGGCCGATTCTGCGAGTAAGGACGAGCAGAACCAAAGTCGAGACAACGAGGCTGATTACAGTCGATTCCAACTGTGAAGTCGTCAGCCCCTGCAGAACTTTGTTCACCTTTACCGAGTCTCCCGTCACGAACATCGAGGCTGCCACTCCGTACGGCCCCGAAGAGTGTGTTACTACCGATTCGATGCCCTCTGCTGCAGCGATTGACTCGCTGTTTGACGACGCTTGCACCATCACTTCAATTCTCAGATATATTATCGAATTCTGTTGGTCGAAAGCGACCACACCCGCCACCCTGTCAGCCCAAGTCGCACCTGTCAACAGGTCTCCAGTCGACTGGTTGTCGGACAATATGAGCAGCGCAGTAGCAGCATCACCTGTCTGGTAGTCATCAGTCACCAAATCATTGCCTACGACCCGTAACCCAGACGACGCACCGAAGTCGGGGTCCTGCGCAATTGCATCGTGGAGGACAGCGTGAATCGATTCCACCATCGGGTCACCCTCGCCGACTGCACTCGGCGTGATGACATGAGGTGCAAGGGCAAGTCTGGCGTTCATCTGGTTGAGGGCTTCTATGAAATCGGAATCATCAACAATCGTCTGCTGCCCTTCAAGAGGTTCCATCAAGATGTAAATCGGCCGCCAACCAGTCGCTGAGTAGGAACTGAAGAGATCCTCACGGACCTGCATGACCTCCATGTCATCCGCCAAGAAGTCGGTCAAGTCAAACTCCGTCTCCAACTTGGAGGCGGCCATGATAACTGAGCCGACTGTAAGCATCACAACGAAAATGAGGGCGAAGACCTGTGTCCTCCGCTGCGTGATGACCACCTCCTTCGCCATCCGCTGCAAACGCTCCCACCCTTCCTGAGTTGGTCTCGGTCTGCTGCTCTTTTCCATCACAACATGCATCGCACCGACCACCAAGGTTGAGGTGATGAAAGCGCAGATGACTCCGAAGGCGAGGGCGAGCCCGAACTCCTGTACTGGAGGCAAGGGTGAAACCACATTCGAGATGAAGGCGGCGACTGTCGTCACGACGGCGAGAGCGATGGGCATAACCAGCACATCGAGCGAGCGAGCCCACGCTAAAGCGGCTGAGTCTCCTTTCGACCTAAACCGGTCGTATGCCCTCTGCAGGTGGATCGAATAGTCGATACCGAGGCCGAGAACGACAGGCGCAACCGCAACATGCAGAACTGAAAAGCTCGACCGGAAGGCGGCGAGGCCACCATAGGTCCACACCAAGGCCATCGAAAGAGCGACTAACGGAAATGCGACGCCGCGGACGGAACGAAATGCGATTGCCAGAATTATGATGACGACCGAGAGGGCGCCCCCAATCAGCCAGACGAGATTGTCGATTGTGCCCTCGTTTATGTCGTGGCTCAGCACATCGTTTGATATCAGGCCGTATTGTAATTCGGCAGCTCCACCAGCTTCTCCCGCAGTGTTGCCGTCCGAACCCTCTGGACTGCTGGACGCTTCGAGCGTCTTGAATTCATTCCGCAGAAAGTTCACCATCACTTGGCGTTGGTCGTCGGCGATGTCAGTGTTCAGATAGAAGACCCACAGAGTGCTGCTCGCAGAAGGCGTCGGGTCCCCGCCCGTCCGATTTCCGTCGAGCCAAGCGCAAGTTGTCGTCTCAAACTTGAGGTCCTTGTGCAGGAGGGCATCCCTTCCGAAACTTGCCAATGTGGCCAAATCTTCGTCAGCCACTCCGTCAATACAGGTTGTGCCTTCCTCCACCGTGTCGTTGAGAAGTTGTTCCCACGTAGTTGCATTCTGTAGGTTGCTGCCCGGTGCAGATTCGTCTAGTCCTCTCTGGATGATGTCGGGGGCGGCTATCAACTCCTCGACGAGATGGCTGCGCAACTCCGCCCATTCAAGAATGGAATCGAGGTCCCTCTGCTGTTCCTGAAGTGATTCGATTGAGAGGACATTGCCGCCGTCCGAACGCTGGACATGAATGAATAATGGACGGCGCTCGTCGCCGAACTCCGCTTCGATTCTCTGTTCGGCTTCGTCGTTTGGGCCCTCTGGTGCAAATGCCTCCAAATCGGTCTGAAATGAGGGTAGTGGAAAGAGGAACATTCCGAAGAAAGCTGTGAGTACCAGCGCGGTGAACAAAATGGGAATGGAACCACGTTCAAGAAACGCTGCAATGTTGCTGGCTCTTGAGCCAGCCTCACCGCTTTGCATGGTATTCCCACCTCCATCTCATAGTTAAGGGCGAAGGCGTTGAGGGCCGCGCAGCGGCCGGATGACTACAAAGGTTCAAAATGGAGTCTAAAGTCGCCGAACCGATAACATGGCGGTCAAGGTACTATTGAACGAGGGTGGCGAGTTGCGGATTAGAATTAGCGGTGAGGGACATACAGCCCTGCAACTATTCCGCAGTCGACTGAATGAGAGCAAAGATGTGGACTATTCGAACTACTTCATCGGCCACCCAGGACTCGATGATCCGGAGTTCTACCTACGTGTCAAGAAGGGAAAGGACGCCGCCAAGGTGTTGAAGTCGCTTTGTGCAGATATTGTGACTCAATTCACCACCGTCAAGTTGCCTTGAGGCGAGGGCCAGATGGACTCTGAGCAAATCGCTGAGACACTCGGGCTCAACTCGTGGGTTTGTCCCGGTGATGGCATCGGCGGCCTGCTGAAGGTGAGGGTTGAGGATTTTCGAGTCGAAGAGCAATCAGATGTTCCAGCCCTCGACCAAAAGGGCAGATTCACCATTGCTCGGATCACACTGACGGACTGGGAAACAAACCGATTCGTCAACCGGCTCGCAAGAGGACTGAAAATTTCACGCAACCGAATCTGGTTCACGGGAACCAAGGACAAGCGCGCGGTGACAACGCAACTATTCGTCATCGATGCGCACCAAAACAAGGTGTCTGAAGTCGAAATCAAAGATGTGGAAATCGAAGTTCTCGGCCGGAGCCATCAGAAGGTGAAGTTGGGTGGCCACTCCAGCAATCGGTTCACCATCACAATTCGTGGCTGCGCCGAGAAGGACGGCTCTCCGATGGATGCAGATCGAGCGCTTGCAGAAATTAATCGGATCCGCTCACAACTTCAAGAGATACTTGGCGAAGGGAAGTTCCCAAATTGGGTCGGGCCACAGCGTTTTGGGTCGAACCGCCCGGTGACGCCAGTAGTTGGCAGACATGTGGTAAATGGCGACTTCGAATCAGCAGTCAATGCCTACCTCGGCATGGCTGGCCTCAATGAGATGGAAAAGGTCGCTAACTTCCGCACCCTGTGGCGGGAAACTGGCGATGTGGAAGAGGCAATAGAAGCCATTCCACAACATCTCGGCTTCGAAATGAGTATGCTCAACAGTTTGAAGTCTCGGCCTGATGACTGGGTTTCTGCATTCAAAAAACTACCTAAGAACCTCCAACTGATGACTGTTCACTCCTTGCAGTCGATGGCCTTCAACCACGCGTTGGGTGCCCGGATAAGGAAGGGTGTCAGCATCACAGAACCATTGGAGGGTGACGTGGTCGGTCTAATTGGTGAAAGCGGAAAAATCAACACCGGAAAGTTGTCAATCGTAACCCCTGAAACAAAACCCCGAATCACCCGGAACTGTCTCCTCGGAAGGCTCGCAGTCACCGGAACACTACCTGGCTCGGAAGGAACTCTCCCGCTAGGGGTCGTCGCGGAAATAGAAAGTGAAGTGTTCGAACGGTTGGAACTCTCAGAAATTGACTGGCGGGTAGAAGCGATTCCACGGTTGTCAACCAAGGGAACGAGGAGAACTCTCGCTGGCAGTTTTTCAGACTTCAAAGTTGAGGAAGTAAGCACAATTGACCTCGGTGAATCAAATCAAAGGTGGGCTGCAGGTCCATCCGAAGACGAGCGTTGGCACCCAGAAGGATGCTGCATAAGATTCCGATTCAGCCTGCCACCAGGAACCTACGCGACAACCCTGCTGCGCGAGTTCACCCGAGCCCCGCTGCACCAATCCTGACCCTGCTGGTCAGAATTCACATCAAGCGCCCAATTTCAATGACTTGGATTTCTCCAACGCCATCGATGGCTCGTATGGCGTCCTCAAATGCATCGACTGTGCCGTCGCCTTCCGCTATAACGCAGAACGCCTCGACGAACATCAATCCGTAAGCGAGAGGTTTTGTCTCAACAGTGTGGACTGCGCCAACCTCGCTTGTCATGTCGCTGATACTAGCTGCGATGTTGTCAGCCGACACATCAGAGTCTGGATCACACATTATTTTGTAACGAACTCCAACTTCTCCCATCGAATCATCTCAGGGTCCTTGGAAGCCACAGCCGACACAGATGTATGGCACACCCTGATTCCGACAGCGCTCACTTCTTCCGATGGGCTCGCTACACTTTGGGCAGGGAAATGAGGTGCTCCTTCTCTCGACGAGAGGAATCCCGGACGCGCTGCAAACTGTAGCTCTCTTGCTCACTGTGTACCACCGAACGAGTCGGCGACCCACCGCCCCCTTTTGATGCTTGCTAACCCCCTGCCGGGGGTTGGTGCCTCAACTCGAGAGAACTTGGAGCGTTCCGCACCTGCCACTGCTGACCACCAACTCGCCGTGGTTACGACGGCACCAACCGTTCAGCACACGGACCACGTCGCCGGTGCGCACTTGGTCGACCTCGTCGCCCCAGAGCACCAATCCCACGACTCCGGTCTCGTCTCGGCCACACGCTGCGGCGACCGCCCCCTCGAAGTTTGGACTCTTGACCATGCGCCGCGGGTAACGGCGAAGGACGAGCAACTCGAGCCGCTCAACCGGCCTGCCAGCACCTAGTTGGTTCACCAGTTGCCTATCTGGCAACACTAGGGACGGCAAGCCCCCAAAGGCGTGGCGAAGAATAGCAACTCGCCTCTCATCTCTCTCATTTTCCATTGTTCGTTGTTTTTCAACTGCTTGACTCATGACCTCTCATAATCGGGTTCAGGGTAGAAGGGTTTCCGCAGGGGTCAACGAAAAGTGAATCTCGGGGGCTACGCCCCGCCAACTGAAACTGATCTTCATCTCCCTAGAGAGAATCCACTAACGGTCGACGGCGCCGGCGTCACTCATCGTCACGAGCCGCGCGGTGCACCGTGAAACCGACTTTTCCTGCTGCCTCTATCTCATCTTCTTCCTCGGTAAGAATACCAGATTCAACCATCGTGCGTTGTACAAATTCAGCCACTGTTTCTTTTGGCCCGAATCCGCGCGCTCGGGGAAGTTTGTTCATGCAGACCAGGAAGGTCTCGGAGGAGGAGTTTCGGGAAGCTTCGGGAGAGTATCTTTGGACTTTCGAAAAACGCCCTTTCGCAGCCTCTACGACTCCCTCGATGCCACGACCTTGGAAGATTTTTGTGACGAAAGAACCGCCGGGATTCAAAATTGTAAAGGAGAAGTCCATTACAGCGCACACGAGGTCTATAGAGATGGCTTGGTCTCTCTCGTACTGGCCTGTCAGTGAAGGTGATATGTCCGAGACAATGGAGTGAATAGGCGAGCCTTCTAGCATCTCCATAATCAGATCCTGAGTCTGTTTTTCTGTTATATCTCCGACCACCAATTCAACTCCATCAATCGGCGCACACGGCTCTAGGTCCACCCCGATGACTCGCCCCTCATAGCCGCTGACTTCTACCGCCACCTGAGACCATCCCCCGGGGTGACATCCGACGTCGATGACGGTGTCACCCGCGCGCATCAGTTCGAAGCGCTTCTGAATCTGCAGCAACTTGAAGGCTGAACGGGCGCGGTAGCCAGAAGACTTGGCGTCTCGGCGCCACGGGTCGCGGCGGTGCTCACTGTACCAACGCTTGCTCATTGAGACGACCCCGCCGCCGGGAATATGTAAAGGAGCCGCGTGCGAGGCGATGTACATGGCTGCCAGACGCCTGCTCGTTCTACTCGCGGTTTGCGGCATGCTGCTTGCCAGTCTAGGGAATGGGGGCGCTCAATCCACGACTGAATGGTGGCAAGACGACGAAGGGCTGTCCGGAACGGGTGGTGCCTCCGTGGTATTGCGGCAGGCGACCGCAACCTGGTGTGATGTCTGCAAGGTCTCTGACCCAATCATCATCGATTTCGCTGAATCGAAGGGAACTAACATCGTGCGAATCGCAATACACCCACAGGACGGCATAGACCCGCTCGGTACCTCGATGAGTACCCGACAGGCGTGGTTATTGGCTGACAGAGCGCCATCAGAACTTGAGTATCCAACAAGTTGGTTCGATGACACTGACGGATTAAGTGGGCAGTTGAGTGGAGAGCAGTTGCAGCGCGAGATGTTGCGCGCTCAAGGGGCAAGGCAAACGGAATCTCTCTCGATGAGCATCGCAAGAATCTCGGAACCGGTATCCCCAGATTCCCACTACCTCGACATTGAGGTCTCAGGTTTTAGTTCGGAAGGAACCCTTAGTGTGTTCATCACCGAGGATTCGGTCGACATTGGGGATTTGGCTAACAACATGAACGGAATCAGAATCCATCAGGATGTATTGCGAGCTGGTTTCATCGTCAATGCCACGGCAGAGGAGATTGATTGGGAGGACCGTTTGATCTTCCAAGAACCGAATGTGGGGGTTGGTCAACGAAGTTGGGGATTTAACTTTGAGACGGAGGTGAGCCATCTCGGTTTGGAATTGTGGCTGAATCCTGAATGGAATGTCGAGAACCTG
>Ga0310122_10003384_pt1 | contig 10101 bp, 9 predicted proteins | sample CB6_Bottom_1051__FD_203503 | JGI IMG/M metagenome (GOLD analysis project Ga0310122, IMG submission 203503) | Marine microbial communities from Western Arctic Ocean, Canada - CB6_Bottom_1051 | ecosystem: Environmental > Aquatic > Marine > Oceanic | place: Canada: Western Arctic Ocean | collected...
ACCATCAAAATCAGAAAGATGTATAGAGATAGTTTTTTCATTTTTTAATTGAAGTTTTAAAAAAAATATAACTTTGAAACTCTTCATACAAGTCCACGCTTACTCGTGCATGTACTTTGCCTTGTTTTCCTCGAAATGTAGATTTGCCTTTAAGAGGAAAAACTCCTTCGTGCCAAATATTAGCATGAATATATAGACCTTTAGAGCCATCACAATAAAAAGCTTTAAATTTTTTTAGATGTATATCATCACCAGGTAAAGCCAGAGGTGAGATAAAGGGCTCATTATTATTTGGAAAAAATAACTGCCCTCCATCAGGATGATAGTTGACATGCCAAATAAATATTTGTTTTGGATCACTTTTTAATGAGTTTTTATTAGCTTTTTTTGGATGACAACTATAACCAAGTAAATACTGACCATCTTTGTCATAATCACTTTTATGCTCTACTGCGTTATTGCGCCCATATAATATGTCGCCTTGCCACCATGTTTCAAACGGACCTTCTGTTATTCCTCCCTCATTACCTGTTCCCTTTTCAATATCTCTCCATCCTTTTCTTGGCCATGTAGTAATTTCAATTTCAGTTTGATCATAATCATCGACAAGATATCCGTATCCTTTTAAATTTTCATTAGTAGCTTGAATAAGTGGGATTTCGAAAGAATCTAGCGAAGTCATAAATTATTAATTTAATTTTATGTCAAGTTCCTTTAATGTTTCTTTAACAACATCAAGTACCTCGTGCATGTCCTTTGACGTCAAATGTCCAATACATCCTATTCGAAATGTATCTGCAACTGTTAATTTGCCAGGATATATCAAGTATCCTTTTTCACTTAAAGCATCATAAAATTTTTTAAATTTAAAATTAGGATGATCTGGCTGTATAAAAGTAATAATAATTGGCGCTTGTAGTTCATCAGGTAATAGACGCTTAAATCCCATTGCTGTCATTCCTTCGCAAATTATTTTGCAATTTTCCTTGTAGCGCTGATAACGTCCTATAACACCTCCTTCTTTTAGATGTTCTTTAAGAGCTTGATGAAATGCAGCTAAAACATGGGTTGGAGGAGTGAATCGCCACTGCGCATTTGCTTCCATGGCCTGCCATTGGTCAAACAAATCTAGACTAAGAGAATGAGCATTGTTTTTTGCAAGTTCAAGAACAGTTTTGCGTATCAAAATAAATCCAACTCCCGGAACACCTTCTAAGCATTTATTGGCAGAAGCAGCTACAGCATCAAAATGTATTTTATTTACATCTAAAGGCAAGGCTCCAAAGGCACTCATGGCATCAATGAATAAGGATCTTTCTTTTTTTTTGGCTAAATCAGCAATAGTTTGAATGGGATTAAGAATGCCTGATGTTGTTTCACAATAAACGGCAAATATATGTGTTAGGTCTTTATTATCATCAATGATATTTTCAATTTTATTACAATCATGAATCTCATGCTCTGCTACTGTATAAGAAATACAATTGCGCGACATGTAGGAACATATCTTTTTCATTCGTTGTCCGTAAGCTCCGTTTATTAAAATAAGTATTTTAGATTTCGTATTTGTTAAGGATCCAATCATGGCCTCCACAGCAAAAGTTCCACTTCCTTGCATAGGCACGCATTCAAAAACATTTTGGCCGTTGATAAGCGCAATAAGAGCTTGTCGTATATCTCTATTTAGTTCAATAAAATTAATATCTCGTGAACCCCAGTCATGGAGCATAGCTTCTTTAGTTGAAAGAGATGTTGTGAGTGGACCAGGGGTTAATAATTTTTTGTCCATTATTATTTATATCTTAATTGTAACATCATTATTTATATCTTCATTGTAACATTTAATTTTTACTATAATCTATTCTAACAACAGAAGAGATTAGTTTTGCTAGCTTTTTATCAATCCACCAAGTAGGAGAGCTGTTAGAGCAACTTCGGGATAACCCAAGAGGACTTCAAGTTTCACTTACCGTACTATCTAAATAGATATTCGTTTTAATAATCGTTCTGCAGCACCTATACCGAAGTTTCTTATGATGTTATGATGGGTTATTACAATGCTTACCGTAATTTTTCATATATTATTAATGACTCATCAATGACAGTTAATTTTAAATTGAATCCAGGAGAATGTTTTATAGTTGATAACACAAGAGTTTTTCATGCACGTACTGCTTATTCAGATGCGGGAACACGTTGGTTGCAAGGATGTTATGTTGATAAAGATAGACTCTTATCGACAATTTGTACAATGTCAGAAAAAAAAACATCATGACAAAATCAATTTCTCAAAATGCAAGTGCTGTAATTATTGGAGGTGGTGTAGCAGGATGTTCGGTAGCCTATCACTTGGCAAAATATGGATGGAAAGATGTGGTTTTAGTTGAAAGGGATCAACTTACATCAGGAACCACTTGGCATGCTGCTGGATTAATTGGACAACTTGGAGCATCAGCACCTATCACAAAACTTAGAAAATATTCGCTTGATCTTTATAAAGAATTAGAAGTTAAAACAGGACTTTCTACAGGATTGAAACAGAATGGTGCTATTTCTATAGCTACTACAAAATCAAGGTATCAAGAACTTTTACGACAAGCTTCAACCGCAAAATTATTCAATGTTGAGGTAAACGTTTTAAACAATCATGAAATAAAACAACTTTATCCAATAATTAACGATGAAGATATTATTGGAGGTGTTCATACGCCTTTGGACGGTCAAGCAGATCCTGTCGGTGTTACAAACGTTTTAGCAAAAGCAGCACGCATGGAAGGAGTTACAATAATTGAAAAATGTCCAGTAAAAAAAATTTTAGTTAGAAACGGAAAAATTGTAGGTGTTGATACTCATCAAGGTAAAATAGATTGCAAATATATTGTACTAGCGTCAGGAATGTGGTCACGTCAAATTGCTGGTGATGTTGGAGTTAGTGTTCCTTTATATCCTGATGAGCATTTTTATATAATTACTGAACCTATAGAAGGCATTAATAAGAATCTTCCAACCCTTCGTGATTACAACAATTGTCTGTATATTAAAGAAGATGCTGGTAAACTTTTAGTGGGATTATTTGAGCCTAATGCCAAGGCAGCGTTTAAAGATCAAGATCGTATACCTGAAGATTTTTCGTTTGGAGAGTTTCAAGAAGATTTTGACCATTTTGAACCTTATCTATCAGCGGCAACAAAAAGAATTCCAGTATTGGGCAAGGCTGGTATTCGAAAATTTTTTTCAGGTCCTGAGTCTTTTACTCCTGATACAAACTATCTTTTGGGTGAAGTACCGGAGGTAAAAAACTTTTTTGTTTGTTGTGGTTTTAATAGCATTGGAATTGTAAGTGCAGGTGGCGCTGGTAGAGTTACAGCTGACTGGATGACGAACGGTTTTATTCAAGAAGATTTGTTTAGTTTGGATATTAGGCGTTTCGAAAAATTTCACTCATCAAAAAAATTTATCATGGAAAGAGTGACCGAAACTTTAGGTAATTTGTATGCAATGCATTGGCCTTACAAACAGTTAAACACCTCGAGAAATCAAAAATTATTTCCTTATCATAAAGAATTAAAAGAAGCGGGGGCATGTTTTGGAGCTGCGGCAGGATTTGAACGTCCTATGTGGTATGCAACAAATGGTAGTAATGCGAAATATGAATATAGTTTTAATTATCAAAACTGGTATCCCGCAGCAGAATATGAAACTACAACAGCTCGGCAACATGTAGCTCTGTTCGAATTAACTCCATTTGCTAAGTTTGATTTAAAAGGAGATAGTGTATATCAAGAATTGCAAAGAATATGTTCAAACAATATTAAGAATGAGCCAGGGAAAACGACCTATACTCAAATGTTAAATGTTAATGGCGGTATAGAGTCCGATTTAACCGTTGCTTGTCTCGGTAAAAATAATTTTCGCATGATCTGCTCATCAGGAACACGAATACGTGATAAACATCATATTTTATCTAATCTAAATAAAAATGTAGATTTTAAAGATGTGACAGAAGATTACGCTTGCATTGGAATTATGGGTCCATACAGCAGATTTTTAATGACTGATTTAGCAGGTGATATTTTTTCAACTAGCAAATTTCCATTTGCGACTGGCAAATACATCAATATTGACAATATCAAATTATGGGCTCAAAGATTGTCATATGTAGGTGAGCTGGGATGGGAACTTTATATTCCCATGAATCAAGCTAAAAATATTTACCAGATAATTATTAAAAAGGGTTCCAAATATAAACTGTGTCATGCAGGAGTTCATGCAATGGATATTATGCGTATGGAAAAGAATTTTTTGCATTGGGGCCACGATATAACTCCTGAAGAAAATCCTTTCGAAGCAGGGCTTGGTTTTGCAGTGAGTTTTAAAAAGAAAGAAAATTTTATTGGAAAAGAAGCTTTATTAAAAATTAGAGAACAAAAGTTAAAAAAAAAATTAGTTATGTTTACACTTCAGGACAGCATGCCAGGAAAACCTTTGGTTTTACATGATGAGCCAATATATTGTGATAACAAAATAATTGGAAGAACAACATCAGGAAATTATTCATTTAACTACAAAAAAAATATGGTATTAGGTTACGTAAATTTATTTTCGTCAAAAGAAGAGTTGCAAAAAAAAAATTTCGTTATTGAAATTGAACAAAAATATTATAAAACAAATTTGCAAAAAAAAGCTCTTCATGATCCAAATAATATAATGTTAAAAAAATAATAGGGGGAAATATGAAAGTTGGTTTTATAGGTTTAGGAAACGTGGGTAGTAAATTGGCGGGTAGTTTGTTACGTAATAAATTTGACTTAACGGTTAGAGATTTAGACACTAATTTAATAAAAGATTTTGTCACAAAAGGAGCTTCGGATGCGAATTCTCTAAAAGAAATAGCACAAAAAGTTGATCTAATAATAACTTGCCTACCTTCACCAAAGGTGTGTTCTGAGGTTATGGAGTCAAAAGATGGAATTATTAATGGACTTGCAAAAAATAAAATTTGGCTTGAAATGAGCACGACCGATGAATCTGAAGTAAAAAGATTAGGTAAGTTAGTTAGAAACAAAGGAGCTATACCTCTTGATGGTCCTATCAGCGGAGGGTGTCATCGTGCTGCAACAGGAAATATTTCAATTTTTATCGGAGGTGAGAGAAAAGCATTTGAAAAAATATTGCCGGCCTTAACTGTTATGGGCAAAAACTTGCTTCACACAGGCGATTTGGGCTCAGCTTCAGTTTTAAAGGTTATTACTAATTATCTAGCATCAGCTAATTTGATAGCTATTGGTGAAGCGTTAACTGTTGCAAAAAAAACTAATATGGATCTAAAAACTGCTTACGAGGCAATAAAAATTTCCTCTGGCAATTCATTTGTTCATGAAACAGAAAGTCAAGTAATTTTGAATGGTTCATACAATATTAATTTTACTATGGATTTAGTTGTGAAAGATATGAGTCTTTTTGACAAACTGTCAAAAAAAAACGGCGTACCACTTGAAATATCACCGATCGCTTTAAATATATTTAAAGATGCACAAAAAAAATATGGTCCAAGATCTTGGTCATCGATGGTTGTCAAAAGATTAGAAGATGCATCTAACATTAACCTAAGAGCAGAAGGATTTCCTGCTGAATTGATTGACACAGAGCCGGAAACTAAAGGAGCAGAAATATAATTGATAATTAATTGAGATTATGATTTAACCCTATTATGGCGCAAGCACTAACAAAAGATATAATCGAAAAAGCAAAAAAAAATTTATCATATCCATCACAATTATTTATTGATGGAAAATATTTAAATAGCATAACGGGAAAAACCTTCGACAATATAAGCCCAATTAATGGAAAATTAATTAATAAAGTTACTTTTTCTCAAAAAGAAGATGTCGATAAAGCCGTAGCTGTTGCAAGAAAAACATTTGAATCTGGCGTTTGGTCAAGGGCAGCTCCCGCACACAGAAAAAAAGTTATTTTGAAATTTGCGGAATTATTAAAAAAAAATGGTTTAGAACTAGCAGTTTTAGATACACTAGATATGGGAAAAACAATAAATGATACTTATACCGCTGACGTTCCAGGTAGTATAAAAAATGTTAGATGGTATGGAGAAATTATTGATAAAGTCTATGATGATATTGCACCAACACCATATAATTCTCTTGCGCTAATTACCAAAGAACCAATTGGAGTTGTTGCTGCGATCGTTCCTTGGAACTATCCATTAATGATGGCTGCTTGGAAAGTTGGTCCAGCTTTGGTTACTGGAAATAGTCTTATACTAAAACCAGCTGAACAATCACCACTAACCGCAATCAGAATGGCCGAGTTACTTGCAGAAGCTGGTTTACCCGAAGGAGCGTTTAATGTTTTACCTGGAGATGGGACAACAGGAAAAGCCCTAGCTTTGCATAATGATGTTGACTGTGTGGCATTTACTGGATCAGGAGAAGTTGGAAAAAAGATTTTGGGATATTCTGGCCAAAGTAATATGAAAAGAGTTCAGCTTGAGTGTGGAGGCAAATCACCTAATGTAATTTTTGCCGATTGTGAAAATCTTGACACGATAGTTAAAGTTTCAGCAACAGCTATTTTTGGAAACCAGGGCGAAGTGTGTTCTGCGGGCTCAAGATTAATAGTAGAAGATAAAATCAAAGACGAATTTATTGAAAAGGTTGTTAAAGAAAGTAAAAATATGATGCCAGGTGATCCTTGGGATCCAAAATCCTTTATGGGAGCAATTGTTGATAAAACGCAATTAGATAAAATTGATGGTTATGTCCAACAAGGTCAAAAAGAAGGTGCGAAAATCGCCGCAGGAGGAAAAATTATGTTGAAGAATACTGGCGGTTATTATTATGAACCAACAATATTTGATAATGTAAAGAACAATATGAAAATTGCCCAGGAGGAAATTTTTGGACCAGTTTTATCTAGTATCACTTTTAAAAGTGCCGAAGAGGCCCTAAAAATTGCAAATGATACTAATTATGGTCTGGCCGCAGCTGTATGGACTAAAGACATAAACAAAGCTCACTTGATGGCAAAAGGAATAAAAGCAGGTTCGATTTTTGTAAATAATTATGATGAAGCTGATTTAACAGTTCCTGCCGGAGGATTTAAACAATCAGGGATTGGTAGAGATAATTCTTATCATGCACTTGATACTTATCTTCAAATTAAATCCACTTGGATTAAGTTAACTGATAAGTAGATTTAGTTCCTTTCATGAATGAAATAAGTAAAAAAGATAAACTAGTTTATTATAAATTTTTAAATACACTCCCCAAAAAAATTAATCGCTTATATTTTGGTAAGCTAAAAGGGAAATTTAAAGTAAACAATAAATCAAAAAAAACAAAGGGATTTGATCCAGTTACGAACATAGATAAGTTATTTGAATTATTTTTAAGATCTGAAATTACAAAAAAATTTCCAAAAGATGGTATTGTTGGAGAGGAATTTAAAGCAAAAAAAACAAAAAGTGGATTCTCTTGGATTATTGATCCTATTGATGGAACGCGATCCTTTATTATTGGAAGTCCAACTTGGAGCAATTTAATAAGCATAAATTATAAAAATGTTCCAATTTTCGGTTTAGTTAATTTTCCCATGCTAAAAAAATATTATATTACCGGAATTAACAAAACTTCTTATTTGGTAGAAAATAATAAATTTAAAAAACTTAAAGTTTTAAAATTTAACACACTTAACAGTTCAAAGATTGCCGGGAACTTTTTTGGATGGTTATCTTTAGACGAGCAAAAAAAAATTTCAAAATTAACAAGATTAATGAGATACCCATGTTCGGATGCACTTAGCTATTGTCAATTATGTGAAGGAACACTTGATGTGGTTATACAATGCTATAATAAAATTTGGGACATACATCCAATGATACCTTTAATTAAAAATGCTGGCGGACATATCACCACTTGGGAAGGTAAAGATGCAAGAATCGGAGGGAGCATAGTAGCGAGCTCAAACATGAAGCTACACAAAAAAGTACTTAATTTACTTAAACCAGTTTGTTAAGTAGTAAATGGCCACACATTATATTCACAGAGGTTTAGCAAAAAAAAATTTTAAGGAAAATACTTTATCAGCCTTTAAATATTCTTTTAAAAAAAAATATGGTATCGAAACTGATTTACAAGTTACCAAAGACAATCAATTAATTTGTTTTCACGATTTTAATTTAAGAAGCAAATTTAATTTAAATAAAAATGTTAAAGATATTAATTATTCCAGTCTAAAAAAAATAAGCAATAAGAGAAAAGCAACAGTTCCATTGCTCAAAGATTTATTAAAAATCTCCAAAAATAGATATCCTTTACTTTTGGAAATTAAACCACTTTTAACTAAACAAAACTTATTAAGTTTAATCAAATTGATAAGAAAGACGAAAAAATATGGAATATTTTCTTTTAAAGAAAAAAATTTAATTAATTTATATAAATTAAATAAAAAATTGCCTTTAGGTTTATTATTTCTTTCTACTAGTAGCTTAAGCACAATTAAATCAAAATCTAAAAAACCCTATGTCAAATTTTTGGGTCTTGAGAAAAGTTTTTTATCTAATAGGAAAATAGATCTAATTAAGCCTATTTATTATTATACAATTAAAAACAAAAATCTTTTCAATAGATATAAGGATAGCAAAAATTTAATTTTTGAAAATCTATAAAAGAGAGGTATCAATTTTTTTTAAATAATTTAATCTACTAATTATTTCATCGCGGTCAATATAGTAACCTTGAAGGTGGCGATTACCCGAATTAGGATTGTACTCTGTTCTTCCATGAAGAATGCGTCGATTATTAAAACAAAAAATATCACCAGGCTCTAATCTAAACTTAATGTTAAATTTTTCGTTATGTATTAGTTTTGCAAATTTATAATGAGCCTTGTAAAAAGGCTCTATATCTTCGGAAGAACAGTCCATCACTCCCATATAGGTAATACTAAAACGTATATCGTTATAATCGCCATCCTTAGTTAAAGTTATTGCTGGAGCATGGAAGACCCTAAGTTTGTTTTGTGTGTAGTCCTTATTAACAAATTTTATTGGAATTCTTTTTAAAATATTAAAAGTCTCTTTATCATTATGTTTCAGATAATCAGCAACTTTAAAACCATCCACGGCTGATGAATTGCCTCCTTCGGCATCGTTAACGAGACAGTGTAAAAATTGATATCCAGGTGGAGTTTCAAAGTAAGGAAGATCCATGTGATTGCGTAAAGAGCCTGCCGTATAAGCAGAATTGTTCGGTTTTGGAATATTAATAACTTCAAAAGGTGTATCGAAAAATGTTTGTCTTGTATGACTAATCTTATTTAGTATTTTTAATGCAGATTTTTTTTCGGTAGGAGCATTTTTAATTATTGCAATTCCATAATAATGAAGTAATTCCAACCATTTAATTAAGCCTTCGTCATTTTTCATTACCACATCACAATTAATTTGTATTTCGGATATTTGAGAATTTAATGTCTTGTCCCACAAAATATAAGGTGAAACATAAGCTTTTTTTCTTTTTATGGTATAACAATTTTTTCTTAGCCAGGATGGTTCGTAATAACTTACATGTCTGCCTTCATTCCATTTAACTTCTAATTTTCCATCTTCTGATATTTTAAAGCTTTCAGGTGCTATATTTTCTGAAATATTAAGAATATTAAATGTTCTTTCCCTTGCAGTTTTATGAATTTCTGAAGGGCAGTTATCTCTAAGCCATAAAAAATTAAAACTACTTTTTTCTCCATCACTCCATCCAACATCTAATGAAGAACCATTTGCAGAAACTTTTGAAATAGTTGTTGTCATAAAAAATATATTTATTTTATTTTACTAAATTTCCAATTCAATTAATAATTGAATCAATTTTTTATAAATTGAAAAAAGTACTCTTATCCATGAACTATTTCTGGCTACTTAAGGGTTGTGTTTTAGGCAGTTTCACGTTGTAATAGCAACAGTTTAAACTAATAAAAGGGAGGAAATTTCATGAAATTTCTAAGAAACCTAATACTTTCATTTGTATTTGCGGGGGTAATGGCTCTAGGTACAACTAGCGCTAATGCAGCCCCTTGCAAGGTGCA
>Ga0310122_10003385_pt1 | contig 10100 bp, 8 predicted proteins | sample CB6_Bottom_1051__FD_203503 | JGI IMG/M metagenome (GOLD analysis project Ga0310122, IMG submission 203503) | Marine microbial communities from Western Arctic Ocean, Canada - CB6_Bottom_1051 | ecosystem: Environmental > Aquatic > Marine > Oceanic | place: Canada: Western Arctic Ocean | collected...
ATTTTTAAACGACATCAATAGATTCGAGCGGCTACGCTGTCCGCTTTGGTTTGCTGAGCAAGTCTATCCTCGGCTTTTCTCCAACGCTCCCCCCATAAATACCAGTCCGCAGCGCAGCGCAGGCGCAGGCGCAATGACAGGGAAGAGGGGGAGGGGGGAAATAGCAAGCCTGTCATTCTTGATGCCTTTGAACTCTGCAATTAATAATAAAATAGTATTGTGTCACAAAGCCGGCTTTGAATGTCTCCCCATTCAGCCTTCCCCAGACCGGGAAGGCTAGTAAGCATTCAGTTTTTGCCAGCAAACCTGAATTATGACACCACGATTACCCTCGTTCATGATTCCCTGCAAGATAACCCCGTTCCTATAAACTATTTAATTAACGAGCGGCCAGTCATTTCAACAGGCTGTTTCAAACCTAAAATATCCAGCATGGTCGGTGCCAAATCAGAGAGGCTACCTCCGTCAAACAGTGGCTGTGTGCCTCCAACATGAACTAAAGGCACCCGATTGGTCGTATGCGCAGTATGTGCCTGTCCGGTGCCATCGCCAACCATCATTTCAATATTGCCATGATCTGCGGTGACTAACATTTGCCCACCCACTTCAGCTAAAGCATCCACTATCTGCTGTAACGATGAGTCTATGGTTTCCACCGCTTTTACCGCAGCATCCAGCACGCCCGTATGACCCACCATATCGCAATTAGCATAATTACAGATAATGACATCGTGCTTGCCAGCTCTGATAGATTCCAGCATGTGCCGAGTCACTTCTGGCGCACTCATTTCAGGCTGAAGATCATAGGTTTTCACTTGCGGTGAGGGAACTAAAATACGCTCTTCATTGGTGAACGGTTTATCGCGCCCGCCATTAAGGAAAAAAGTGACATGGGCATATTTTTCAGTTTCGGCTAAACGCAATTGATGCATCCCCGCATCGGCCAGAACTTCACCAATACCATTTTTCACCGTCACTGGGGCATAAGCAACAGGGTATTCAAAATCTTCGTGATATTGCGTTAACGTCGCAAAATAACCTCGATGCGGTTCACAGTCCCGTTCAAATCCAGCAAATTCTACGTCTGTCAGTGCGCATGAAATTTCTCTCGCTCTATCTGCACGAAAATTCATAAAAACCACCGAATCTTCAGGGTCTAAAACCACAACATTACCCTCTTTATCCAAAATAGCGGTAGGTAATACGAATTCGTCATTCTCATCTCTGGCATAAGCCGATTCTAACGCTTGAACCGCTGATTCAGCAGTGTGTTCCGATTCCCCTTTAGCAATCAATTGATGTGCTATTTTGACGCGTTCCCAACGATTATCCCTATCCATCGCATAAAAACGACCGGTCACAGAAATAATCTGTCCCACGCCTAATTCGGCAAACTTGGCATTCAATAATTGAATAGACTCCATCGCACTTCGGGGTGGGACATCCCGGCCATCCAGGAAGGCATGCATATAAACTTTCTTGAGCCCCCGTTGAACAGCCAATTCCACCATGGCCAGAATTTGTTTTTCATGACTATGAACGCCACCGGGAGATAACAGCCCCATGATATGCAGAGCCTTATCCTTACTGATAGCTAGATCTATCGCCTTGCATAACACTGCGTTGCTAAAAAAACTACCTTCCGCTATCGCTGCTGTCACTTTTGATAGTTCTTGTCGCATCAGTCGACCACTACCTATATGTAAATGTCCTACCTCGGAATTGCCCATTTGTTCCTGAGGCAAACCCACGGAGCCACCCGCACAATCCAGTAACGTCTTCGGGCTATTTTCTTGCAGTTGATCCCAGCAAGGCATTTTTGCCATGGCGATCGCATTATTTTCCTGCTCTTCTCGATGGCCGAAGCCATCGATAATTAATAAAACTAACGGTTTTGGTCTATTTAACATAGCCTGTACTCTCCATTTAGCCCACCAAGAATAGGTAGACTGATAAATTTAATAAAATTGAATAACTATTTGCTGTCATCCCTATCAAAATAGGATATATCCATCACTTGAAAAAAAAGCGCCCTGACTTATGCATCCCTCCTGAATAAGTCAATAATCTGTATACTGTAATTTCGCCAAACGATTAATAAGTCCTGGGGTCAATATTATTTTGCACCAAATTTCCGGACATTGTTCCCCCTTTATTCCTTAGCTTGCTCTATACAAAACATTCAACAATAACAAATACTCCTGTTCTTTTGCTAGTTTTTATTTTGTTTACCCAGTGAATGGGCTAAAATAGTCTGTTTATATTTATCCATGTTTTCAAAGTCGGATAATTTAAATTTGATTTAACGCCACAATTCAACAGATTTTTAAGGAAATGGGGAGCCGTGGCAGTGCGCACTGGCGAATGGTAACGATATCCATCGTGCAGCGAAATGCTTGAAAAACGATGTCACATCCATTACGTTTAAAAAAATGCTGTGTTTTGGCTACCGATGACATGAATGTGCTAGAGAATATTGAGCGAATTGGCAGTCGCCCAAGTAATATTTCACAGCCCGTGTCGATTTTAAGGGAAAATACATGTGGAGGTAACAATGCTGCAAATCGCGTTTTTTTACGCCATGGATGATGAGCGCTTGCTTCAAAGCATCCCTCGGATGAAAATATGTATTTTTCACCACTTAGCATTGAGCGTTCAAAAAACACTGGCATTTTTATGCCAAAACAATCGTCTTTTAACATAAAAATCTACTAATTACGTCAACTATAAAGCTTAAACAATGGATCAATATTTAGAATTTATCGGCAATCACTATCTACTTTGCCTAGCTCTCGTTATTCTCAGCTTCTTGATTATTCAAGACCTGGTTGTATCCGCTTTCAATAAATTTGAAGCTCTCTCGCCGTTACTTGCTGTGACAAAAATGAACAGTACGGACACCGTGGTTATCGATGTAAGAACCCCGCATGAATATAAAAAAGGACATATTGAAAATGCCATCAATATTCCGGCAGAAAAGTTTAAAGATCAAGTGCATACCCTGGAAAAACATAAAGCACTATCGATTCTAGTTATTTGCCAGACAGGAAACCGCGCGAACGCAGCCTGTAAAGAATTGATGACAAATGGCTTTGAACATGTTTTTCTTATTACAGGGGGCATGCAGTCATGGGAAGACTATAAATTACCGGTCAAAGCTACCGTTACCAACAACAAATAAAACAGACTCTTTTAACCACCTACTTTTACTGAAACAGTATCCCTGACAAATCATGGCCGAAAGTACCACAGAAGAAAAGCAATTCTCGATTCAAAAAATTTATACTAAAGACATTTCTTTTGAAACCCCTAATTCTCCTCAAGTCTTTGCTGGCAAATGGGAACCTACTGTTGACTTTAATTTAGGCACGACAAACCAGTCGCTTGAAGAGACAATGTTTGAGGTCTCCTTATCTATTACCGTGACCGTAAAAAGTCTTGATACTATCGCTTATTTAGTCGAAGTTAATCAAGCCGGCATATTTTCAATTTCGGGCTTCTCTGACGAAGAAAAAGCACCGATGCTGGGGAGTTTCTGCCCAAACATCTTATTTCCTTATGCCAGAGAAGTTGTTTCTGACCTCGTTGGCAAAGGCGGCTTTCCCCAATTGTTACTAGCACCTGTGAATTTCGATGCCTTGTATGCCCAGCATATACAGCAAACTCAGCAACAGGCTCCAAGTTCCAGCACGGTTAACTAAGCGGCCATGAGTTCATCAATCAGTGTTTTTGGCGCTGGATCATGGGGCACGGCTCTTGCTATTCAAGCAGCCAAGAATGGCTTCCAGACATTACTCTGGGGGCATAATCCAGCGCATATGCTTTGTTTATCAAAAGACAAAGAAAATAAACAATATCTGCCGGGCTTAAAATTTCCTGAATGCTTGACCACCACTGACAATCTGGAACACGCTGCAGGTTTTAGCACGGTTCTGCTGCTTGCTGTCCCCAGTCATGCATTCAAAGCCACCTTACTTGCGCTAAAGCCCTTGTTAAATGAACACGCCCAAATCGCCTGGGCCACCAAGGGCTTCAATCCCGAGGATGGCTTATTGCTGAGTCAGACTATTGAGCAATCACTGCCTAACATCAGCCACACGGCAGTACTGTCCGGGCCCACTTTTGCGCATGAAGTTGCTGCCGGCTTACCGACCGCTATTACTATTGCCTCATTACACTCGCCGTTTTCCAAACAATTGGCCGATATCCTGCATAATCCGCGTTTTAGAACCTATACCAGTAAAGACATGATTGCGGTTCAAGTGGGAGGTGCGGTTAAAAATGTTCTGGCGATTGCGGCCGGGATAGCCGACGGTCTGGGTTTTGGTGCCAATACAAGAGCCGCATTGATTACCCGGGGTTTACAAGAAATCATTCGCTTAGGGATTAAACTGGGCGGCCAGCCGGAAACGTTTATGGGACTGGCAGGACTGGGTGATTTGCTTTTAACCTGCACGGATAATCAATCAAGAAACCGTCGCTTTGGCCTGGCATTAGGGCAAGGGCAAATTGCGGAAGAGGCGGTAAAACAGATTGGTCAGGAAATAGAAGGTATCTCAGCGGCCCGAGAAACATATTTACTGTCTATGAAACACCATATCGAAATGCCCATCATTGAACAAACTTATAAGGTGCTCTACGAAAACATGGCACCACTCACTGCCGTGCATAACCTTTTGGGACGTAACCTAAAAGCTGAATCCTAGCCTGCCTCGTCTACTGCACTCTTTATTTAGCTAGCCGCCGCGCGCTAAAGGTTCTTTGGATCCAGCTATAGATTCGTTTCACCGCCAAGCCTTTATCGTGTTGCTAGCAATGTCCTTCAGCTTAAATTCTAAATTGCCTATAGAGCGGGCCCGCCCAGATTATGCGGGGGAAGAAGCTAGATACTGAATGTATTCGTTTTGCCTGATCGGGATGCCCATCCATGAAATGAAAAAAAGCACAGCAGCTGAATTATAGAGATTTTCCATCCCTGTATAGAGACTTAAAAGCGCTTGCCTTTGGCTTTAAGCCAAGTTAAACCCCTTTGCTGAAATAGGCGATTCAATGACTGCTGCATAGGCCAGTTCCCGCATTGCATTGCTAGCTCAGCCCATGCTAACAAAACGATCACACAGGAGAATAAACCATACTCGGTTCCTTCTTTTCTGCTTTCAGCAATTGTTCGCAGCGGGACTTCTGCCTAGCCAGCCGGTCTACTTAATGCAAATGCCCTGATAACCAGCGCTCTGCAACGTCTTTGGAGACTCCTTTTCTCGCGGCATAGTTTTCCAGTTGTTCCTGACTAATCTTGCCGACATTAAAGTATTGCGACTGCGGGTGGGATAGATACCAACCACTGACAGCCGCTGTCGGAAACATGGCATAGCTTTCTGTCAGTTCAATGCTCGTAGACGCTGTTACATTTAACAGTTCAAAAAGCTTTCCCTTTTCGGTGTGATCAGGACATGCAGGATAGCCAGGTGCCGGTCTAATACCTGCATAGTTTCCGGCAATCAAATCTGCATTTTCATGCACTTCATCCACGGCATAACCCCAGTGATCTTTTCTCACTTGCTCATGTAGATATTCGGCAAAGGCTTCGGCTAGACGGTCTGCCAGCGCTTTTAACATAATCGAATTATAATCATCATGATCTTTTTCAAACTGTTCCAGTTTTGCTTCAATACCGATGCCAGTGGTAACCGCAAATCCCCCGATATAATCTGCTTTTCCACTTTCTTTTGTGGCAATAAAATCAGATAAGCAAAAATTGGCTCTGCCGGGGGCTTTGATATTCTGTTGGCGCAAGTGATGCAAGGTTTCTAACACCTCTGTTCGTGAGCCATCCGTATAAAGCTCAACATCATCATCAATGCTATTGGCCGGGAAAAAACCAATCACCCCTTTCGCTGAAAGCCAATTTTCACTGATTATTTGTTCCAGCATCGCCTTAGCGTCAGCAAATAGTTTAACCGCGGTCTCTCCAACCACTGTATCCTTTAATATCGCAGGATATTTACCGGCTAATTCCCAGGTCTGAAAAAAAGGTGTCCAGTCAATATAACGGGCTAACACCTCGAGAGATACAGAATCAATCACCCGAGTTCCTAAAAAGGAAGGCTCGACAGGGTTATGACCCTGGCCATCAAACCGGTTCTGCCTGGCATTTTCTAGACTGTGCTGCTTTACGTTGGCTTTACGGCCTTTATGGCGTTCTCGCACTTGCTCATAATCTGCACGTAATTTTGCAACAAATTCCTGTTTTAGGGTTTTACTTAACAGTGAACTGACCACACCGACACTACGTGAGGCATCCGTTACATAAACTGTGGGCGCATGATAATTTTCTTCAATTTTTACCGCGGTATGTGCGCGTGAGGTAGTAGCGCCTCCAATTAACAAGGGCACCTCAAAGCCTTGCCGTTCCATTTCTTTAGCCACATGTACCATTTCATCTAAAGAAGGTGTGATCAGTCCACTTAAGCCAATAATATCAACATTTTCTTCCCTGGCTGCTCTGAGTATTTTTTCTGCAGAAACCATGACCCCCAAATCAATCACTTCAAAGTTATTACATTGCAAAACCACGGAAACAATATTCTTGCCTATATCATGGACATCCCCTTTGACTGTAGCCATCAGGATTTTGCCATTGAATTTCATGCCACCGTCTTTTTCGTCATCCATATAAGGCATTAAATAAGCCACGGACTTTTTCATCACCCGCGCAGATTTAACCACTTGTGGTAAAAACATTTTACCCTCACCAAATAAATCGCCCACAACATTCATGCCATCCATTAAGGGGCCTTCAATCACATGTAGGGGTAATTCAGAGGCTAACCGCGCTTGTTCGGTATCTTCAATAATATAATCGGCATTGCCTTTGACCAAAGCATATTCCAGGCGTTTTTTAACCGGCCACTCTCGCCACTCCAGATCTTCTTTTTTGGCAGATGTCCCATCTCCTTGATACTTTTGCGCCATTTCCAGCATCGCTTCTGTGGCATCGTCTTTACGATTAAGCACCACATCTTCAACCGCTTGCTTTAATTCACCCGGAATATCTTCATAAATGGCTAATTGGCCGGCATTCACAATCCCCATACTCAAGCCTGCTTTAATGGCATGATAGAGAAAAACCGCGTGAATGGCTTCGCGTACCAGATTATTTCCTCGAAAGGAAAAGGACACATTGGAAACACCGCCGGAAATCAAGGCATGCGGCAAGGTTCTTTTAATTTCCCGGGTGGCTTCAATGAAATCCACGCCATAATTATTATGCTCATCAATTCCGGTGGCAATGGCAAAAATATTAGGGTCAAAAATAATATCTTCCGGAGGAAAATTAACTACTTCGGTCAGAATCTTATAAGCGCGCTGACAAATCTCTATTTTCCGTTCCTGAGTATCGGCCTGGCCTTGTTCGTCAAAAGCCATCACAATCACCGCTGCCCCATAGCGACGAACTAATTTTGCCTGTTTAATAAAGTTTGCTTCGCCTTCTTTAATCGAAATGGAATTAACGATACCCTTGCCTTGAATACATTTAAGGCCGGCCTCCAAAATATCCCATTTGGACGAATCCAGCATAATAGGGACTTTGGCAATATCAGGCTCGGATGCAATTAGATGTAGAAAACGCACCATCGCTTCTTTTGACTCCAACATGCCTTCGTCCATGTTGATATCAATAATTTGCGCGCCATTTTCTACTTGTTCCTTAGCCACCGCCAACGCTTCTTCAAAGTCACCGCCGATAATTAAACGCTTGAATCTTGCCGAACCTGTGACATTGGTCCTTTCACCCACGTTAACAAATAAAGAAGCCGGGGTAATATTTTGTGGCTCCAGACCGGCCAAACGACATTGTTTTTCTATCTCTGGAATTTTTCTAGGCGGGTATTTTTGTACAGCATCAATGATAGCTTTAATATGTTCAGGTGAAGTCCCACAGCAACCGCCGATGATATTAATATAGCCGTTAGCTGCCCAATCAAGCAATTCCGCCGCCATATCTTCTGGACTTTCATCATATTCCCCAAACTCATTGGGCAAACCGGCGTTAGGATGTGCAGAAATATGAGTATCCGCAATATTGGAAACTTCTTCTATATACTGGCGTAATTCCTTAGCCCCTAATGCACAATTAAAGCCGATAGAAATAGGCTCTACATGACTTAATGAATTCCAGAATGCCGCCGCAGTCTGGCCTGATAATGTACGGCCTGAAGCATCGGTAATCGTCCCTGAAATCATAACTGGTAATTTATAACCCAGCACGTCAAAATATTGTTCCACAGCAAAAATAGCCGCTTTAGCATTCAAAGTATCGAATATGGTTTCGATTAAGATGATATCGACACCCGCATCACACATACCCCGCATGGCTTCTGTATAGGCATCTACCAGCTCATCAAAAGAAATATTCCGGAAACCGGGATCATTTACTTCAGGCGACATTGAAGCCGTGCGATTGGTGGGGCCTAAAGTGCCTGCGACAAACCGGGGTTTATCCGGATTTAATGCCGTGACTTCTGCCGCCACTTCTTTCGCTAATCGAACAGACTCTAAATTAATCTCATAGGCCAATGACTCCATTTTGTAGTCTGCCATGGCAATGCAGGTAGCATTAAAGGTATTGGTCTCAACAATATCCGCACCGGCATCAAAATAAGCACGATGAATCGCTTTAATGATATCGGGCTGGGTGAGTGACAAAAGATCATTATTCCCTTGTAAGTCACAACTCCAGTCAGCAAAACGTTCACCGCGGTAATCATTTTCTTCCAGCTTGTAGCTTTGAATCATGGTTCCCATAGCACCATCTAGAAACAAAATACGCTGTGATAAAAGTTGTTTTAATAATTCGATATTATTCATTGGAAAAACTGTTTGAGGCTTAATTAATCAGTGATCTGCTTTACTACGGATATAATAGCTTAGCTGATATTATAGGTTGAGTTCATCGTGGTAAATAAAGTAAATATATTTACCGTAATTTTTAAAATACTTACCTGATCAGGAAGGAGAAAACAATGCCAAAACCTAGCTTAACCCATGTTTTTAAAAGTGTTATCGCCGCAGGAATAGGTGTACAAAGCAATAAGAACAGAAAGATCGATTTTGAAACCGGCTCTCTAACATCCTATATTATTGTTGGCTTGATTGTAACGCTGGGCTTTATTGGCCTTTTGGTTTTTATTGTCTCAACTGTTGCCAATTAAAGTCTACTGTTGCTATCAACAAAAAAGCCCAGAATTTACTGGGCTTTTAATCAAGAAACTTGCAACGGGAGTTTTATTTTACCGATGAAAAGCTCTTTCCAATAGCGGTGAACATTTCTTTAATGCCGCCAAATAATGCGCCAAAAGAAAAAGGTTGTTTTAGCATTAATTTCAACCTTATCACAGCAATAGCTAGAAAAGGGACTAGCCAAACAATAAGTTCAAGGATAATACCAATAAAAGATCCAATTGTTCCTGATTGTAAACCGGAATTATCAGTACTATGACGAACATTAGTTCCTACCGCAGGGTCATATTCAACGATGACATCGCCTTCAAAAAAATCAATAAGCATGCCGTTGAAATAGATCATTAAAACTTGTAGAATTAAATACACAACAAAACTACCAGCCACCCAATAAAAGGCATTACCTGTTTTTTTTTCTAGAGCCGTTCTATAAATCCAAATTGCTGTAAAAATAGCAATTATTCCACCAAAAGTCATTTTATTACCTCTTCATTATTGTTCTTTAACATACTGAATCCAAATTATTTTTCCCAAACCCTATCTATTTCTAGTGAAAGAGATGTAGCTTGCTTTATTCGTAACTGAATTTCATTTTTTAGCTAAAAAAAAATGAATAGTCAATTAACCTTTTATAATATCATATTCAAACCATTTCGCAATTCTAGCAGCTCATTGCCAACCGAAATATGAAGTCAAAAAAACTCATCCACCTGCCTGACTCAAATAAACACCCTCCAACACACAAGCCCAGAAAGTCCAGAGCCTAGGTTTTTTTTGATTAGAATACAAGCATATACGACAGAACTAGCCCCCCCCCCTTCAACCAACTTTTTAATTTACCGGTCGCCTGTAATTCCCGT
>Ga0310122_10003386_pt1 | contig 10099 bp, 7 predicted proteins | sample CB6_Bottom_1051__FD_203503 | JGI IMG/M metagenome (GOLD analysis project Ga0310122, IMG submission 203503) | Marine microbial communities from Western Arctic Ocean, Canada - CB6_Bottom_1051 | ecosystem: Environmental > Aquatic > Marine > Oceanic | place: Canada: Western Arctic Ocean | collected...
TGGCCAAGGGCCTCGACAGCAACACCGCCTTCGAGATTCTCTCGATCGACATCGCGGACGTCGATGTCGGCGAGAACATCGGCGCCAAGCTGCAGGCCGAGCAGGCCGAGTCCAACAAGCTCGTCGCTCAGGCACAGGCGGAGGTCCGCCGCGCCGCCGCCGTCGCGGTGGAACAGGAGATGATCGCCCGCGTGGAGGAGATGCGGGCCAAGGTCGTCGAGGCCGAGGCGCAGGTGCCGTTGGCCATGGCGGATGCCTTCCGCAGCGGCAATCTCGGCATCATGGACTATTACCGCATGAAGAACATCGCAGCCGACACCGACATGCGCAGCAAAATCGCCGACTCCGACGAGTCATCCGATCCGAACAAACCCAAGACGTAAACCACCTTGGCCAACGGCTTCACAGAATGGCTGAATGCCAGCGCGCAGGGGCAACCGATCCTGTCAGCGGTGGAGGGTCAGTTCGGTGGAGAAGATTCGAGTTTGTTGTTCTACCTTGTGTTTGGCCTGCTTGCCGCGATTGTCAGCTGGATCAACAAGCGCAAGCAGGCCGCCAAGCGCGACCGGCTGGCCCAGTCTGTGCCGGTGCAACGCTCCAAGCCGGCACAAGCCGGGGAACCCACCGGCTGGCTGGCCCGGCTTGAGAAACTTGCCGAAACCCAACTCGACAACTTCAACCAAAAGCTCGGAAGCCCACAGCCCGACAACTCCGAGCAGGAATACGGCGAGACACCGACCATTCTCCCGCCGGTGATCGGTGCAACCTCCGCCGAAACCTGCCCAGAGTGCCAAGGTGAAATCCGGCTATGGGGCGACGACTTGCAATGCTGGAGTTGCGGCTACAAACCTCAGGTGTCCGTTCGCCCGACCCGGCAAGCACGCCAGACAGAAGAAACCCCGAAGCCCGTCGTAGCCGTTCCAAAAGTACAGCCCGCCGTCTCGCCGGTTTACAACTCGCCCATTTACACCGGCAACATCGCGCGGCGAATCGCCTCCGACATCAAAATTGCGCGGCAAGCCGTGGTGGCCTCCATCATCCTCGGCCCGCCCAGATCGCTCGAAACCCCCGAGCAAATCACCCGTTATTGAATGAGTGAGCGGTGAGCAGTAAGCAGTGAGCCGTTTTCCATCCGTGTTCATCCGTGTCCCGCTTTTTTCACCGCCGCCGCGTGGGCTTCGTCAGCGGGAAGGCGTTGGGTAAATGCCGCACCTCACTCACAGCGCCGTCGCGCAACAACACCTCGACGATGTCGAAACGAAACTTGGTCTCCGGGTTGCCGAGCCGCCGCAGATACTCCTTCGCCGCTTGGCCAAGCAGCCCGCGCTTGCGTTGATCCACCGCAGCGGCGGGGCGTGTCCAGCCGCCCTCCGTCCGCGCCTTCACCTCGACGAACACCAGACAATCCCCATCGCGAAACACGAGGTCGATCTCGCTGCTCTTCGTTCGGAAATTCGCAGTGAGAAACTTCAGCCCCGCCCGTTTGAGATACCGCTTGGCCGCCGCCTCGCCGACCCGGCCCCGGCGCAAATGCTCCGGCTCCGGCTGCAGGCCAAGCGCCCGTTTAATTTTTCGCCACAGTCTCATCGCTCTTCGAAAACAGTCCGAGCTGCGGCCCCGGCTTGATCGGCGCGAAGCTGTGCCGATGCACGCGGCACGGCCCCAGCCTGGCCAAGGCGACGAGATGCTCGCGCGTGCCGTAACCCTTGTTCGAGGCAAAGCCGTAGCCGGGAAATTCGCGGTCGATCTCCTCCATCATCCGGTCGCGCGTCACCTTGGCCAAAATACTCGCGGCAGCTATCGAGTAACTCAGCGAGTCGCCCTTCACCAGCGCCGTCTGCGCTTGGCCAAGCGACGCCACCGGCCGCCCATCGACCAGCACATGCCCCGGCGCCTGGCCAAGCGCGGCCAACGCTTGCTCCATCGCCCGGTGCGTCGCCTGCAAAATATTGATCCGGTCGATCTCCGCCGGCTCGACAAGCGCGATGCCAAACTCGAACCCGTCCAGCGACCGGAGCAACTCGAAGAGCGACTCCCGTTTTTTCGCGCTCAACTTTTTCGAGTCGTTCACCTCGTCCAACGGCTTGGCCAAGCCATCACGAATGTGTTCTGGCAAAAACACCGCCGCCGCCGCAACGACCGGCCCGGCCAGCGGCCCGCGCCCGACCTCGTCCACCCCCGCGATCCGCTCGCAGCCCTCGGCCAAGCGCTCCCGCTCATGCGTGAACCGGTCAAACGCCATGGCTAAACAAACTTGCCGGGATTGAGAATGCCATTCGGGTCAACCGCGCGCTTGAACGCAGCATGCAGCTTCCGCACCTCTGGCGTCGTGGCCTGCCCCCACCAAGGCAACCGCGCCACGCCGATGCCATGCTCGCCGGTCACCACCCCGCCCCACGCGAGCACCTGCCGAAACAAGTCATCCAGTGCCGCGCCGCTGCGCTTCACCTGTTCCGGGTCGGACTCGTCCATCATCAGGTTGACGTGGATGTTGCCGTCGCCGGCGTGCCCAAAACAGGCGACTCGGATGCCGTGTTTTTTTTGCAGTTGACCGGCGAATTTGAACAGCGACTGGAGCCTGCCACGCGGCACGGCGATGTCGTTGTTCAGTTTGGTCAATCCCGTGTCGCCCAGTGAGTACGAAAACTCGCGGCGCAACTGCCAAAACTTTTCGACGCCCGCTTGGCCGAACCCTTTCTGTGCGTTCAACGGAGCGAACGGCTTGAGCAACTTTTGCAATTGGCCAAGCTCGCCGCGTACCGATTTTTCCTGCCCGTCGAGTTCGACGATGAGGTGCGCCTTGCAGCCGTCGAACAATTTGCTGCCGGTCCGCTCGCGCGCCGCCGCCAGCGTGAAGGCATCGGCGACCTCGACGGCGGACGGCAAAAAACCGGCCCGAAAAATCGCCTGAATCGCCCGGGCGGCGTTACGCATCGAGCCGAAACCCATCCCGACACAGGCCCGGAACGGCGGGAGCGGCAGCAGCTTGAGCGTCGCCTCAGTGACGATCCCGAGCAGACCCTCCGAGCCGACGAAAAACCGCGCCAAGTCAAAGCCGGTTTTGTTTTTGTGGCAACGACCGCCGAGCTTTGCGATCGAGCCGTCCGGCAGCACAACCTCGAGTCCAAGCACGTAATCGCGCGTCACGCCGTACTTGAGACAGCGCGGGCCGCCGGCGTTGGTGGCGATGTTGCCGCCGATGCTGCAGTCGGCGCGGCTGGCCGGGTCGGGCGGATAATACAGCCCCTTGGCCTCGGCGGCACTCTGCAACTCAGCCGTGATGACGCCCGGCTGAACCACGGCGACGAAGTCGTTCCCGCTGATTTCCCGGATGCGCTTCATTTTGGCCAGGCTCAGCGCAATGCCGCCACGCACCGGGACGCAGCCGCCGACGTAGCCCTGCCCCGCACCGCGCGCGGTCACCGGAATGCGATGCCGGTTGGCGAACTTTAGAATCTCCGCGACCACCTTGGCACTGCGGGGGAAGGCCACCGCGTCGGGCGGGTTTGCGGCGAACCACTTGTCGCCGGCGTGCCGCTGAAGCGTGCGTTCGTCCGTGCGAATCGTGCCCTTGGCCAAGCGGCGCGCAAGTTGGCCAAGCTGTTTGCGACGGGCGTCTGTCATTCGACCGGGTGACCGCACGATTTCAAAAACTCACGCGCGTCCGCCTCCCGGTCTTCCGGCACTTGCACGCGGATGCCGCCAACGCCGACCACATAACATTCCACCGCCAATGCGCTGCTCTCGTCGGCGACGAACACATCAAACTCCGCCGCCTCAAGCTGCGACCGAACCAACTGCGCCTCCCCCGAATTGAGCGCCCGAAATACTGTCTTGAGTTGCATGATTATTGAACAGCGTTAAACCGCTGCAAATGTTGTTCGCGTTCTCCCTCTCCCCGGCCCTCTCCCGCTGGGAGAGGGAGCGTGGCCAAGCGCGTCCCGTTCGATTCCTTCTCCCTCAGGGAGAAGGTGGCCGCAGGCCGGATGAGGGTGAACCACCGGATGTTTTTTTGAAAAGCCACTATAGATCGCCGGGTTAATTAACCTCCACCGAGCGGGCTTCGCGAATCGACTCGAGCACGGCGAATGTGAGCCGCATGCTTTGCCTTGCCTCGGCGTACGGCAATGGGTGATCTGCCGTGCCTCGCAAAAACGCCAGCCACGCGGCCATCTGCTCGGCGTGGCCTTTCGAACCGTATTTGAACCGCTTGCGCGAGTTGCGCTGATGAATTGTGAGCGACTGAAAGTTGATGATGTCCGCCACGATGCTTGCACCGTAAACCGTACATTGCTCCTTGGGATAAGTCCTGTCTCCCTCGGCGGAATAAATCAACTGCCCGCTCGATCCGTCGTCAAACTCGACCTGCGCCGTGACGCTGTCGGGCAACGGCAGCGCCCCCTCGGCCGGCCAGATGGTTTGCGCCGTGACGCGCACCGGCCGCGAGCCGAACAGGAAACAAAAGTAGTCGAGAAAATGGCATCCCTCGCTGATGACACGCCCGCCGCTTTCGTCCTGATTGGCGTACCAATGGCCGGCATCGAGCTTGCCGGCGAACACGCGGAAGCTGGCTGACTTCGGGCCGGGAACACGGTCGAGCCGCCGCTTCAACTCGACGCTCGCCGGGGCGAAGCGGCGGTTGAACCCAACCTGCACACTCTGCGGATGCTCCGCGATCGTCGCGTCGATTTCGTCCAATTCAGCACGCGAAAGGCAGAGCGGTTTTTCGACAAAAACATGACGCCCCGACTTGAGCGCAGCCATCACCATCGGCGCGTGAAGATGGTTGCGCGTGCCGATCAGCACCGCGCCGTCGCCCGCTTGGCCAAGCGCGGTCTCGGGGTCGGTCGCCGCCTCCGCGAAGCCGAACTTGCCGCGCACGTGATTCGCACTGAGCGCGGTGTTGTTGACGATCGTGCCAAGCGGAAGTTTGCCCTTGAGGCTCGGCAGCAACATCGTCCGGGCAAAGTTGCCCGCGCCGATCACGTCGAGTTGCGCCACCGGCTTGGCCAAGCGCCTGGCCGACGGGATGTCGGCTGGCTCCGCGCTTGGCTTGGCTTCGGCTTGGGCCGGAGCGTCGTCCGGTTCGCCGTACTCCATCACCACGCCAACGTCGTTCGAGGAGCCGTCGCCGAGCGCTTCGTACACCGGCAATGCATCGTCAAATTTCACGCGCCGGGTGGTGATCGCGCCGAGGTCGATTTCGCCGCTGCCCAGCAAATGCAGGCACGCCTGAAAGTTGCGCTGCTCGGTCCAGCGAACGTAGCCGATCGGGTAATCCGCCCCGCCCCATTCGTACGACGGATCGTAACGGCCCGGGCCGTACGAGCGCGAAAAACGCACATCGAGTTCTTTGTTGGCGAAGATGCGCCACGGCAACTCGATCTTCGTGATGCCGACATCGACCATGCGGCCGCGGTCGCGCAACGCGTCGGCACACTGCTCGATCGGCGCGTTGCTGTCGGTGCCGACGCAGACCACCGCCGCATCGACGCCGTGACCGTCGGTCCATTCGCGAACCTCGTTTTGCAAATCCTGTTTTGGGGAAATGACCACGCGCTCGGCGCCCATCGCCGATGCATGCTCGCGGCGCGACTCGTCGAGGTCCACCGCCATGACGCGCGCGCCGTTGGCCTTGAGCAGTCCGGTGACCAGCAGGCCGACCAGCCCCTGCCCCATCACCAGCACCCGGTCGCCGAGGCGCGGCTCGGTCTGGCGCACCGCCTGCATTGCGATCGAGAGCAGCGTCGTGTAAGCCGCCTGCCACATCGGCACGCCGTCCGGCACCTTGGCCACGAGCATGTCCGGCACAGCGATGTACTCGGCGTGAAACGCGCACTCGGCACCGCCGCAGGCCACGCGGTCGCCGACACGAAAACGGGAGTTGCCCTCGTCCACCGCCTCAACGATCCCGGCCGCGCTGTAACCCAGCGGCGTCGGCGACGAGAGGCGGTTGCGCACTTTTTCGTAGGCCGACTTCCAGCCGATGTTCCGCGCGGTATCGATCACCTTGCGAACCTGATCCGGCCGGGCCTTGGCCTTTTGCAGCAGATTCATCTTGGCCTGCTCGACCTTCATCTTCTCCGTGCCGATCGAGATGACAGAGTGCGTCGTGCGCACCAGCACCCCGCCCGGCGGCGGGACAGGCCTCGGCACCTCCTGCAACTCCAGCCGTCCGTCCTGATATTGGGCAATCTGTTTCAAGCCGCGAAATGTTTAGCATGCGCCACCAATGGCGTCACCGTAAAGTGACACGCTACTTGGTTTTCTGTTCGAGGATTTTTCCGTTGGGGGTGAGGGTGATTTCGGTCAGGCCGGCGGGGAGGGAGGTGCGGGTGCTTTTGCCACTTGGCCAACGGACCTCGATGACGGACGGCGGCGTGGGCGTCGCCAAGACCTTGGACAAGCTGTCCTGCGAACCGTAACCGCTGCCGAGTTGCCACTCGCGCCATGTGCCGCTGGTGGCGTCCGGTGCTTGGCCAAAATGCAGTCGGGCAGCCGAGCCGATGGCGTCCGGGTTCAACTTGCCGCCAACCAAGCGCACGCGCAGGCCCGGCTTGGCTTTGTTGTTGCGGAACAACCTCGTCCGCCCGCCGCTTTGCGTGACGACCAAGTCGAGCCGACCGTCGGCGTCGTAGTCGGCGAGAGCGCAGGCGCGTTGGTCGCCGTACATCGCCAAACCGGCCTCGTCGCCTTTCACCGGCGTGAAGTTTGCCTGGCCAAGCCCGCGCAGCCACAGGCCGCGGCCGGCGTCGAGCCGGTCGGCGTCGGTCGGGAATGCAGCGAAGTTTTGCGCAAGGAACAGGTCGTCGATGCCGTCGCCGTCGAGGTCACCCACCGACACGCCGAACGCCGGCGACAACTGCGCCTCCGCCGGCAGCGCCCTCGGCTCGAAGCCCTCTTTGCGATTCAGAAACACCGTCGATTGCAGCACCGCAGCCGTGACCGAGCGGGCGGCGGCGGAGTGATAATCCATCAGTTTCAGCACGCCGGCCCCGGCGTATTCGCGGTGCGACTGGAACACACCGCGCAAGCCGCTGTAGCCGCGAAACAGCGACACCAAATCGCGGGTCGGCAGGTACTGTTTCAGCCGGTCATCCCACGCGGCGAGGATGAGCGACGTCGGCACGCTGGAATCGGTGAAATGATAATAGAGCCTCGGCGGGTTGGTGAGGTTCGGCCGCAGCGACGAGTTGAGGCCCCAGTTGGTGGCGACGATGTCGGTGCGCCCGTCGCCGTCGAAATCGCCGGTGGCCACGCCCTGCCAAAGACCGGTCAACCCGCTCAGGCCAAGCGCCTCGGTCGCCTCGCTGAATTTGCCCTGCTCGTTTTTGAAAACACGCACCGGCCCCCACTCGGTCGCCACGATCAACTCGGGAAAACCGTCGCCGTCGAGGTCGCTGAACACCGCGCCGTTCACGAGGCCAAGCGCCTGGCTCAGCGTGCCGCCGGCTGGCTCGAGGCTCCGCGTGGTGTTGCGAAAAAGCACCGAGACGCTTGCCTGCGGATAATGCCCCGTAACCGCTCTCCCGCCGATAAACACGTCGAGATCGCCGTCGGCATCGACGTCCGCCACGGCGATCGGCCCCGGCATAATGTCCACGAGCGACTTGCCGCCACTCGCCAGCCCGCCGCTTTTTTTGAACGTCCGCAGCCGCGACCGCGATCGTGGCGACTCGTAATTCGTCACCGCCGCGAGCCATGTGCGCCGGCCGCTGCCGTCCACCCAACCGCAGGCGCTCACCACGTCGCCGGGAGATTTTGACAACGCGGACGACGCAACGCGACGGAACCGTCCGTCGCCCTGGTTTTGAAACACCGCTAGCGCAGAACCCGCCCCGGCGCCGACCAGCAAATCGTCGTCGCCGTCGTTGTCGTAATCGAGCCAAGCCACGCCCGGGCCGGAGCGGTCGAGCCGCCTCGGCAGTTGCGGTTGCAGCGCGGTGTCATCGTAATGGTTCTCGACGTGCGAGTGGTTGAGCAGCCGGCTGGCGTCCTCGAAAAACGGCTCCGGCTCGCGCTTGGCCAAGGCCGGTTTTGGCACCTCGCCGCTTGGCTCGATGATCTCGTAAATGTGGTTCGGCTGCGGGTCGCTGATGAACGACCGCCGACCGCTTGGCCAAGCGACCTCGATTGAACGAGTCACCGTGCCGGTGCCCATCGCAAACATCCGCAACGGCTGATCGCCGGAAAGATAGCGGCCACCGGCGACAATCTCCTGCGTCTGCCGAATCTTGCCGACGACCACCGTGACGCGCGCGCCGATACCGTGCGTGTTCGGTGGCAGGCCGCGTAGTTGCACCGCCACGCGTGGCGCAACGGTGTTGTTGCGGTAAATGAGCGGCGGCTCGTTGAGGCAGTTGATGACGAGGTCGAGGTCGCCGTCGTTGTCGAGATCGCCGGTGGCGATGCCGTGCGAGGTCTGCGGCGAGTTAAAGCCCCACGCCCGGCCCGTCTCCGCAAACTTGAAGTTGCCCAAGTTGCGATATGCGACATTGGCCGTGGTGTTCGGCGGGAACATCAGCAGGCCGACCTTCGAGCGCTTGGCCTTGGGAATTCGCGCAAACTTGGCCTGCGAGTCGCGGTCGTTGACGTCGTGCAAATGGCCGTTGGTAACGAGCAAATCGTCGTAGCCGTCAAGGTCCACGTCGAGAAAAACCGGCTGCCACGACCAGTCGCTCGCCTCGACACCGGCGTACCGGCCGACCTCGGCGAAAGTGCCGTCGCCTCGGTTCCAAAACAGCGTGTTTCGCGCGACTTGCAGCCGCTTGGCCAAGCCGCCCGGCAGCGGCGGCTGCGGGTTGTTCGGGCTGCTTCTCATCAGGCGAGTGGAGGCGTCGCGGCTGAGCATTTCGACGACAAAAAAGTCGGTGTGACCGTCGCGGTCGATGTCGGCGAAATCGGCCCCCATCGAGGCGTAGGCCACCGATCGCACCGCCTCCGGGCCGGCCTCGCGGAATTTTCCGGTACCGTCGTTGAGCCAAAACCGGTCCGGCGTTTGGAAGTCGTTGCAAACATAAATGTCCACAAAACCGTCACCGTTGATGTCGCGCATCTGCACGCACAAACCGAAGTCGAGCGGCTCGGCGAACGGTTGGCCGTTGGCTTGCACAAACCGCCCGGCACTCCACGGCACGCGCTGGAAAATGCCGTGCCCGTCGTTGAGATAAAAGGCGTCCGCCTCGCCGAACTCGATCAGTTTGCCATCGATAATTTTCAGCCGACCGGCGTGCTGGCCGCTGACGACCGGCTTGCCGCCAACCCGCCGCACCGAGTACAAACCGCCGTCACGCAACAGTGCCAACTCGCCGAAGTTCGCCACGTACAAATCGAGATCGCCGTCGCGGTCCACGTCGCCCAGCGCCAGCGTGGTGCCGGAGGCGCGGCTCTCGAGACCGGCCGCCGCCGTGGCGTCGGTGAACTGCCCCTCGCCGTCGTTGAGTAGGCAGAGCGTGCCTTTGCGGAACGTCGTCAGCAACAGGTCGAGCGTGCCGTCGCCGTTCACATCGGCGAATGCCGCGCCGCGTGTCAGGTGCCCGGTGGCCGCCGCTCCATTGGCGTTGGGCGCGAGTTGAAAACGCCAGCCGCCTTGGTTGAGATACAGCTCGTTGTCGCCTTCGAGCCGGCAAAAATAGATGTCGCACAGCCCGTCGCCGTTGGCGTCGCCCAGCGCCACGCCGGAGCCGTTGGTGAGATTGGAACGCCGCGCCAGCGCCGCCCGCGAGACGGTGTTGGTGAACTGTAGGCCAAGCGCGGGCGTCGCAAGTTGGGTGAAACCGGGCTGCCCCTGCTCCGGCAGCGTGAGCTTGGCCAAGCGGTGCCCGTCCGCCTCCTGCCACTCGAGCGCGTTGGCCAAGCCGGAAAAGCCAGCCAGCAGCAAAAACAGAAATCGGCGCAGCCAAATCACGCGCGAAACCTAAGTCCGCCCGCCGGTGAAGCAAAGGCATTTGCCGAACGGTACTCGACAGTTGGTGTCATAACTCCATGAAAATGTCCTCTTTTGGACTCGATTAAAATGTCCTCATGGCAGGGGGCGGCGGTAGCCGCCCTTTGCTGGCATGGAGACATTAACAATGAGTCAAAAGGAAAGGAATCGAAT
>Ga0310122_10003388_pt1 | contig 10097 bp, 9 predicted proteins | sample CB6_Bottom_1051__FD_203503 | JGI IMG/M metagenome (GOLD analysis project Ga0310122, IMG submission 203503) | Marine microbial communities from Western Arctic Ocean, Canada - CB6_Bottom_1051 | ecosystem: Environmental > Aquatic > Marine > Oceanic | place: Canada: Western Arctic Ocean | collected...
AGTGATATCCTGGTCCACCCCGACCATCCTCAATGGTTTTTCCTCCGCATCCCGTTTCACTACTTTTCCAACATCAAGATTTCAGCGCCAGGACCCATCTTTCTTCAACAGCCGATTTTCAACCTGATAAACTTCCGTCCCTTCTCTAAAATGAATTTCCAGTGCTTCCATGGTTTTAAGCAAATCATCCGGATGAACCAGTTTTTTCCACGAATCCACATGGGGTGTCAGTTCATTTTTCTTGTAACCAGGGGATTCAAACCATTGTGGACTGAAAATAACTTCCCCTGTTTGAATGTTCCAGTCCCAAGCACCTGGCATACTTGCTTCCAGTGCCAATTGCAGTCTTTCCTCACATTGCTGCACCTTTATATTGGATAATTCCAGTTCTTCTTTAGCCAGGATGGCTTGCTTCTTGGCGTTTTCCTGTTCGGTGATGTCCAGGGCCATTTCCAATATCAAGGGACTGCCATCGACATCCGTGAAAGGAGTGCACACGGTGATATACGTCCCCCCATTTAATGCCTCCCAGACAGATATTTCCTTCTTCCCGTGATCAAAGACCCTGAAAGGTTGGCAAACCTCACACGGTTGCGACCGGTTATGCATCAGGTCATGGCACTTCCTTTTTTGCGGGTCCCCAAACAATTCACGAAAAACTTTATTGGCGAACGGCACGGTATGATCCGGTGCCTGCAAATGAAAAGCCATGGGAAGAGAGTCCAGAATGTTGTAAAGATTTTGCCGCTCAAGAGTAACTTTTTTCTCGGCTTCTTCCTTTTCGATGATCTTGGCTTGAAGGGATTGATTTGCCGATTCCAGTAAATTTCGGGAAACGGTGGTCTCCTGCAACTCATTGGCCATTTTATTAAAGGTATGGGCCAACGATCCGATTTCGTCCTGCGAGGTAATTTCTATTTTTGTGGAAAATTCTCCCCGTCCGATTTTAGTTGCGGCTTGTTGCAATTTCAATAGCGGCTTGGCAATGCTTCTGGAAATAAACAAGGCCAATCCCACGGCCAGGGCCAACGATATAAACGCAACTTGGTAAATTGTTTTTTCGGAACGGTCGATCGTGTCCAATGCAATTTGGTGGGCTTGCTCAACCTCTTCTTTTTCGATTTCGACGAAATTTTCTATAATTGGTACAATCCCATCAATGGCTTCTTCATACTTTTGAAAAGTTTCGATGGAAACGGCGCCGGTCTTCTCATATTCCTTAAACATGATTTTTGCCTGCTTGAGCAAAACAGATTGTCCAGAAACTATCTTGTCAAGAAGGGCTTTTTCATCTTCTTCTCCGTGCTTGTCCAGTTGGGCAAGGTCGCGAAATTCTTTGGTTTTTTGTTTAAAATTTTCCGCCCATTGCAGAAATTCTTCCTTTTCCTGGGCGTCACCGGAAACCACATAAGCGAAACTTTCTTCCACCGCTCCGGTCAATTTTGAATTAATGGATTGTATGGAATAAAGCGCGGTCGAGTGGAATGTACCAATTTCCTTTAACTGATTTTCAATGGGCCGGATACCCATGTAGCTTGCAATAATTATGAATACGCCTAACATCACAAAGCTTAAAATAATTCGTGTGCTTACTTTCATAAATCGAGATTTCCCATAAGAACATTAAAATTCATAGAAATCAGTCCTGATAGTACTCCCACTCTTCCTTCTCTTGATTTCCGCCAAAAATAGCAGAAAATATGTTTTTCGGATATGGGTATAGTCTATGCTTTTTTTAAAGGAGGCAATATATTTTAGCAGGTTAAGCGGTTAAAACTTTGGGTGTTAGGTGGGGCTAAAATATATTAGTTAGGTTTAGGGAAGTTCAAGCACTGGGTGATGATGTCTGCCATCTTATTTGCGGCACCCTGTTGCTGGGCAATGAAGATTTTGGCTTTTTCGCTAATCTCGAGGCGATGGGAAGGATTTTTCAAAAGGGTATGGACTTTTTGTTCCAGCTCTTCAGGGTTTGTCATCTGAAAGACCAGTCCTTGGTTGTGCGCTGTTTCTGAGACATGGCTGATGTTTTCTACATAAGGCCCATGCAATACCGCAAGACCATGAGACAAGGGTTCTATCAGGCTGTGGCCTCCACCCGGCTGGACCAGGCTCCTGCCCACAAATGCGATTTGCCCCAGCGAATAAACCCTGGCCAACTCACCCATCGTATCGAGCAGGATGACTGAAGTAGATTCTGCATTTTCCAGCGATGACCGGAGGACGAAAGAAAAGTTTTCCTTTTTAAGCAACGCGGCCACTTCTTTCACCCGTTCCATTCTCCGTGGCGCGAGAATTAAAACCAGATCGGGATGTTTCGCCAGCAATAGCCGGTGCGCGTTCAGGATGATTTCTTCCTCCCCGGCATGGGTACTTCCTGCTATCCATACTGGTGTGTCTGCTTTCAGTTTGAAAGTCTGCCGGACCTGTTCTTTTTCCTCATCGGTCATTGTTTGCAACGCATCGTATTTTGAATCGCCAATCACTTCAAAATGTTCCCGATTCACACCCAGTGCGAGAGCGGCTTTTTCCCCATTGGTGTTTTGCATGCAGAGTCGGTGGAATTTTTGGAAGGTTTCCTTGAAAAGGGAGCCAGTGCGGAGATACCGCCGGACCGCTCGATCTGAGATACGGCCATTGAATAAAAGGGCCGGTACATTTTTTCTATGCAACAGATCGATCAAGCCGGGCCAGAATCCGGTATCGGTGACGACATAAAGATCCGGGTTAATCCGGCTCAAAGCCAGTTGGGTAAACGGCAGGCAGTCCAGCGGATGGAAAAATACGCTGTCGATGAAATCAAGATTGAGAGCCGTTGCATAGCCTGAGTCTGTGGTGACGGAGAGCGCGATATAAAGTTCGGGGCTTTGTTTGCGCAATAATTTGAGAACCGGTGTGGCGGCGACCACTTCCCCCATCGAAAGGGCATACAACCAGAGAGTTTTTTCACCCGGTTTTGTTTTAGCGGGCACCCATCCAAAGTGATGGATCAGTCCTTTCCACTTATGTCTGGAGAACAAGGTTGTCAGTGAGAACAGGGGAACCAGCAGGACTGCCAGGAAAAGAGATAAAAGGTGATAGAGAAAAATCATCAAATGGTTGTTTAACGGATGAGTTCAATGTTGCGGAGCAAGGCCCCGCTGTTGGCCTTTACGGTTTTTTCCGCAGACTGGCCAAGTTTCTGGCGTTCGTCCGGATTCATCAGCAACCGTTTTAAAACATCGTAGAGTTCCTCAATGTTTTGCATTTGAATGCCTCCCCCGAACTGCGTGAGAAGTTTTGCTTCTTCTTCGAAATTATTCATGAATTTGCCGAACAGGACCGGTTTTCCCAATCCTGCCGGTTCGAGAATATTATGGCCGCCAAAGCGGGGGTTGAATCCCCCTCCAACGTAGGCCACGGTGGCACTCCTGTAAAAGGAACTGAGTTTTCCCAGGCTGTCTACCAGCAATAGGGTGCCCGTCCAGGTTGCCAAATCATCCAGTTGAGAGAGCAGGGTATAATCCACTTTGAATTCCCGGATCAAGTCTTCGACCTCCCGGCGTCTTTGCATATGTCTGGGGGCGATCACACCGATCAGGCCCGGGAACTCTTTTTGCAGTTCCACCAATGCTTCCATTATTGGGCCTTCCTCTCCCGGCCGAGTGGATCCAAAGACCAGAATCAGGGAGTCGGCACCCCACTCTGCTTGAAAGTTGTCTTCTTTCTGGGTTACATCGAATTTTATGTTTCCCGTCACCCGGACTTTTTCTTTGGCCACGCCGATTTGCAATAGCCGGTCCGCATCAATCTGGGTTCGCATGGAAAACTGTTGGATCGATTCCGTCATCCATAGAAAGAAGGCCGGAAGTTTTCCATACTGCTGAACCGATTTTTCTGAAACTCTTCCGTTCACCTGGATTACGGGAATGCTTCGATCTTTGCATTGACGAAGCAAGCAAGGCCATAATTCCGCTTCGACCAGGATCAGTTTGGCGGGTTGTATCCGCTTAAAGACCGGATTCAACCAGACTGGGAAGTCCAGCGGCAGTCGGAATACATTCGGAAGATTTTCTTCTTGGGCCAGTGCATAACCGGTGGGGGTAAAAGTGGACAGGGCGATCGGGCGAGACTCCCCATCCTTTATAAGACCAGCAATCAAGGTTTTAGCCAGGCGGACTTCCCCAACCGATGAGGCGTGAATCCACAGCGTGCCTTTTAATTCCGGCAATGAGCGGGCTCCTGCCATTCTTTCCTTGATTTGATTGCGGAAAGAGGAAGAAACCAGTGCTCTTAAAATGATAAAAGGAGAAGCTAAAAGCAGTAGCCCTCCTGTCAGAATATAATACAAAAAATCCATACCCCGGGAGTATACTCCCAATTCGTTATAAACTTGGCTGAAAATCATGTCTGAAATTTTCTATAAAGTCATATCGCCCGATCGCAAATGGTACTGGTTTCCTGCTTTTGCCATCTTGAAACTCGTTTCCTTCTTTTATTTGCTGGGCCACCATTTCCGCCTCTGGGCTTACAGATGGGGGGTGTTTCCCAGCCGCAGGCTCGACTGCCGGGTAATCAGTGTTGGAAACCTGACGTTGGGGGGAACTGGAAAAACCCCCTTTGTCATGATGATTGCCGAAATACTCCGGGGTAACGGCCTCAAACTCGCCATTCTTAGCCGGGGTTATGGCGGAAAATCCAGGGAACCTGTCAATGTTGTCTGCGATGGAAAACAGACGCTTCTTTCCCCGGAATGGGTTGGCGATGAAGCGGTCATGATGGCGGAAAAACTCAAAAACGTTCCAATATTAACCGGGCCGGACCGTTACCAAACGGGGAGGTATGCGCTCGAACATTTTGGCGTGGATACACTGGTTCTGGATGACGGTTTTCAACATCTGGCCTTAAGCCGCGATCTGGATATCCTGCTTTTCGATCATTCCAGCCCCCTCGGTAATGGCCATTTATTTCCTGCAGGCGAACTGCGTGAACCGGCAGGAGAAACAAGAAGGGCAGACCTGGTCTGCTTTACCCGCTATTCCCGTGGTCCCATAAATTTTGATCCGCATCTCCTGGGTTCCATTCCCCAGATTAAAACGCACCTTCGCCTGGATTGCGTAATTCGCATGGAGGAGGATGACGTGCTGGATGCGGAGATATTAAAAAATGAACCGGTTGCCGCGTTTTGTGGCATCGCAAAACCGGAAGGGTTCAAACAGATTTTGCTGGACTCGCAGATTCAACTAAAATTTTTCAAGGCCTTTCCCGATCATCATCCTTACACTTCGCAGGATGTTAAAGAATTGGAGGCCCGGGCTGAAAAAGAAGGAGCCCTATTCTTTTTAGTCCCGGAAAAAGATGCGGTCAAACTCAAAGGGATGAAATTTTCTTTACCCTTATTTAAAGTGGTGATCGAACTCGAAATTCTGGAAGGACGTGAAATTTTTAACAAACAACTGCTCGGCCAGCGTGATACCCCATTCGGGGCATGAAGGCAAATGATGAGCATAACTCGCTGGACCCAGTAAATAAGAGCTTTATGCGTTGTAGGTTGGGTGGGCTTAAAGAACTCTTGCCATCTTCCTCCCCTGTAAGGGGCGGCCAGCCGCTAATGGCAGTGAGCAATAGCCCATTGAGCTGAGAGAACGTTTGTCCGTAAGATAAATACGTGGCCATTTTCTAGCGGAGGTACTCCGCTTGTTTTATGTTTGATATAAAAAATCTCAGTTCGAACCAGCGGTTTGTTTTGAATATTGTAGTGCCACTGGCTTACCTGTTTCCCTTGGTGTTGGCTTACCTGGGCCCGAAAGATTTTGGCTTCGGGTTTCCAAGTTTGGTCTATGTGGGGTTGTCCATCGGTGCAATGGGCGTTCTGCTTTGGGCTGCCGCCATGTGGACGCTGGGTTCTTCGTTGGCGGTTCTGCCGGGAACCGACCATCTGGTCACCAAGGGGGTTTACCGTGTTTTTCGTCACCCGGTTTATATAGGAATCGTTTTGACGTTGAGCGGATTGTTTGTGGCCTGCGGATCTGTACCCTGTCTGGTTTATGTGGGGGTAGTGGTGATCCCGTTGAATATCATCAGGGCAAGGGCAGAAGAGAAAGCCCTGTTAGAACAATTGGGGCCCCCTTATCAACAGTACCGGGATTCCACCCTTTTTTGAAAACGGGACCATGGCGTTAAAAATAAGATTCCGGGCTTTGTTGGCTCTGAGCGGAGACCCCATTGAAAATGGTGAATTGATTATTGATGATGGGAAAATCGTTGAGATCTCAACTCAATTTGTAAATGGAAAAAATGGGGATACGCTGGATCTCTCCGACTGCCTGCTCATGCCGGGGTTCGTCAACGCGCATTGCCACCTCAGTCTGACCGCTCTTGAAAAAAAGTTTTCTCCTTTTCCTTCATTTGAAGATTGGATTCGGGCGTTGATTTCCTTGAATTCAGTTCTTGATGACGAGAGCCGGGTTCGGGGGATTCGCGCCGGGGCTAAAGAGATGAAACGTTCCGGTGTGACCGCACTGGGAGATTATGTGGCCGAACCCGGACTGTTACAGGTAATTGGCGGGTTGGGTTTTCGGTCGGTGCTGTTTTTAGAGACAATAGGTTTTCACTCCGAGAAAGCGCGGGTTCTTTGCGAAAAAGTGGAAGAGGTTTTGAAAAGTCAATCCTCTTCGCCACTTTGTCGGCTGGGTTTGGCGCCGCATGCCCCTTATTCCGTTTCTCCGGATTTGTTTCGGTATCTGGGGCAACTTGCACAGAAATACCAATGCCCGCTTTCCTGCCATGTTGCGGAAATTCAGAATGAGGTGCGGTTTCTTGATGGTGGGGACGATTCGCTAGAACAGCTGCTTAAAGAAAGGTCAGCTTGGGATTCTCAATGGAAACCCCCTGGCAAAACTCCTGTTCAATACCTGGACTCCTTGGGCCTTCTGGATTGCCTCATCGCCATCCACTGCAATTTTGTTTCTGCCGACCTTGATATGATGGCAGAGAAAAAAGTCAGTGCGGTATTTTGTCCCAATAGCACCAAGTGGTTTGGCCGGACAGAATTCATGCCAGTTCGCGCTTTGCTGAATCGAGGAGTAACTGTGGCCTTGGGAACCGATTCACTGGCCAGTAATGATTCCCTAAATTTCCTGGATGAGTTGCGTATGGCAGATAAACTTCTTCCCGATGTCAACCGAGGAGAAATACTCACCATGGCGACTCGCTCGGGTGGGGAAGCCCTGGGTTTGCAATGCGGCAAGCTGGCTTGTGGACAACAAGCTGATTTGATTGGATTTCGCGTTTCCCCGTCCTATTCAGGTTCCTGGTTTGATGTTCCTTTCGAATCTCATCGTCATGAAGTGGATTTTTATATGGTGGATGGGAAATCCATCCCCCTTTTTCACGGCGACCCGTCACATTAGACTCGCCGTTTTACCAATGGTTGACGGCGAATCGTGTTTTTCGTATAATCTATTGATATAAAAAGAATTATTTGATTTGGAGTCGCATGCCGGAATTGCTTAAAATCGTTGCGATTGTGGGAATGGTGTTTTTTCTTTCTGCCTGCGGGATCAAAGGTGGAAGCCAATCACCCCTGCGCTTCAAACACATAACCCCCGCTATGGAAATGGAAATGGAAATGCTCATCCAGGCGGGGTGCGACCAGGAATACGAATATTTTGACCGCGATATCGCAATGCTTTATTCGCTGATTCCCGGTGGTGGGCAATGGTACACCGGTGAAACTCGCAAGGCATGGATCTATTTAGTTTCTTTCCCTCTGATAGTTCCTTATATTGTTTCCTTCCAGGATGCGCAGAATTCGGTCGACTATTATAATTTTCGTTATACGGCCCATTTTTGCAAAAACAAGCTCAAAGTAACCCAAAAGATGCAGGAGCCGGAGAAGGATAACCAAAAAAATAATTCCAGAAAGCTCAGGAAGAAAATTTCTCGACAAAGCCCAGGTGAAAACAGGTTTTGATCGCCGCTCACTAGTACCCCCCGGGGCATGCGTTATATTTTTCCTCAGCCTTCATGCCCGGCACGGGTAAAGGCAAGTGAAGAGAGGTATTACGCGTGGGAGGCAGATAACAAGCGCTTATTATAAGCCGAGGTACTCCGCTTGGCGGCGTTTTTTGGAACAAATAGGCGGTTTTATCCTGACTCGGGGATAAAAATAAAAAAATTCTGGTATTTGTGAATTTTCGGTGTTAAAATTGACCGCCTGTTAATGCAGGGGTGATGTTTTTTCCTATCAAAAGACTTCCCGCCATGCTATGGTATGTTATCATTGTCATCCTTTCGCGGCAATACATCCTGTTAATCTTAACGAAATAGCTAAAAACCTCCTATTTATATTGAAGCTTTGAAAATCAAAGTGTAATGTGGGGGTTTTTTAATTTGCTGAGCTGGCGTAGCTCAGTTGGTAGAGCAGCTGATTTGTAATCAGCAGGTCGGGGGTTCGATTCCCTTTGCCAGCTCCAGTTTATATGGTTGGTTTAAAAAGGATTCTGGTACCCCGCAACGGAGGCTTAGGTTGAGCATTGACGGGCTGTTGGGCGCGATGGTTTACCCAGAATGACGGGGAGGTTCCCGAGTGGCCAAAGGGAACAGACTGTAAATCTGTCGGCTCAGCCTTCGGAGGTTCGAATCCTCCCCTCCCCATCCTGAATTTAGGTTGGATGAACTTGCGGGAATAGCTCAGTTGGCTAGAGCGTCAGCCTTCCAAGCTGAGGGTCGCCGGTTCGAGTCCGGTTTCCCGCTCCATCTTTGGTCGGGTTTTGTGAATGGGTACTACACGCCCACGTAGCTCAGTGGTGGAGCACTTCCTTGGTAAGGAAGAGGTCATCGGTTCAATCCCGATCGTGGGCTCCAGATTTTCATGGAGCGTTGCTTCGGTATTGATTTTATAAGGATTTTAAATGTCTTTCGGCGAGGTATGAGGTTGTTAGACACAAAGTTTGATTGGGAATTATGAGAGTAATTATTCATTTGGCGTGTTCCGATTGTAATCGGAAGAATTATTCGGGGACTAAAAACAAGAAGACCACCACGCAAAGGTTGGAATTCAAGAAATACTGCAGATTCTGCAGAAAGCATACTCCCCATAAGGAAACCAAATAGAGAAATATTGGGCGATTGGGAGTTAAGGCCGTGTCCGTAGGTCCGGCCGGCCGGGACTATTCCCTCCTCTTCCTGAAGTAGGCGCGGATTCCGAATTAGGTCAGTAGCTCTAACGGTAGAGCATCGGATTCCAAATCCGAGGGTTGGGGGTTCGAATCCCTCCTGGCCTGTTGAAACTCGATTGTTTTAGAGGGTTATGATTACAAGGGCTTTGGAATTTCTGGCTGAGGTGAAAGCTGAGGTCAATAAAGTGACTTGGCCTTCCCGTAGGGAGGCGCTGAGCGGCACCGCTGTAGTGCTTGTGGTGGTTTTTTTGATGGCTACATTTTTGGGGATTATCGATGCGATTCTCTCGAGGATTGTGCAGAGTATCATTTAGTATTCTGGCGGAGGAACTTTGTCCAAAAAATGGTTTGTAATTCACACCTATTCCGGTTTTGAGCGGAAGGTAAAGTTAAGCATAGAGGACCAGTTTGACCACTCCAGCTTCAGGGAAAACTTTGCAGAGGTAGTAATACCGACTGAAGAGGTGGTTGAGGTTCGTAAGGGTAAGAAAAAAGTTTCCTCGAGGAAGTTTTTCCCGGGGTATATCCTGATTAACGTCGAGATGAATCAGGATATCTGGTACATGATTAAAAATACCGCCAAGGTTACTGGCTTTCTGGGTGGCGGGGGCGAGCCTGTTCCTTTGTCAGAGGAGGAGGTCAAGACAATCATGGACCAGATTAAGGGGGAATCCGTGCGGCCTAAGCCGAAGTTCTCTTTTGAGAAAGGCGAAAGCGTTAGGGTGGTAGAAGGGCCTTTCCTGAATTTCAATGGAACGGTGGAGGATGTCAATCATGACAAGGGTAAGGTTAGGGTTATGGTTTCGATTTTCGGGCGAGCCACTCCGGTGGAATTAGAGTTTCCCCAAATCGAGCGGGTTTAATCAGGCAACGTGTAGTGGATAATTAAGGGGACCAGATTGTGGCAACAAAAGTAGTGATGAGTCAGATCAAGCTCCA
>Ga0310122_10003389_pt1 | contig 10096 bp, 8 predicted proteins | sample CB6_Bottom_1051__FD_203503 | JGI IMG/M metagenome (GOLD analysis project Ga0310122, IMG submission 203503) | Marine microbial communities from Western Arctic Ocean, Canada - CB6_Bottom_1051 | ecosystem: Environmental > Aquatic > Marine > Oceanic | place: Canada: Western Arctic Ocean | collected...
GCAATCATCCGGGCGCCCGTGATGCGTTTGATCTCCGCGAGATCCGCGACGTGATCCATGTGTGCCTGCGTGGTGAGCAGGATTTCGATGTCCTCGAACTCGAACCCCAGCTCCTCGACGCTGGACCGAATCATCTGCGAAGAGTCGTAGGCGCCCGTATTGATGAGGACATGACCCGCCGGCGTGGCGATCAGGTACGACGCCAGATCGTACGTCCCGACGTAGTACAGGTTGCCAATGATCCTCACCGGCGGGAAGGGCTGCACCCAGGCCTCGTTAGTGATCGGCCGTCGCTCGAAATTGGCTTGAGCATGCAGGGACGGTGACACCCATGGAAGACCCAACGCCATTGAAAAAAGGACGGCTGCCAGTGGGGCTGATCGATGAAACGGCCGGTGATTGGAGTTCATTGTTTTTCTCCCTGTCGCTTGTAAGCGGCATTGGGTCGATTCGCGACCTTAGCTTCAACTAGGAAATCTAGTATACGAGCGGCCGCTATTGAGACCAAAGCTACCGTTAACGGACGTCTCCTTTCGGCCAGGAGCGGTCATCCGTTAGCAGGTTACAGGCTACTGCACCTGCAGCCCGAGCGGAGCCCGTTCGATAATCTCGATGCGAGTGCCCCAGGGATCAGTGATATACGTGAGAATGGTGCCGCTGGAAGCCGTCCGAACTGGCTCATCGAGCGTGATTCCTTCTGTCTGAATCTTCTGCACGAAAGCTGGGTGATCCCTCACGTCGAAGCCAATGTGGTCCAGAATTCTGCCTCTGGTCGGCGCCTGCTTCTCATCGGCTGCGCGGAAGCGCATCTGCACGCCCGGAATGTCGACGACTGGCGCGTCGTTGCGAGTGCCTGGCTCGCCGCCGAAGGTCTTCGCGTACCAGGCCTGCGCAGCTGAAACTTCCGATGCAGGAAGAACCAAATGGACGTGTTCACCTCGAATTGGCACCGACTGCGTCTTGTCTTCCAGGATTTCGATACGCACACCATCCGGCGTTTCGATGAATGCCTGGTCCAACCGGCCATTATTTCCCGGGAGCACGTTTACGCCGTTTGCCCTCCATTCGGCGATCCGTTCCTGAACGTTGTCGACGATGAAGCCGACATGATCCACCACCGATCCTTGGGTGCCGCCCTCACCCTCATCCATCCCCAGGCTCAAGTTGATGTATAGGCCGGGGAAACTCATCATCGGGTTGCCGCCAGGCATATACAATTTCCCTCCCAAGCCGAGGAAGAGATTCTTATTTGCTTCCACGTCCTTCGAGACGATGTGCCAGTGACCCATGGTCACTCCGACGTCGTTGTACGGAGCCGGCTGCGCGTGCGTAGTTTCTACGATCAACGCTGCGGCGAACGATAGAGCAACGAAAATTTTCGTCTTCACTGGAGACCCCCTGTTGAGCTTGTCCGTCTTCAAACAAATGGGACAGATCTGACTTCAGACTAAGCGAGTGTTTTGCTCGTCATTTTCATGTTACGCGACGGATCGTTGATATTGCAAACGACGTTTCGCGATAGTCTTTTGTTTGATTCTTTCTCTCTTGGCTAGTATTGATTGCCCACGCCCGAAGTAGACATCGGCTGGCGTCAGGTTTTCAAGCTCTCATGGTATCGCTGATGGTTGTAGTGATCGACGAACGCCTCGATCTGCTTTTCAAGATCGACAGGTAGAAAATAATTCTCCAGCAATATCCGATTCTTCAGTGTTTGGTGCCAGCGTTCGATCTTGCCTTGCGTTTGCGGATGATACGGCGCGCCGCGAACATGGCTCATCTGATTGTCAGTGAGCCAGTCAGCGAGATCGCCTGAGATATAACTCGAGCCATTGTCCGAGAGTAATCTTGGCTTCTGATCGACATCAGCGTGGTCACAACCCGATGCCTGCAAGGCAAGCTCCAGCGTCTCGGTCACGTCGCTGGTCTTCATGGTCGTACACAGTTTCCACGCAATCACATAGCGGGAGAATCGGAAGAGTTGACCGCTTTCAGCGGCGCTCGTTCGCCCGCTAGCCGGACTCGGCGGCGACCTCCTCGACCTCGCGCCAGACCCGCAGCAGATTGCCGCCCCACAGTTTCTCGATGTCGTCCCGGTTGTAGCCCCTGCGCACCAGCTCCAGTGTGACGTTAAACGTCTCGCCGGCGTCGAACCAGTCGACAATGCCGCCGCCGCCGTCGAAGTCTGAGCTCAGCCCCACGTGATCGATGCCGATCAGGTCGACCGCGTGGTCCACATGATCGATGAAATCGCCGACGTCGGCGTAACCGATCTCACGGAGGCGGGCCATGATCTTGCCGCGCTCATCGACGGAGAGCGAAAGCGCATCTCTGAGTCGCTCCAGCTCGAAATCCGCCAGTAGCTCAGAGGTCGCTTCCTGTTGCTCCGGCGTTAGGGTCTTGACGAACTCAGCAAGGGCCGTGGCCTGCATGACCCCACCGGTTTCCTTAAGCGCGAGTAGTGTCTCGTCGTCCATGTTGCGGAAATGGTCCGTAAGTGCGCGTGTGTTGGAGTGGGATGCGATAACAGGTGCGCGGGAGAATCGTATCGCGTCGAGCGCCGCGGCCTTTGAGATGTGAGAGACATCGACCATGATGCCGAGCCGATTCATTTCGGTAATGACTCGTTCTCCAAACGCGCTGACCCCGTCATGCTCCGATTCTTCGTCCCCGAACTCGGGGCGCGGCCGTGCGGAATCGGAGATGTCGTTGTGTCCACCGTGAGATAGCGTGATGTAGCGGGCGCCAAGGTCGTGGTAGCGCTCGAGGAGCGAGAGATCATTGCCGATGACGTACCCGTTCTCGATGCCGATGGCGGCGACGAGCTTGCCGGAAGCGTGGATGCGTTCAACGTCGTCAGCGGAGTAAGCCAACTCGATGAGCTCCGAATACATCTCATCCGCCATGCGGTGAATCGCATCGAACTTCGTCATTGCATCGGTTTTCGCTTGCGCGTAATTCTCCGGCGTCCGTTCTGTCTGACCCACAAAAACGACAAAAAACCCGACGTCGAGTCCACCCGCACGCATATTTTCGAGATTGACCTGGCGAGCACCGTTCAGCGGATCGACGGACTCGGTTGCGAAATCGAAAGAGATATCGTCGTGACTGTCGATGGTGATCACCGCGTCGTGAATGGCCTCAGCTGTGACGCGGAAATCGGCCTCCAACATCTGAACAGGATCCGTGTCGGCGCACCCGCTCGTTGCCAGTAAGAGTATTACGCAGAACGGTATGGAAAGTAGTTTCATTTCGACTCCGTCAGGTTCCCGGGTACCAATTGTCGTCTTCATATTCTTGGTCACCCGTCTTCCGGGCGTTTTTCTGCTCCACGCGGAGCCTGACGTCTTTCCATGAGCGACGGCTATTTTAGGCCAAGGAGCAGTAAAACGTACTTGCTATATTGGAAAATCTGCCTGGAATCCAAGGCTGCGTATCAGGGATTCAAAGCGGCCAGATAGGCCGCGATCGCGACCATGTCCTCGTCGGTCAAATTCGCCACTGTCGCCGTCATAAGAGGCGCGAGGGTTCCAGCGCGCTCCCCGGTTTTGAAGTCGTTTAATTGTCGAACGACATAGAGCGGCGAGATGCCGGCAAGCCTCGGCACGTCACCCAGACCTTTCAAGCCTTCGCCGTGACAGATAGCGCACTGAATGGTCCGGCCACCCGCTCCGGTCATCACGAGTTCTTCTCCGCGGGCGAGACTGCCAGGAGGTGCGTAAACCGTAAACCCGGAGTATGGATGCCGCGCCGTCACAAGCTCACGATCTTGCGGGATCTCGATGATACGATTGTCGATGGGTTCAGTACCGCCGTCGGGATGAATGTGGCGCATGCGCCCGTCACCGATATAAGTTCTCGGCACCGGATCCGCCTCGATGACTTCGTCGATCCAGTCGATGACCTCCAGTCCCGCAAACCACGTCGCCGCCTGACGGATCTGCGAGTCCGTGGGTTCAAACCTGTTCATCCAGCTGCGATCTATCCTGGTCGCGCTTGATCCGGTGGCGAAACCATCAGCGGCGTTTCTGAAATCTGCCATCTGGCGCGTGATATAGCCGACCGTCAAGCCGGCGAGGTGTGAAGATTCAGGGTGTCCGGCACCTGTGTAACCGTGGCAAGCGGCACAGGCCCTGACATTCGGTCCCGCGCCCCTGGCGACTACTTCCGGCACGGGTGCGTAGTGATCGTCAGGAAACCAGTCGGGTGGATTCCAGTGATCGTCGATCTGTTCCTGGCTGCGTTGTAGCGAGCTGCCGGGCACGGTCCGAGGCGCCTCCAGATCGATGTCAAGATCCCGCTGGGGCAGTAGAGACTCATCGAGGAGTTGGTAAGCCCACTCGACATCGGCCTGAGCCGCGAATGGGGCGGTTAAGGCAAGAACAACCATCAAACGCTTCACTTCGCATCCCCGATACACGCGGCTGTGTGCCGTTAATTATTCAGCTGAACACAATACCGCAGAGCGGTAAACTCTTCTACCAGCTCGATAGCACGTTCCTTTCCTTTCTCTTTGCTCATCTGAGCTGCTTTCTTCCTCAGAGCTTTGATAATGGCGGGTCTGCCCATTTCAGAGGCTATCTTTCTTGGTTCGTGTGACAGGGCAAGCTCACAGACAGCTTTGGGGAAACTTGTCTGTTCTTCAGACCATTGCCGGAACGAGGAGCGGAAACCGTGGACGGTGACGCCTGTCATTAGCTTATGTAATTCTTTTCTCAGCGGCTAATCGACGCTGATCTCGACGGCGCCGCCCATATAAGGCCTTAAGACCTCCGGGATCGTTACCGAGCCGTCTTCGCGTTGATAGTTTTCGAGCACGGCGATCAGCGCACGGCCCGCGGCGACCCCCGAACCGTTCAACGTATGCAAGGGCTCAGGCTTATTCGTGTCGGGGTTGCGCCAGCGCGCATGCAGTCGTCTAGACTGAAAAGCCTCACAGTTGCTACAGGACGAAATTTCTCGGTAACGGCCCTGCCCCGGCAACCAGACTTCCAGATCGTAGGTTTTCGCCGCGCCGAATCCGGTATCGCCACCACAGAGCGTGACGACACGATAGGCCAACCCCAAGCGCTGCAGGATCGTCTCGGCGTGTGACAGCAACTCCTCGAGCGCGTCGTAAGAGTCGGCCGGCCGAACGATGTGCACCAGCTCGACTTTTTCGAATTGATGCTGGCGGATCATGCCGCGGGTGTCTTTGCCGTAGGAGCCCGCCTCGGATCGGAAGCACGGCGTATGGGCCGTAAGCTTCAGAGGCAATTCATCGGGCTCAAGGATGCTGTCGCGCGCGAGGTTAGTCAGCGGTACCTCTGCCGTCGGAATGAGCCGAAGTCCCGCTTCGCCATCGACATGAAACAAATCCGCATCGAACTTCGGCAGTTGGCCGGTGCCGAATAGAGTCTCTGCGTTCACGAGATAGGGAACGTATGCTTCCTCGTAACCGTGATCACTGATATGCACATCCAACATGAACTGGACAAGCGCGCGCTGCAGTCTTGCCAATTGGCCGCGCAAGACGACGAATCGACTACCTGAAAGTTTCGCTGCACTCTCAAAGTCCATGAGCCCGAGGCCCTCGCCGATCGAGACGTGATCCTGGGGTTCGAAATCGAAACTCGGCACCTCACCCCAGCGCCGAAGCTGCGTATTACAGGTCTCATCTGCCCCGTCCGGGACCGAGTCGTGGAGTAAGTTCGGCAAGCCCGCCAATAAGGCCTCCAGATCAGCCTGCACAGCCTGCAGACGCGCCTCCGCCTCGCCCAATTTCGTCGCGAGTTCGCCTACCTCGAGCCGTAGAGGTTCGATATCTTCGCCGGCACTTTTCGCCTGACCAATGGCTTTCGAACGCGTGTTGCGCTCCTGCCGACGTTCTTCAACTTCAACCTGTAGCGCCTTACGGTCGGTCTCAAGCGCCTGATACTGTTGTCGATCCAGGACGACTCCGCGTCGCGCGAGATTTCGAGCGACTCCGTCCAGATCGTTGCGCAGCAGTTTCGGGTCCAACATAGTTAATTATGGTACCCCAATCGACTCTCCATTCGCTGACACCAACCGGCAAGCAAAGAGATCGACAACACCAGTCCGATCATGACGCCTGTCGCGTTCGCGAGAAGATCGGCAGGTTCGAAGAATCGGTATGGCAGACGCCACTGAACCACCTCGAGCACGAGTCCGAGGGCCAACAGTAACAGGGCGACGATCCCGTGGTGCCGAGGCGCGTAAAACCCAGCGAACCAAACCATCAACAAACAGTAGCTCGCAGCATGCGCAAGCTTGTCGGCGCCGGGGGTACTCAGCGTAGCGATCGCGATGCCCGGAAAAACACTCGCGGCGATAACGGCAACAACTAGAAGCCAACCTGGCAGCAGCCAATACCATGGATGTCTGAGCGGCAGCATGACGGCTATTACCTCGGTTCGCCGATCACATCGACGCCGGCGGGTGGATCGAAAGAGAATAGATCTACTTCAAGATCTTGATTAATAAATACTTCTGAGAAATTTATGCGTGTGGTTTGGTCGAGCCCATCGATCAACTCGAGGCGCGCAAGCTCAGCATCCCGAAAGCCGATCAGCACCGAACGAAAGTCCGAACCGGGGATCCTGGGCGCGAGACGAACCCAACTCAACCCGTCCGCCGCGAAGCTCTCGAGCGCCTCGAAGCCATCACGCACAGCCTGATCGCCGCTTAGAAGCATGGCCGGCGTCGCCTCGATGATGTCGCTTAAAGGCGTAACGGTGGCCTGCGCTAACTCGACGTCGTATATCCACAGGCTCTCGCCATCCGCCAGAATGAGCTGCTCGATCGGGCTCTGGTAACTCCAAAGAAAATGATTTGGGCGCTGCAACGACAAGCTGCCCGTCGCGATCTCAACGAGCTCCTCATCGGCGCCCCAGAGTTCCTGATAGAACTCGGCCTGTAACGTCTGTACGTCATCCAAAAAGTTCTGCAGGTGCTCCTCGCCCGTCGGGCCATCGGGCGAGTCGACGGTCTGAGGCCACGCAGCGTTGCATGCGATCATTGCCGCGCCGACAAAAATGACAACGCAGTAACCTGCCGTGTGAGTTTTTTTCAAGAGTCAGCTATTCAGCGGGAGGTGGTAGCGCGATCACTTCCCTGGATCCGTTCGCTTGCAAGCTTCCAACGATGCCGGCCTCCTCCATGGTCTCCACCAGCCTGGCCGCGCGGTTGTAACCAATCTTCAAGCGACGTTGGACACCGGAGATAGACGCTCTACGGGACTGCGTCACGATCTGTACGGCTTGATCGTAAAGCTGATCCTGTTCCCCATCCAACTGCCCTGTCGTAGCGGCGTCGATTCCGGGAATCCCACCACTGGGTCCGGAGAGAATCTTTTCGATAAAGCTGGGCGCCTCGGTGTCGCGTAAACTCTTCACGACGGAGTGCACCTCATTGTCAGATACAAACGCGCCGTGAATCCGGGTCGGAGTCGAAGTACCGGGCGGCAGATACAGCATGTCCCCGTGACCAAGCAGTTGTTCGGCTCCCATCTGATCCAGGATCGTTCGCGAATCCACCTTCGCCGACACCTGGAAGGCGATCCGAGTCGGGATATTGGCCTTGATGAGTCCGGTAATGACGTCAACCGAAGGCCGTTGAGTCGCGATGATCATATGGATCCCCGAGGCCCGGGCTTTCTGCGCCAGCCTGGCGATAAGTTCCTCAACTTTCTTACCCACCATCATCATCATGTCTGCCAGCTCGTCGATGACAACGACGATATACGGCAAGGGCTGTAACGATCGCGGCTCCTCGTCGCTGCCTTCGGGAACGGTATACGTGGGATCCAGTATCGGCGTCCCATTATCCAGTGCCTCATTGACCTTGCGGTTGTAGCTGGACAGCTGGCGCACGCCCAACGCTGCCATTAACGAATAGCGTCGCTCCATTTCGGCGACACACCAGCGCAACGCGTTCGCCGCCTCCTTCATGTTGGTCACGACCGGCGCAAGCAGATGCGGAATGCCTTCATAGACTGAGAGCTCCAACATCTTCGGATCGATCATGATCATTCGAACTTGCTCTGGCGATGCCTTGTAGAGAAGGCTAAGGACCATGGCGTTGATCGCGACGGACTTACCCGAGCCCGTCGTGCCGGCGATCAGCAAGTGGGGCATCTTTGCGAGATCGGCGACGACCGGCTGGCCGCTGATGTCCTTACCCAGCGCCAATGTCAGTGGCGAGCTCAGATCGTCATAGACTCGGGATTTAACGATTTCCCCAAGCGCGACCAGTTCGCGCACTTCATTCGGGATCTCGAGGCCGACATATGGCTTGCCGGGAATGATCTCCACGACACGCACGCTAACGGTAGACAACGAGCGCGCCAGGTCCTTGGACAGATTAGTGATCTGGTTAACCTTTACGCCCGCCGCGGGTTTCAACTCGAAGCGGGTCACGACCGGTCCCGGATGCACGGCTACGACTTCCACTTCGATCCCGAAATCCGCAAGCTTTAATTCAACGAGTCGAGACATTGCTTCCAATGCTTCCTGCGAATAGCCGCCTTTACGCGCCGGCGGATCATCGAGCAGCGCCAGTGCCGGAAGCTCCGACGATGATGCGGGCGGCGCAAATAGCGGCACCTGCCGCTCGCGTTCCAGCCGGGCACTGGGTTCTACGGGTTCGAACGAGGGTTCGATCCGCGGCGCGCCCAGCTTCGCCTTCGACCGGCTCTTCGTCACGAGTTCATGGCGCTGCTTCTTGGCACGGCGGCCCTCGAACCACACCTGCGCGCGACCGACGGCCATTTCGGCAGTGCCAACAGCCATCAGCACACCGCGTCCGGTCTTGTCCATTACCGCCAGCCACGAAATGCCCGTCGCCAGCGAGACTGCTGCGAGCCAGACGCCTAATAACAAGACTGTAGCACCCAAAAGCTCGAGGACCTGCTCGAGCCCTGCTCCGACTAACTGCCCGACTACCCCCCCGGCCGTCTCACGCAGATCGGGAGCCAGGAAGTGCAGCGTGGCAAGCCCACAGCTGGCGGCGAGCGTCAGTACGAAACCACCGCTGCGCCACAGCAACGCGGAGTAACCCACTCGATCGCGGTCGTTGCGGCCCTTGAAAACCAATAGGCCAGACAGCAATACAAGCGCCGGAAACAGATAGGCCGGCCGGCCAAAGAGAAGATAAGCGATATCGGCGAACCAGGCTCCCGCCGGACCCATGCGATTCTGCACGAGCTGGCTGTCCCCGGAAACGCTGAAGGCCGGATCGGTGGTGTGATAACTCACGAGTGCGAGAAAGAAAATGACGGCGAGGCCCGCGCAAAGCCACAGCGCGGACTCCCTCAACCCCCGAACGCGCGGAACGAAGAAGGGCTGGGCCACACCGCTAGACTTCGCTCTGCTCAATTTTTACCCGAATACATTAAGTTAAGATGCTGATTATACACACACTCGCCCCGTGCATAGCCCCCGTGAAAACGGAATGACGGCACTCGAAAACGCGCCGCTTCGGCCCGCTCACCTGGCCCCGGAACGGCTACCCGAGTCGCTCTGGTAACCTGGTTATAGTACTCCTCCAAGCATGGGCGACGCGTTGCCATTTACCGCCAGGACCAAGAGTTCTTCCCGAATCGAATGAATATTCAAACCCATCGCAATACCAGCGTCCGGAATATCGATTCGGTCAGTTGGAATGCGCTCGCCGGCGACTCGCCGTTTCTTCGCCACGAGTTTCTTGCCGCGCTGGAGACAACGGGATGTGTCGGCGCGGAAACGTCGTGGCAACCGAGCCATCTCACCGTCACTGACGCGGCCGGCGACTTACTGGGTGCGCTTCCTCTCTACGTCAAGCACGATTCGCGCGGCGAGTTTGTTTTCGACTGGGGCTGGGCCAACGCTTACGCTGAAACCGGCCTGTCTTATTACCCGAAGCTCGTTAGCGCCATCCCGTTCACACCCGCAACCGGGCAGCGGATCCTGGTCGCGGCGTATGCGGATTTCTCAGCGGTCGCTACGGTACTACTGGACGCCGCCCGGGAACTCGGCACCGAACTCGGTGCATCATCACTCCATATACTATTTCCAACCGAGACCGAACGAAATTATCTGGCTACAGAGGGCCTTCTACCGCG
>Ga0310122_10003390_pt1 | contig 10094 bp, 9 predicted proteins | sample CB6_Bottom_1051__FD_203503 | JGI IMG/M metagenome (GOLD analysis project Ga0310122, IMG submission 203503) | Marine microbial communities from Western Arctic Ocean, Canada - CB6_Bottom_1051 | ecosystem: Environmental > Aquatic > Marine > Oceanic | place: Canada: Western Arctic Ocean | collected...
AACGCCGGCCCGAACGGTGGCCCCGTCGTCCACTGCAGCGCTCGCGCCCTACGTGTCACCAACTGCTACTCGACGCCCACGAGCTCGACATCGAACACGAGGGTTGAGTGCGGCGGAATCGTGCCAGACCCGGCCGTACCGTAGGCAAGCTCGGGCGGAATGATGAGCCGTCGCTCGCCGCCCACTCGCATGCCGACCAGTCCCTGATCCCAGCCCGGGATGACCAACCCGTCGCCCAACACGAACACGATCGGGGTACCGGCGGACGCGTCGAATTCCACGCCTTTGGCGTCCGTCTGGGTTGGCTCCCACAGCCACCCGACGTACTCGACGCTCACGGTAGCGCCGGTGATCGCCTCAGCCCCCGCTCCGACCACGAGGTCGGTGATGGTCAAGGGCGGGACCGGATCAAGACGCACAAGCCTCACGTCGAACACGACGGAGGCATTCGGCGGGACAGCGCCAGACCCGAACGCGCCGAAGGCCAGCGCGGGTGGGACGATCAGCCGCCGCTCGCCCCCCGTGCGCATGCCGACCAGCCCTTGCTCGAACCCGACGATCGCCAGCCCCGAGCCCAACACGTACGTCGTGGGGTTGCCCACGGTCGTCTGGATCTGCTGGCCCTTATTGTCGGGCTGCGTATCGTCATACAGCCAGAGGGTGAACTCGAGGGTCAGGAAGTCTCCGTTGGCTGTCGGGTCACCGGTGCCGACGATGAGGTCGGTGATGGTGAAGGCCGGGATCTCGGTTGGCGCGATCGAGTCGGTGGGCGTGAGCGGGTTGCCGGACTGGCACCCGGTCAGGAGTGCCCCGATCGCCGCCAGCGCTCCAACGGTGACCCCAGTCGCGTGCCTCGGCGGCCTCGATATCATGGAACCTCTTTCCGTGCCGGCGCCGGCACACGATGACCACCCAGTATACGCACCCGTGGTCCCCGCCGTGCCGCGGAGCGACCGCACGGACTATAATCGCGGAGACAACGTACGCTGTCCTCCGATTCACGTGGGACTCGACAAGGAGAACCAGAGATGAAGATCCTGCAACTGCTCTGCGCCGCTACCCTGCTCTGTCTACTCAGCGTCTCGCCCGCCCTCGCGCAGGCCTCCGAGATGACCTTCTTCCTCACCAGTGCCGGCTCTGGAAACGGTGCCGACCTGGGTGGCCTCGCCGGGGCCGATGCCCACTGCCAGTCGCTGGCGGCGGCCGTCGGCGCGGGCGGCAAGACCTGGCACGCCTATCTCAGCACCACCGGCTCGGGCACCGTCAACGCCCGCGACCGGATCGGGTCGGGACCTTGGCAGAACATCAAGGGTGTCGTCGTCGCGCAGAACGTGGCCCAGCTTCACGGTGAGAACAACCTGACCAAGGAGTCCGTGCTCAACGAGAAGGGCATGATGACCAACGGGCGTGGTGACACCCCGAACCAGCACGACATCCTGACCGGTTCGAACCTCGATGGCACCGCCGCGTCAGACAGCGACGCGTGCAGCAACTGGACCTCGGGCGCCGACGGGGCCGGAAGCGCCATGGTGGGTCACTTCGACCGCCAGGGCGGCGGTGCGAACCCGAGTTCCTGGAACTCGGCGCACGGCTCACGCGGTTGCAGCCAGGCCAACCTGATCGCGACCGGCGGCAACGGCTACTTCTACTGCTTCGCCACCAACTGACGTCTGGGGTGGGTCTCTATTCCCGCCGGCGAACTGCAGGTCCGGTGGCCGGGCTCAGCCGCTCATTGCCACCCGCTCCCGGGTCACCCTGATGTCTCAACCCCACCGCGGCCGGCGGCGTTCCCAGGACGCCGCCGGTCCCGTGCGAGCGTCGCGCGGTCCGCTCCGATTCGCGCCGGCGGTTGTGCTCCTCCTCGCCTCGACCGGTCTCGGGGTCGCCCTGACGATCACCGCAGACCGCGGGGTTCCCGAGTCCGAGGTCGACAACCGGCCCGTCCAGATCACCGGCGACGGGTATGTCACGTCCGAGACCTGCCGGTCCTGTCACCCGTCCCAGTACGACACCTGGTACGGCTCGTTTCACCGCACGATGACCCAGGTCGCCACGCCGGACACGGTGCGGGCCGATTTCGACGGGGTCCGCGTCGCGCACACGCATGGTCGACCGATGTGGCTCGAGCGCGACGGAGACGAGTTCTGGGCCAACTTCGATGATCCCGGGTGGGAGGGTCCCGAGTCTGAGCGACCCCGAATCAGGCGACAGGTCGTGATGATCACCGGGTCTCACCACCAGAACATCTACTGGTACGCGACCGGCCACGACCGTGGGCTGAACGTGCTGCCGGGTGTCTATCTCATCAAGGAACAGCGCTGGGCCTCGCGCAGCGCCGTGGCGCTGCACCCGCCCAGCCAGTCGGTCGCGATGCTGAACGGGCACTGGAACGCCATCTGCATCGTGTGCCACACCACCCTGGGCAAGACCGCCTTCGACACCCCCTACCGATCCGAGCCGTTCGACCTGCAGGCGATCGACACGACCGTGGCGGAGTTCGGCATCGCCTGCGAGTCCTGTCACGGACCGGCGCAGGCGCACGTCGAGGCAAACCGGAACCCGCTTCGCCGCTACGGGCTCCACCGTGCCGGAGGGGTCGGCGACGGCGACCCGACGATCGTGCTCCCCACGCGGCTTGGTCCGGAACGCTCGTCACAAGCGTGCGGGCAGTGCCACAGCGTGTGGGAGTTCTACGACCGCGCCGGGGAGCGCCACGCGAACCGCGCCGGGCTGCCATACCGACCAGGTGACGAGCTCCGGGACACGCGCTTCGTCGCGCAGCCGTCGGTGGATCGGGACTCGCCGGAGATCCTCGCCTTCGTCGAGGACGACCCGGAGTTCGTGCGCGGCTCCTTCTGGCCAGACGGCATGGTCCGAGTGTCCGGCCGCGAGTACAACGGCCTCATCGACTCTCCCTGCTTCCGACACGCCACCGAGCCGGACCGGACGCTGACCTGCTTCTCGTGCCACACGATGCACAAGCCCGCGGAGGACCGGCGTACGGTCGCGGAGTGGGCCGACACCTACCAGGTGTCGACCGGCATGGACGGAAACGATGCCTGTCTCCAGTGCCACGAACCGATGCGCGACGACCTGACGGCACACACGCGACACGGCGCGGAGTCGTCCGGCAGCCGCTGTTACAACTGTCACATGCCCTACACCAGCTACGGGCTGCTGAAGACGATGCGGAGCCACACGATCAGTAGCCCCACCGCGGGCGAGACCGCGGAGCTGGACCGCCCGAACGCCTGCAACCTCTGTCATCTCGACAAGACCCTGGACTGGACCGCCGACCGGCTGCTCGAGTGGTATGGCACCCCGGTGCCGGTATTGAGCGACGACGAACGGAGGGTGGCGGCCTCGCTGCTCTGGATCCTGAAAGGAGACGCCGGTCTCCGGGCGTTGACAGCCCAGGCCATGGGGTGGGTGCCCGCGCAGGAGGCCTCCGGCACCAGCTGGATGGTGCCGCATCTCGGCGAGGCGCTGGGTGACCGCTACGACGCCGTCCGTTTCATCGCGGCCCGGTCGCTTCGGAGTCTGCCTGGCTACGCCAGTCTGGAGTATGACTTCGTCGCCCCCGAGCCGGAACGGGTCAACACGGCTGTGCGGGTGCTGCGAGCGTGGCGGGCCAGCCCGGCGTCGCGGCAACGGCGCGAGCCGGAGCTCCTGGTCGACGCCGACGGAGCGCTTCGGGTCGACGCGATGCGCCGGCTCTTCGACCAGCGTGACCTGCGCCGGCTCTTCCTCAGAGAATAGTGACTCGCGTTTCTGATTCCGCCGTCGACTACTCCAGACGCCACCTCCGTTTTGGGTGGTGGTCGTTACTCTGCTTTCTCACCCTCGGCTTCGGGCTGGAGCTGCTCCACGGGTTCAAGGTCGGTTTCTATCTGGATGTGTCGAACGAGACCCGGCGTCTCATGTGGACGCTGGCCCACGCCCACGGCGCGCTGCTCGGTCTGGTCCACATCCTGTACGCGCTCTGTCTGCGTCTGTTTCCAGGCGTGGCCGCCGGCTCCCAGGGGCCGATCTCGTCGAGCCTCATCGGTGCGTCGTTGCTGCTGCCAGGCGGGTTCTTTCTCGGGGGGGTCGGCTTCTACAGCGGCGACCCGGGCCTCGGCATCCTGACGGTGCCGGTGGGCGCCACGCTGCTGGTGATCGCCGTGTTCCTGATCGCGCGCGCGAGTGCGGCACTCGACGGGGACCCGGGAGAATCTGGACAACACCCGGGTGGCGGCAAGGCTCGGTAGGGCGATCTACTCCGTCACCGTGACGGTGACGTTGGCCTTGGAGATGAGCATGGCATCGCTCGCGAAGGCGCGCAGCGTGTAGGTGCCCGGCTCGCTGAACGTGATGGTGGTCTCGAACGTCCCCGACGTCCAGCCGTCACCCTCCATCCCGTCCTCCCATTCCTGATACCCGGCCGGCTCGAACTCGGCGTCCGATGGCCCGCGATACACGACCCAGAGCACCGACATGTGATTGCGCGTCGGCGTCGGTTTCGAGTATTGCGGGATGTTGTCCGGGATGTCCGGCGCATCGTCAGGTGGAACCAGCGTCGGGTCCCGCCGGCGCGGCCGTGGCTCGTCCTCGTCTCGCTCAGGCAGCGCGGTCGGCAGTTCGTCGTCCCTCATCCGCGCCATCAGCGTGACAGGCTGGCCAACCGTGACCGATTGGTGGCTCGCCTCGACCGTCACGCTGGGCGCGACGTTGCCATACAGCTCTTCCACACTGCGACCGAACTGTGTGCGCCCATTCGACGTGATCGTGTTCACGTCGATCTCCCACTCGGCCTGCAACCATCCGTAAGCCCGCTGGGTGCTGCCCAGGCGGGTCACCTCCCAGATCAACTCACCGTCACGCGGAAAATCGGCCGGCACGCGCACCTCGAACTGGTAGCGGTTGGTGCGCGGATAGAAGTAGGCGGGCTGTCCGCGGTCTGGTTCGCCGGGTGAGAAGAAGTTGCTCTCTCCAACCGGCACGTGCGGCCGCTCGGCGTAGTTTCGGTTGAGATACCCGAACAGGAAGTTGAAACTGCCGTCGTCGTTCAGCGACCAACCTTCGAAAATCGGTTGGATGTCCTGTCCCGAGTTGAAGCGCTGCTGAGGCTGCGTCGCGATCGGGATGTCGCGCCGATTGACCTGGGCACGCCCACTCGACGCGGCGCCCAGCAACATGGCAACCGCCAGCCCTCCGGCGAACGCCGTCCGTGGGACCCGCTGGCACAAAGACATCATGTTTACCTTCCCACTGGGTGTCGACTCTGAGGATGCACGCGAACGGCGTCTACGAAAAGCCCCCTGAGGGAGCTTGCGGCTCCCTCAGAGGGCGTGTACTTACCTCTGAATATGGCGTCGCGATGACCCAAACTCCTACTCGTTGGCGGTCTTCGCCTTCCGTGCCTCGAGCTCGGCCTTGTACTCGTCCTCGCTCAGGTCGAACCAGCTGATCCACCCGAACGCCATCTCGTCGACGGTCCGGCTGCCCCCACCGGTCCAGTTCTTCGCGTCGTGGTTGCCTCGATTCGCCTCGGTGTTGTCGTGATAGCTGATGATGTGGAGCGTCGTGCCCGCCGGATACACCGGCTGGTTGTCATTCTCGTAGTTGTAGACGATGTGCCAGTTGAAGTCGAAATTGGCGCAGTTGATCATCTCGGTCGACCCGGTCGGGTAGATCAGTTCCAGACACTGCCGTGTGCCCAGGAAGTGCATGTGCGGCTGGAACCCGGTGAGCTTCCCGGGCAGATACATCTTCGTGTAACCGTCGTGCCGCGTCACCTGACCGGCCGGGATGTCGAGCTCGCCCGTCACCCGGCCGAGCTGCCGCGAATAGAGGATGTGATCCGGTTCGAACCCCTCGGGATAGAGCACCAGGCCCAGCTCGGTCTGGTCGGTCACTTCCTCACCGACCGAGTGGTAGTGGAAGCTGAACCGCACACGCGCGTCGGCCTCGAGCAACCGCCCGGTGCCATCCGGATACACGTCTGCGTTCTTGCCGACCGCGTACTCGTTCAGGAAGGCGTCCGAGGAACTGTCGTTGAGCGGCGACTCCGGGTCGGTCACCGCGTAGGTCAGCGCATGGTGCACCACCCGCAGATCGCCCGCCTTGGTCTGGATCGCCTGGATATACCGGTCGGTCGAAATGCTCGTCGGGACGATGTAGTCGCCCCACCAGTCACCCGCCTCGGCCGGTACGGTATGCGGCGGCGAGGACACGATGACGTCCGGGTCGATCGTCCAGGCACCGAACTCCTGGAACTCGACCGGCGCCGGCGCGTCTTCCTGGTTGCCCCTCGGTGCGCCCGTGTCGACCCACCTGGCGATTGTGGCGACCTCGTCGTTGCTGAGCGACCGGTCGTTCTTGAACCCCTGCACGCCGACCTTCGGATCGATGTGCCACGGCGGCATCTCGCGCGCTTCGACCTTGTTCTTGATCGACCGCGCCCAGGGCCGGGTCTCCTGATAGCTCATCAGCGACATCGGTGCCATGTTGTCGGGCCGATGACAGACCTGACACGACCGCTGGAGAATCGGCTCGATGTCTTTGTGGAACGTCGGGTTCTCCGGCACCGCGGCGGCCGCCAGGGCCGGAACCATCACCGTTGCTGCCAGCGCCAGAAGCAGCACGTGAAATCTGGCGTTTCTCATTCCTGCACCTCCAAGGCCAACGGGAATAGTCACCATCGGCACGCGGCCAAGGCCGAGCACCTACACATCACCGTGGTTAGTGTAGCGTCAACGGTCCGGATTGTCCACAGAGACCGAAATGGGGAGTGGGTTCTCGGCGTAGCGAGGGCCGGCACACGCCGGCCTGTGGTACGATAAAATGTTGGTGCGACGGTGTGACACCGGCCTCCCCGTCTCTTCACCCTCGTCTTGCTCGTTGTCTTGAGACGCAGCTTCGAGAGCCCGCGACCCCATGATCGTCGGAGTTCCCACAGAAACGTTCCCAGGCGAGCGTCGCGTCGCGACCATTCCGGCCGTCGTCCCGGCGTTGACCAAGGCCGGCCTCGACGTCCTGCTCGAACCGGGCGCCGGGGTGTCGGCCGGGTTCCTCGATGCGACCTACACAGACAAGGGCGCACGGGTCGCCGGCGATCGCGCACAGCTGTTCGCCGACGCCGACGTCATTCTCCAGGTACGAGCGCTGGGCGCCAACACGGTCGCGGGGCGGGCCGACCTCGAGCTGTTCAGACCGGGTCAGATCGTCATCGGGTTCTCCGAGCCGCTCGACGAGCCACAGGCGGCACGCGATCTGGCCGCGCACGGCGTGACCGCGTTCTCGATGGAGCTCATTCCCCGCATCACCCGCGCCCAGAGCATGGACGCGTTATCGTCGATGGCGACCATCGCCGGCTACAAAGCGGTGCTGCTGGCGGCCGAGACACTACCACGGATGTTCCCGATGCTGATGACGGCCGCCGGTACCATCACGCCGGCGCATGTGTTCATCATCGGCGCGGGTGTAGCCGGTCTGCAGGCGATCGCCAGCGCCCGCCGTCTCGGCGCCAGGGTCGAGGCGTACGACGTCAGGCCGGCGGTCAAAGAGCAGGTCGAGAGTCTCGGGGCCACCTTCGTCGACCTGCCCCTCGACACGCACGACTCGGAGGACACGGGCGGTTACGCGAAGGTGCAGGACGCGGACTTCCTCACCCGTCAGCGCGAGATGATGGCGCGGGTGGTGGCCGCCAGTGATGTCGTCATCACGACCGCGCTGATCCCGGGTCGGCCGGCACCGATGCTTGTAACCGACGCGATGATCGCCGGCATGACGCCGGGCGCCGTCGTGGTCGACCTGGCCGCCGAGCGAGGTGGCAACGTGGAGGCCTCAAAGCCGGATGAGACGGTCGTCGCGCATGGCGTGACCGTGCTCGGCCCGACCAACCTGCCGGCCACGGTACCGTTCCACGCGAGCCAGATGTACGCCAAGAACGTATCGACGCTCCTGCTGCACCTCGTTGACGACGGGGCGCTCCAGATCGATCTCGAGGACGAGATCACCCAGGCCACGCTGGTCTCGCAGAACAACGAGGTGGTGCACCCCCGCATACGTGACCTGCTCGCGAAGCTGCGCCCCAAACCAAACGGGCTGCTAGCGCGGTCGGACTGAGGACTATCGAATGGATGCGTTCCTAGCGCTGTTGACGATCTTCATGCTCGCGCTCTTCGTCGGGAGGGAGATCATCACGAAGGTACCGCCTCTGCTGCACACCCCGCTGATGTCCGGCAGCAACGCCATCTCCGGCATCACGATTGTCGGGGCGCTGCTGTCGGTCGCCGCCGAAGGCCTCGTGTCCACCATACTCGGGTTCCTCGCGCTGGTACTGGCCACGATCAACGTGGTCGCCGGGTTCCTGGTCACCCATCGCATGGTGGGGATGTTCAAGAAGCGGGACTGATTCGAAGGCTTCGCCGGCCCGAGCGCCGAGAACGGGACACCGACATTTGAATGCCGTCTTCATCGACCTGACGTATCTCTTCGCGTCGATCCTCTTCATTTTCGGAATCAAGGGGCTGACGCACCCGCGGACCGCCGTGCGCGGCAACCTGCTTGGCGCGACCGGGATGCTGCTGGCGGTCGTGGCCACGCTCGCCGACCGTCAGGTGCTCGGCGCCGGGACACAGGAGTTGGCGCTGATTCTCGCCGGGGTCCTGCTGGGCTCCGTGATCGGCGTCACGCTGGCGCTCAAGATCCAGATGACGGCGATGCCCCAGATGGTGGCGTTGCTGAACGCGTTTGGAGGCGGCGCCTCGGCGCTCATCGCCGGCGCCGTGCTGGCCGAGGTGGACGACCCGACGATGCAGACCGCGGTGGCGACCGTCGTCTCGGGCATTATCGGGTCGGTCACCTTCTGGGGCAGTCTGGTCGCGTTCGACAAACTGCAGGGGCTGATGCTCCCTGACCACCCTGTCCACTTCCCGGCGCAGCAGGTGGGCAACGGCATGCTCGGTGTGACGGCGCTGGGACTGGGTGTCTGGGTCCTCAGCGACCCGAGCAATCTCGCCGCCTACGGTCTGCTCGTCGCGGTCGCCTCGGTGCTCGGCATCCTGCTGACGATCCCGATCGGCGGCGCCGACATGCCGGTCGCGATAGCCGTGCTCAACTCGTACTCGGGGCTGGCCGCCGCCTCGACCGGCTTCGTCCTGAACAACGACATCCTCATCATCACCGGCTCGCTCGTCGGCGCCTCGGGGCTAATTCTCACCCTGATCATGTGCAAGGCGATGAACCGCTCGTTGATGAACGTGCTGATGGGCGCCATCGGGCCGGACAGCGGCCCCGCGGTCAACGCCGACGCGATGTATGCCGGTCGCGTCAAGAGAACCTCCGCAGAAGAGGTGGCAATGCTGTTCGACGGCGCGCGGCGGGTCGTCATCGTCCCGGGGTACGGCATGGCGGTCGCCCAGGCGCAGCACCAGGTGCGGGACCTGGCCAACCTACTGCAGTCGCGGGGCACCGAGGTGGAGTTCGCCATCCACCCGGTGGCGGGGCGGATGCCGGGGCACATGAACGTGCTGCTGGCCGAAGCGAACGTCGACTATGACAAGCTGCGCGAGATGGACGACATCAACCCCTCGTTCGAGCAGACGGATGTATCGCTCATCATCGGCGCCAACGACATCGTCAACCCGGTCGCCCGCACCGACCCGTCCAGCCCGATCGCCGGCATGCCGATCCTCGACGTCGACAAGTCGCGCACAGTCGTCGTGGTGAAACGCAGTCTGTCGCCCGGATTCGCCGGCATTCCGAACCCGCTCTTTGTCGCCGACAACACGCTGATGCTGTTCGCCGACGGGAAGCGCGCGGTGCTCGATCTCATCACCGCCATCAAGGAGGGGTAACAGCGCCGGCGCGATATAATCCGGGACTCGCACCAACGACCCGTGCTCGTCACCCCCACACCGAGGAGTGTCGTCCATGAGCTTGAGCCTGTCGCCCACACGCACCAGACGGACGCTGCTACTCGTCTTCACCCTGTGTCTTGTCGGGTTGCTGAGGGTCGGCGCGCCACGCGCCCAGCCTCAGACGTCGACCCTCGCCATTACGGGCGCCTCAATCGTCGATCGTCCCGGCGCCGACGGGGTCCCCGGCAC
>Ga0310122_10003391_pt1 | contig 10090 bp, 7 predicted proteins | sample CB6_Bottom_1051__FD_203503 | JGI IMG/M metagenome (GOLD analysis project Ga0310122, IMG submission 203503) | Marine microbial communities from Western Arctic Ocean, Canada - CB6_Bottom_1051 | ecosystem: Environmental > Aquatic > Marine > Oceanic | place: Canada: Western Arctic Ocean | collected...
ATCGGTCACGCCGTCGCCGCAGAAAGGCAGCCTGCAATCTGTGCGGCAGGCATCGGGTTGGCTGTCGCTGTTCAATCCATCGCTGTCACACTGCTCAACACCGGCCTGCACGGCGCCATCACCGCAGCTGGCCAACACGCAGGTTGACAGGCAGGCGTCGAGGTTGTCCAGGTTGCCGTCGTCGCAGGCTTCGCCGCTGTCGGTCACACCGTCGCCGCAGGAAGGCAGCCTGCAATCTGTGCGGCAGGCATCGGGCTGGCTGTCGCTGTTCAATCCATCGCTGTCACACTGCTCAACACCGGCCTGCACGGCGCCATCACCGCAGCTGGCCAACACGCAGGTTGACAGGCAGGCGTCGCTGTCGTCCGTGTTGCCGTCGTCGCAGGCCTCGCCCGGATCAACCATGGCGTCTCCGCAGGTGGGCAGCGAGCAGTCGTTGCGGCAGACGTCGAGGTTGTCCAGGTTGCCGTCGTCGCAGGCCTCGCCGCTATCGGTCACGCCGTCGCCGCAGGAAGGCAGCCTGCAATCTGTGCGGCAGGCGTCCGCTAGAATGTCACTGTTGGCGGCAAAACCATTGTCGCAGAACTCGCCCACATCGACAATTCCATTCCCGCACTCTTGACAGAGAGGGATCTCAACTCCGGAACAAATACCCAGGCTGCAGGAGTCGCCCGCAGTACATTCATCGGCATCGTCGCAGGGCAGTGTGTTGGCCAGGTAACTGCAATCAAACAAGGGCGAACAAGCGTCGTCGCTACAGGGGTTGCCATCGTCGCAGGCCTGGTCTGAAACCGTATTCACACACGCCGCAACGACGCAGGAATCAACCGTGCAACCTATTCCGTCGTCACAGGGATCCGCGTGCTCGCAGGCGTGCAGCAGGGTATCACAACGATCCGCGGTGCAGGGGTTCCCGTCATCGCAGAGGGCAGCCGCTGGATAACCCGGCGTCTGCACCGTGCAACCCTCATCCTGACAGGCAGGATCGCAACCGTCACCGGCTATGAGATTGCCGTCATCGCAGCTTTCCGCGGGGCCCGGGAACCCATCCGAACAGGTGTCGCAGAGACCAATCGGAGTTACGGCCACGGGCAAAGCGGCAGGCAGAACCACCCCTTCCACCACCGGTGCCGCGCCAGAATAGTTGAGACTGTTGTCGCCTCCGGAAAGAACGCTTGAGCCGGCATCCAAGAACATGGACTCGTAACCCGTCAAGCTGTTGAGCGAGCCAGCCCCCGGATTGTCAATGACCGCCCCCGATTGAAGCCTCAGTGAACAAGCAGCCAGGCTGATCGAGGCTGGCAGTGCCCCGACACCTCCCGTCGATACAAGGGATCCAGACAAGACGACCGTACGAAGCGCGGTGACGTCGACAATACCTCCACCCGAACTGGAACTCATATCGATTACCCCGGCCAACCGGGCATCCCTTTCAGCCCTGACCTGCGAGTCACCGCCGCCACCGTTTCCGCCCACGTCTATCAGGGATGTCGAGCCCAGCACGAGGTCACCACCAGCCACGAGGTCAACGATGCCACCTCCGCTCTGGCTCCCCCGCCCCCGGGCTATAAGTTCGCCATCAACGACCAGAGATCCAAGAGCGTCAAGCGTTATAAAGTCGCCGAAGCCGTCAGGAGCAGCACCCCTCGCGGTCAGTTTTACAAAAGGACCAACGTAGATATTTCCCCCAGCGCTTAGATCCTGGCTGCCCCCGTCTCCACCAATCGCGACGCTTCCGTGACCATCGGTATCAAGTACGATCGGTGAAGCGGCGCTGCCGCCGGCCGCTGATATATCACCACTGGCACTCAGTGCTATGTACCCACCGAAACCCTCGCGAGCCGACGATGAAGCCAGGAGACTGGCTGTTATGTTTATGTCGCCCCCCGAGTTGACGTCGATGAGGCCACCGTCAAAATCTCCCCCCTTCACATCCACCAAGGCCAGGAGACTAACGCTGCTGCCGGCATCGATCACCAGTTCACCTCCGCTGCCATCGGCACCGGAACTGGCCTGTATCCGGGCCAGCACGTACACCTTTCCAGCAGCCATGATGCTCAAGGTCCCCCCGTCCGAAGCCGTGGTGCTTCCGTTTAGGTTTACCTGCTCGCTTATCGTTACATCCCCGGCTGCCGCGAGGTTGAGGACTGCGGGCGTGGTCGCGTTTCCGGCCACTCGGCCACCGATGACGATATTTCCGCTGCCCAGGGTGCACGCGCCCGCGCCCTGCGATTGGCACTCGCTGTCAACGAGGCATGACAACGCGCTGGCCAGCGAACAGCTGCGCCTCGCGCTGACCGTCACCTGTCCTCCAAAACCGCTGTCACCGCGAGCCTTGAGCGCAACTGCCCCAGGGGTGTCGAGGCGAAATTCGCCACAGGCAACGCTTGCGATACCAGCAGAGAACTCCAGGGATCCCCCCGGGGAGACCAGTAGCGTCCGCTTACCCAGGTCCAGCACCGCGCCAGCAGCGACAACAACGCTGGTGTTGATGACACAAGGATCGGCCGTTGGCGCACAGAGTTCAGCAGCACTTGATACGGGAAGCTGCGCTGCTGCCTGTCGGGCGAACAAGCACAGCAGTACGGCCCCCAGAATAAACTGGTATCTATAGGTCATTACCCACGGGTTCCCTGAACACCAGTTACGCAAATTTCAGCGCGGCGGGTAAGGACTTGGCGCGCTAAAAAAGGAAATTACCCCCGTTCGGGGGTTGGAACAGCAGGGTATTACTCGAAAAGCTCGATGCCACGCGGTGGCGTTTTACCCCCCCTGGCGGGGGACAAAACGCCTGCAAGCCGTCGCTACTCCGTGCGCGAGTCGGTATCGAGAACGATCTCGTGGATTTCGAGAACATTGGGGGCCGCGAACATCTCTTTCGGTGGTCGATTTGAGTGCGCTTCCCGGAAGGACGCGCTCCTCGTCCAGTTCCAGAAATCCTCTTCGCTGCGCCAGGTGGTCTGCACCAGGTAGTACTGTTGCTCGCTGGTCTCAGTCCAGCCACCGCTGGAGTGATCAAAGCGTTTGAGCACCGGCCGCTCGACCCGGTTGTTAATAAACCCCGGTTCGCTGTCGATAAGGCCCGCCCGCTTGCGAAAGCGGTCCTCGAACTCTTCTTCGTAGCCACTGGCAACAGCAATTCGGTTGGTCACGACAATCATCTATCTTCTCCTGTTTTCACCTGTACGAGCGTCCCGCGCGACACCGGGTTATACCACACCGGTGAACTCCACGCCCGCTCCTGTATAACCCGGGGGTAGGAAGAGTCGCAGCAGCCACTGTACGCTTCGCCAATCTCCCCCTCGGCATCGCAGTCGATATCGGCTTGGTTGCACAACAAGGTACTCCAGCGACAAACCGGGTTTTCTATTACCCTGGCGTAGTAGAACGTTGGCACGGAAGGATCGAAGTCCGGGTCTCGCCAGACCGCGCAGAGGCTACCCGACCCGGGGCCCGAGACCTCGCAGCTTTCGGTGTCCACGCGAGCGCCGTTGTTCCGATCCCCGGCCACGTCGACTACCCGGCTGTGCGGCTTGCCATCCTTGCCCAGCCAGCCTTTTACCAACTGCAGAACCTGCAGACCGGTGCCCGGCCTGGCCGCCGTACCGGGATCAGCCATGGCCGAGACAGCAATCACCGGCGCCGACGACCCCCCGGGAAGAGAAGCAAGGACCCCTCCCATCGGCACTCCGGAGGAGTAGCCTTCCCGCGCAAAGTTCTCGTCTTCGCACATGTCGTCGGCGAGTTCCCAAGCAGCAAAGAGCCGCAGTAGCATACGCGGACCACTGGTCGCGTAGGTCTCGCGCCTTCGCAGGGCGGCAAAGAGTGCCGGGCGGGAGTTCTCTTCGGCCCACAGAACCACGAGGCCCCCGGGGTTGTTCTCAATATTGTCGGGTAGCCCCGGCGCGAGGTCACGGCCCGCGGGCTTACCTGCCCCGCCGTGGCCCGGGAACGAGGTCTCCTCGGCCGCGCCCGCCGCCGCGAGGTGGGTATCGGTGCCGCCTATCAAACCAAAGCGGTAGGGATTCTGTCCTGTTGAATCTTCGACCACAAGGCCGTGCAGCAACGCGTTTCGGACAAAACTCATCGGCCCCGCCTCGCGCCTCAACCAGGGAAACGTATTGCCAATGAAATCATCGTAGGGCAGTTTTTCGAACCCGCAGTACTCGTCGGCCTCACCAGCGCCTATACGGCACTCCGAGTCGCCCTTGTGCTGCATCATTTCGACCAGCGGTTCAAAATCCGCGCGTCGCCGAGCATAGTCAGCTGTCATGGCTTCGCCGTCGGGCCCGTCTGTGGGAAACATCAGCCCGCCGCTCAAGTTGGAGTTGTGGGGAATGGACACGACCGAGCAGCCTTCGCCAGTGTTGAGGCAGTCGCGCTCGAGAGCATCCCACAACAGCCGCGGCGAAGGCGCGTCGACATAGCTGGCTGGCTCGCCGGGCACCTCGGAACTACCGAAAATAATGTTCCGGTGCAGGTTCCTCCCGTTGGGACTTCCGGTCCACTCGTAACCAACGAAGCTGGTAAAAGAACAGGCCGAACTGCGATCGTAATATTGCTCGGCCGCCGCTTGGATCTCAATCCAACTACTCAACATCGCCCGCTTGCAGTCGCGGCCATTCTCGCCACAGAACCCGAAGCGCTCGGGGCTCTCAGAGGCCATTGCCTTGTTGTTCATCAGGTAATAAGCAGCCCGCGGCCAGTGCCTAAACAAGCGGCACACGAACGAATCGTGACCGGCCATGCCCGGCGTTTCGCAGATTCTGAGCTCACCGAATAGTTCGGCGTGGTCGGTGACCGCGGCAAAGTCCAAAGGCCGCTCCAGCGTTAGCTCCCTCATCGGGTTGCCCGAAGCATCGTAGGGCTGGATGCCCAGCGTACCCCCACGTGCGAAACGATAGGCGTCAACCGGCCGCCCTCGCGTGCCCTGCGTCGCCGCGTCCAGGGACAACGCGGTGTGAACGTGGAGATCGCCGAACCAGGGTAGGCGCAGGGGGTCATTCAACTCGCAGGGCTCGCGCGCGGCCAGAGCAACAGGCGGAAGCACTACCAAGGCAAGTACGATGGAACCTAACGCCAAGCGAATCATGGGCGGCAGCATAGCTGCCACCTGATCAAGTGGGAACCCCCACGGTAAACTCCGCCGCCGCACAGCAGCCAGGCCCCGGTACCGTCACCAGTAAACCTGGATCAAGAAAGTACTATCAGCTGAGCGCTATACGCTGTGCGGGCGGAACGATGCGAGCGGAATGGTCATATTCAGATCTTCCGACGCCTGCTCAAGGCTGAACAGTTGCTCGACCTCAACACCCAGGGCGTCACTGAGCAGCAGCGCTTCGCGAACCGAGGGTTGAGCCCTGCGGTTCTTCAGGCGATTGATGCGCGGCCGCGATAAGCCGGTACGCCTCGCCAGCTCACCGTCTGTCCAACCGCGATCGTACAGCATCTTGGAAATCAGGTTTGTTACTGTTGTACCCGGCATATTCTCACTCCTCTCCCCTTCCACTTCCCGGTCGACCCCCGGCCCCCCCTGGTCGACCTACCACCTGTAACACCAGAACCCCTCATCCTCAGCGTTCGCCAGTACCGTCGGCTCCGTTCACGTAGAACCAACCCCGGCCACACCCGTGGCCAGCAGCGGCTCGTCAAAGGGATGGCCAATCGTTCCGAGCGCAACCACCCCTTCGTCGGCCATCGCAATGCAGTAGAGCTCTCTCAAGGGAAGGCCCAACACGCGGCTCATAGACAGCGCGTTGCCCAGTGGCGGGTCTGTACCCTCTACCACCATGCGCCTGACCGTCGAGTAAGAAATCCCCGTCAGATCGGATAGGTTGACCAGGGTCAGCCGCTGGCCCTTGCTGATCTCGCCAAGCCTGTTCTCGAGTGATGAGTTCGTTGCCATGTTTTCTACCTTTCCGCTCTGTCAGGAAGCTGTTACAAGCAAGCTATCCAATTGGAGCCATATGGGTCAAGGCTATACCGACCACCCGGGCAGGATTTCGCAAGACGACTGTGATGTTGTTTTCCCCGTGGACGCTCAACAGCGCTTCAATACTGTAAAAAACTGGATTGCCAACGCCGCACGCGTCACGGTTCTTACCGGCGCGGGCATTTCAACTGACTCCGGTATTCCCGATTTTCGAGGTCCACAAGGCTTGTGGACCCGAGACCCCGAGGCCGAGAAGATGGCCACCATTGACAACTACATGTCCGATCCCCAGGTCAGGAAAAAAGCCTGGCAGTGGAAACTTGAGCAGATGGGGGCAGAGCGAGAACCCAACACCGGGCACGACGCGTTGGTCGAGCTCGAGCTGAGCGGCAAACTGCTCGCCCTGGTAACTCAGAACGTAGATGGCTTTCACCAGCAGGCGGGCAATTCGGCAGACAAGGTCATCGAGATCCACGGCACAATGCGCGAGGCGATCTGCATGGCCTGCGGCGACAGGACCGATATAGAGACCACCCTCGACCGGGTGCGCGCTGGCGAGCTCGACCCTGCCTGTCCATTATGCGAGGGCATACTCAAATCGGCCACGATCAGCTTCGGCCAGGGACTGGTCGAGGAAGACCTGGCACGAGCCCAGCGCGCCGCCCTGGACTGTGATCTGTTGCTCGCGATCGGCAGCACGCTGATGGTCTACCCCATAGCCGGAATGGTCCCCACGGCAAGGGAAGCAGGCGCCATAGTGGTAATAATCAACGGCGAAGCTACGGGCATGGACGAGATCGCACACGCCGTACTTCGCGGTTCGATCAGCGATCTACTACCTCGGCTCCTGTCGTCCCGGGGATGACCAGACTCAGCTCCACGACAGGCACCCCGTCGGATCCGCCTGGCCAGAACCTCGCTCAGGGAGTACCGAGGTCTACAACCGTCGCCGGCAGACACAACAAGGAGGGTTTCTTGAGGGTGAGCTGCCCCTGCCCCAGGGCGTTGTTGACCAGCATGTCCGTGCGTACGAACTTGTCCTGCTTCGGCGTCGTCTTCGCGTCCTTGGTCTTGTAGCAGACCAGGTTGCGGTCGGCGTGGAACACGGTCAGCCCGTCCACCCCTGTGGCCGCGGTGCAGGCAAGCGACGGCTTTTTCAGAACCAACTCCCTGGTCTCCAACCCATCGACCGTAGAAACCTGGGCGCCTGCGAACTTGAGCGTTCCGGGGCTGACCCTGGTCTTGTAACACTTGTACTCGTCTATCTCGTGCGCGGGCGGCTGCGCGGGCGGCGTCAGCAGATCCTGGCTGCCTGGGACGCAGAGCGAAACGGCCTTCTTCAAATCCAGCGACAGATTACCAAAAACGTCGGTTGTCAACACGCGACGGCCGGCAAACCCGGGCTGTCCGCTGGCGTCGCGAGCCTTGTAACAGGCAAGCCCCACCTCGGCGACTTCTACCATTGATCCATCAACAGCCACGGGGCTGCCGAAGCCACCCGGCCTTTTCAGTATCATGATCTTGGTCTCCAGCAGGTCAGTAACCACAATAGAACTCTGCGTAAACACTGTCCCCTTTACCTTTCTGGCCTTGTAGACCTTGAAATAGTCCAAATCACAGCTCCAGTTGCCAACACACTGCGAGGCCGAGCAGTTGTCCGGCGTCGAACAGGCAATGCCGTCGTCGCAGGCAGCCGTGTTGGGCGCGTTCACGCAGCCGGTGTTACTGACGCAGGAGTCGTCTGTGCACAGGTTCCCGTCCTCGCAATCTACCGCAGCTCCCGACAAGCAGAGCCCCGTCCCGTCGCAGGTATCGCCGAGCGTACACAAGTCGCCGTCTTCGCAGGCCCCGGCCGCGGGGTCGAAGATACACGAAGAAAGGCAGCAATCGCCGTTAAGATTGTTACCGTCGTCACAGGTCTCACCGAATCCCACCACCCCGTCGCCGCAGCCGACCAGCGGCCAACCGACATCGGCCAGCAGTCTCGCCGAAAGAAATACGTCGTGGTTGGGACCGGTGTAAGAGGGCTCCATCATCTCTTCGGGAAAAACACTGTTGCTGAAATGCGACACAGAGGATCCGGGTTTCATTGGACTGGGCGCGTACATCTCTAGGTGACCACTCGCGTGCACGCCCGCGCTCAACGCCCCCGACCAGGCCACCACCGCCCCACCTATCCAGTGCAGGTCACCGGTGTTAGTGCTCGCGGTAACGCGTTCGGCGTCGGTCATGTCGGGATAAACGAGGCCCGTGTCGTGGTCTTCCAGGTTAACCATGTAGGCGTCGTCTTCTAAGGAAAACTTGCTCCCGGTGGACAGCGTCACCAGCGAAAGAAAACCCAGGCCGTGGCCGATTTCGTGCGCCGCCACCGACACCAGGTCAATGTCGGTCGGCCCCGCGGCTCCGTCGAAACCGTAGTACCAGGCCTTGGACGAAAGACAGCCGGGCTGCCCGACCTGGCCATTGAACTGCATGGTGAGGTCGTTGGTCGCGGGCGAAAGATCCGAGCCCGACAAGGCGTTGGCGTTAGCCTGCACGTAGTAGGTATCGGCCCGCGGAGCACCGGTAAAATTCTTGTGAGCCGTCGTGGGCCCTGCAGAACCCAGTATGCCCGAGGTCTCAGAGCAACTCAGAGGCGCAAAGCTCGCACCGAAACGCACGTCAACAGGGCTGTCAAGAACCGCCCCCCACAGCGAAGCAGCATACTCAAAAACGAGCGTGGCCTGCTCGCCGACCGTGGTGCCCGTATTGCCACCGACCGGGGCGGTTACCGTTGGATCGTTGAGACCGGTACCGGCCGGGTCAAGATTGACCAGGGTAAAGGTAGCCGCCGCGGCAACATTGACCAGCGCCGGGCCGGCCAGCAATCCAGACGTCAACAGGCAGCAACCGAGCCCTCGCAACAGCGTCCTCCTCGCGGTTTTCGCCCCAGAACCAACCCGCGGTAGTGATGCGGAAGAAATCACTCAGCCAAGGGGAACACAGCCGCCACTACACTGTCAAGGGGGATTTTTCGCCCCAGTAGGCGAACGCACAAGCCAGGAGGAGACCGCGGGAGAAGCGACAGGAAGAGCGGGTGGGTGCGGGGGAGGGATTTGAACCCTCGACCTGCGGGTTATGAGCCCGCCGAGCTACCAGACTGCTCCACCCCGCGAACCTTGATTAGGGCTGGGTGGAGGAGAAGTCAATCAGTCGAGGTCGGCGGCGGCCCGCAGGGCCTTGATTTCTTTGTGCTCAAGTCGGCGCACCGAGTCGACGACCTGCCGGCCGAGCTTGAGTGGGCCCAGCACGACGCGCTTGAGTTTGTCCACCCTCAAGCCCACCTCTTCCATCATCCTGCGAACCACGTGCTTGCGTCCCTCGGCCACGGTTACTTCGAGCCAGACCTTGGTCTCGCCACGTCCCACTCGCCTTATACGCTCGACCCTCGCCCTGCCGTCACCCAGCGACACGCCGTTGAGCAACCTGTCGAGCTGCCTCTGCCTCGGCGGCGGGTTCACTTTCACGCGGTAGACTTTTTCGATTTCGTAGGATGGGTGCATGAGACGGACCGCGAGTTCGCCGTCGTTGGTCAGAAGCAGCAAGCCGCTGCTGTTAAGGTCGAGCCGCCCCACGGGAACCACCGGGCTACCCAGGGTCCGCACCACGTCGCCGATGCAGAAGCGCCCACGCGTATCTTTCATCGTCGACACGCAGCCGGTGGGCTTGTGATAAGCGTAGTACTCCAGCCGGTGAGGCCCCGCGATCAGCCGACCGTTGACCTTGACGTGATCCTTTCCCGGCAGAACCGTGCTGCCGGGTTCGGTGATGACCTTGCCGTTGACAGTGACATCGCCCAACTGCATCAGCCTCTCGGCTTCACGGCGCGAGGCAATACCCGCCCGCGCTATGAAGACGTGCAGCCGCAGCCGGCCGTCAGAGCCTCCCTTCTCAGCAGGGTCAGTCTTTTTCGGCGGCTTCTTTGATTTCGTCATCGCTCTCGGTCGCCTGTTCGGTTGAAACCGTGCCACCAGGAGGCGCGTCGTCAGCTATCGCCTCGTCGGCTATCGCGTCGGCAGCTATCGTATCCTCGGCCATCGAGTCGTCGGGCTCCAGTGGCAGCACCGCCGCCTCGTCGGCCGCCCCTTGTTCAAACTCCGCCTTATCGGCCAGCATCAG
>Ga0310122_10003392_pt1 | contig 10087 bp, 10 predicted proteins | sample CB6_Bottom_1051__FD_203503 | JGI IMG/M metagenome (GOLD analysis project Ga0310122, IMG submission 203503) | Marine microbial communities from Western Arctic Ocean, Canada - CB6_Bottom_1051 | ecosystem: Environmental > Aquatic > Marine > Oceanic | place: Canada: Western Arctic Ocean | collected...
ATTGGTGATGGTGAAGGTGCCGCCGGCCAGGTCGTCCGGCCGGAGCTGCCCTTTGCAGGCGCTGTCTGCCAGCGCAGCGGCTTCATCGCGGATTTCTTCGATCGACTTGCGATCGGCGTTGCGGATGACCGGCACCAGGAGTCCGGCGTCGGTATCGACGGCGACGCCGATATGAATCGAGCCGTGAAGCACGGCGCAGTCGGCATCCATCGAGGCGTTGAGCTCGGGGTGTATGGCCAGAGCGCGGGCGGTGAGTTTGACAAACAGGTCAGTGAAACCCGGCGCGGGTTTTGAGTATCGGCCCCGAAACTCGACCAGCTCGGTGGCGTCGATCTCGGCGGTCAGGGTGACGGCGGCGTTGTCGCGAGCGCTCTGGAGCATTCTGTCGGCGATGACGCGGCGCACGGGGCTCAGCGGTATCCTCTCATCCGCAGTCTCAGCGCTGGAGTCGGCGGCTGAATCGTCAGCGGAGTCAGCCGAGGCGGCGGCGCGAACATCGTCTTCGGTGATTCGCCCGGAGCGGCCGCTGCCACTGAGCTGCGTCCAGTCCACGCCCATCTCGCCCGCCAGGCGTCGAGCGCGGGGACTGATCGCCGGCTTGACGCGCGCTGAATCTTTTGAAGTGCCTGAATCTCTCGAAGTGCCTGAGTCGCTTGAAGTGCCTGAATCTCTCGAAGTGCCTGAATCTCTCGAAGTGCCTGAGTCTCTCGAAGTGCCTGGGTCGTGTGCGAAGCGCGATACCGGAGACGGAGGCGACGCGGCGATGACCGGCTGGCTAGCGGAGGATGTCTCGTCCATTGGTGTCGCTGCGGGTGGCACTGCCGGGGCTGCCTCCCCCGGCGCAAGGAGATATCCCAACATGGTGCCGACGGCAACCGTCGCCCCCGGTCCCGGCACTCCGGGTGGTAGGTGAAGGATGCCGCCATCGAAGGACTCCACTTCGCTCACCGCCTTATCGCTTTCGACGGTAAACAGAATGTCACCCGCGGCCACGGTCTCTCCCTCTTTTTTCAGCCATTCGACGAGCGTGCCCTCCTCCATGGTCCAACCGAGGCGCGGCATGACGATTTCCACTGGCATTCTCTGTGATCCTGTGCGAAAAGGAAGGAGGTTATTCGGCGGCGATATTCCGAATGGCCAGAGCGATCTGGTCTGGCTGTGGGATGACCGCCGACTCAAGAGACGGGCTGAAGGGCGTCGGGCTGTGGGCGCCGTTCAGGCGTCGAACTGGAGCGTCGAGCTGGTCGAAGCAACGCTCGACGATCTGGGCGGAGATCTCGGCGCCGATCCCACACGGACCGAAGGCCTCATCGACGATGAGGAGGCGTCCGGTCTTGCTCACGGACCGAAAGATCGTCTCGGTGTCGAGGGGGGCTATGCTGCGCGGGTCGATGAGCTCCACCGAGATCCCGTCGGCGGCCAGTTCATCACACAGCGCCGAGGTTTTCGCAACCATCGGGCCCAAGGCCACGACGGTGACATCGTCCCCTTCGCGGCAGACGCGAGCCTGGCCAAAGGGGATGGTGTAGTCATCTTCCGGTACCTCGCCCCGGGTGCTGAGGAGACTCTTGTGCTCGAGGAAGAGGACTGGATCGTCGCTGCGAAGGGCGGTCGTCATCAGTCCCTTGGCATCGTAGGGGGTCGTGGGGACGACGACGCGGAATCCCGGCAGGTGGGCGAAGACCGAGTAGTAGCTGCCGGAGTGATGGGTCGCATGGCCGCCGCCGGCGCCGATGCAGCCGCGCAGAACGACCGGCATTTTCAGACGCCCGCTGGTCATATACTGGATCTTGGCGATTTGGTTGGCGAGCTCGCCGAAGCTGTCGAGGATAAAGTCGATGAACATGAAGTCCACCACGGGACGGGTGCCGGTCATGGCCGCGCCGGCGCACAAGCCGACAAATCCCCGCTCACAGATCGGTGTGTCTCTGAGACGGCGAGGTCCGAAGCGCTCGAAGAATCCGCTCGTGGTGTTGAAGTTGCCGCCGCGCCTGCCGATGCCCTCGCCGAGCACGAAGATAGTGGAGTCTCGCTCCATCTCCGCACCCAGTGCCTCTCTGGCCGCTTCGGTGTAAGTCATTTCCCGCATGGTCAGCCGTCCTCGGCGAAGATGTGATCGGAGACGGTGCCGGGATCGGGCCAGGGGCTGTCGGTGGCGAACTGCACCGCTGCCTCGATCAGTTCGGCTATTTCCCGGTCGATCCGGTCCAGCGCCGGTTGCTCGATCGGGTCATTGATGGGGCCATCGTCCAGCATGCGGTCGGCGAACGCTTTAATCGGATCGCGTGCCTTCCAGGCGTCGACCTCCTCCTCGGTGCGATAGCCGCCGTCTCCCATGCCCTCGGCGTGGGGCCGCGTCCTGTAGGTGCGGCACTCGATAAGGGTGGGGCCGTCCCCCGCTCGGGCGCGTGATACCGCAGCCTGGGCGGCATCGGCGACGGCGAGCACATCGTTGCCGTCCACGGCGATTCCAGGCATGCCGTAGCTGGCCGCGCGCTGAGCGACGTCGGTGTTGCGAGCCGCGTAGCTGAAGGGGACTTCAGTGGCGTACATGTTGTTCTCGCATACGAAGAGGGTGGGGAGCTGCCAAATCGCGGCGAGGTTGAGCCCTTCGTGAAAGGCGCCGTTGCCGACGCCGCCGTCCCCAAAGAAGGCGACGCTGACGCGATCGGTCTCCAGCAGCTGGAAGGAATATCCGGCACCGGTCGCCTGGAGGATGTTGGGACCGACAATACCGGTTGTGCCCATCAGTCCCACATCGGGGGAGAACAGATGCATGCTGCCGCCGCGGCCCTGTGAACAGCCGGTAGCGCGACCGAAAAGCTCGGCGATGAGCTCGCGTGGAGGAACTCCTTTGGCAAGGGCGTGGCCGTGGCCGCGGTGGGTGCTGAAGACAGCGTCGTCTTTGCGAAGATGGGCGCAGACTCCGGTGGCGACCGCCTCCTGGCCGATGTAAGTGTGGCACGCCCCGGTGACGGTGCCAGCCTGGTAGGATCTGGCCAGTTGCAGCTCGCACTGACGGATCACGACCATGGTGCGATAGAGTGAGAGCAGAGCGTCCTGGTCTAGTGTCATGACGCTAACCGCTGACCGTCGGTCCGCCGGGATACGATCCGCCCGCGTTCATCGCCAGGTTGCCACCGTCCATGGGGAGGAGGACCCCCGTCACCCAGGCCGAGGCCTCGGTGGCGAGGAAGATGGCGACTCCCTTGACGTCCTTGGGCTCACCGAGCCGGCCGCTGGGGATGCCGCGCAGCCAAGTGTCGATCATTCGGGGCTCGCGGTCCAGCCGCCCCTGCAGGAAGGGGTTCATCACCTGAGCGAGCAGGATGGCGTTGACGCGGACACCCCGCCCCGCCCACTCGGTGCTGAGCTCTCGCGTCATCTGGGCGACAGCGCCCATGGCCATGCTGTAGGCCGTGTGGCCGCGCCCCATGGCGGTCAGACTGGCAAGCGAGCCGATGTTGATGATGCTGCCGCGTCCGGCCTCGAGCATACGCCGGCCGCCCTCCTGGCAGCAGCAGAAGCGCCCCACGACCAGGTTCTGGTGCACGCGCTCCACGTCATCCAGGGTCAGGTCCTCCGGTTTCTTGATGATGGCGTCCCCGGCGACATTGGCGAGCACGTCGATGCGGCCGAAGTCCCGATCCAGCTGCTCGAACATGGCGCGAATTTGCGCCGGATCGGAGACGTCGCACTTCAGTGGGATCGCTCGTCTTCCCAACGCCTCGATCTCGGCGGCGGTCTCGCGGACCCCCTCCTCGTTGAGGTCGGCGAGCATCAGGTCGGCGCCGACCTCGGCGAAGCCCAAGGCCATATTCTTGCCGATGCCCTGGGCGGCGCCGGATACGAGGGCGACTCGACCGCTCAGGTCGAACAGCGGATGGTGCGGGGGTGTAGATGGACCGGAGGTTCCCAACTGCGATCTCCTTGTCTGGCGTCGGTGAAGGTGATGGCGTCGGAGAAAACGCAACGCACGCGCAGCGTCCGCTCACGGCGACGGGCATGGTCTCCGCGTTGAAGCGCCCGATCCGACCGGGGGGATTCAACGATGAGGACCCCGGGCCGGCATGTGATCGGCCGACGGCTGCGAAATATACTGTTGGAATGGTCTCAGCTCCAATGAGTGGATTCGCTCATGGCGAGCCGCCCTCGTGGTCACCGCTTGCGGGAACTCAGGATGTTGAGCGTGGATCTCGGGGCCGAGGACGGGTCTTTCGAGCAACACCTATTGCAGCTGGACCTCATTGCTCGGCTCGCCTTCACCGACTCGATTCAGGGCGGTGACAGACACAGGCTCTTGTTGACCCTGCACCGTCGAATATCGATACCAGCGCTGTGAAGAGTGCGTCTCGGCAATCAGCTTGCGGGGAGAATCCCTATGCAGGTAAATGCGGTAGGATTCGACCTGGCCGCCAGATAGTGGCTCATCCCAATCGAGGGTTACACCACCGTCGCCGGGATCGCGCGTCTTCAGGTTTCTGGGTGCCCCCGGCAGCGCTCTAGCGCCTGCTGTCGCGGCAGAGGGCAGGATGACACGCGCCATCTCAAAAAGCTTCTCGGCAAACCCTGATGGCGGCGAAGCTGCCAGCGAACTCGTGCTCCCCGGCCAGCACGCCATTGAGATAGATCTTCATTCCCCGCGGGACCTGTGACCGCGGCGATGTGATACCAGTCGTCGATCCGCAGGACATCGGGCACGGTGATGACGTGCAGCTTCTGTGCCTGCTGGTAGACAAAAAAGACGAGGTCTCTTGTACGGGTTCCGTTGTGCAAACCCATCAACTGCCACGTTTTGCCGAAGCCGAAAGGTTGGGTATTGTGGCTCAAGCGCTGCCATTTGACCCAGGCTTCGACGGTAGCCTCCTCGAAGTGGTTGAAGACGTCGGGCGGCAGACGGACGTGACTGCCATCGCCATCGAGTTGCAGTATGCGAGTCATTCGACAAGGCTATGGTATTCACCCGCGTCGGGCAACCGCAGCCGGGGAGATGTAAGGCTGGCTAGAGGGCCTCACTCGGAGCGGATATACGCCGCCCTCCTGAGAGATTGCTCGCTCGCAGCAAAGCGGCGATCTTGTAGGCGTCAATGCGTAGGCGGACAAAGCGGAGCCGACCCCAGCGAGTTGCTGAAGGAGAGTGTGCATATGGACGCGGTATGTCTCGAACACTGCCTGACCCAGGAGGAGCGCGTCGCCTTTGACGAGGAGGGGTTCTTTGTCGTCGAGGGCGCTCTGCCAGGCACCATGGTCGAGGAGCTGACAGCAGTATCCGACCGGCTCGACGCGCACCACAGGCTCGAGCGGGGCAAGGGGCCAAACGACTCTCTGCTCACGCTGGACTTTGTGGGCAAGGACGAGATTTTCCTCGAGCTGTTGGATTGGCCGCGGACCTTTCCCAAGGTGTGGGGCATTCTCGGGTGGCATATCCAACTCTACCACTCTCATCTGATCGTGACGCCGCCAGTGGCTGCCGCCGACCGGGAGGTCGAGAAGCGACTGGGCTGGCATCAGGACAGCGGCCGGTTGAATCGGGACCTCGAAGGGGATCCACGGCCCCGGGTTTCGTTGAAGGTCGCGTTCTTTCTGACCGATACGTCGGCGACCGGCAGCGGGAATCTGTCGGTCGTTCCCGGCAGCCACCTGCGCAACAAGCTGGCGATGCCCGCGGATGGGGTGTCTGACCCCGCGGCTACCACGCCCGTTCACGCCAGAGCGGGCGATGCTGTATTCTTCGACCGGAGACTGTGGCACAGTGGCGGCAGAAACCTTTCCGACGTGACCAGGAAGGTGCTGTTCTACGGATACAGCTATCGGTGGCTGAGGCCGCGTGACGACATGACGGTCGATCATATCATGGACCGCTGCGACCCGATTCGCCGGCAACTGCTCGGGGCCAGCGCCAGCGGCGGCATGGGCTACACCTCTCCCGGCGACGAGGACGTGCCGCTGCGCGAGTGGATACGGGAACACCAGGGTGAGGAAGCGGTGGTGGCCTGAACATGACGCAGGCCAAACGCATCGAACACGGTGATCTGGTGCGGTTCCTCCGAGACGCACTGATGGCGGTCGGAGTGCCGGCGCAGGTCGCCGAGATAGAGGCGGAGATCGGCGCGGAGGTCGATCTGTGCGGCGTTCACACCCACGGCGCGCGGCTTTTGCCGACTACGGTGGACAACATCCGCAAGGGGCTCACCAACCCAGATCCCGAGTTGGCGGTGATCGAGGAATTCGGGGCCACGGTGCTGGCAGACGCTGACCGGGGGATTGGTCGGTATGTGTCCGCCATGGCGATGGACCTGGCCTGCGAGCGGGCGCGGGCTCACGGAATCGGGGCGGTAAGCGTGCGCAATGTCGCCCACTGGGGCCGAGGCTACAGCTATTCGCTGCGGGCGGCGCGGGCGGGGATGATCGGTCTGGCCTTTACCAATGCCATCGTCAATTTCCCGGCGTGGGGAACCCGCGTAGCGTCCCTGGGGAACAACCCGATGGCGATCGGCGTCCCCGCCGCGGATGGCGAGCCGGTGGTGCTCGACATGGCGATGACGCAGTCCTCTATCGGCCGAGTGAGAGACGCCGCTGCAGATGGCGAGAAGGTTCCGCTGGGCTGGGGGCTGGACTCGGCGGGACAACCATCCGACGACCCCGACGAGATCCTCTCGTCCGGGCGGTTGCTGCCGATGGGAGAGCACAAGGGGAGCGCGCTGGCCTTTGCGATCGAGCTGCTGACCGCCGGTCTGGCCAACGGACTGCTGTGCGGCGAGCAAGGGGTGGCGGGCAAGCCGACTGATACCGAGGGGGGCTCGACGAAGCTTTTTATCGCCATCCGTCCGTTCGGCGACTGGCTGCCGCAGCGCTCAGAGGATCTCAAGGCACACCTGGGGTCGGCGCCGCGGGCCCCGGAGCAGGGAGAGGCCCAGTGGCCGGGGGAGGGCAGCTTCCGCCGGCGCCGAGAGTACCTGGAAAACGGCATCGCCCTGCCCCTGTCACTGGCACAGGATCTGGAGAAGCTGGCGCGGGAGCTGGGGGTGGAGTTCTCAGCAATACAGTAATGAGGAGACCTTCATGGCAACACTGATCACCGGTGGTACGGGGTTTATCGGCTCGGAAGTGGCGCGAGTTCTGGTCGATCGGGGGGAGGGCGACGTCACACTGTTCGATATCACCGACTCGACGCACCGACTGGAAGACATCGCCGCGAAGGTGGAGGTGATACGGGGCGATGTGGGCAATATCAGCCACGTTTTGGACGCAGTTCAGCAGAGCTCAGCCAAGGTGGTCTACCACCTCGGCGCCATGTTGTCTCTGCCCTCGGACAGCGATCCGTCGGCGGCGATGCGCACCAATGCGATCGGCACCTTCAACGTGATGGAAGCGGCGCGGCTGCTGGGCGTGGAGAAGGTGATTTTCAGCAGCAGCATCGGCACCTATGCTTCCGGTATCACCGAGGAGACCATCGACGACCTCACGCTGCAGAGGCCCCAGTTCTTTTATGGCGCCTGCAAACTGTTTGGCGAGCACACAGGACTATTCTACAAACGGAAGTATGGGATCGACTATCGCGGCATCAGATACCCCGTCATCGTCGGCCCCGGCGTGCGCTCTCCGGGGGCGGCTCAATACAACTCGTGGGTTATCGAGGAGAGCGCCAAGGGGAAGCCCTTTTCAGTATGGGTGAAACCGGAGCAGCGGGCCTCTCTGGTCTACTTCAAGGACGCCGCGCGGGCGACGGTTGCCCTTGCGGATGCGCCGGTCGACCGCATCGAGATGGTGAACTATCTGATCAGCGGTACTTCGCCCAGGGCTGCTGATCTGGTAGACATGGTCAGACGGAAGGTGCCGGGAGCGGAGATCGACTTCGCCGTAAATGAGGAAATTCAGGCCATTCTGGATGAAGTGCTGAGGCCGATCGACGACCGCTTCGCCTGCAGTGAATGGGGTTGGGAGCCGACCTACGACCTCGAGCAGATGGTTGACGACTTTTTGAGGGAGTTGCGGGATCATCCACTGAGATACCCCTGAACGGGAGAGTGAGGAAGATGGCGAGTAAACCGAAGGTGTTGTTGCTGGGCGATTCGATCCGCATGAGCTATCAGGCCCTCGTCGCCGAGAATCTGGCGGGGAGGGCGGAGGTCGTCGGTCCGGCGGACAACTGTCAGTACAGCCTGTTCACGCTATCCTCGTTGGATCGCTGGATCGGCGAGCTCGGCAAGCCCGACATCGTCCACTGGAACAACGGCCTGCACGATTGCGGTCACAATCCCGGCAGGAGCCCGGTTCAGATACCGGTAGACATGTACCGGGAGAATTTGCAGCTCATCCTTCCGCGGCTGAGAGTGCTGACCCCCAACGTCCTGTGGGCGACACTCACTCCCATACACCCGGATCGCCCTTTCAGGGATTCGCAATGGTCCTGGCGCAACGAGGAAATCGACCGCTATAACGCCGCGGCGCGGGAGTTGATGGAGGCCAATGAAGTGCCGATTACCGAGCTGCATGAGCTCGTGTCGGAGAATGTCCAGGAGCTCCTGAGCGAAGACCAGCTCCACCTGTCACCGGCTGGCCAGGCGGCGTGCGCCAGTGCCGTTGCGCGGGCGATTTCCGCGCATCTGCCACAATAGCGGCGACTCCGCGGTCGGCCGAAGGAGGCCCGTCCGACAGTCGTTGCACGCTCACAGTTTTCTGACATCAACCCAGCGGAGGACCACATGCTTCAGCCACAATACGAAGACCCTACCGAGCACCTGTGGAGCCTGGCGTGGGGGCGAAATATCTCCCGCTTTCTCGGTCTCGCCATTGAGCTCGATGCCCTCGGCAAGATGGGGGAAGAGCCGATAACGGTGACCGAGGCCAGCGTCCGCTGGGGGCTCCCCGAGACCTCGGCGAGGGCTTGCCCAGAGCCTGTGCTGCATGCGGATCCTCGTGCATAAGAACGGGCTGTTGACCAAGAGCGAGCTCGCGCAGAACCTCGCGGCGGGCGGGTTTCTCCTGGATGAGTGTCGCAAGCCACTGGCGTCAATCGATGTTCTCAAGGGTGAGCTGCAGTCGCCAAAGCCGCAGGCCTGGTACCAGATCCGCGACGACGGCCAAGCACCGGACGACTCCACCCTGAACCCCGGATTCTACCGCAAACTCCACCCAATTCGCCTCACCTGGGGTGAGCAGCTCGCCGGGCGCTACGACTTCAGCGGCCATCGCGAGCTCATCGACATCGGCGGCGCCTCAGGTGGTTGGCTGATGGGCATCCGCACCAAGGCTCCCCATCTGCGTTGCGTGATCTACGATATCGCTGCCGCCTGCGCTGTGGCCGACGAGCTGATCGCCGAGGCCGGACAGCAGGAGCACATCCGCACTGTCACCGGCAACTTCTTTGACGAGCAGATCCCTTCAGGTGCCGATGTCGCCCTGCTCGCCAACGTGCTCCACGACTGGACGATCGACGATTGCCGCCGGATCCTCGCCAACGTGCACCATGCCCTGCCCGTCGGCGGTGTCCTGCTGGTCAACGAGGCCTACTTCGAGGATGACTGGTCCGCTGGCAGTATGTTTCCCCTGCACCAGGCTTTCGTAGTGAATGGCGAGCAGGACAAGTGCGGCTGGCAACCCTCTTTTGGCGAGATGGAGTCGCTGCTGGCGGAGGAGGGCTTCACGCCCGCGGGGCGGGCGCACAACCTGGTGATTAGCCACAGGGCCTGAGGTCTGTCAAGGTGGGTCGAATTTAAACGAGTCAAAGGGACAAGAGAGAGGCAACGAATGAACGACAGAGAGAAGTTCCTTTTTGACCTTCAGGGGTTCCTCAAGGTCGAGGGCTTTCTGTCCACTGATGAGGTCCAGGTACTGAACGAGGCCTTTGACGCCAACTGGGACAAACGCGGCGACGACCCCAATCATCACCCCGGCGGCAACACCTACGGACCCAAGCGGCGGGGGATCTTCAACGGTATGCTCACCTGGGACCAGCCTCACTGTCAGCCTTTTCGCGACCTGCTCGCCCACGTCAAGCTGATCCCCTATCTGGACACGCTCTTCGGCCGGGGGTGGAAGATGGATCACTCCCCCTTCATGCTCACCGGCGGCAAAGGCACGGAGG
>Ga0310122_10003393_pt1 | contig 10086 bp, 6 predicted proteins | sample CB6_Bottom_1051__FD_203503 | JGI IMG/M metagenome (GOLD analysis project Ga0310122, IMG submission 203503) | Marine microbial communities from Western Arctic Ocean, Canada - CB6_Bottom_1051 | ecosystem: Environmental > Aquatic > Marine > Oceanic | place: Canada: Western Arctic Ocean | collected...
ACGGCGGCGGAAACTTGTCGACATCGATGATCGCCCCGTGCCGATTCAGGCCCAGCAGCTCCCACGAACGGCAGTAGTGATCGCCGCTCCAGCCGGTGTCCAGGACGTGAGTGAATCCGAAGTAGCGGTTGGTGGGTGTGGCTGAGGGGAGCTTCTGCCAGGTCTGCAACTGGTCACGGGGTCCGGAAAACATCACCACGCGGCTGACCTTCTTGTGCACCGCAAAGCGGGCGGCGGTGGTCGAGCCGTGAGAAATACCGGCCATGATCACGTGCTCCCACTTCAGGTCGCGGCCGTCGCTGGTCAGGAATTGACTCCACCGACCCTGGGGGTTCTTCGCGTTGAGCCAGATCACGAACTGCCGTGACCGCTCCATCATGCCGTCGGGCCTGGGGATCGAGAGTTGAGAGCTGTGGTCTTCGCCCGTGGCCGCTTCGAGTCGAGCATCTCCTCGGCACATCTCCCCCACGGGCTTCTCAAGGCAGATCTTGCCGAACCAGCGGTTGGCGTAGTGGACCTGGATCGCGTGCAGGCCGTAGCCCGAAAGCCGATCGAACAGACCGGGGTTGTGCCGCATCAGCCAGATGACGAGTTTGCCTCGAGGTGCGACCCGTGTGTCGACGATCGCCTGCTGCAGGTCCTGGACCTTGCCGCCTGAGGTGAACACGAAGTCGATCTCGGGGTGCTCCCTGGCCCGCGAATCGATCCGGCTGGCCCGCTCCGACAGCGTGTACTTCTGGGGCTTGGTGTCGCTGAACGGAAACGGCACGGGGTCGGCGGCTTGCAGGGATCCGATCAGCAGGCTGCCCGCGGCGAGTCCTGCGAGTCCTGCCAGCGCTGTCTTGAGTCGTGTCATCGTTGAAGGCCTCATGGGTTAGCCCACACGGTATTGCTGGATGAAGTCCTCGTCGAGCTCGATCCCGATTCCCGGCCCCTCCGGCGGCCGCACTCGGCCCCGGTTGTCCCGGACCTGTTCGAGGACACAGAGCGGCTCGACAAGCAGCCGTTCGTGGAACAGGTTCGGCGTGGTGTCGTATTCGAGCATCGGTTCCTGCTGCACCAGACCGCCGGGGAGGTCCGGCAGCACCGACACCAGGTGCAGATCGACGGCGATCAGTACATCCGAGCCCCAGACATGAGGGATCACGGGGGTCCCGAAGGCGTGAGCCATCGACAGGATCTTCATGAACTCGCTGATCCCGCCGGTCGCCGCGACTTCAGGTTGCAGGATGTCGACACAGCGGCGGGTCAGCAGTTCACGATGCCCGAACCGGGTCCACTCGGCCTCGCCCCCGGCGATGTGAATCCCCGGCAACGCGTCGCGGAGCATGCGGTAGCCGTCGTAGTCCTCGGGCATCACCGGCTCTTCGAACCAGTAGTACCCCAGGTCGCAGAGCGCCATCCCCAGCCGTGTCGCATCGCCGACAGCGTAGGCGTGATTGGCGTCGGCCATCAGCCGGAATCCGTCTCCGGCTCCTCGCCTGACCGCCTCGGCCAGTTCGATGTCCCGATCCACTCCCAGCCCGATCTTCATCTTGGCCGCGGTGAATCCCCGATCGACGATCCGGCCGACTTCCTCCTCGAACACTTCCGCCAGGTCGTCTCGCCTGCGGAACATCATCCCGTAGCCGTAGGCGATGACGTCGTCGCGGGCCTTGCCGCCGAGCAGCTGATAGAGGGGTTGCGAGGTGGCTTTGCCGAGGATGTCCCACAGGGCGATGTCGACACCCGAGAGACAGCAGATGGGCATCCCCTTCTGGCCGTGATCCCGAACGGCGTTGTAGATGTCGTGCCAGATGACGTTGATGTCGAGCGGATTGCGGCCGATCAAGCGTGGCGCGAGAACATGCTTCAGGATCCCCTGGTTGGCAAACGCAAAGTCCCCGGCCCCGAAGATCTCGCCGATGCCGGTCAGGCCCTCGTCGGTGTGCACCTTGACCAGGTGAGCCGTGCGTTTGTCGTAGTAGCCCTGGGCGAAGCCGAGTTCCTCCTGCATGTCATGCTGCAGGATGATCGACTCGATCTCGGTAATCCGCATCGGGGCGGCTTCCGGCAGGATGAGGACAACGGGCGTAGCGCGCCGCCGCCCTACCCAATCAACTCGGGCACGACCTGTCCACCATGCACCAGCGGCCAGTGACGTCCCTGCCGGTGGGCGATCTGGTGTTGGTGGTCGATGCCGTGATCGACCGGCCCGGATAGGCACGCGGTGGGACCCGGTGGTACGATGCGATCCACCGGTTCGGGTCGGATCGAGCCGAGTCCTGTCGATCCGGGATCGGTTGTACGAGACAGGGGACCCCGTTGTGCGGCTCAGATTCCCCAACACGACAACGGTGATCAGGCAAGCGATTGTCCTGGCCGCGGTCCTGTCCGTGGCGTGCCCGGTGGGAGTTGTCGCCGGGCGGTTGCCTGACGAGTCGGGCGGGGCGGCTGACGCCAAGGGCGGCTCGCTGAAGCTGCCCGCCGAGATCGTGACATTCCTGCGACGTCACTGCCTGGAGTGTCACGGCACGAAGGAGCCCGGTGGGGACCTGTCACTGCAGGGGATCGCCAACGGCGGCACATTCGGTGTCCGCGATGCGAAGACCTGGCAGAGGGTGCTGGAACAGATCGAGAGTGGTGCCATGCCGCCGGAGGAGGCCGACGCGAAGTCGAAACCCGGGCCGGCACTCAGAGGCCGGGTGCTGGTGTGGATCAGGCAGTCTCTGAGACACATTGGACAACCGGTCGACCTGGGACACCGCAGCACGCCCTCAACCGGGAACTGGCTCGACCACGACCTGCTGTTTGCAGCGCCGACCAAGCCTCCGCACGCCAGTGGCTCGCTGAGCCGCGGCCGACTCTGGAGACTGACCGGAAAGGCGTACCTGGAGTTCATCCAGAGTCTCAACGTGCGGTACCGGTTGGGATTCCGGACCTACGGGAATCAGCGTGTGAGGTCACCGTGGGAGTTGTCCGCTCACGGGGGATTCCGAGACTACGCGGCGCTGCACCGGATCGGTGAGCCCGAGATCGAGCATCACCTGAGAAACGCTCGACGCGTGGCGCGGGCGATCATCGCCCGGCTGCCCAAACGCGGCGGCATCCCCGCACTGAAGGTGGTGCTCAACCAGGGCAAGACATCGACCTCCAAACAGGTGCAGGCCGCGGTGGCCGCGGCGTTCGAGGGGCTGATCGGACGGAAGCCGAACTCCGATGAAGAATCCCGATATGCCGGATTCCTCCGCAGCAGCCTCGAAATGCTCGAACCCGACACGGCTCTCGAACAGTTGCTCGTGGCGGTGTTGTGTCACCTCGAGGTGATGTACCGGATCGAGTTGCCTGAGGTGGGTCAGCAGAGAAGTATCCTGCCGCCTCGAGACCTGGCCCGTGCCATTGCCTATGCCGTGACCGATCGCGAGCCGGATGCGGAGCTGCTCAAGGCGGTAAGCATCGGCAAGCTGACGAACTCCGCCGATGTGGCGGTCCAGGTGACCCGGTTGCTGGCCGACAGCGAACTCGCCAAGCCGCGGATTCTGAGGTTTTTCCAGGAGTACTTCGGCTACACGGCGGCGATCGATGTGTTCAAAGACAGCACCACCCGCAAGCAGGCGGGGTTCCGAGGCAAGAACGACTGGCATCCCAATTTCTTCGTCAGCGATACCGATCGGCTCATCGAATGGGTCGTGGCGACCGATCGGGATGTGCTGTTCCAATTGCTGACAACCAACAAGACGTTCACCGTGACCGGCAACACCAAGCAGGCCCGGGGGATTCCCAGGTATCCGAAAAAGCCCTTCAGCCTGTTTGCCCAGACGGCATTGGACATCTACGAGATCGGCATCACGCGGATGGAGTGGTCGGCGGATCGGCCGTTCGAGATGCCGGCCAAACATCGCATGGGCATCCTGACTCATCCCAGTTGGCTGATTGCTCATTCGACCAACTTCGACAACAACGCGATCGACCGTGGTCGCTGGATCCGCGAGAAGCTGCTGGGTGGACGAATCCCCAACATTCCCGTCACCGTCGATGCTCAGCTACCCGACGAGCCCGAGCATACGCTCAGGCGGCGGATGCACGTGACTCGCGAAGCGGCCTGCTGGACGTGTCACCGGTACATGGATCCCCTGGGACTGCCCTTTGAACAATTCGACCACTTCGGGCGGTATCGGACCGCGGAGCTGGACAAGCCGGTCGAGACGGGGGGGCGGATCCAGGGCAGCGGTGAGACGGCGATCGACTCGGAGGTGAAGGATCCCTTCGAGCTGATCAGTCGGCTGGCTCGTTCGAAACGAGTTCAGCAGGTGTTTGTTCGCCACGTGTTCCGATATTTCATGGGGCGAAACGAGACACTCGGGGACGGCCCCACGCTGGTCGCGGCACACAGCGCCTACGTCGAGGGGGGCGGAAGTCTCAACGCGTTGATCACTTCGATTTTGACATCGGATGGGTTCCTGTACCGCTCGGCCCGGGACCCGGGCTCCGAAACTGTAAGGAGAGACCAATGATCGGTCGCCGCAATTTGCTCAAGGGTCTCTCGCTGGGAGCCGGTAGCGTCGTCTTCACGCCCCTGCTGCAGTCGATGGCCGCACAGGCCAACGGCCGATACGTTCCCCCCAGACGGGTGGTGTTCGTGCTCTTCGACAACGGCTTCCACGAGGTCGCGGCTCAACCGGTCGGTGTGCCGCTGGCAGCCGAGACGGTCAGAACGATGCCGCTGAAGCCGATGGTGCTGCCGCGAGACATCGAGCCGTTCGAGAAATACAAGGACCGATTGACGATTGTCCAGGGATTGCGCGGCGGACACGTCTCGCCCAACCACGGGGCCGGGTTCGGTGCGCTCAGCGGACTGTCGGGGGGATTGGGTGAGGACAAGTTTCGCAGGGTCGTGGGCGAGTCGATCGATGCCGCGATCGCCCGAGAGATGCCCTCGATATTCCCGCTGCTGGTCCTGGGCGTCGATCCGGGCAAACCCGATACGACGACCTGCTACGCGTCGTCGGCCTGGGGGCCGGGACGGGCGATCGCCGCACAGTGCCGACCCGAATTGGCCTACCAGTCGCTGTTCGGCAGTGTCGGGGCCAAGAGCAATGACTTCAAGACCCGGAAAAATCTGCTCGATTTCGTCGCCGGTGATGCCAGGCGACTGAGGACGCGGCTGAGTGGCCTCGAACGAGAACAACTCGACTATCACCTCGGGGCACTCGAGTCGCTGAGCCGTCGAGAGAACCGGTTGGCGAAGATGCAGGCCGACGGTCGCCTGGGAAAGCACGCTCCGAAACTGGACACCGAGACGGCCAGGCTGATGCCCGATGTGCTCTCGGCTCAGTTCGATATCGGGGCCGCCGCACTGATGACCGGGCTGACCAACGTGCTGACGATTACCTCGGGACTGTGCCGGATCCGGGGAAACTACTCCGGGTTTTCCACCATGAGCACTCACACCGCCGGACACAACAAGAAAGACGCGGCACAGGGGATCATGGGCCACGAGGTCCTGGCTCGGGTGCGACGCTACATCGCTGAAGAGGTGGTGGGGCTGATGACCAAGCTCGACGGGATTCCCGAGGGACCCGAGGCCAATGGCACGATGCTCGACAACACCCTGCTCGTCTTCACCAGCGACAGCGCCAACCGACAGCACACCAGCGGCGAGAACTGGCCGTTTGTGCTGTGCGGCAACCTGGGCGGACGGATTCGCTGTGGGCAGTACGTCGGGTACCCGATGAAAGAGCGTGGGAATCCGGGCGAGTGGAACTACCACGCCCACGCTGCTGACTCGAATCCGACCATCAACGCGCTGTACGCCACGCTCTTGCAAGCCATCGGTTCGCCTCGCGAGACGTTCAACCTGGCCGACGCCAACAAGGACGAACGCGACCGGTATGCTCCGCTGAAGGAACTGCTGGTCGGCGGTGCCTAGCCGATCAACTCCGGGACGACGTGTCCGCCATGCACCAGCGGCCAGAGCCGCCCCTGCCGGTCGGCGATCTTCTGCTCGTGGTCGATCCCCAGCAGGTGGTAGGCCGTGGCCAGGATGTCCTTGGGTGAGATCGGTCGCTCGGCAGGGAAGGCGGCGGTTTCGTCGGAGGCACCGATCACGGTCCCCGGCCGGATCCCCGCACCGGCGAACAACTGGCTGTAGACTTCCGACCAGTGACCGCGGCCCGGGCCCAGGTTGGTGTCGTAGAACTTCGGAGTGCGGCCGTGCTCGCTGAGACACAGCACCAGGGTCTCTTCGAGCATGCCGCGTTGCTCGAGGTCACCGATCAGGGCCGAGTAGGCTCGGTCGAAACCGGGCAGCAGCATGTTTCTCATCCGCGGATGATGGTCGTGGTGAGTGTCCCAGCTCTCGTCGGACCGTTCCCACTCGTCCCAGATCACCGTGACCAGCTTCACGCCGTTCTCGATCAGCCGCCGGGCCGAGAGGCAGGACTGACCGAAGAGATTCATGCCGTAACGCTGGCGGACCCCGGCCGGTTCGGCCTGGATGTCCAGCCCGCGTTTGAGCTTGTCGGAGGCGGCGACCGAAAAGGCTCGGTCTCGAGTCCGCTGGTAGCTTTGGACCGACGAGGCGCCGTCGATCCAGCGGGCCTGGTCTTCGAGTTGCTCCAGCAGCGAGCGGCGGCGATTGAGGATATCGAGTGTCAGGCCCGGGACGTGACGCTCGCTGAACGAGAAACGGCCTTCGGGTGTGATCTCCAGGTACGGATCCCCCTGCGGCATCTCGCCCCGAAACTCACCCCAGACCGGGTCGTAGGAAGCGCCCAGGAATCCGCCGAACGTACCGGCTCGCTTGTTCGGGCCCGAACGGGTGCTCTGCACCCAGGGCAAACCGACGCTGACCGGAGGCCGATATGATCGACGAGCCGCCTCGGATCGCTCGTCCAGGTAATCCAGCACGCCGCCGAAGAACGGCCAGTGATCCGGATGACGCTGTCGGCCCTCGAGATTGGTCGTCTCGAGGTTGCCGGTCAGCGTGTAGGCGGCGTTGTGCAAGGGCCAGGGATGTGACATCGAGCGGATGACCGTGCAGCGATCGAGTACCCGGGAGGTCATCGGCAGCAGTTCGTTGATCCGCACGCCCGGCAGTTTCGTGCCAATCGTCCCGAATTCGCCCCGGATCTCCTCGGGAGCCTCCGGCTTGGGATCGAACGTGTCGAGCTGACTCCAGGCTCCGTAGATGTATAAAAGGATGCAGTTCTTGGCGCGGCCGAAGGTCGAAGCGGGTTCTTCGGACCCGGCAGCCCGGGTGGCCGGCGCATCGAGCAGCGGCAGCGAACCGGCCAGGCCCAGCCCGCCGATCCGCATCATCTCGCGACGGTTCACGCGACCGTGACCGTGCGAAGCAAGTGATCGGCCGGGACCGAGGATGCGGAGCATGAGCGGCGGGGCTGGTGGCAGGAGGGCGTTGCAGGAATGCTCAGCCTATCGCATGAATTCCCTACGGGTCAATTCGGACTCCCCCGTTCGACACGGAAAATTCGGCTGTCACTGCAGAAGGTGCGATTGGGACACCGGCGAGAATGCCGGTGGACGCTGCCGGGGAGGTGGTCCGAGAGGACCGAGACGGGGATGATCACGTTGATGGCTTCGATCAAGGCAGCCACGAATCGTGCTCCTACGAATGGCCGACAGCAGGGGGACGTATATAAGTAGTACCGTGGTTCGACGAGGGTGACTCTCAGACCATTGGTGATCCGCTGCCTGATTCCGACGCAAGAGCCGGCGATCGATGCCGTTTACAACCAGACGATCACCGATTCGCAGCTCACCGCGCTGGGGATCGACCAGATCTTCTCGTTCGAGGTAGCCCGACTCACCGGCGGCGCCTCAGACAATACACTTGACGCCAGCAGCTTCAGTGGCAAGGCGAACCTGTGGGGCGCCGATGGAAACGACGTGCTGATTGCCTCGGCCACCACCGGCTCGAAGCTCAACGGCGGCGGCGGCGACGATACGCTCTCGGGTGGGGACGGCAATGACCACCTGCGAGGCGGAAACGGCAACGACGGGATCGCAGGACACGATGGCAACGACCGCATCTACGGAAACTCCGGCGACGATACGGTGCTGGGCCAGAACGGTGTCGACTCGATCTACGGACAGGCCCGAGACGACATCGCGCTGGGTGGCTGGGGTAATGACCGGGTCAACGGCGGAGTTGGTCTCGACACGGTCGCCGGAGGACCCGGGTTCGATACGCTGATCGACGCGATCGAGGAGATCGACGAGGCGTTCACGTTCGTCGACGACTGGGTCGACCTCGTCTAGTCCGCCTTTGGCGGACCACCTGCACCGGCCGCCAACTGGCTCCGACTACAGCCAGTCGGTGAAGCGGGTGCGGAGCATCGGCGAGTCCATCCACGACGTGTCCGGTTCGGGCAACTCAAGTGCCCCCGTCACCGTCAGCCAGCCGTCGGCCAGTGGCTTGCACGAGGGGTAGCCCTTGCGGGTGATCCAGCAGATCTCCCCACGCTCCTCGCACGCCTGTGCGATCGACAGCGTGACTCGGACGTCCTGGGCCACGTATTCGAGGATCTCGTCGTACTTCCCGTCGGCCCACATGTCCGGTGCCAGTTTCTGGGCCTCGCTCGACGACTTCCCCGGTACCCCCATCCCCTCGGCCGCCTTGCTCAGCCCGATCGGGTACCCCAGCTGGCAGAACACGTGGAACATCATGTCGACGTGGTCGCGAGCCAACTGCTTGCACTCATCGGCCATGCCCGACTCCTCGGCGAGGATGTCGAAATCAAAACTGAGCCCGTTCCAGGTCAGGATCGTCGCTCCGCTTGAAGTGGCTTCCACCAGGAACCGGACCAGCTCCGACAACTCTTCAGGACTCATTTGCCCAGCAGGAGTCCCGTCTTCCTTCTTGCCGTGCCATGTCCGGGGCTCGCTGTCGTTGCTCGAGAGCGTCGCGGCACAGGTGATCCCCAATGGCCGGTGCGATTTCAGGTCCCCCAGCGGTCCCTCGATGATCTTGGCCGTCTCGATGTCGAAAGCAATGTAGTGTCGGCTCATGGCGATTGGGGTCAGTCCGCCTGCGGCGGATTGAATAGTGAAGGCAGAGTTGGCAAAACGCGGAGACTGCGCAAGCCACTATTCACTATTCAAGCTCTGACCCCAAGTCATGACAACCGACTGCCGGTGCGGTATTCTCTGTCGGGACCTATCTGCGGGTCGCCGCTGACTCGCTGTCTTGTGGATTGAACCGCCGCGATGCCACGCTACCCTCAGAACAACCTGGCCGCGTGCATGTTGCCGTGGACCGAGGACTTGGGGCTGGATGTCCCGGTCTTCGAGCGGCACATCCAGTCGACACTCGACGACGGGTACACGTGCCTGTACCTGATGGGCACGGCCGGCGAGGGTTATGCCCTGAGGGGTGACCGATTCCGGCAGGTGGTCGAGGTATTTGCTGGGCTGACGGTGGGGGATGGCATCGACCCGCAGATCGGTGTCATCGGCACATCGATGGAGCAGTCGATCGAGAGGATCCAGGTTGCCTACGACTTGGGCATACGCATGTTCCAGATCTCGTTGCCCAGTTGGGGGACACTCGACGAATCCGAGACGATGCTGTTCTTCCAGACTGTCTGCGGCCGGTTTCCTGACTGCCGGTTCCTGCACTACAACCTGCCTCGGGCCGGGCGGATCATCCGGGGCCGCGAGTACCACCGGATCGCCGAGTTGGTCCCCAACCTGGTGGCCACCAAGAACAGTTCGACCGACTACGACCGCACGGCCGACCTGCTGACCCATTCGCCCGAACTGCAGCACTTCCTGCTGGAGGGCAATTTCGCGATGGGCTGCACGCTGGGTGAGTGTTCGTTGCTGTGCAGTTTCGATGCCCTGTTCCCGAAAACGACCTGGCAGTTCTTCGAGGCCGGCAGGAACAAGGATCTCGAGGAACTGTTCCGGATCACGCGGCTGTTCCGGGATGTCGGCGAAGCGATGTTTGCCGGCTGCGAGCGTGAGATGATCGACGGGTCCTACGACAAGACGTTTCTCTGGATTCGCGACTCCTCGTTTTCCAATCGCCTGCTGCCGCCTTACCTGGGCATGTCCGAGGCAGAGTCAGCGGCGTGCCGTGCGGTG
>Ga0310122_10003394_pt1 | contig 10085 bp, 8 predicted proteins | sample CB6_Bottom_1051__FD_203503 | JGI IMG/M metagenome (GOLD analysis project Ga0310122, IMG submission 203503) | Marine microbial communities from Western Arctic Ocean, Canada - CB6_Bottom_1051 | ecosystem: Environmental > Aquatic > Marine > Oceanic | place: Canada: Western Arctic Ocean | collected...
AACGCGTCGCCGAGTCCAGGTAGTCGCGGAATCAGTTGTTGGCATCACCAGTCTCAGGTCACGGCGTGCGCCGAGGTCAGCGCCTCGGCGACGGCCGGAGGAAACAGCTCGACCACGTCTCCCTCGAGGCGTAGGGTCACGGCGGAGTGCCCGTCGTGGTCGGTCGCGCCGCGGTTGACGACAACATAGGGCACACCCCTCCGCGCCGCCGCCAGAGGGAATCCCGCCGCCGGGTAGACCGACAATGTCGAACCGAGCGCCACCACGAGGTCCGTCTCACCGGCGGCGGCGGCGGCCCGTTGCAGATCGTCCGTGTCGAGGTTCTGGCCGAAGCTGATCGTCGCAGGCTTCAGGTATCCCCCACACTCGCACACCGGCGCCTTCCGCGTGTCCTCAAACCACTGCATGTGGGCGACCGGGTCGCTGCGCTCATGGCAAGTCATGCATTCGATGGCCGTGTTCGTGCCGTGGATCTCAACGAGCCGATCCGCCGAGGTGCCGCCGCGGGTATGGAGTCCATCGATGTTCTGTGTGATGACCATCGCGAGCTTCCCGGCTCGCTCCAGATCCGCGATCGCGGTGTGCACGGCGTTCGGCTCAGCGTTCCGGAACGAAGGCCAGGCCTGGCACTTCTGGTCCCAGTACTCGATGCGCGCGGCCTCCGAGCTCATGAAGTCCTCGAAATAGACGGCCTGGCGTTCCCGCCAGACACCCGTGGGGCCGCGGAAATCCCGGATGCCACTGCCCGTCGAGACGCCGGCGCCGGTGAAGACCACGATGTGGTCGGCGTCAGCCAACAGCTGAACGAGGGTCATCGCGCCCAATCCTACTTGAGTTCAGTCGTGGGGGTCCTGCTGAGGCGGCGCCACCTCGGGTTGACCATTACCTGACAACCCCGGGCGCCCCGCCACTCAGGGGTCGGACGAGCGCGCCTGACACCCCTACGGCTAGCGGCCCGTGAAGCGATCGGTGAACAGCACGCGTTCGGCGATCCGCCAACCCTGGGCGGTTTTCTTCCAGGTGTTCCTGTAGATTCCCGACGCACTGATGAATGCGGCTCTGTCGTCGGCGGTCTGATGGGTGATGAGGGCCATGTTTTCCGTGATGGCGGCATCGGTCGACAGCTCCAAGAACACCAGTGCCGTGAAATGATGCCGGGTCTGTCGATCGGCCAGCCGACCCTGATGGGAGGTCGTCGCATAGTCGAGAATGGCTTGACGACCGACCACTCGCGAACCGCTCACCACATCACCACCACGCCGGCGCTCCATGACGCCGTCGTCGGTAAACAGATCCGCGAATCCAGCCGAGTCCTTGGCATCCCATCGGTAGGAATACTGCGCCAGCTGCTCCGCAATGAGCAGCCGGTCTTCTATGGACCCCAGATCTTGGCTGGCAGCTTCCGTCCACGACAGCGCGCACAGCACACTGAGGGTCATGACCAATGCCCCGTGCCGCTTCCTCGCAGGCGCGCACGTGCGCGCCGCCTCCCGCCAGCTGCGCCTGCTCGACGTCGACCGACAGCGTCTCAAAGCCATGATGCAGTACATCCTGTACGTCGTGTGGCATTGTAGCAATCTTGATATTTCTGCGCCTCGCGAAACCAGAAAGCGTCTGACCCGAGAGACCGAACCAGACGGCCGCGCCGTAGTAGGATGACGCAGTCTCCGGTTCCGAAAGGCATACTCGCGTGCGCATCAAGGCGTCGACCATCAAGCAATTCCTCCGCGCGTTACCCGCCGACCGTCGAAGGACGGTCGAAGCGATGCGCACGGTGATCCTCGAGAACATCGACACGCCCTTCGCCGAAGTGGTCCAGAACAGCGCGATCGGTTACGTCGTTCCGCATTCGGTCTACCCGGCGGGGTATCACTGCGACCCCAGCCAGCCGCTGCCGTTCGCCGGGATCGCGGCGCAGAAGCATCACATCGGGCTCGACATGGGCAAGTCCGGCGTGCGGGTCAAGACCCTCGACGACGTGCCGCTCGACGTGGTGGGCAAGCTCTTCAAACGCGTGAAGGCCAAAAAGTTCATCGCGCTCTACGAGGCAGCGGTCCCGCCGAGTGCCCGCAAGACGGCGAAGACCGAGAATCCCACAGCCACGAAGAAAACCGCCGCAAAGAAGCGCGTGGCAAAGCGGACCTAGCAGCCCGTGGTGAAAGTCCCACGGCATTCGACCGGCGCTGCATCCCGCCTGCCTGCGTTGCTTCTCGATCAAATACTGCCGGTATTCTCCCTCGTCGCGCCTTGGTAGGCGGGCGCATCACCGGTCTCGGTGCTCGCGCGACTTTCACCACAGACTGCTAGTCCCCGCTGCCACTCGCGGGGCGCCTTCGCCCCGCTCCGCGGACACGTGGCGCGCGGGTGCGCGCCCTGGCCACCCGGATCCCCAAGATCAGCAGCACGCCCATCCAGGCATAGGGCAACCACCAGCCGAAGCGCGCGAACGGCGTCGGCCTCTCGGCGCTGTTGCGCAGTAGCGCGATCGTTTCGACCAGCATCTCCGCCGGGTACTCGTCCAGCGTGGCTCGAGAGACGGGCCGGAGAGGGATATGGGCCTGAAGCCGACCGTTGTGGTCGATCACGGCCGACACCCCGGTGATGACGCTGCGCACCATCGGGATACGGTGCTCCACGCTGCGGAACTGCGCAAGCGCCAGGTGCTGCCACGGTTCGGCGCTGTCGCCGTACCAGGCGTCGATCGTGATGTTGACCAGCAGATCGATCCCGTCGGGTTGGGCCGCGACCTCGCGCACATACGTAGCGATGATGTCCTCGTAGTAGATCACCGGACCCAGAGCCACCGGCCTGGGCCCGTCTTGCGGCTCGAACGTGTACTCGAAGACGAAACGCGCTGGGCCCTCGCCGGCGAAGTGATAGGCGATCTCTGGGATGTATCGCGTGATGACGTCCGGATTCACGATGGGGATGTACTCGCCCACTGGCACGAGGTGGTGCTTATCGTAGTGGCCCAGGATCCGGCCAGTCGGCGCCATCAGGAAGGCGCTGTTGTAGCCGAAGCGGCTTGCCGGGTCACGGGTGATGGCCCCGAAGACCGTGGGCAGCGCGTGCTGCCCCATCACCAGCCTTGTGAGGCTGGGGTCGTCTCTGTCGATCGGCCGTTCGACGAGGTAGGGAAAGGCGCCGGCCTCAGGCCAGACGACGAGATCGGCCCCCGCGGTCTGGGCCCGGGCCGAGGACGCGTGCAAGCGTTCGAGATCAGCTTGCGCCGAGACCCCCCCGGCGATCGGCACGTTCACTTGCACCACCCCGACCCGCAGGGTCCGGGCACCATCGGCCTCGACATCCATGACCTGCATGCGCCAGCCGCCGTAGAGGAAGACCATCGCGGGGATCGCTCCCGCGGCGACCCCCAGCCGGATCCGCGCCCGCACCCCCTCGGCCACGATCGCGTCTGCGAGGCAGAGCGAGCAGAGACAGACCACGCTCTCGAGGAGCGGAACTCCACCCCATTCGACCAACTGGATCCACTCCGGGTGTTCGGAAAAGCCGAGCAGCACCCTGTAGGGAAAGAGATTCGGCCAGGTGAAGTTCAGGACGACGATCGTGCCCACGACCCAGACCCGCCCGCGCCATCCGTCTCGGGGTCCGAGTCGAATCGCGACAGCCCACAGGCCGTAGGGGAGCGCCAACCAGAGCGAAAACACGAAGAGACCGATGACGCCCACGAGGACCGGGACCCCGGTGAACTGCTCCAGCATTCCGGCGATCCAGCGAAAGCCGCCAAGCCCGACCCCCAACCCCGCCACCAGACCCAGCACCAGAGCCTCGCGCCAGGAGGTTCCCCTGTGTCGCACCAAGACGAGCAGCGGTGTCGCACCGAGCCACGCCAACCAGATGTGGCCGCCGGGGGGGCCGGCGAGAGCGAAGCAGACGCCGGTCAGGGACGCGAGGACGGAGACGCGGCACGAGCCCCAGCGCTTCGATACGATGAATCATTCCGCAGTCGCGTCGGTATGGGTACCCGCCGCCGACCCGGCCAGTGGCCGGCAGTGAGGGTCCTTAGCGCGGTCGTTCACGGCGATATTACTCGGGTAAGCTGAACGCGACATACTCCGCGCCCGATGGCGGTCCTGTGCGACCGCCGCCCGCCGCAATGACGACGAACTGCCTGCCGTCGACACTGTAGACCGCCGGTGTCGAGAAGCCGGCGGCCGACAGTTCGGCCTCCCACAGCACCTCGCCATCTCGCGTGTCGTACGCGCGAATCATCCTGTCGGGCGTAGCCGCAATGAAGATCAACCCGGACGCCGTGACGACCGGCCCGCCATAGTTGACCGCGCCAAACCCGAGACCCGGGTGCGAGGGATAGTTCCCGAACGGCACCGTCCAGGCGATGTCCCCAGTGGCAACGTCGATCGAGTTGAGCGTGCCCCACGGCGGTGTGTTCCCGGGCAGACCTTCGTGGTCGCGGAGATACACATAGCCGCCGAGCACGTATGCCCGCTCCGCCGTCGGTTCATCGATCTCAGGCTCGTCCGACGAGATAAAGCGCATCACGGCACGCCGTTCCGCATCATCGAAATGCGCGAAGCCCGGCATCCGCCCGCTCCCCTCGCGAATGGTCTCGAGGATCTCCCCGGTCTCGAGTCGGTCGCGCACGCCGATCAGCGAGGGACCGGTGTCGGTGCCTTCCAGCGTGAGGCCATGACAGCTCCCGCAATGCTGCGCATAGGTCCCATAGTTGCTAGAGCCGGCCGGCACCTCGCTGAGCGTGAGAATCCCAGGCACGTCGTTCGCGTTGACGATCAACCGGTTGTTGCTCGGGTCGAACGCCGATCCCCCCCACTCGGCTCCGCCGTCGTACCACGGTTGCAACAGCACAGTCCCAACGCGTGGCGGCGCCCACGGCCGCAGGTCCCAGTCCTCGATCTGCGTCTCGACGAAGGTCCTGGCCTCTTCGGTGCGGTTCGTGACCTCGAACGTTTGCCGGCTGAAGGCCACGGTCGATAACGGCTGCGTCGCCGCGGGCACTTCGCCGGGCAGCGTGCTCGCGAGCTGATCCACCTCGACGATGGGGTACATCGATTCGCCCGTCTCACGATCGAACACATAGAGGTGCCCCGACTTGGTCGTGAGCGCGACCGTGTCGATGGTCCGGCCGTCGCGTTCGAGCTGTATCAGGGTGGGGGGCGACGGGTTGTCGCGGTCCCACAGATCGTGGCGAGTCACCTGGTAGTGCCACCGGAGCTGGCCCGTTCGTGCGTCGATCGCCAGCAGCGAGTTGGCATACAGATTGTCACCCAGTCGGTTCACACCGTAAAAATCCGGTGTCGCGGAGCCGGTCGGCGCGAACAGCAGTCCGCGCGCCTCGTCGAGGGTCATCCCGGTCCACGCGTTCGCGCCACCCGCGCGTTCCAACGACCCGTCCGCCCAGCTCTCGGACCCCGGTTCGCCCGGAGCAGGAATCGTGTTGAACTGCCAGACCAGTGTGCCGTCGAGAGCACTGAAGGCACGAATGGACCCCGGGAAGGCGTTGGCGGACTCGCTCGTGGAAAACCCGAGGATGAGCATGTCCTCGAACACAACGCCGGGTACGGTGATAGAGAGGGACCCGGTTCGGTCAATGTCCGGTCTGAGATCGAGCCGGCCGTGGTCTCCGAAACTCCCGATCGAAGTACCGTCCGCCGGGTTCACCGCTAGCAACTCACGCCCGGCGGTATAGAACAGCCGTGTTTCCCCGTCGCCTTCCCACCACATCAGCCCTCGCTGAGCGCCCCCGTTCCCACCCGGGTCAAACCGCCATAGCTCCGCACCGGTCGCAGCGTCCAGCGCAAACGCCTCCAATCGGGGCGACAGGCCGTAGAGCACCCCCTCGATAACCAGCGGGCTGGTGTACATCGTCGACCCGCCACCCCGCAGCTCGCCAGAGTCGTACACCCAGACCACCTCGAGCTGGCTCACGTTCTCTCGCGTAATCTGATCCAAGTCGGAGTAGTGTCGACGGCCCGCGTCGCCGAGGTAGACCGGCCAATCAGAATCGGTCTCGGCCGGCGCACACGCAGTAAGCAGCGACGCACCGAGAATCAGAGAGAAAAGATGGTCCGCATAGCAATTCGGCCTGGGATCTCGACGGATTCGGTGGCATGGGCACCTGAGCATCAGCTGAGTATACCTGTCGGAACACCCTGTCGGGCGGGTCGAGGCCGCGTGGGCCGCGTGACCGATCCGACCACGAAAATAGTGTGCTACAGTCGACAACCGCAAGGTGTACAGGTTGTAGTGGTCGGCTTCCCATGTCTCAACACACGCGTCCATTCGCCCGGCGACCGGCGCGGTGGTCACCCGCGCCAGCCGGAGCCACCGCAACAGCCGCAACCAGAGCCACTCGCCGTCGAGCGACATCGTTCTCGCGCGCGGTCTCTGTGTTCAGCGCGCTGTCCCTTCTGGCCGGTACGACCCTGCTGGCCCAGGAGTGGCCGCAGTTCCTCGGTCCGACTCGGAACGGCGTGTACGCCGGACCTGCGCTGGCGGACGCGTGGTCGGGGGACGGGCCCACCCAGGTGTGGACGAAGCGCATCGGGGCGGGATTCGCGGGTCCGGTCGTCGCCGACGGACGGGTGATCCTGTTTCACCGCGTCCAGGACTTCGAGGTCATCGAGGCACTCGACCCGCTCACGGGACGCACGCAGTGGAACCGTGAGTATGTCACCTCCTACCGCGACGACTTCGGGTTCGACCCAGGTCCTCGCTCTGTCCCCGTCGTCGCCGATGGGAGGGTCTTCACATTCGGCGCACAGGGCAGACTGCATGCGCTCGACCTCGACACGGGCGATGTCCTGTGGAACGTGGACACCCGCCGGCGTTTCGAGGTCCGGAAGGGATTCTTCGGTGCAGCCGGGTCGCCGCTCGTACAGGGCGGACGTGTGCTCGCGAATGTTGGAGGACCGGAGGCGGGGATCGTCGCATTCGATGTCGAGACGGGCGATCTGCTGTGGACCGCGACCGGCGACGAAGCCAGCTACTCTTCTGCGGTCGGCGCGACGTTCGACGGGGAGGACTCCGGCGTCTTCTTCACGCGGAACGGTCTGGTCGCGGTGGACCCAGCCACCGGGTCGGTCCGCTTTCAGCAGCGGTGGCGGTCGCGGATTGGCGCATCGGTCAACGCCGCCACGCCGCTGGTCATCGACGACCTCATCTTTCTCTCGTCAAGTTACGGCACCGGCGCCGTCACCTTCCGTGTCCGTGACAACCAGCTGACGGAACTGTGGACGTCGGACGACGTCATGTCGAACCACTACGCGACCACCGTCCACCACGATGGCTACCTGTATGGTTTCCACGGGCGCCAAGAATACAGCCCGAGCTTCCGCGCCGTGGAGCTCGCGACCGGCAGGGTGCTGTGGAGCGAGGACCGCTTCGGCTCCGGCACGGTGACGCTCGCCGGCGACCGGCTGCTGATCATGCGCGAGACCGGCGAGCTGATGCTCGCCGAGGCCTCCCCGGATGGGTTCCGTCCCATCACGAGCGCGCAGGTCATCGATGCCCCCGTCCGTGCGTACCCCGCGCTGGCGAACGGCTACCTCTACGTGCGGAACGACAACACGCTCGTCTGCCTCGACCTCAGACCCTAGCTCGCTCAGGCGGCATCCTTGCTAGCAGTCCGTGGTGAAAGTCCAGCGTCGCACCGAGACCTGTGATGCGGCCGTCTGTCGTGGGTAGTCGAGCAGCTCCACCTGACCGGAGTTGAGCACGGGAAGCAGCCATCATAGGAAGATGCCAGTCGATCAGGTAAAACGGTTGTGGAGCGCTGGGCAATTCAATACGGAATTCACGACGAGTAATCGGCTCTCCCGATTCCATCACTTGCTTCAGTTCAGGGGCTATCAGCTCTTCGGTATTGGGCACAACCTCTGATACGGTTCTTCCGAGGTGAGCCTCCACGGCAAGCCCATTGAGATCGGCCGAGCGTGATTGGGGCACCGCCACTGAGCGCCACCTTCTTCGGTTGACCTGCTGCCTGATCACCGAGCCACTGACCGTCAGGGATTTGACGGAGGGCAAGCGCGTCGCGTTCTTCGAACCGTAGCAGGCGAAGCTCGACCAATTGCAGACACGCGAAGCGGTTCACAAACGCCGGGTCAGACAGTGCAGCCGGCTCAGCATCGGCGCCAGGATTCGGCTACGGCGCGAACGGCACCTCATACTCCTGTTCGTTGCTGTCGACGTACCCCGTGTACGAAATAGCTAGCTGGTCGGCCGTCACGTCGGCCGGAACCTCGAAGTATAGGGCGCCGCTCGCGGATTCGCCGGTCTGCAGCGTGGTGCTCTCGAGCTGGTCCGACGAGTTTCCCGCGTTGATCAGGAGCGAGATGTCGGCGTTCGTACCGTCAGGAAGCTTCAGCGAATAGTTCGTGTAGCGTGCCGATTCCCGCAGGTGCCGGAAACTTGAGGTGATCCCCCGCCGTGTTGCGGTCTTCGCCGCGCGTGAAGGTTCCTCGTCGATCACGATGTACTCGGGTCTAGACGCCATGTCAATTCGTCGGCACCCGCGCCTTCAGCCAGAGGCGATACAGTCGGCAAGGGTCGGACCTTCGACCAGCTCCAGCACCAGCGCCCGCGTCCCTTCCGCTTCCTCGATGCCGTGGATGGCGGCGATGTTGGGGTGGTTGAGGCTGGCGAGGGCGCATCGATCTACGAAAAAAACATGTCGATCGACCCAAGCGACCCCAGAAAAAATATGTGGATCGAGACCTGGGCACAAGCGGGGATCGGCACCCCCGGGACAATGACCGCCTCCGCCCGGGCGACGACGATCAGCCTGATCATCGACCCCTATATAGATCTATGGAGTTTATGGAGTGAGGGCGGTACAGGCCCATTCTATGACGGTGTACTTACTCCAGGTACTCCATACCCCCAGCCAGCGTTTGCCAGATGACACCGCCCGCCGTCGGCGATACCCTCTGGCCGATGCTTCCCTCGCTCGACCCCAGCACCCTGCAGGCCTTTCTGGCAGATCCGGCCAGACCGGCGGGCACGCTCCAATATCGTCTTGGCCTAGCCAAGCCTCGTTACTCCGGCATCAACGCGAACGTCCACACAGAGCCGCCTGTCGGGACCTTGCCCGCTGCATAGCGGTTGGCTAGCGCACCCCCGAGGCCGGACGCCACGGTCACATATTGCCGACCGTTGTGGGTGTAGGTGATCGCGGTTGAGTTGATGCTCGACCCGGTCTGGAACTGCCACAGTGTCTCGCCGGTCGCGGCGTCGAGCGCGAGGAACTCGCCGGTCAATTTGCCGCTGAACACCAGCCCACCCCCGGTCGCCAGCATACCCGCCGAGCTCGGGAAATTGGTCAGCGGGATCTCCCATTCCTTTCTTCCCGTCAAGGGATTGATCGCCAGGAAGTGACCGAGCACATCGCCCGGCTCGACCCGTGGAATCCGACTATTGACGCCCGTGGAGCTCGCACCGATGACCTGCTCCTTGGGCGGCGCGATCTGTTGCACTCGTGCGACGTGCCAGGTGCTCGTATAGACCAAGCCGGTGGTCGGGTCGTAGGCAATCGGCACAGCGTTCGAGCCACGGGACGGGAAGATGGACACTTCCTCGCCCGCAAGAAATCGATCATACAGGTCGGTCAGGACCGGTCGACCGGTGGCGAGATCGATGTGCGTAGCCCAGTTGACCTCCACGTAGGGGTGTGCGGCAATCAGGTCACAGTTCGTGCGATCCAGCACATAGAGGAAGCCGTTCTTGTTGGCCTGGATCATGACCTTGCGAGACTGGCCGGCAACGTCGAGATCGGCGAGCACATGCTCGTCGGTGCCGTCCACGTCGTACACGTCGTTGGGGGTGTATTGGTAGTAGCACGCGATCTCGCCGGTTCTGGGTCGAATCGCCAGCACACTCGACGTGTAGAGGCTATCCAGCCCGCCGCGGGGTCTCGGGTCGTAGGGTTCCGCGTTACCCGTCCCCCAGTAGACAAGGTCGAGCTCGGGATCATACGACCCAGATCGCCAGGTCGGCCCGCCGCCGAACCTCCACGCGTCGCTGTCCTGGAGCCACGTCTCGGACCCGGGCTCGCCGGGCGCGGGGATGGTGTATCTGCGCCACAGCTT
>Ga0310122_10003396_pt1 | contig 10080 bp, 6 predicted proteins | sample CB6_Bottom_1051__FD_203503 | JGI IMG/M metagenome (GOLD analysis project Ga0310122, IMG submission 203503) | Marine microbial communities from Western Arctic Ocean, Canada - CB6_Bottom_1051 | ecosystem: Environmental > Aquatic > Marine > Oceanic | place: Canada: Western Arctic Ocean | collected...
AAGCCCTGGTAGCAAGAAAGCCCCGATGCGCAGACGGTGCTGGCAGCAGAGCAGCTACCGCCGGCAGCCACTTCCATCTGGCAGGTGCCCGCTGTGCACGCCGATCCCACAGGACAGAGGGTGTGGGCGTGTGTGCAATCCCCGCCCAGCGCCTGCGCGAAGTGGCAGATATTGGCGCTGCAGACCAGGCCGGAGATGCAGGACGCACTGGCGCAGTCACCGCTGTAGGGCACACCCTCTTCCGTGCGGAACACATCGGCCGTGTTCGAATCTGTGTTCTGGGGTTTTTCCCAGTCGGTGCCGCCTGCAGGATCCCATTCGAAGCCGATGCTATTGACGATACCGGCTCCGCCATCACCGTTGTGCAGGCGAAGCTCGAAGCTATGCCAGCCGCCGCCGCCGCAATCTACCGAGCCTGAGGTCTCATTCCACCAGTCGGTATCATCGATGACCGTTTGGCCACAAACTGTCAGCTTGATGTAATCGTCCAAGTCCTCGCGGAAAGCCATCTGGCCATCGGCGTCGTAGATCTCTCCCGAGTAAATGATGGTCCAGTTGCCCTGCCACGGTCCGCTTGGCTCCAGCAGGTCCGTCCAAGCCGCGCTGGGCCCCAATGGATCAATTCCTCCCACAGCACCGGAGTTTGAGCTGACGGTGTCCAGGTTCCCCGGGTTGGGGCTTGCGCTGGTGCCGCTCGCGGAGGCCATGCCGCCGGCCCGCAAGCCCGTCACGTACTGGAGCTCGGTTGCGTCGCCACAATCCCGAGTGAGCCCGTCCGCCTGGTTGATCAGTTGGCAAACGCCGATGGCAACCTTCTCGGCCACGCAGTCGGCGTGGGCCTCTGCGGCGCAGCCGGGCAAGAGGCTGTCGAGGTCGAGTCCCTCGTTACATTTCGACACGCTCCTGCCGATTCCTCCATCGGCGCCCAGGCACGCCTTGGCAATCTTGCCCTTTCCGTCCGGCTGGGGCGCGTCGACGCCGCCCTGGCATTGATTCTCGAGTTCTTCGGCACTGTCGACCGAAGCACTCTTGAAAGCCGCTTTCGCGCACGAGGTAAATTCCTTGAGGCGCGTCGACTGGCACTTCGTCGCCGCCTTCCACACTCCTTGCTGACACTTTGCCCCTGCCTTGTCCGTGGACGCCGTCAGGAGAACTCCAGAGTCGAGATCGGCTCCGAAAATATCGTGAGAGAGTTCAACCTCCTTGGTCGTAGCGGCGCCGTTGACCGTCGAGGCATCAGTCGCCGCGTAGGGGGGGAAGCGGCTCACGCCCCCCTTGTCCAGGCCGACGCACGCCTTCTGGAAGTCGGCAATCGTCTTCTGCGTCGCCTTGTTTATCTTTCCTTTTTCGTCGGCGACCGCACAGCCCTCGAGCGTCACGAGAGTGGGATCTGACTTGCTGAGGGGCTTGCCGCTGGCATGGTTCTTCAGGCACCCGGCGATCTGCTTGGCGACGGCCGCATCGACCTTCGTCATACCCTTGTTCAGACTGCGCACGCATTTCTGCTGGTCCTTGGTCAGTGGCTGGGCGCCGGCGTCGTCGACGACGGCCACGGCCAAGCAAATGGCGACAAGAATGATTGATTGTTGAGTCATACCTGCTCCCGGCTAGCTACGGGGCCACGCAGATCCCCAGTTCACAGACCAACCCGCTGCTGCAGTTTTCCACGTTGCAGTCGGCTCCGAGGAGCCCGCCGCTGGGACACCATCCATTGCTGTGAGCCAGGGGTATCCACGAATAACCACTGTCCAGATCGCAGGGACAAAACGCGGGGCTTCCGTTTGAGCTGGGCACCGTACAGTTGGCGTTGTTGGCATCGCAGAACTCCAGGTCCTCTACATATATGTTGGTGCAAAAGTCATCCGGGTTGTCGATAAGTTCTCCAGCGATGGTCACATTGTCGAAAATCAGGCCAGAAATCTGAGCGTCTGCCCGGCCCCGGATCATGTTGGGATGACCAAAGACACTGGGGGCCGTCACTTCGATATTCTCAAAGCGAATGCCTGTGATGTCGCCCGGCCCGCGTTGCTCATAAAACAGGCAGCGGTTTTGGGCCGAATCCCAGTCCCCGATGGCGTCGAGGCAGCTTTGCTCGGTGACACCTGAGCAGGACCCCGAGCCGGACCAGGTTCCTCCTGCTTCCAGGCAGTATCGCTCTTCGGAATCGGAGCTAAACGATTTGGGGTGATAGGGAGGCCCGGCCTGGGTGACAATGTAGAAAGGCTCACGGCTCGGGTAGGGGTCGTGGATCTTGATATTTCTGAACACCAGGTTGGGACCGCCTGCACCTGCACCTGTTCCCCTTATGCTGAAGATGTTACCGCTCCATAAATGCCAAGCCGCCCGCGAGTAGAGGACGTCACTATCTTCAACCGTAACCGTTGGGGCCCAAAAACCACTGGCGCTACAGCCCTCTGCACCGTAGCAACCCACTCGGCTCATCAAAAACGGAGTACCATTTGCGTCGGTCCAGGTGGTCACGCGAGCGAAGCCACGGCCACCGACATAGGACGCGTCGTCCTGGGTGCGCATGAAGCTGTCCTCGATCCTCACGTTACCGAAGGGATTGATGCCGTCCCCGTTGCCACGCCAGGTAAATATCTTGACCCAGCGAATATCCGTAGGTTGGGACGGATCGTAGCCTGCATAGAGCATCAAAGAGTGGTGAGCGGAGTCCGCGATGGTAATCCCTTCCACAGATGTATCGTATGCTCCCGCGATGTTGATGGGGTTATGCATCGTCTGGTCGATCAGGGGAGGGGAGGTGTGGAGTGGGTGCGCCAGGCGCGCTCCCGAAAGCGTTCCGAAGCCGAAGATCCGAATGTTGTTACCGTTGTTCCAGTCGTCGTTGCGGAGGGCTCCATAGACGATGGCGTCTCCCGGAATGTAGTAGCTTTTCCCCTGGTGGACGGGAAAACCCGCGCCAATATCGTGGATGCCGGGCTCAAAGTAGAGAATATCCCATCCATCGCCATTGAGGTCGATGCTGGCAAGGTTGGCTCCTCCGGCCTCAACAAGCTGAACTCTCTGATCCAGGGGATGCGGCCGATCCTGAAGCGACGGGTTGCTAAAGATGGTGAGGGTGTGAATGGGAGGCCCCTCGTAGCCATAGCCGGTATGCTGACTGTCCATTTGTCCGTCAATATCCACCGTGATTTGCACTGGATCGCTGATGGTAACGAGCACTTTACCATCTGCTACTATCGATGTGCCTTTGCGCGCGGGATGCACGACCCCCGTGGTGATAGGGATCCCATCCACCCTGGAAATTTCGATCTCAACGGGATGGTTATAGGGCATTTCAAAGTTGATATAGGTGTTTGTCCATCCGGCGAGAACGTCCCAATAACTGGGATCGCCCAGATCGTCACCACAGTGCGCAGCGGGGCTGGGCTGATCTGCGCAATCGTATTTGCACACACCGGTCGCGTGGAAACCGTCAGCGTACTGGCAGTACATATTCGTAGCGCAGTCCGACGAGTGGATGCACGAATCCAGGACGGACGCGCTGCTGCTGCAACCTGTGGTGCACAAGTTGCTTTTGGCGCCGGTGATGAAAGCGAAGGGCGTAAGCCATTCGCTGACGCCTACAGAGCGCAGCCGAAAGCTATAGATCGGCGAAGGTGCCAGTCCGGGCACTGCACCGTCGACATGGAGGAGGTCATTACCGGCGGGCGCCTGGCAGGTTCCATCCCGACAAATGTTTGGCGTCTGGCAGTAGGTGTTGGCGCTGCTGCAATCGTCGCTCAAGGACAGCTCTGTCTGACAGAAGCCCTGGTAGCAAGAAAGCCCCGATGCGCAGACGGTGCTGGCAGCAGAGCAGCTACCGCCGGCAGCCACTACCATCTGGCAGGTGCCCGCTGTGCACGCCGATCCCACAGGACAGAGGGTGTGGGCGTGTGTGCAATCCCCGCCCAGCGCCTGCGCGAAGTGGCAGATATTGGCGCTGCAGACCAGGCCGGAGATGCAGGACGCACTGGCGCAGTCACCGCTGTAGGGCACACCCTCTTCCGTGCGGAACACATCGGCCGTGTTCGAATCTGTGTTCTGGGGTTTTTCCCAGTCGGTGCCGCCTGCAGGATCCCATTCGAAGCCGATGCTATTGACGATACCGGCTCCGCCATCACCGTTGTGCAGGCGAAGCTCGAAGCTATGCCAGCCGCCGCCGCCGCAATCTACCGAGCCTGAGGTCTCATTCCACCAGTCGGTATCATCGATGACCGTTTGGCCACAAACTGTCAGCTTGATGTAATCGTCCAAGTCCTCGCGGAAAGCCATCTGGCCATCGGCGTCGTAGATCTCTCCCGAGTAAATGATGGTCCAGTTGCCCTGCCACGGTCCGCTTGGCTCCAGCAGGTCCGTCCAAGCCGCGCTGGGCCCCAATGGATCAATTCCTCCCACAGCACCGGAGTTTGAGCTGACGGTGTCCAGGTTCCCCGGGTTGGGGCTTGCGCTGGTGCCGCTCGCGGAGGCCATGCCACCGGCCCGCAACCCCGCTACGTACTGGAGCTCGGTTGCGTCGCCACAATCCCGAGTGAGCCCGTCCGCCTGGTTGATCAGCTGGCAGACGTCGATGGCAACCTCCTCGGCCACGCAGTCGGCGTGGGCCTCTGCGGCGCAGCCGGGCAAGAGGCTGTCGAGGTCGAGTCCCTCGTTACATTTCGACACGCTCCTGCCGATTCCTCCATCGGCGCCCAGGCACGCCTTGGCAATCTTGCCCTTTTCGTCCGGCTGGGGCGCGTCGACGCCGCCCTGGCATTGATTCTCGAGTTCTTCGGCACTGTCGACCAAACCGCTCTTGAAAGCCGCTTTCGCGCACGAGGTAAATTCCTTGAGGCGCGTCGACTGGCACTTCGTCGCCGCCTTCCACACTCTTTGCTGACACTTCGCCCCTGCCTTGTCCGTCAACGCCGTCAGGAGAACTCCAGAGTCGAGATCGGCTCCGAAAATGTCGTGAGAGAGTTCAACCGCCTTGGTCGTAGCGGCGCCGTTGACCGTCGAGTCATCAGTCGCCGCGTAGGGGGGGAAGCGGCTCACGCCCCCCTTGTCCAGGCCGACGCACGCCTTCTGGAAGTCGGCAATCGTTTTCTGCGTCGCCTTGCCTATTTTTCCTTTTTCGTCGGCGACCGCACAGTCCTCGAGCGTCACGAGAGTGGGATCGGACTTGCTGAGGGGCTTGCCGCTGGAATGGTTCTTCAGGCACCCGGCGATCTGCTTGGCGACGGCCGCATCGACCTTCGTCATACCCTTGTTCAGGGCGCGCACGCATTTCTGCTGATCCTTGGTCAGTTGCTCGGCGCGGGCGTCGCCGATACCGGCCATGGCGATGGCCGCAAGCGTAACGGTGATAGCGACGAAGATGTTCGTGAGTTTAATGGCAGGTCCCCCCCCGGCGACCCGCGAGTCTACCACCACTGCCGCCTGCCTGTCTACAGATTCGCCCATTCCCCCCCCCCCCCCCGGTTGGGGGTGATAAGGCGTGCCAGGAAAAGGCGGCCACTGTTGGCGGGGGTATGTAGCTGCGTGGCCCTGGCTTCAGTAGCTGACCTTGAAGCCGGCCAGTCCGCGCACGGGGCGCTCGTCGATTATGACCTCTGCCACCCGTGCGGCCGGTGGCCCCTGCCGCGCCCAGGCCACTGCCGACTCGACCGCTTTCGGGTCGCCCTCTATCTCGGCCTCCACGCTGCCGTTGGCCAGGTTGCGCACCCAGCCCGCCACTCCCAGCTGCCGGCACTGGTCGGCCATGCAGTAGCGGTAGGCTACGCCCTGCACACGGCCGCTGATGAGCAGGCGCAGGCGCACACGTTCACCCGTGTTACTTTCACCCGCGTTGCCTTCACCGCTGCCGCTCACCGCAGTGGCAGCTCGGCCTGCTCGTCGGCCGGGTCATCGGGGCCCGCGCCTTCGCCACCCAGCAGGCGCATGAGGCCGTCTTCGTTGAGCACTTCAACTCCCAGTTGCTCGGCCTTGCGCAGCTTGGAGCCCGGGTTTTCACCGGCAACGAGATAGTCGGTGCGCTTGCTCAACGTGGAGCTCACTGTCGCGCCGGCGGCCTGCACCAGGTCCTTGGCGCGGTTGCGCGCGATCGACAGCGTGCCGGTGAGCACCACCGCCTTGCCCGACAGCGCGCTTGCTTCCGATGTGGCCAAGGTTGTCTCGGGAGTCGGACGCAAGCCGGCCGCCACGAGCTCATCGAGCATCGTTCGGTTGGCCGGGTCGGCAAAGAAGGCCAGTAGCGAGGTCGCCATCTCCGGGCCCACCCCGTCTATGTCTACGAGCGCCTGTTCGTCGGCCCGGGCAAGAGCATCGAGGCTGCCGAAGGCGCGGGCAAGCGAGCGCGCTGCGCTCTCGCCCACGTGGCGTATTCCGAGCGCGAAGAGCAGGCGCGACAAGGGACGCGTGCGGCTGCCGTCAATCGCGGTGGCGAGCTTCTCGGCCGACTTTTCGCCCATGCGGTCAAGTGCTGCCACGGCCTCGGTGTCGAGGCGGTAGAGGTCGGCAAAAGTTGCCACCATGCCGTTGTCTACGAATACCGCCACCAGCTTTTCGCCCAGGCCGTCTATGTCCATGGCGTTGCGCGAGGCAAAGTGGCGCAGGGTTTCGCGCAGTTGCGCGGGACAGCTGCGGTTGTTGCAGCGGTGGGCGACTTCTCCCTTCTGGCGTTTAATCGGCGAGCGACACGACGGGCACTTGCGCGGCATGCGAAAGCGCTTTTCGCTGCCGTCGCGCTCGTCGGCCAGCGATGAGACCAGCTGGGGGATGACGTCGCCGGCCCGCTCGACTACCACCAGGTCGCCCACGCGTATGTCCTTGCGGCGTATCTCGTCGGTGTTGTGCAGCGAGGCGTTCGATACCACCACGCCGCCCACGTTTACCGGCTCCAGCTCTGCCACCGGCGTAATTGTGCCCAGCCGTCCCACCGAGGGAGTGATGGCCAGCAGGCGGGTGGTGGCCTGCCTGGCCTTGAACTTCCACGCAGACGCCCAGCGCGGCGAGCGCGACAGTTCTCCCAGTCGGCGTTGTTGCTCGAGGCTGTCCACCTTGATCACGGCGCCGTCGATGTCGACGTCGAGTTGTTCGCGGTCGCGCTCGAGCTCGCGGCACCAGGACAGTATGGCCGACTGGCCCCGCCTCCGGCGCACGCGCGGGTGCACCAGTACCCCGGCGCGTCCGGCCCAGGCAAGAAAGTCAGAGTGTTTTTCAAAGCCCGCCGGTTCGCACACGCCGTGGCTGTGGGCGTAAAAAACCAGTGGCCGCGAGGCGGTGATCGCGGAGTCGAGCTGGCGCAGCGATCCGGCGGCCGCGTTGCGGGGGTTGGCAAACACCGGCTCGCCGGCCTCGTCGCGATCCAGGTTAAGGCGCGCGAAGTCAGCCTTGGCAATCACCACCTCGCCGCGCAGCTCAAGGCGCGTCGGGGTTTCGCGTCCGTCTACGGCGAGCAATTCAATCGGCACGCTGGCCATGGTGCGCACGTTGGCCGTGACGTCTTCGCCCCTGCGGCCATCGCCACGGGTGCCGGCGGCCAGCAGGCGGCCGTCTTCGTAAAGCAGGTTGACGGCCACGCCGTCGAGCTTGGGCTCGAGCACGAAGTCGCAGCTCTCACCTGACAGCCCCTTGTCCACGCGCTCGAGAAACTCGCCAAGCTCCTGCTCGTCGAACAGGTTGGCAAGCGACAGCATGGGCCGCAGGTGCGTGAACGGCTCAAAGGATTCGAGCGGCGCAGTACCCGGCCGCTGCGTGGGCGAGCCGGGGTGGCGCAGCCCCGGGTGCTCGTCCTCCAGCTGTTCGAGCTCTCTCAGCAGGCCGTCGTACTCGGCGTCGCTTATCGCGGGGTCGTCGAGCAGGTAGTAGCGCCGGTTGTGCTCTTCAAGCTCGCGGGCGAGCCTGAAGGCGCGCGATGCTGCCGGTCCACCGGCAGAACCCGGCTCGTTGCCGGCGCTGGAATCTTTGCGTGCCACCAGTGTTTTCTACCACGTGCACAGGCAGAATATAGGGCGGCGGGGTGCAGAAAGGGTCGCCACGCTACGTTTCCGGGGGGTAGAATGAGGTATGTCCTCCGCCTTGGCGGGGGAGGGGGTTACATGGCTGGCGAACAAGTGGCAAAGGCGCCTCACGGCATTACGGCTTATTTTCTGAGCCTGGTTTTTCTGGCTTCGGCCGGCCTTGTGATGGCCACGGCCGGCCCGCCTTCCGGTCCGCCCGCTCCGATGCCGAGCTGGGTAGAATGGCCCGGCGGCGACCACGCTATAACTACCACCGAGGTCACCGTGGAGCAGTATCTCGCCTGCGTTGACGAGGGTGAGTGCGATCCGGCCAACCACGGCGATTGCAACTCGGCCGACCCCGCGCGCGTGTTGCACCCCATGAACTGTGTCAACTGGTTCGGCGCCTCCCAGTACTGCGCCTGGTCGGGCGGACGCTTGTGTGCCGAAGACGAATGGCTCGACGCCTGCTCTGGCGCGGGCGAGGGCCGCGGATGGCCTTACGGCTACGTGTTTGAAAGCGGCAGGTGCAACGTGCAGTCGACCAGCGAGCCGGTAGAAGGGCTCGAGAGGGCCAGCGCCCCGGTGGCCAGCATGCCCGGTTGCGAGGGCGGCCTGGGTGGCTTGTACGACATGGCCGGCAATGTGAGCGAGTGGCTGGCGGCCTGCAATCAGGACTACTGCAAGTTTCGCGGCGCCGGTTATCTGAGCAACGATCCGGTCGACGTGTTTACCGGTTGTGGCGGCGTGTGTGCGGGCAACAAGAAGCCCTTCATGTCGGGCACGGTCGGCATACGCTGTTGCAGGGATATTACGGCCGGTTAAGCGGTCGAGGCGTCGTCCGTAGCTTCGTCGTCCGTAGCTTGTTCGTCCGTAGCTTGTTCGTCCGTAGCTTTTTCGTCCGTAGCTTTTTCGTCCGTAGCTTCGTCGGCAGCCGCATCATCGCCATCACTGCTCTCATCAGCCGGCTCATTCTCCGACGCTTCGGCTGAACCCGAGGCTTCCGGCGAATCTGGCTGTCCCAACCTGACTACGTTCTCGGCCTGCGGGCCCTTGGGGCTGTCGGAGATTTCGAACTCAACCGGTTCGGCCTCCTCGAGCGAGCGAAAGCCGTCTCCGCCTATCGCGGAGAAGTGCACGAACACGTCGACGCCTCCATCCTGCTCGATGAAGCCGTAACCCTTAGCGTTATTGAACCACTTTACCCGGCCTTGGGGCATACTTTTCCCTGCCGCGGTCGGCGCGATGCTGCGCCGGGCGAACCAGGTGACGCTAGGAGGGCAGGGCCCAATTGTCAAACCGCGGTCAGCTTATGGCGGGGGTGTTACCGGGTTTCGTCCTCGTAGCGGGATGGGGTTCATGTGGGCGTTTCATTACAGCAATGACCTTGCCGGCGACCCCCCGCTGAGTGGATACTCCCCCTTGCCCGCAAAGGGCCAGGGAGGTCAAGTAAATGAACAACACAGTAAACAGGAAGGCAAGCAGGCAGGTGGTGGTTTCGTCGGGCAGACGGGTGTCGCCCGGGCGCAGGTTGCTGCCGGGGCTGCTCATGGCAGTGGCCCTGCTCGCGATTTCACTCGTGGCCGTGACACCGGCCGACGCCGTGGCGAGGACCGATATCAACCGGGCCGGCATCGAGCAGCTCATCGAGTTGCCCGGCGTCGGGCCGGCCAAGGCCCGCGCCATTGTCGAAGCCCGCGAAGACTCTCCTTTCAGCAGCGTTGACGATCTCGCCAGGGTGAGCGGCATCGGCCCTGCCACGGTGGAGTCGCTGCGCGAGTACGTGATGGTGGCGCCGCCAGGCAAGAAAAAGTAGGCGCGTCGGTTGGCGTGACTTCGATCGCCGGGGTCACGTTGATCGCCGTGTCGGACTGGCGGAGAGGCTGGCGGCGAGTCGGGCTGCGTGGTATTCAACCCGAACCCGCCGCCAGCCAATAGAGGAGAACGGCTTGTCTGCCGAAGAACAACTCAAAGCACTGTCGCTGTTCATAGCGTCGCGTAACGGCGCGACCGACGTGGATCTGTCGGCCTACCGGGCGCACACCGAGGGCTTCTCGATGGAGACCTTTTCTTTTGACGCCCACTGGACCGAATCCGG
>Ga0310122_10003397_pt1 | contig 10079 bp, 10 predicted proteins | sample CB6_Bottom_1051__FD_203503 | JGI IMG/M metagenome (GOLD analysis project Ga0310122, IMG submission 203503) | Marine microbial communities from Western Arctic Ocean, Canada - CB6_Bottom_1051 | ecosystem: Environmental > Aquatic > Marine > Oceanic | place: Canada: Western Arctic Ocean | collected...
AAAATTCTTTCATGGTACGATAATAATAAACGCATACTACCTTGGCGAATAAGTCAAAAATCTCAAAGAAAGCAATATTACAGATTATTAAGTGAATTCATGCTTCAGCAAACGCAAGTTAAAACTGTGATTCCATATTTTAAAAATTTTGTTAAAAAAGTACCAAATTTAAAAGCTTTATCTAACGGCAACAATAAAAAAGTTTTAAAGCTTTGGGAGGGTCTAGGTTACTACAGAAGAGCAAAAAATTTACATAAAACAGCGAAAATTTTAATGCAAAAATATAATGGTAGACTTCCAAAAGAATTTGAAGAAATTAAAAAATTGCCTGGTATTGGAGAATATACAGCTAATGCATTATTAGCTCTAATTTACAATCAACCCCGTATTCCATTTGATGGCAATGTAAAGAGAGTTTTTTCTAGGTTGTTTAATACAAACTTAGAAAAAAATGAAAAAAGAATTAAAAGGATCATTAACGAACAATTTTATACGAATAGAAATGGGGATTTAGCAGAAGCGTTAATGGAATTTGGGGCAGTTATATGTAAACCGAGTAATCCTTTGTGTAATATTTGTAATTTAAAAACCAATTGTTATTTCTTTAAAAATAAAACTTCAGTTTTGGTTAATAAAAAACGTCAAGAAAAAGAAAAAAAATATAATGTTTATTGTTATTTGAAAAAACAAAAAAAAGAAATTGCTTTAACTAAAAATAAGAATTTAGGTTTTTTGAGTAATTTTAATATTCCAGAAACTAAAGTGATAACATCAAACAATAAAAATAATGGATGGACTTATTTATGTAATTATAAGCATAACATATCCAATATTAAGATGGATATTAATTTATATTATAAATTTATAAAAAATAAACCGGAAAAATACACATGGTATTCAATTGATCGGCGGAGCAATGAATTTATACCTTCGTTTACAAAAAAAATTTTTAAAAAAATAGCTAAGGTTTATAATTAAAAAAATTAGATTAAATCACATTTTTAGAAATTAGTTTCTGTCTTAAGTTATCAATAGGGATCATATTACCACCTATTTTATAGTGCCAGTAAGTCCAACCGTTACAACTATCCGCGCCAATTATTTTTGCTGCTACTTTGTGTATTGAGCCTTCAGAATTATGATGTTTAATACTTCCGTCGGCCATAATTTTAGCATTTATTTTTTTCTTTTGATCAAAGATACTCATGCCAGGTTTGACTATTCCTAACTCAACCAAAGAACCAAAAGGTATTCTAGGTTTGGATTTGTTGTTTTTGATAGTATCAAGATAATGATCTTCTATTTTTAGTGTTTTTCTCAATCTTTGTTTTGCCGTTTTAAAGTATTTATTTTCTTTTTCAATCCCAAAATAATTTCTACCTAATTTTTTTGCAACAACTGCAGTTGTTCCTGTTCCAAGAAAAGGGTCAAATACAAAATCACCTTTATTTGTAGAAGCTAACAATATTCGATGCAATAAAGATTCGGGTTTTTGTGCAGAGTGAATCTTCTTTCCATTTTTTTTAATTCTTTCACTTCCATTACAAATAGGTAGAGTCCAATCAGATCGCATTTGTAAGTCATCGTTTAAACACTTTAGGGATTGATAGTTAAATGTGTATTTTGATTTTTTATTTTTAGAGGCCCAAATCAATGTTTCGTGAGCATTGGTAAATCTTGTGCCTTTAAAGTTTGGCATGGGATTATTCTTTTTCCATATCACGTCGTTAAGTATCCAATAACCTATATTTTGAATATGAAAGCCTATACGAAAAATATTATGGTAAGATCCGATTACCCAAATGGAACCATTGTCGCTCAAAACTCTTTTGCATTCGGTTAACCATTCCTTACAAAAATTATCGTAGTCGCTAAAACTTTCAAATTGATCCCACTTATCATTAACACCATTTACTTTACTATCATCTGGTCTTGTAAGTTTTTTTCCTATTTGTAAATTGTAGGGTGGATCAGCAAAAACCAAATCAAATGTTTTATTTGGAATTGTTTTTAATATTTCTAATGAATTACCAATAACAATTTTATTTAAAAATTTAGTCATATCTAGATTCAACTTAACGTTGAATTAGACTCTAAATTAATAAATCAGTCAAATATTATTAAAAAAAAAAGAATCTTATTGTGTTTCACGTGTTCTGTTCATCAAGATCTTGTGTACCGGTTTAAATTTTTTTCTATGATGCTTTGAGACTCCGTATTTTTTTAGTCCATTCAAATGATCGATTGTTCCATATCCAAAATTTTTATCCCAACTATATTTTGGGTATTTTTTGGCCAATTTAATCATAAACAAATCTCTCGTAGCCTTAGCAATAATTGAAGCTGCCGCAATACAAGTAATTTTTTCATCACCTTTAATAAAAGTTTTGCATTTCATGCTTACATTTTTAGGAGCGAAAAGCCCATCTATATAAGCTATGGAAGGTTTATGCTTTAGTTTTTTCAAAGCTCTTTGCATTGACAAAAGAGAAGCATTTAAAATATTTATTTTATTTATTTCTTTTACGCTTGCCGATCCTACCGCATAAATAGAGTTTTTTTTAATATACTTTGAGAGTAAAATTCTTTTTTTAAAAGAGATTTTTTTTGAATCTTTAATATCCTTAATATTGATGTTATTTTTTAAAATTACTGCAGCAGCAAATACCGGTCCAGCTAAACATCCTCGACCCACTTCATCTACACCAGCCGTTTTATTAGCTTTAAACAATATTATTATATTTTTAAAATTTTATATTTATCTCTAATCATTTTTAAATCTATCCATGCCAATTTTTTTTGTTCTGGCTGTCGCATTAAAAAAGCTGGATGAAATGAAGCTATAATCCAAGGTTTGACCGTACCTATTTCTTTTTGAATCCACTTACCTCTAGCTTTAGAAATAACCGCTTCATTTCCAATTAAAGTGTTCAAAGCTGTGCTTCCTAGTAATAATAAAATTTTTGGATTAATGATTTCAATATGACTTTTCAAATAAGGTAAATATCTCTCAATCTCTACTTCAGTTGGTCTTCTGTTTCCAGGGGGCCTATAATTTACGACATTTGAAATATAAACTTTTCTTCTATCTAATTGTATTGCAGCTAACATTTTATTCAATAATTGACCTGCACGTCCAACAAATGGCTTTCCTTCCGCATCTTCATTAGCACCAGGTCCTTCACCTATAATCATTAACTTTGAGTTAATATTACCATCGCTGAAAACTAAATTGGTTGCATTTTTTTTTAAGTCACAATTTTTTATGAGTTGTATTTTTTTTTTTAATTTATTTAATTTGTCTAATTTAGTTCCAGTAAAAGCATGAGTTGTACTTTCAATCGTCCTTTTTAATGGACTATTGCTTAGTAAAAAATTTGCATTAATTAAATCATAATATTCGATGAGATTAATTAACTTTTGATTTAAATTTCTTTTCATTTTATAAAGTATATTATATGAAATTTTTAATTAAAAAAATTTATATTATCTTATTTTTGTTAATTATATTATTGCCCGCTTACAAAGTTTCTGCGAAAGATAGTAAAATTGAATATACAAGGGAAAATATTTCAAATTACTTTTTGGGAATAATATCCACAAATCAAGATTATAATGAAGAAGCTTTTAAGCATTTAAAGAAAGTCCAATCAATAAAAAATATACACTCACAATTTAATATTGAATTTATCAGAACACTTGTTTTACTTGAAAAATTTGAACAAGCATTTGTTTTTTCAAAAAGCGTATGGAACGAGGACGAATTATTTTTTGAAACTGACCTTCTATTAGGTTTAAATTTTTTTATAAAAGAAGATTATATAAATGCAGAGAAATATTTTGAAAGATTAAATAAAATTTCGCAACATAATTTTGTTTTTGATAATTTTATTGGTAACGTTTTAATAGCTTGGATTAGAGCATCTCAAGGAAATAAAGAGGAAAGTTTTAAACTTCTTGAAAAAATTCCACGTCTATACCAACATTTAAAAAAAACACAAAATGTTTTTTTACAATGTTATTTTGATGATAGCAAAACTCAGAAATTTTTAGAAGAATTAATTGCCGATGAAGATTATAATTTTTCAAGATATAATTTTTTTTTGATAAATTATTTATTGTCTAAAAATAAAACAAAAGAAGCAAAAACAACAATTCAAAATAGCAGAAAGAAATATAGCTCAAATTTACTTTTAAAACAGACAGAAAATTTTTTTTTAAATAATAAAAATAAAAAAATTATAAATTTTTTTAATTGTAAAAATCCAAAAGATTCACTAGCCGAATTTTTTTATGTAATAGCCAATCTGTATTCAAGTGAAAAAGACTACCAATTATCAAATTTTTATCTAAAAATTTCCCTTTTTTTAAATGATAAATTTTTACCAAACAAAGCACTTTTGGCTGAAAATTTTTATTATCAAAAAAAAAATAAAGCATCCAAAAGTATTTATTATTCTCTTAAGTCAATAGGATCCGTATACTCTTGGTATGCTTCAAAAAATATTGCATCAATTTTACTGGATGAAGAAGGAAAAAAATATTCAGTTACTAGTTTAGAAAAAGATTTTAATTTATTGTCAAATCCAAACTTTGAACATTATTACGAATTAGCAAACTTTTATAAAGACAACGAATATTATAAAGAATCTATAAAATATTATTCGTTGGCCTTGATGGAAATAAAAAAAGATCACTTTTTAGTTCCAAAAATATTAGACAGAAGAGGAACAAGTTTTGAAAGATTGGGTGATTGGGAAAATGCAGAAAAAGATCTAATCGAGTCTCTTAAAATATTACCAGATCAAGCTCACGTATTAAATTATTTAGCTTACACATGGATTGATGAGGGAATTAATTTAGATAAGGGATTGGAAATGTTGAAAAAAGCTGTCGAGTTGAGAGAAAATGATGGCTATATAATCGATTCACTTGGATGGGCTTATTACGCAAAAAAAAATTATATTAAAGCTGAATTCTTTTTGCAAAAAGCTGTAGAACTATTACCGTCAGATCCTGTTATTAATGATCACTATGCCGATACTTTATGGATGTTAAATAAAAATATTCAAGCGAGGTATTTTTGGAGCAATATTTTAAAACTAAATGGTACTGAACAAAAATTAAAAGATGCTATAAGAAAAAAATTGATTTTTGGTATTACCAAACAATCATAATTTAATAAAGTGAAAAATTTTAAGATAAAATCTTATTGTAAAATTAATTTGTCTTTAAGAGTTATAAAAAAATTAAATAGTGGTTATCACAACATAATGTCTTTAATAACTTTTTGTGATTTACATGATGTAATATCCATAGCTAAAATTAGAAGCTTAAATGATAAAATAAGTTTTTCAGGTAAATTTAAGAAGGGTATTAATAAAAAATCAAACACAGCAACTAAAATATTAAATTTACTTAGAAGAACTAAATTACTAGAAAATCAAACTTTCAAAATAAATATACAAAAAAATATACCACATGGTTCTGGCTTGGGTGGAGGATCTGCTAATGCTGCCGATTTATTGAATTATTTTAACTCAAAAATGAGATTAAAATTAAGTAAAAATAAAATAAAAAAATTAGCCGGTCAAATCGGTTTTGATGTACCGGTCAATTTAGAAAGAAGAAACACTTTTTTAACTGGGGAAAAAGGCAAAATATTGAGGCTTAATCGCAAATTTAGACTCAATTTATTAATAGTTTATCCAAACTTAATTTGTTCAACTAAGAAAATATATGAAAAAAATAGAACAATAAGTTCATCAAAGTTACAATCTTTCTTTTATATCAAAAATAATAAAAAATTAATTAATTTTTTAAAAAATGAAAATAATGATCTTGAAAAAACCGTAACTAAAATTTATCCAAAGATTAAAAAAATTATTGACTACATTAAATCTCAAAAAGGCTGTTATTTTTCAAGAATTACTGGCTCAGGATCAGCTTGTATTGGAATATTTTCTCATATGAAGAATGCAATTTATGTTCAAAAATTGATAAAATTAAAATATCCAAAATACTGGTGTGCTGTATCAAAAACTATATAAAATAAATCATTTATGGTATATCTCAAACTTAAATTGGGGCGTAGCCAAGCGGTAAGGCAGTGGTTTTTGGTACCACCATCCTAGGTTCGAATCCTAGCGCCCCAGCCAAAAAATGTTCAAGAAAATAAAAAATATTGTTTTAAAAACTGACCGTTTTCTTTATAAAAAATTTGGATCAGACAAAGGCACCAAATTTCTAGAAAATATAAGGGAAGCTCAAATAATTTTTTCATATCTCAATGAAATTGGAAAACAAAGTGAAGTTAGATTTGTTGGAGGATGTGTTAGAAAGGCAATTTGTGGTGAAAATATTGATGATATTGATTTAGCAACATCTCTTGAGCCAGATGAGGTTAAAAAAAGACTTAATAAAGAAGCTATTAAAGTTATTGATACTGGTATCCCTTATGGAACCGTGACAGCAATTTTAAATAAAAAAAAATTTGAAATTACAACTTTAAGAAAAGATGTTTCAACAGATGGTAGACATGCAAATGTGGAGTTTACCTCAAATTGGGAACATGATGCCTTGCGGAGAGATTTTACAATAAACGCTATATATGCAGATATAGAAGGGCGAATTTTTGATCCTCTAAACGGAATATCAGATTTACAAAAAGGAAAAATAAAATTTATTGGTTCCCCAGAAGAAAGAATACAAGAGGATTACTTGCGTATTTTACGATACTTTAGATTTTTTACACAGTATAGCAAAACAGATTATGATCAGGATATTATTCGATCGATTAAACAATATATTAATGGATTAAATAAAATTTCTAATGAAAGAATATTAGATGAGTTAAAAAAAATTTTGACACTTAAAAATGCATATAGCTTATTTTCTCAAAACACCCCAAAGGAGATTATTTTAAATATATTTCCGCAATTTAAGTATTATGAAAGATTAAAAATAATTAATATTTTAGATCAAAAACTAAGAGACAAGTATGACAATTATTTAATCTTAGCATTACTTATTGTGGATCAATCAAATAATTACGAATATTTTTGTCATAAGTATAAAACGTCTAATAGCATTAAAAATAGATTTAAAAATATTTCAGCAAATTTTGAAAATATTAAAAGTAAGAAATTTTTTTCAGAAGAGAATATTAAAAAATTAATTTATTTGTTAAACAGAGACTATGTTAGAGACTTGTTGCTTTTCTCAATATGTACAAATAATAAAATAAAAGCTTTGAACACTGAAAAATTAATAGATTATGTAAACACTTGTAAAATACCTAAATTTCCTATTTCAGGAGATTATTTAAAAAAGTACGGATATGAAACCGGACAGACGTTGGGTAAAAAACTTGAATCATTAGAAGAAAAATGGATTGAAAATGATTTTATTATAGAGAAAAAAGTAATTGAACAATCTTTAGGTAAAGTTAATAAAAACTAAGTATATTTTATCTCTGTTATTTCGAAATTTTTTTCGCCCGATGGTGTTGTAACTGCTACCGACTCCTTTTTTTTTTTTCCTATCAAGGCTTTACCAATTGGAGATCTAAAATATATGTAATTTTTCGCTATATCAGCTTCATCTTTGCCTACTATTTTGTAGACTTTTTTTTTATTACTTTCTAAATTAATTAAGTAAACCGTTGAACCAAATATTACATTATCTTTTTTTTCAATTTTAGTTACATCAACAACATTTGCTCTTGCAATTAAATCATTTATTTCAATTATCCTACTTTCAATTTTTGACTGCTCTTCCTTTGCAGCATGATACTCGGCATTTTCTTTTAAATCTCCATGGCCTCTTGCTTCCGCAATAGCTTCGATTACTTTCGGGCGTCTAATATTTTTTAATTCTTCTATTTCCTTTTTTATTTTTTCAAGTCCTTGTGGTGTAATTGGTTCTTTTTCCATATTTTATTTCCATTTCACTTCTGGAGGTAAAGACATCAAAATAGCTTCAACATTACCACCTGTACTAAGTCCAAATTTTGTACCCCTATCATATAGCAAGTTAAATTCAACATAACGTCCTCTTTTAATTAGTTGTTCGTCCTTTTGTTTTTTTTTCCATTTTGTATACATTTTTTTTCTTATAATGGTTTTGGCGCAATCAAGAAAACATAAACCCACATTCTTAATAAAATTAAAATCATTTTTCCAATTATCTCTTTTATAATCAAAAAATATTCCTCCTATACCACGCGTCTCTTTCCTATGAGGTAAATAAAAATAATTCTCACACCATTTTTTGTATTTTGGATAGTAATTTTTATTATGTTTATCGCACATTAGTTTAATTTTTTTGTGAAAAAATTTTTTCCCCTTATCATCTTTAATGCATGGAGTTAAATCTATGCCACCACCAAACCAATTTTTTGTGGTAACAATAAATCTTGTATTAAAATGTATAGCAGGAATTTTTGGGTTTTTCATGTGTGTAACAATTGAAATTCCCGTTGCCCAGTAATTAGGATTTTTTTTTGCTCCAAGAACTTGAGATCTAAATTTTTTATGAAATTTTCCTGATACTTCTGAAAAATTTACACCTACGCTATCAAACACAAGTCCATTTTTAATAATTAAGTAAGTTCCACCACCTTCGTTTTTTGTTTTAGATTTATTCCAATTTTTTTTTTCAAAACATCTAGGCTTTTGTCTAGTTTTTTTTCCAAAATCAATCTCAATTTTTTCGAACTCATAGCAAATTGTTTGTTGGAGCAAAGAAAACCAACTGCTTATTAATTTTTTTTTTAAATAAATATCTTTAATCATTTTAAAAAGCCATATTTTGCTTTAAGGCTTCAGACAAAGTTATTGCCACTGCTATACTAATATTAAGGGATCTCGCGTTTTTTTTTAATGGTATTCTTAATCTTTGATATGAATTATCATATACAATTTTTGGTACCCCCGCACTTTCCCTTCCAAAAAGCAAAGTATCTTGTAATTTAAATTTAAAGCTATAATAATTTTTTTTAGCTTTTGTTGTCATAAGAATTATTCTTGAATTTTTTTTTTTTACTAGAAAATTTTCATAAGATTTATAAGTTATTATTTTACTTTTATTTAGGTAATCCATAGCAACTTTTTTTAATCTCTTGTCATCAAGGTGAAAACCACAAGGTTCTATTATTTCAAGTGTTGTATCAAAACAAGAACATAAACGAATTACCGCGGCAGTGTTTTGAGGTATATCAGGTTGATATAGTGCAATATTAAACATTTTTTAGTTGTGTATTAATTTGTGTGTCACTCTGACCCTAGCAAATTTATATTAATTGTAATTAATTAATAATATATAATACATAAAGACTTCGAATATATGAGTAAGGAAATTAAGCCAAAACGAAGAGATTTTCTCTTTACAGTAACCTATACAATTGGTGCTGTGGGTTTGGGTGCAGCTATTTGGCCTCTCGTTGATCAAATGAATCCAGATTCTTCTGTAAAAGCTTTATCAACTACCGAAGTGGATATTAGCGGTGTTGAACTTGGAAAAACTATAACTGTATTATGGAGAGGAAAACCAATATTTATTAGAAGGAGAACAAAAAAAGAAATTGATGAAGCTGTAGCAGTTGACTTGAAGGATTTAAAAGATCCTCAAAAAGACTCGGATAGAACTAAGAATCCAGAGTGGTTAGTAATGGTTGGGGTTTGTACTCATCTTGGCTGTGTTCCTTTAGGAAATAAAGGAGAATATAACGGGTGGTTTTGTCCTTGTCATGGTTCACACTATGATACTTCTGGTAGAGTTAGAAAAGGTCCAGCACCAAATAATTTAGAAATACCTAAATATGAATTCTTAGATAATAACACAATTAAAATAGGTTAACCTAATTATGAGTGAAGAAAAGTATGTTCCTAAATCTAAATTAGCGGAGTGGTTTGATAGTCGTTTGCCTCTTTTAACACTCTCGCATCATATAAGATCATATCCAACACCAAAAAATTTAAATTATTGGTGGACTTTTGGCGGCATATTAACCTTTTTTTTAATTACTCAAATCGTAACAGGCGTTATTCTTGCCATGTATTATGTAGCGCACTCAGATC
>Ga0310122_10003398_pt1 | contig 10078 bp, 7 predicted proteins | sample CB6_Bottom_1051__FD_203503 | JGI IMG/M metagenome (GOLD analysis project Ga0310122, IMG submission 203503) | Marine microbial communities from Western Arctic Ocean, Canada - CB6_Bottom_1051 | ecosystem: Environmental > Aquatic > Marine > Oceanic | place: Canada: Western Arctic Ocean | collected...
CTGATCAGCGAGTCGTTCAAGAACTGGCGCGGGATGGCCGAGTCGCAGGGGAGGCGCATCAAGCGGGCGATCCACATCGACATCAACTCCATCAAGTTCTGCGACGACGCGCTGCTGACGCGGTTGTCACGCGTGCCCTACATGGCCGACTACCTCGCCGAGAAACGGCAGGAGATCGACGCGTGGGACGGCGGGCACGACGAAGAGCCGTCGACCGCGTGGCACCCGAGACGGCTGACCAACATCGGAACCTTTCGCGCCTATACAGTCGCCTACCTGAAGCACCGGCCCGACATTCACCCGGAGATGACATTTTTGGTCCGTCAGCTCGCACCCACGCAACACGGTGTACCGATCGAGGTGTATGTGTTCAGCCGAGACCAGAACTGGGTCAACTACGAAGGTATCCAGTCAGATATCTTCGACCACTTGTTGGCCGTACTGTCCGAGTTTGGTCTTCGCGCCTACCAGATACCGTAGGGGTTCGGCCTTTTGTTCCGGGGCGGCGCCCGCAGTGATTTCCTCGGTGTCCGCTAGCACGGCGCGTGCGCGGTCGGGCGTTTCGCGGGGGAGCGCAGCCGTCAGGCTGCGCCTATAATGCGGAGATGAGAATTGTTCGGCTCCGTGTGTGAGGAGCGATGTATCTGTGACCTACTCGAAGACGAGAGGGTCAGCGCGTCTGTCACGGGTCTCGGGGGAGCCAAGCCGGATGAAGTTGTCCTTCGCGCTTCTCCTGGGACTGATGGGATCGCTGCTGCCGGCTGCGCCCGCTTCGGCCCAGCTCGCGGGATACGCGCTCTACGACGTGGGCGCCGCCACCACCGAGTTGGGTTCAGACAAGGGCCGGTCGAAGCTGGTGTACGGCATGGGTGCGGGTGCGTCCTACGGCGTTCTGTCGATGGGAGACCTTCGTTTCGTCGTCGGCGCCGATCTTCTGGTCAGGGGTTTCGGGTTGGAGGTTCCCGCCCGCGTGGATCTGGACACGGGGGTCTTCGATCAAAGTGACGTGTGGCTCGACCAGTACGTGGCCTTCCGCTTTCGTAGCGTGATGGCCGGCGTGTACTTCGAGCAGCGCAGCATTGACCGAGGCCGCGCCGGCACGATCGGGCTCCCGGCCTCGGGAGTCGGACTGCTGGCCGAGATCTCCTGGGGCGAACGCGTCACCGCCCGCATCTCCTATGCCGGCTTCCCGCGTGGGCGCTTACGGGTGGACGGGGCGCCTCTCGAGCCTGACGTGACGTCGGGCCGGTCGGTCCGGGTTTCGCTGACCTACCGGTTGACTGATCGGTGGAGCGCGAGGGGCGCATACGCCTCGACGACGATGGAGATCGAGCCCGTACCTCCCACGTTCTCGTTTTTCGATCACCGCCAGAGCCTCGTCACGTCCGGCGTCGTGCTGGCGTTCTAGAGGAACCTCATGGGTCCGGAAGTTCGGGGTGTGCGGCGCGGGTGCCTGATCGTCGTTCTGTCGCTGCTGGGCACGACGGGCCCGGCCTCGGCGACGGATCTCCCCCCGGGGTTCGTGGAACAGATCCTGGTCGACCGTCTTCCCTCACCCATGTCGACGGCGTGGGGGCCGGACGGTGAGTTGTGGATCGGCGGCAAGCTGGGGCACGTCTGGGTGCTGCGTGGAGAGACACTCATCGAGGTGGCGCGGTTGGTCGTCAGCAGCGACGGCGAGCGCGGGGTCCACGGCATCGCGGTGGACCCCGACTTCGCGCGGAATCGATACGTGTGGATCTACTACTCCCCAGACGGGCCGCCCTTCCGCAATCGCCTGGCGCGGTTTCGCAGTCTGGGGGACCAGCTCGTCGAGGAGACGCTGATCCTGGAAACTCCGGATCTCAAAGAGAGCTTTCACAACGGGGGGTGCGTCAGGTTCGCGCCCGACGGAACCATCTTTCTGTCGACCGGAGACGATCTGCAGAACTCGGACACCGCGCAGAACCCCGATGATATCCGCGGCAAGATTCTGCACATCAACCGTGACGGCTCTCCCGCGGACGGCAATCCCTACCTCGGAGGCGGAGGCGATCCGCGGGTGTGGGCCATCGGCTTTCGCAATCCGTGGCGATTCAGCCTGCAGCCGGGGAGCGACAATCTCTTCATCGGGGACGTCGGGGACAACAGCTACGAGGAGCTGAACGTCGGCGTCCCGGGCGGAAACTTCGGCTGGGCCGAGGTCGAGGGGCCGTCGCCGCCGGGCGTGCCCGGCGCCACCTATCCCATCTATTCGTACCCGCATACCTCCGAGGTCGGGCACGCCATCATCGCCGGCCAGCACGCGAGCGCGACGAGTTTTCCGCCGGAGTACGCGGGCGATTTCTTCTTTGGCGACGCCGTTACCAACGAGATTTTCAGGATGGAGCTCGACGAGGTGAACCAGCCGGTGGCGGTCACCGTCTTCGCTTCCGACCTGCCGACCGGCCCGGTCGACATCGGGTTCGGCCCCGACGGCGCGCTCTACTACGTGGGCTTCGGCGCAGGCCGCCTCTACCGGATCGCGTTCGTCGGCGGGTCGAACCGTCAACCAGTGGCGAGGGCGCGGACTACGGCTGACAGCGGCGAGGCGCCGCTCACGGTGACGTTCGATGCGTCGGACTCCTTTGACCCGGATGGCGACACCTTGACCTTCGCCTGGGATTTCGGAGACGGCGCGCGGGGCAGCGGCCCCGTCGTGACCCACGACTACGCGGCCGGTGCGTTCGAGGCGAGCTTGACCGTCAGCGATTCAGCGGCGCACGACGTCGTACGGGGCATCCGGATCGTCTCGGGCAACACGCGCCCCACGCCGGTCCTCGAGACCCGGCCCGACGGCTACCGCTATGTCGAGGGCGAGCTGATCGAGTTCGCAGGGACCGCGTTCGATCGGGAAGAGGGGCTCGTCCCCTGCCGACAGTTCGTCTGGACGGTCATCTTCCACCACAAGGGCCATACTCATCCGTTTCTGGGCCCCGTCCAAGGATGCAGCGGCCTCTTTGTCATCGACTCGCACGGTGTCGAACAGACGTTTTACGAGCTCCGCCTCACGGTTCAGGACACCGGTCTGCCACTCGGCGATGACGGGAAGCTGACCGGCACGCGGGCGATTACCATGTTCCCGATGGACAACTCCAAGCTCGAGCCCTCCAGTGGCGGTCCGTGACCGGCTGGAATGCGAGCGAACGCAACGACGTTGAACCCCGTGTGGTCGAGCGTGCTGCGCATGGCCTGGAACCGGTTCTTGGTTTTCACCATGATCTTGCGACGGTGGGACATTCGGACGCGCGATTGCGACGCTCCGGCGTGGCATTCGACCACCGCGGGAACCGCGCCGGCGCGCACCTATAATGGCTTGGACCGGGGTGAGCGGCCGGGTTCGATGACGGGGAAGCGATCTATGTCCTGGAAAGCACGCGTCGTGGTGTTCGGTGTTTGCTGTCTGTGCTCGCCGTCGCCTGCGCCGGCGCAGCTCTTCGGCGGGATCAGCGAGGCCCAGGAGATCGAACTGGGCCGCGAGGCGGCGGACATGATGGAGCAGGACCTCCGGTTGCTCGAGGACGAGGAGGTCGGTGACTACATTACGCGGCTCGGCGGAGGGCTGACGGCCGCCTCCGGGCGACCGGGACTCACCTATACCTTCAAGGTCGTCGACAGCCCAGAAATCAACGCGTTCGCGCTGCCGGGCGGCACGTTCATGAAGTTTTCTCGTGACGCGGAACGCGAGGCCGATCAGCTTGGCGTCCGCAACATCGCGGACGCGGGGCACGCGCCGCGCGGCATGATTACATTCTTCGAGAAGCTCGCGGCCTTGCGCGAGCGAGACCCGAACGTAGTCGATCGTTTCTTCTCCTCTCATCCGAGTCCCGGCGAACGTATCGAGAACCTGGGTGGGCTGGTCGGTGAGCTGTCGACTACGAATGGTCTGCGGGCTGACAGCGATGCGTTCCGGCGGGTGCGCGCCCGCCTCGAGGGGTTGCCTCGGCCCGGGCCGGTGACGGCGGAGGCCGAGTCCGACGTTGGGACGGACACAGTACGGGACGCTCCGGGCGGCGATACCCCCGTGGCCGATGACCTCGACCCCGTGCCGGCGCTACGAGCCAATACCCGGTCGGACCGCGACCACGACATCGCCGTGCGGTTGGCGCCGACGTTCTATCAGGCGTTGGGGCCGGACCCTCGGTTCGACTACATCACCGCGTTCGACTTCGATGGGGATTGGCGCGGGGACAACAACTGGGCAAACGCGGCCGACGAGCAACGACGGCTGCCTGCGTGGGTGTACTACGCGGTGTCAGAGACCCGCACGCATTACTTCGTCATCTACGCGGCATTTCATCCGCGTGACTACAAAGGTGGCAACGAGCGCGGCGCGCTCCTCAGCGAGGTGCTCCGGGACGGCGCTCGTCGGGTGGGGGAATTCGATCCGACCGGTCTGTCGCAGGACGCGGTGCTCGCCCACGAGAACGACATGGAAGGCGTGCTTGTCGTGGCACTGAAAGATGGCTCGGATCCGCGCTTCGCGCAGGTGGTGCGAGTCGAAACGCTGGCCCATAACGAATTCCTCAAGTACACCCCGACCGGGGTGGGACCGCGCGGAGTCGAACGGGCGACGGTGCGGGGACAGAGCGTGGAGCTGTTCATCGAGCCCAAGGGGCATGGCATGGAAGCGTATGTGGGGGACGACGCTCAACTCCGTTCGGCCGAGCAGGGTTTCGTCATTTATCGTTACACCGGGCGGGCCGAGGAGCTAGGCCTCGGGCGCATCCCGCTGGGCGATACCAAGCGCGAATCGGTGGGCTACGACCTGGTCTCGCTCTACCACACGCTGTGGGCGCGCGCCCACCGAGGGACGGGTGACACCTTTGGCGACGAGTTCGCGTATGCGCCGCTGTCAGTCAGCGAGCGCCAACGGAGCGGGGACGACGAGGTGCGCGAGGTGGACCCCGGGACCCTTGGAGCGTCGTTCCGGGGGGGTGTCGGCGGGCGCAACATGGCGCGGCCGCCCTGGGGCTGGTTCGACAGTCGGGAGCGCGACCGTCCGCTCGGGGAGTGGTTTCTCGATCCGGCCGGGATTATCGCGCGTCACTTCACACCAGACGAGCCGTTCTCGCGGGTCTATGTCCACCACCCGTATCTGGGTATCGTCGAAGACGACTGAGACCGTTACCGCGGCTGGGCTCGTCGAGCGGGGCTGCCCCGGTCATGGTCTCGGGTTACAATAGGCGCTTCGATTTATGCGTGCTCGCCAGTGCGGGCTGCGACCGCGTGGCGGTTCAATATGCGCCGACGTCCGGCGCTCGTAGATAGGCTCTGACGAGCCTCCGATCATCAACGATACGGATACGCGCTCTGTTGCCTGACCGGTCCTGCGTCGACAGGCTGGAACCGGTGGCGTGGAGACGAGAGGAGAGAGGCATGGGACCCACGGCAGTGGAGAAGGCTCACGCGTTCGAGGAGGCCACCGGGGCCGGACGCGAGCCGTTCAAGGTTGCGGATCTGTCGCTGGCGACATTCGGGCGCAATGAGATTCGGCTCGCCGAGCAGGAAATGCCCGGGTTGATGGCCCTGCGCGAGGAGTATAAGGGCGCTCCGCCGCTCGCGGGGGCTCGAATCATGGGCAGCCTCCACATGACGGTGCAGACGGCCGTCTTGATCGAGACCTTGGCCGATCTGGGCGCCGATGTGCGCTGGGTCTCGTGCAACATCTTCTCCACCCAGGATCACGCCGCGGCTGCGGTCGCGGTCGGGCGACCCGAGACCGGCGGCACCCCGGAAGCCCCAAAAGGGACCCCGGTCTTCGCCTGGAAAGGGGAGACGCTGGCGGAGTACTGGTGGTGCACGACGGAGGCGTTGATCTGGCCCGACGGTGGAGGACCGGCGCTGATCGTGGACGACGGCGGGGATGCGACGTTGCTGGTGCACAAAGGCTACGAGTTTGAGAACCTCGGCGAAGTACCGGGCTTCGACCCGGAGACCGAGCCGGAGGAATGGGGCGTTATTCTGGACCTCCTACGGAATCTGCAGGCGCGCGACAAGCAGTATTGGCAGCGCATCAGTCCGGCAATCCGAGGCGTGAGTGAAGAGACCACCACCGGCGTCCACCGCCTCTACGAAATGATGGAAGCCGGCACGCTGCTGTTTCCGGCCATCAACGTGAACGATTCGGTGACCAAGAGCAAGTTCGACAACGTGTATGGCTGTCGCCACTCGCTGCCCGATGGGCTGGCCCGCGCCACCGACGTGATGCTCGGTGGCAAGGTAGCGCTGATCTGCGGCTTCGGCGAAGTGGGCAAGGGGTGCGCGCAGGCGCTGCGTGGCCAAGGCTGCCGCGTGGTGGTCACCGAGGTCGATCCGATTTGCGCGTTGCAGGCGGCGATGGAGGGCTACGAGGTCAACACGCTCGAGGCGATGCTCGACCGGGCCGATATCTTCGTGACGACGACGGGCAACAAAGACATCATTTCGGCCGATCAGATGGCGAGAATGAAGGACAAGGCCATCGTCGGCAATATCGGACACTTCGACAATGAAATCGACATGGCCGGTCTCAAGAAGGTGCCGGGCATGCAGCACATCAACATCAAGCCGCAATACGACGAGTGGCGGTTTCCCGATGGACACAGCGTCATGGTGCTGGCGGAGGGCCGTCTGCTGAATCTCGGGTGCGCGACTGGCCACCCCAGTTTCGTGATGTCCGCCTCGTTCACCAACCAGGTGCTGGCCCAGGTGGCGCTCCACCGGAACACCGGGGAATACGAGAAACAGGTGTACATGCTTCCCAAACTCCTCGACGAGAAGGTGGCGCGGCTGCATCTTGACCATCTGGGTGTGAAGCTGACGACCCTGTCACAGGATCAGGCCGACTACATCGGTGTGAAGGTTGATGGTCCGTACAAACCGGAGCACTATCGGTATTAGCGTCACGTGGCGGACTCGCTTGGGTCCGCCGCCTCGTCTGGACACGCTGCGACGCGCTCTCTCCACTGTGTTCCCACTGACATGACGGCATCTCGTCTCGATCGACGGTTGTTTCTGCGCCTCGGCACCATGGGCCTGGCGGGAGCGGCCGGGGGCAGACTGGTTCAGGCGCAGGCGCCCGACACGGTCACATTGGCCTCCCACGTCGTGGACGTCAACGGAGACGGGGTGCTCGGCACCGGCGACGTGAGGCTGATGGAGCAGGCGCTCTTCACCTCACGCGGTTTCGCGATAGAGCCCAATTCGGGGTTTGATCCTCGCGCCGACGTCTTCGGTCGAGGGGTCATCGGCCAGGATGCCGTTGACGCGGTGGCCCGTGCCGTGTCGACGTCTTCCGTGCCGTCCGCGCCTGTGCGGCGGCCGATCACGATTGGGTGGCACTACGGCTGGTATGACCACATCCGGCGTCCCCTGCTGCAGCAGACCGTTCGCTACCTGGGAGGCGACTACCTCTCCAACGATCCCGTGGTCGAGGCTGAGTTCAACCGCCTGAAGAACGAGTTTGGCATCACCGTCGACGCGCTGAGTTGGATCCCCCGCCGGGTGACCCCTACGATTCTGCCGAATTACCAGACTGGCTACTTCGCGGCGGAGAATGCAGCAACCCGCTACGTCTCGTTGTTGTACGAGGCGGCGCTTGCGCTCCCCCATGTCGGCGGCCGTGTGGACTTCCGCTCGACCGCCGTGCGAGACACCCTCGTGGGGGACTTCGCGGCCATGGCCCAGACCCTGGTGGAGGCTCGGGATCAGTACCCCACACGCGTGTTCCGGCTTGACGGCCGTCCGGTCGTGTTCATCTTCGCGTCCCACGCATGGGGGCTGAACACGGCCGACACCGGTGAGTTCCGTCAGATGACGACCGTCGTCTCGCAGGCCCTGGAGGCGTTCGGGCGGGTGTACGGGACGCCGCCTTATCTGGTGGGTGACGAGTTGTTGCCTCTGGCGTCCACGACAACGCCGTCACCTAATCGACTGAGGCGCGCCGCCCTGTTCGACGCCATCTATGCGTATCACGCCGCCAACCTCAAAACGAGTGCCGCGCCGTTCGAGTTGAACGAGTCCTACGGTGGGCTCCAGCGACTACGACTGGAGCGGGCGACGGTAGCGATACGCGGACTTGAAAGCAGGTTTACGAATCAGAAAGTCCTGATTATTCCGAGTCTTGCCGGTGGATTCGCCAAGCACGGGCTGCCGACGCTGAGCACCACACGGCAGGCCTTTGCCAATTACCTCAAACTGCTCACTCGACATCACGAAGAGGGCTACTTGCCCCAGGAGTGGCCCGGCGCGCTGGGCACCGAGGCCCTGCCGGCGCCGATCTACTCTATTGGTTCCTGGAACGAGGAGTACGAGGGGCACGCCGTGTTCCCGGCGCAGTTCAACCTGGCGCTCACCGACAGCAAGCAACACGGGTTCGATTTCTCGATGGCGCTCAAAGAGGCGTTTGGCTGGAACCACTACGCCGACCGAGTGATTTAGATTTTGGACGGGGGCTACGCCCCCGAACCCCCCGCCGCCAGGTGGGCTGTGACCGAGGAGCAACGCAGTCGAGCCGACCGCGTCACGAGGAACCGGGCCGGAGGATTGTGCGTCCAAGGTTGCGCAACGTGTCCATGTCGTGGACGTCGTCCGGGAGCAGTGGGACCCGCACTCGGGGTAATGTCGCGAACACCCGGTCGATCTCCTCCAGATGTCGGGCTTCCTGCCGACGCCGGGCCTCGAGAAACTGACCGTCGGCGTTGTCTGGCAATACACGGTTGACGATGAGCCCCGAGACCGGGACCGAGAACCGCGTGAGGATGTCGTGGGCCTTGAGGGTCTCCAGCACGGACAGTCGATCCGGGTTCAGAACCAGCAAGAAGGCCGCGTGACTCCGGTCGAGCAGTTGCTCCCGGGCGCGCACGAACGTGCGGCGGCGGGCCTGGAGCAGGTCATTGAGCTGTGCGTCTCGGCCACCGGCCTCGTGGTCCTCGGCGGCGTCCAGCATCGAGAGGTCATCGCCTTTGACCCGTCCGCCACCGAGATGGCGAAGGGCCGAGCCGAGCCGCGCGGAGCGCTGGCGATGTCCGAGGAGGCCGTCGGTCCAGGCGGCCATCACCTCCGGTAGCGACAACAGCCGCACGGTGTGCCCGGTCGGTGCGGTGTCGAAAATGACCTGGTCGTACTCGCTCCCAGCCATCGCCATGATCTCAGCCATGCGCTCGAGCATCGCCGCCTCCATCGTGCCTGGCGCCAACCGCGCCAGGTCGAGCTGGCGATCGATCTCGGCAAAGGAGCGCGGGTGGACCAGCCCCTTCATGCGTGCCTTCACCGTGGCCAGATGCTCGTCGGCCTGACGGTCGGGGTCAATTTCGAGTGCCCACAGAGAGGGGCACAGCTCGGTGGTGCGATTGCCGATGGGGCGGCCGAACAGGTCGGCCAGGGAGTGCGCCGGATCGGTGGAGACCAGCAGGCATCGTTTCCCGCGGGCGGCCGCGACGAGCGCGAGGGATGCCGCCGTCGTCGTCTTGCCAACGCCTCCCTTGCCCCCGACAAAGAGCAGCGCGCGCGTCAGAAGCTGGTCAAACACGGCAGGTCACTGAAGAAAAGGAAAGAGGGTTTCCTGACGAGGCGTCCGTCTGGCAAGGCGCGACGAGGGAGCAGCCAGGCCGGCTGTGACCGAGGAAGCAACGCCGCCAGACGGACGCCTCGTCAGGAAACCTAGCAGCAGCGGAAACCGTCGAGGGGTGAGTGCTCCATGCCTTGGCGCTGATGCCATTCGTGAAAGCGCTCGAGTAACAGGGGCTGGAGCTCGAGTGTGTAATATGCCGCCGGATTGGGAACACCCATGAGTTCCGCGAAGACGAACAGCATGAACAAGTCGTCTTCTTCGCGTCGAGCCCGGGCCAGCGCCCCGCGATACGGCGAGACGTAGAACTCCTCGAGTAGAGCCTTGAGACGGTCCAGACGCCCCTTCAGCCTTGCCATCGGGCTCTGTGGCACGACAGGAGTTAGGCCGCCGCGCCGGCCGCCGCGGCCCGCCGCTCGCGGAGGAACGCAGACGACGCCTCGAGCATCACGAGAATGGCGAGGAGCACGATGCCGATGTCGATCCAGAGCAGAAAGTAGAAAATACCGC
>Ga0310122_10003399_pt1 | contig 10078 bp, 6 predicted proteins | sample CB6_Bottom_1051__FD_203503 | JGI IMG/M metagenome (GOLD analysis project Ga0310122, IMG submission 203503) | Marine microbial communities from Western Arctic Ocean, Canada - CB6_Bottom_1051 | ecosystem: Environmental > Aquatic > Marine > Oceanic | place: Canada: Western Arctic Ocean | collected...
CCCACCAGGTAGAGTTCAAACACGTCGGGTACCGCGACTGGGCGACCACCATACAGGTGGGGTCGTCCGCGCAGGCTCGGGTGACCGCTTCGCTCGACCACGTCCCCCGATGAACGCCGTCCTCGCTCTCGAAAACGGAACCTGGTATCGCGGTACCGCGGCCGGCGCGACCGGTGTCGCGCGTGGCGAGGTCGTGTTCAATACCAGCATGACCGGGTATCAGGAGGTGTTGACCGATCCCTCCTATGCGGGACAGATCGTGACCATGACCTGTCCGCAGATCGGGAACTACGGGGTGGCAGCGGAGGATGCGGAGTCCGGTCGGCCCCAGGTCGCCGGATTCGTTGTCCGCGAGGCCTCGCCGATCGCGAGTAATTGGCGAGCGACCGGGACCCTGTGGGAGTATCTAACGGAGCACGGTGTGGTGGCGATCACCGGCATCGATACCCGAGCGCTGACACGGGTGTTGCGGACGGCTGGCGTGATGCGCGGTGTGATCGGGACCGGGCAGGTGGACCCGGAGGCGCTCGTTGCCGAGGCGAAGGAGATCGCACCGATGGAGGGCCGCGATCTGGTCTGCACCGTCAGTTGCGCCGCGCCCTTCGACTGGCCGGCGTCTGGCGACCTGGCTGCCAGCGACGGGCTCGAGCCTGAGGGGTTCCGGTTGGCGCCCGTGCAGTCGTCTGGGCGGCCGCTCCGGGTCGCGGCGTACGATTTCGGGCTGAAGCGCAACATTCTCCGACGACTGGCGGCCCATGGGTGTCAGGTGCGGGTCTTTCCCGCGACGGCCCCGGCGAGCGACCTGCTCGCGATGAAGCCGGATGGTGTCTTTCTCAGTAACGGCCCAGGGGACCCTGCGCCGCTCGACTACGCCGCGACCAACGCGAAGACCCTGCTGGAGGCCGACGTGCCGGTCTTCGGTATCTGTTTGGGGCATCAGGTCCTGGCGCTCGCCATGGGCGGCACCACCTACAAGCTCAAGTTCGGACACCGGGGTGCCAACCACCCGGTCAAGCAGCTCGCCACCGGGCAGATCGAGATTACGAGTCAGAACCACGGGTTCGCGGTCGACCCGGAGTCGCTCCCGGACGACGTCGAGGTGACCCATCTCAACCTCTACGACGGGACGGTTGAAGGGCTGCGACACACCCGTTATTCCGCCTTCTGTGTGCAGTATCACCCCGAGGCGTCGCCCGGACCGCACGACGCCGACTATTTGTTCTCCCGTTTTCTCGACGAGATGGAGCGCCGAGCCAGTTAGCCGCTGGTACGCCATGCCACGTCGCACCGACATTACACGGGTTCTGGTCATCGGTTCCGGTCCGATCGTGATCGGACAGGCGTGCGAGTTCGACTACTCGGGTACCCAGGCGTGTAAGGCGTTGCGCGACGAAGGGCTCGAGGTGGTGCTGGTCAACTCGAACCCGGCGACTATCATGACCGACCCCGAGGTGGCGAATCGCACCTACGTCGAGCCGCTGACCTGGGAGGTGGTGCGCGCGGTCATCGAGCGCGAGCGTCCGGATGCGTTACTGCCGACCGTCGGCGGCCAGACGGCGCTCAACCTGGCGGTCGAGCTCGACAGCCATGGGGTGCTCGAGGAATTCGGGGTCGCCCTGATCGGCGCGTCGATCGACGCCATCATGGTGGCCGAGGACCGCCTGAAGTTCCGTGAAGCGATGGAGTCGATTGACATCGACGTGCCGGAGAGTGCATACGCCAAGTCGCTCGACGAGGCCGTGAGCGTCGTCGAGCGTCTCGGGTTTCCCTCGATCATCCGGCCGTCGTTCACGTTGGGCGGGGTCGGGGGCGGCATCGCCTACAACATCGAGGAGTTCCGGGAGATCGTGGCCCGCGGCATCGAGCTGAGTCCGGTGCACGAGCTCCTCATCGAGGAGTCGGTCATCGGGTGGAAGGAGTTCGAGCTCGAGGTGATGCGCGACGTCGACGACAACTTCGTGGTGGTGTGCTCGATCGAGAACATCGATCCGATGGGGGTACACACCGGCGACAGCATCACCGTGGCGCCGGCGCTGACACTCACCGACAAGGAGTATCAGCGGATGCGCGATGCCGCGCGGCGGATCATTCGCCGGGTGGGTGTCGAGACAGGCGGGTCGAACATTCAATTCGCCGTGGAGCCGACCACCGGTCGGATGGTGGCGGTGGAGATGAATCCCCGCGTCTCGCGTTCGTCCGCGCTCGCCTCGAAGGCCACCGGGTTTCCGATCGCGAAGATCGCCGCGAAGTTGGCGCTCGGCTACCGGCTCGACGAGATTCCGAACGACATCACACGGCTGACCCCGGCGTCGTTCGAACCGACCATCGACTACGTGGTGGTCAAGGTGCCGCGGTGGACCTTCGAGAAGTTCCCTCAGGCCGACCGCACCTTGACGACCCAGATGAAGTCGGTCGGCGAGGCGATGGCGATCGGCCGGACGTTCAAGGAGGCGTTTCTCAAGGGGATACGGTCGCTCGAGATCGGCAAGAGCGCCCGGCTCTTCGGGCAGACGTCGGCCTCGCGCGACGCGGTGGATGACGCCGCGCTGCAGCGGCAGCTCGTGGTGCCGACCGATCGGCGGATATTCGCGGTGTTCCGGGCGCTCGAGCGCGGGTGGAGCATCGACCAGGTGCACGAGCTGACCCGGATCGACCGCTGGTTCCTCGCCCAGTTCGCGGAGCTCGTCGAGTTGCAGCGCTCGGCCAGCGTCGTCGGGGTGCGCGACATGTCTCGCGACCTGCTCGAGGTCCTGAAGCGCTCGGGGTTCGGGAACGAGGAGCTTGGCGGGGTGCTCCAGGCGGAGCCGGCGCTCATCGGCGACCGCTGCCGGGAGGCGGGGCTCGCACCGGTCTACAAGCGGATTGATACCTGTGCGGCCGAGTTCGAGTCGTTCACGCCGTATATGTACGGGACCTACGAACAGGAGTGCGAGTCGGCGCCGACAGACCGTCGCAAGGTCGTCATCCTGGGCTCTGGGCCCAACCGGATCGGGCAGGGCATCGAATTCGACTACTGCTGTTGTCACGCGGCGTTCGCGCTCAAAGAAGAAGGGCTCGAGACCGTGATGATCAACTCCAACCCCGAGACGGTGTCGACCGACTACGACACGGTCGACCGGCTCTACTTCGAGCCGGTCACCCTGGAAGACGTCTGGGCGGTCATCGAGAAGGAACGGGCGGCGGGCGGCGATGTCTCGTGCATCGTCCAGTTCGGCGGGCAGACGCCGCTGAAACTCGCCCTCGACCTGCAGGCGTTGGGGGTGACGATACTCGGCACCTCGCCCGACTCGATCGACCTGGCCGAGGACCGCGAGCGGTTCGCGAGCCTGCTCTGGGAGCTGGGGATCCCGCAGGCCCCGAGCGGGGTCGCGACCTCGCGCGACGAGGCGCGGAAGGTGGCCGCCACGATCGGCTACCCGCTCGTCGTCCGGCCGTCATATGTGCTCGGTGGCCGCGCGATGGCGATCGTCTACGACGCCGGCGCGCTCGACCGCTACATGACCGAGGCGGTCGACGCCTCGCCCGAGCACCCGGTGCTGATCGACAAGTTCCTCGAGGACGCGTTCGAGCTCGACGTCGACGCGGTCGCGGACGTCACCGGTGCGGTGATCATCGGCGGTGTCATGGAGCATATCGAGGAGGCTGGGATCCACTCCGGCGACAGCTCATGTGTGGTGCCACCCTATCTGGTCGCCGATAAGCATCTGGTGACGATCCGGGACTACACACGCCGGGTGGCGCGGGCGCTCAAGGTGGTCGGGCTGGTCAATGCGCAGTTCGCTATCAAGGACGAGACGGTGTACGTCCTCGAGGTCAACCCACGCGCCTCACGTACGGTCCCGTATCTGTCGAAGGCCACCGGGGTGCCGCTGGCCAAGATGGCGGCGCGGGTGATGGTCGGGAAAACGCTGAGCGAGCTGGGCCTGGTCGACGATCTCGAGGTGGCCGGGGTGTTTGTCAAGGCGCCGGTGTTTCCCTTCGTCCGGTTCCCAGGCGTCGACACGATCCTGGGCCCAGAGATGAAGTCGACCGGCGAAGTCATGGGTGGGGCGGCGACGTTCGGGGCGGCCTACGCCAAAGCGCAGCTGGCCGCGGGGAATCGGCTGCCACGCGAGGGCACGGCGTTCATCAGCGTCAACGACGACGACAAGGCGAATGTCGTGGCGATCGCTCGGGATCTCGCGGGCCTCGGGTTCTCGCTGCTGGCCACCCACGGCACCGCGGCCTACCTCCGGGCGCATGGTCTCGAGGTCGAGCTGGTCTATAAGGTGAATGAAGGACGCCCCCATATCGGCGACCGGCTCCGGAACCGGGACATCCACCTGGTCATCAATACTCCACTCGGGCGAGAGTCGTTCTTCGACGACCGGACGTTGCGTCGCATCGCCACCGTGCTCGGTGTGCCGTGTGTCACAACACTCACTGGGGCGGCCGCCACCGTCAGCGCGATCCGGGCGCTGCGCGAAGAGACCCTCGACGTGCGTCCCCTGCAGGAGTATCACGCCGAGCTCGCCCGCTCCTGACGCACACTGTTTGACCAGGTCACGCCTCAATCACGTCCTACATACCTGGGACGACTCGACCCGCGTCGACGCCGTCGTCCCGGCTGGTCCCTTGGATTGTGTGGAGCCAGTGTGGTCTCGTATGTGTATATGACCAGTCAGACTAGTCTGTAGCACGCTTGGTCTGACAGGAGCGCCCTCAGATGATCGAAAGGTATTCTACCTACGAAGCCAAGGCCAGGTTCAGCGAAGTGCTGCGCAAGGTCCGGTCTGGCAAGCGCGTCCGGATCACGTACCGGGGGCAGGAGGTCGCCGAGATCGCGCCGATCGAGCCCGAGCCGGGCACCGAGGACACGATGCGTCGGCTCGAAGAGGCAGGGATTCTGGACCCGCGACCGCCGACACGAGCGACACTCAGCCCGCTGGTCCGGCGTCCTGGTGCCTGGAGCGCTTCTTGGACTCACGGGAATGACGATCGCCTATGTTGAGACCTCGTATCTTGTAGCGATCGCGTTCGACGAACCGGGTGCCAGAACACTCGCACGCCGGATCGTCGAGTTCGATCGACTCGTGTCGTCGAACCTGCTCGAGGCCGAGCTTCGGTCGGCGGTGGCGAGGGAGGCGGCTGGCCTCGACCCGTCGCCGTTCTTCATGTCGCTGAGCTGGATCTACCCGAATCGACCGCTCACCGGGGAACTGCAGCGAATCACGCCGCACGGACACTTGAAGGGCGCCGACCTCTGGCACCGCGCCTGCGCGCTCCTCATCTGTCCAGACGCCCAGGCGCTGACGTTCCTGACGTTGGATAAGCGCCAGCAGAAGGTTGCAGGTCGGATCGGCTTCACTACCTGACGGCGTGTGTGCCCCCTAGCCACCCCGGCCGATGCCGTAACGTTCTTCGGGCGTCGGGACGGCTCATCGCCCGTGTCGCCGGCCGCTCACAACGGCACACCTCGCTTGCGGGAGTCCGTAGTCTGCGTCAATCGCCCGGCAGCCAACCGTGCTACGCTCCGACAACACGTTCAACGGTTGGGACCGGAGGGAGGAGCACCATGCGTCGCGCGCTCGTGGTTCTCGTCGTCTTGTTCGTCGCGTCCAGTGTCGTTGGCATACACGCTCAGTCGAAGCGGCCGCTGGACCACGAGGTGTATGACTCGTGGATGAGCATCCGCGACGAGGCGCTGTCGGCCGACGGTGCCTGGGCGCTCTTTTCCTTGGTCCCACAGGAAGGGGACGCCGAGCTGCATGTGAAGAGCCTCGGCTCGGACACCGCCTACGAGATTCCCCGCGGGCGCGAGGCGGCGTTCACGCGCGATGGGCGGTTCGTGGTGTTCCTCATCACACCGGAGCTGGCCGCGGTCCGCGAGGCGCAGAAAGAGAAGAAGCAGCCGGAGGATCAACCGAAGGACACGCTCGGCATTCTCGAGCTCTCGACCGGTGACGTGACACGGGTCGAGCGGGTGCAGTCGTTCAAGTTGCCCGAGGAGGCGGGAGACTGGGTCGCGTATCTGCTCGAGAAGCCGGCGGAGGCAGAGGACGAGGATACCGAGGACGAGACGGAGGCGGAGAGCCCTGAAGAAAGCGAGGCGGAGGGCGAGCAATCGGAGACGGAGAAGGAGCCGAAGGAGACCGGGGCGGCGCTGGTCCTCAGAACGCTGTCCACCGGTGACGAGCAGCGGTATGACGAGGTCATCGAGTATGCGCCGGCCAAGAATGGGCGACGACTCGTCTTCGCGGCCTCAACCGAGGACGGTTCGGCGGATGGGGTCTCTGTAGTGACCATCGCCGACGGTGAGGTGACCGCCGTGCTGCGCGGCGAGGGCGTCTACACGTCAGCGGTGTTCGACGAGGCGGGCGAGCAGGTGGCGTTTCTCTCGAACCGCGATGACTACGAGGCGGACCAGCCGGCGTTCGGGCTCTATCACTGGCGCACTGGGCAACCAGAAGCCGATCTCGTCGCCGAGCCCGGCAGGCCAGGTGTGCCGGATGGATGGTGGGTCAGCGAGCACCGCGCGCCGGTGTTCTCGGACGAGGGCAGCCGGGTGCTGTTTGGCACCGCGCCACGACCCGAGCCCACGTCGAACGACGAGACACCCGACTGGGAAAAGGTCGAGCTGGACGTATGGAACTGGAAGGACCCGCTGTTGCAGCCGATGCAGCTTGTCCGGCGTGACGACGAATCGAAGCGGACCTATCTGGCGGTGCTGCAGATCGATGCCGGTCGCATCGTGCAGCTGGCCGACGAAACGCTTCCGACGGTCGCGCTGGGAGGGACAGGAGACGTCGATGTCGCGCTGGGGATGACCAACATGCCGTATCGGCAGCGCGTCTCGTGGGATTCGCCCGGCTACAACGATGTCTACGCCGTCGATGTCGAGAGCGGCCGACGCACGCTGGTCATTCGAGAGCTCCAGTCGAGGGCGACGTTGTCCCCGGGCGGCGGGTTCATCACCTGGTGGGACGGATCCGAGCGTGCCTGGTATGCCGCGAGCACAACTGGTGGGGACCCGGTCAACCTGACCGCGTCGATTCCACACCGCGTCGACGACGAGCTGCATGACCGGCCGACACGTCCTGGAGCCTATGGCAGTCCCGGGTGGACCGAGGGCGACCGCTTCTTCCTGGTCTACGACAAGCACGACATCTGGGCGGTTGACCCGACGGGACAACGGCCGCCGAGCAACGTCACCGACGGGCTGGGACGCACCGAGAACCTGCGGTTTCGGTATGTGCCGCTCGAGACGGACGAAGACACGGAGGGGATTCCGCTGGAGGGCGACCTGCTGCTGCACACGTTTGACCTGACGACCAAGCGCAGCGGGTTCTACCGCGACGCGCTCACGGGGGCAGGAGCGCCCCAGGAGCTCGTCATGCTGGACAGGGCGCTGGGAAGGCCGGAGCGGGCGGAGGACAGCGATGTCCTGATGCTGACCCGGCAGAGTTTCGAGGAGTTCCCCGATCTCTGGGTCAGCAATCCGTCGTTCGATGATATGCGGCAGATCAGCGACGCGAACCCTCAGCAGGCCGACTACCGGTGGGGCAGCTCCGAGATCGTGACCTGGACCTCGACCGACGGGTTGCCGCTGGAGGGGATTCTTTTTACGCCAGACGACTTCGACCCATCGGCGCAGTATCCGCTCCTGGTCTACTTCTATGAGAAGGACTCGAACAATCTCCATCGCTATCGCCACCCGGGGCCGGGCAGCTCTAGTGTTGGCATCAGCTTCTATGTCAGCCGGGGGTATGTGGTCTTCGTGCCCGACATCCATTACCGGCTAGGGTTCCCTGGCGAAAGTGCGCTGAACTGCGTGGTGCCGGGGGTCTTGAGTCTGGTGGCGCGCGGGTTCATCGACCCGGACCGGATTGGCATGCAGGGGCACAGCTGGGGCGGCTACCAGGCCGCTTTTATGGTCACGAGAACCAATATTTTCACCGCCGTCGAGGCGGGAGCGCCGGTCGCGAACATGACCAGCGCGTATGGCGGCATCCGGTGGGGCAGCGGGGCGAGCCGGATGATGCAATACGAGAAGACGCAGAGCCGGCTCGGCGGGTCGCTGTGGGAGGCGCGGGGGCGGTATATCGAGAACTCTCCGCTGTTCTGGGCCGACAAGATCGAGACACCAATCCTCATGATGCACAACGACGGGGACACCGCCGTGCCGTGGTATCAGGGCATCGAGCTGTTCGTCGGCCTGCGGCGTCTGGCCAAACCGGTGTGGCTCATCAACTACAACGGAGAGCAGCACGGGCTCGGTAAGTATCAGAACCGAAAAGATTTCGCGATCCGGATGCAGCAGTTCTTCGACCACTACCTGCAGGACGCGCCGGCACCGGTCTGGATGACCGATGGCATCCCGGCCCTTGAGAAGGGGAGAACCCTGGGGCTCGAGCTCGTCGACGAGCCGATGCCGCCAACGACCAGCGGGCAGCTGCAGCCCTGACGCCTCTGTGCTGACCGCAGAGCTCTCGTCCCGAGCGGGTGCAAAAAGAGAGGGGCACCGTAATCTACGATGCCCCACTGTGCCGGCAAACTGGCTATGTCCAGCCCCGGGGTCGGCTCCGAGCCTTCCCTCTCAGGCGGCCGGCGTCCAGATATAGAGCAAGCCTGGTACCACCCTGTTTTCCTAGGCGGAACGGTTAGAAACGCCCGTCCTGGCGCCGCACCGAACGCCACATCTGTTTCAGAATTGCAGATTAGGAGGAAGACCGTCTTGTCGCAGTCCCGGTGAGCACGAGCCCGAGTTTCTCGCGTGGAACCCCAGTGGTGTTGTTCGAGACGACCGATCCTCGGGGGGGCTGGAGCCGCTCCAGGACGCACCTACGACGTGGCGCCAGACGGACGATTCGTCATGGTCAAGACGGCCGGTGACGCCATGGAGCAGACGCAGGCGCCGCAAATCACCGTTGTCCTCAACTGGAGCCATCTGCTCGAGCGGGTGCCCTAAGCCCGAACGACGCGGGTCACCGAGGCGCCGGCTGACCGCGCGGAAACTACCACTCGTGACGGCCGGCGGGTAGGCAGAAACTGCACCCCCTCGCGTTGATGGGCGGCTGTTGACGGGCGGTGCTGTGTGCGACGGGTCTTGCATCCGTCCCCCGCGTGACGAATCCGACGGCGCTGGCGGCCGTGGCGCTGTTGGCCGGGGTGGTTGCTGGCGTGTGGCTGCCGGTGCCGCTGGCCGCGGTGCGTGTCTGGTTCGTCGTGGTCTGGGCGCTGGCGATAGGCGTGGTCACGCGACGGGCGCGACCGATGCCGGTGGCGGTGGTGCTCGTCGTCGGCTTCACGCTCGGTGGCCTGGTCCTCGGGGTGACACGACACGCGGCGGCCGTCGAGACACCGTTGGCGCGGTGGTTCGCCGACCACCGACTATGGGGTGGCCCTGCGTCTGACGGTGGAGCGGGTCGGCCGTGTCGGCGCCATGCAGCCGACCTCGGGCGGGGTGCGGTTGTCGGTCGGTGGGCGGTTGTGGTCGGGTCGGGTGGCGGCGTGGCGCGCCGGGCGCGTCGTGCGTGTCTGGGCCACGCTCCGCCAGCCGGCGGCCTACCGCAACCCGGGTGTGGCCGACCAGGCGCGGCGGCAGGCGGTGCGGGGTACCGCGTTGCTGGGGTCGGTCAAGAGCGGGCTGCTCATCGACGTGATGCAGCAGGGTCCGCCGCCGGCCGAGCTTGCCGCTGCCGTGCGCGAGTGGGTCCGCCAGGTCATCGGGCGGGCAGTCGGGCGGCATGGTATCCGCTCGGCGGCCATCGTCACCGCGGTCCTCATTGGCGACCGCGCCGGTCTCGACGCAGACACCACCCGCCGGCTGCAGGAGGGCGGCACCTACCACGTCATTGCCATTTCGGGTGGCAACATCGTCATCCTCGCCGGGTGCCTCCTGCTGCTCGGCCGGTCGGCCGGCCTGCGTCCTCGCCGGTTGTTGGTGGCGGTGATCCTGTTACTGGTTGCCTACGCCTACCTGGTGGGCCACGAGGCATCGGTGGCGCGAGCGACCACGGCTGCCGTCATTGTGCTGGGCGCCGGCCTGCTCGACCATCGGACGCCGCCAGTCAACGTGTTGGCGGTGGCCGCGGTCGGT
>Ga0310122_10003400_pt1 | contig 10077 bp, 9 predicted proteins | sample CB6_Bottom_1051__FD_203503 | JGI IMG/M metagenome (GOLD analysis project Ga0310122, IMG submission 203503) | Marine microbial communities from Western Arctic Ocean, Canada - CB6_Bottom_1051 | ecosystem: Environmental > Aquatic > Marine > Oceanic | place: Canada: Western Arctic Ocean | collected...
GCCAGCGTCGTCTTGCCGACACCGCCCTTCTGGTTGATGAAGGCTATCCGTACATCGGTACGCTTTTTCGCCATCGTTTTCCCCTCGATGATGCTCAACCCTACGGCTGCTCACTCTCCGGCATCGTTGGCCCCGTCGCAACTGGGACAGGTCTCCCAGTCGCGGTAGAAGTCGAGATAGATGTCCGGGCCCTGCTCCGACTGAAACTGTTGCAGCAGCCCCATGCCCTCTTTCCTCATCTCCTTGAAGGCCATCGAAAGAGCCTCTCTTTTGTCCTCATCGAATCCAGAGGTGGCGACCCTCGCATCGACCCATTTCTCGATCAGATCCTGGAGCGCCTTGCGCCGCTGGCCGGGGTCATCGGCCAGAAGGCGCTCGCGCACGGCAGGATCGAGTCCGGAACCGAAGGTATCGCGCCCCGTCTTGTCACGATAGAAGCCGGGACGGGCGGCATAGAGACGAAACGCGTCGAGTGCCGGAGTACAGATGGGACAGGCGTAGACGAAGTTATGCGGAATGCCGGCTGGCTCCTCGATCACGCAGATGGCGCTGGCGACCTCGGTATCGACCCCATCGCGGTAGAGCCCCTCGAGCACGGCAAAGAAGAGCAACTGCCGCGCCTCCTCGTGTGGAAGCGAAGCCCGGACCGGCACCGAGGAATCCTGATCCATCCGGGCCGTTGTCGAATTGCAGGCGACGACAAGCAGCGGCAGCAACAGTAGCAGTCTCGACATCGGTGACTCCTCCGCATTTCAGCTGTTGATGGGCGCGGTTCGACCTGGTCTCGATCTTGACGGCCGATGCGGCGGATGTCCAGCGTGACGCTGACCGACTGCTGCTGGGTCATCGATGCACCGCTGGATGCGAGGCAACCATCTCTCTACTCTCGGGCCATGGAGATCCTACCTTGCTGCCGACTGTCGTTCGCGCTGGCTGCCCCCGAGCGGCTCGATCCTCGTGGCGCGCTGGAGAAGGTACTCGAGTGCTGCGAGGTGGCGGAAGTCGAGGAAACGATCCTGCAATCGATCCCCTACAGCGGCTTCCCGGCGGCGGTGGAAGCGCTCGGCTGGCTACGTGAGCAACACCCCGATGGCGCTTCGCGACCCGCCCCTCAGGAGCACGCAGAAAACTTCTTCGCCCAGGTCTACGGCCAAGCTGAGGCCAAGGTTCGCTCCTCGCTGCTGGAGCGACATCCACACCTGGAGCGCTGGATCATCGACTTTGCCTACGGCACCGTGATGGAATCGTCGTGGTTTTCCAGTGCCACCATCGAGGCGCTGGCGGTCTCCTCACTCATCGGCCAGGGACGGCTACGACCGTTGCATTCGCATCTGCGAGGAGCCCTGCGCACCGGGCATACCCAGGCGTCGTTATCGAGCCTGCTCGAAGCGTTGCAGGATGTGGCCGATGCCGAGGTGCTGCGCGCCGCCACCAAGATGCTCGAGCGAGAAGGCAGCGGCGACTAGCCGAGGCGCAGATGCTCGGCGATGGCCGCAGCGATCCGTTCGCTCTCGGGCCAGGTCGCGACCATCGATAGCCGCACGTACTGCTGTTCGGGACCGTGCTGCGATGGATCGCCGAGCAAGGCGGCCGACGGGATCGTCACCGCCAGGATCTTCTCATCGAGCAGCGCCTCGGCCAGTTCGGTGCTGGTCACCCCCTCCGGGGCGCGCTGCCACACGTACAGGCTCGCCTCCGGCTCACTGCGAGGCAGACCCGCACTCTCGAAGGCGCTGACGAACAGATCGCGACGTTTGCGGTAGCCCTCGCGCATCTGGGCGACATGCTCCTCATCGCAATAGGCAGCGATCGCCGCCTCCTGGATGAACCACGGCGTGCCGGTGTCGATGTTGGCCTTCAGTTTCCGGTAGGGAGCGATCAGTTGCGGATCGCCCGCCACCCAGCCGACCCGGTAGCCGGTCATCGCCGAGCGCTTCGACAGCGAGTTGAAGACCAGCACCCCGTCCTTGCCCTGCTCGAGAGCGGTATGCGGCGGCTCATCGAAGTAGATCTCCGAGTAGGCCTCGTCGCTGCAGGCAACGATGTTGCGCTGGCGACACCACTCGACCCAGCGCTTCAGGTAATCGGGCGATGCGATTCGACCGGAGGGACTCGACGGCGTTGTGAGCCAGAACAGGCGCGCTCGTTCGGCGATCTGATCGGGGATCGCATCGAGATCGGGCAGAAAATCGGTACCGCCATGGATCGGCGCGTAATGCGGCTGTCCCTCGGCGAACAGAGTGCCAGTGGCATAGGGTGGATAACCAGGATCGGGACAGATCACCACATCGCCGGGATCGATGAGAGCTTCTGGCAGATGGAAGATCGACTCCTTGGAACCGACCGACGAGACGATCTCGCTGTCGGCATCGAGGGTGACGCCGAATCTCCCCTGCACCCAATCGCTGACCGCCTGACGAAAAGGAAGGCTGCCGGCAAAGGGTGGATAACCGCTGGCGGCGTGACGTTCGATGCCTTCGGCGCAGGCGCGGCGAATGAACTCGGGGGTCGGCGCCGAAGGATCTCCCATACCGAAATCGACCGGTGACAGACCCTTGGCACGTAACGCCTCGGTTCGCTCTCTCACCGCAGCCATGGCGTAGGTGCCGATCTGCGAGATTCTTTTCGATCCGACCACGATGGGTTCCTCTCTGCTGACCATTACCGTCACTCCCGGGAGATCGAATACCACACCGCCAACCCCCGTAAAAGGTGGCAGCCGTCGCCAAAAGCTCGTTCCCACGTCAGCGGATCGATGGCCTCGGTCTGCGGCGACAGCAACAGCCCGTGCGGATCCACCTCCTCGAGGAAACGAGCGATGAGCTGCTGCGAGGCGTTGTGACAGCTTTGGGCCGCTTCGGCAGCCTGCTCCCGGGTCAGTACCCCAACGACACGCGAGCGCCCCAGTACATCGAGACCATGCCCGGCCATCTTCATCCGCGCCAGAACCGCATGGCGAGCCGCCCGTCGCGGCGAAATTCCTGCCGCCAGCGCCACTTGTTCCTCGGCGAGTCGAAACTGTAACTCCCACGGGATCCGGCGCGTCAGCAGTCGTAAGCGATCGACCACCCGCTGCCGATTCGCCGCCACCAGATAACCCGCCTCGACCGACTCCACCAACGCCGACAGCAGGTGGAAACCACCACAGGTGTAGGCCCAGGTGCCCGACTGAGAAGGATCCGCCGACCCATCGGGTCGCTCGATCCCGTCATCGAGACAGCGTTGCACCAGTTGATCGGATCGCTCCAGCGCATCGAGCAAAGTGGCCGCCAGCGTCTGGAGATCTGCATCGGCGGTGGCTGTGGTTGCAGGCAGTTTCAGGACCGCCGCGGCCTCCACCAGCCAGGCGAGATCGTTGATCTGCTGCCAGTGCGAGGGAGTTCTGGTGCTCGCGAGAACCCTCTGGACCCGTTCCACCAGCCGTGGATGGGTCGCGGGAAGCACCCACGCTGCGGTCCGCAACATCAGGTGTGGGTGTTGCTCGCCGCGCTCTCCGTGCTCGCCGTGGAGCGGGATCGAGCTGTCCAGATCCTCGATCCGTACACTCCAGCGCTGCCGAACCTCGCTCAACCGACTGTCCTCGGGAAAAGCCAGCAGCAGGTGAGCCTGCGCCCATGGATCGTCACTGGCGATTCCGGCCAGCAGCAGTTTCGAGGCGAAGACTTGTTGAGGGGGTATCGATGGGGCTGTCGCGTCACAGCCCAGAAACACCAGCAGACCCACGGAGAAAACCCGGATCATCGGTCCGCAACCACTTGTGCCGGATCTGACCCTTTGCCGTTCTCGCGCCAAATCGCGCCTCCCTTGCCCGCCCATCAAATCGTATCCGGATCATTGGAGCAAGGATCCTTGCCCACGCCGTCGCCAAAGGGCACCCTCTTCCCGGAAGGAGTACGGATGGACCGGTTGCCGCTGCTGGCGATGCAGATGCCGAACCTGCCGATGCTCGATGATCTGCTGCTGATGTTACTGGGCGCGATGGTGGTGGCACTCATCACGCGCCGACTGAAGATCCCGTATACCGTCGGACTGGTCGTTGCCGGTACCATCATTGGCTTTCTGCGTCACCAGGGAGCACTGCCGAGTGGCGAGGGTCATTTCGAACTGACCCAGGAATTCATCCTGCTCATCTTGCTGCCGCCATTGCTGTTCGATGGCGCCATGAATACACCCTTCAACAAACTACGCGAAAATGGCGCCATCATCTCGACGATGGCGCTGCTGGGGACCTTCGGCTGCATCCTCATCACCTCGGCAGCGATCCGCTCACTGACCGGCTGGTCGTGGGATCTGTCGTTGTTGCTGGGAGCGATGGTCAGCCCGACCGATCCGGTCAGTGTGCTGGCGATCTTCCGCGAGCAGGGCGTCGAGAGACGCCTGGCCACCATCGTCGAGGGCGAATCGCTGTTCAACGATGGTCTGGTGGTGGTGATCTACATCCTGTTGTTGAGGGGACTCGCCGATGGCTGGGATGGCATCTCGGTCGGATCGGGACTGCTGACCTTCTGCTACATGATCGGAGTCGGCGCGCTGGTCGGCCTGTCGCTGGGCACACTGGTCAACTGGCTCATCGAGAGGATCGAGGAGCATCTGGTCGAGGTGCTGCTGTCGATCCTGCTCGCCTACGGCTCCTACATGCTGGCCGAACGTTTCCACGCCTCCGGTGTCATCGCGGTCGTCTTTGCCGGATTGATGGTCGGCAATGTCGGCCGCCACACATCGATGACCCCCACCGCCATCTTGAGTCTGGGCCTGACCTGGGAGGTGATCGTCTTCATCGCCAACTCGCTCGCTTTCATCGCGCTCGGTTTCGCGGTCGATCCGGTGCTGGTGATGCAGAACTTCGATCTGGTGGTGCTGGTGTGGATCGCCACCATCGCCGCTCGGGCGCTGATGACCTACGCCATCGGCGGCACCGACCTGGCGATCCGCAACTCCTATCCCCGTTCCTGGCTCCATGTCATCCACTGGGGAGGCCTCAAGGGAACGGTGCCAGTGGCGCTGGCGCTCGGTATCGGCGAGATGGAGTTTCTCAGCGACAGTGCCCCGCGTATGCAGGCGATCGTCGCCGGAGTCGTGATACTGTCGATGCTGATCCAGGGAACGACGCTGAAACCGCTGTTGATCCGGCTCAAGATCGTCCGCCCACGAAAAGCCAGGCGCCGCTGGGAACGACACCAGGCGCGAGCCATCGCGGTCGAGACCGCCATCGAGGAACTGGGCGATGCGGCCGCCTCGACCGAGGTGGACCCGGCACGAATCGAATCATTGCGCAATCGACTGCTCCACACCCGCGATTCGATCCACGACAACCTCAGACAGGTGCTGGAAGATCACCCCGAGTTCGCGGCCGAACAGATCCGCGACGTCGTGGTCCGGCTGCTCCATCGTCAACGAATCGCGGTCGAAGATGCCTATCGAGAAGGAATCCTCTCCGATGAAGCCCTGCGCGACGTCCAGGGCGAGATCGACCAGTTGTTGCTCGAAGAGTTTCCCGATCCGGTCCCGGGCGGGCTCGGGGAGGAGCAGATCCCTTGAGGGAAACCGATTGGATCGAGACCTTCGTGCTGGCGCGCACAGCCAAGGACCCACCAGCGGATTTTCTCGGACCCGGCGATGATGCGGCACTGCTGCCCCCCCAGGGCGATGACTGTTTTGTCGTCAGTGTCGATGCGTTGATCGAGGGGCAACACTTCCTCGGCGACTGGCTCGATGACGAGGGCCTGGCGCGGCGTCTGCTACGAAGCAGCGTCAGTGATCTGTCGGCGATGGGAGCCAGTCCACGCGGCTTCCTGCTCTCCATCGAAACCGCCGAACTGCCCGGACGAGTCGGACAGATGTTCTGGCAAGGCATCGATGCCGAATGCGTCGTACTCGACTTGCAGTTACTGGGAGGCAACGTGGTCAAGAGTTCCGGTGCGCTGGCACTGCATTGCACCTGCATCGGCAGCGTCGCGCCCGATCGACAGTGGCGCCGCAGCGGAGCTGTTGCCGGTGACCTGCTGGTGGTGACCGGAAACCCGGGCCAGGCGGCACAGGCGAGGGAGCGGATCGCTCGAGGGGAAAACCTCGGGGGACAGGATCCCTGGACCTCGCCGCAACCACGGCTGCTGTTTGCCGCGGCCCTCTCCAGCGCCCTGGCGGACGCCTCCCAGCAGCGGCAGCCGGCGGTGATCGACATCAGTGATGGGTTATTGGTCGATTTGAAACGGCTCTGTGCCGCCAATCACTGCTCCGGACGCATCGATATCGGGGCGCTCATCGAAACCGCTGGATCGCCCCTTCCCGAGCAGGTGCTCGGTGGCGGTGAGGATTACGAGTTGCTGCTGGCGATCCCCGCCAGCGCTGGTGAAATCCTCGAGCAGGTCGCCGCCCGGACAAAGACCCCCATCCACGAGATCGGAACCTTGACCCCGGAGGCTGTCGAGCGGGTCGAGGTGTGGATCGGTGATCGGAAACAAGAACCCCGACAGCCCGGCTGGGATCCCTTCGCCACCTAGCACCAGCTCGGAGCCAACGCTCAGGAGTCAGCCCCCTCGATGGCGGGAGTTTCTTCGCCTATCTCGCGGATGGCATCCTCGACCGACGTACCCTCCTCCGGCTTCATCAGCGGAAACAGCACCACGTCGCGCAGATTTTCGGCACCACTCAACAGTGCCACGATCCTGTCGACTCCCATTCCCCAGCCGGACATCGGCGGCATACCGTGCTCCATGGCGAGGAGATAGTCCTCGTCCATCATCATCGCCTCGTCGTCTCCGGCGGCATTGAGTTGTGCCTGGACCTCGAGCCGCGCCCGCTGGTCGATGGGATCGATCAGTTCGGAGTAGGCGTTGATCACTTCCCAGCCATGGATGACCAGCTGGAATCGGTCGCAGATGTGCGGATCGTCGTCATTGCGCCGTGCCAGCGGCGACAGATCGACCGGATGGCTGGTGACGAAGGTCGGCTGGCTGATGCGCGCGCGCACCGTCCTCTTGTACAGTTCATCGATGAGCGCCCCTCGACCCATCTTTTCGGCGCCATCGAACTCGATCTTGGCCTTGCTGAGCGCACTGCGTAGTTGATCGGCATCGGTACTGGCCGAGATGTCGATGGAAGAGTACTGCTGGATCAGATCGGCCAGGGGGCGCCGCGGCCACGAGCCGGAGAAATCGATCTCGCCGGCGCCATGGGGCACCTGAAGCGATCCTGTACACCGTTCGATGGCTCGCTGGAGCAACTTCTCGGTGAAGTCCATGTTGTCGATGTAGTTCCAGTAGGCCGCGTAGTACTCCAGCATCGTGAAGTCCTGCAGGTGCGAGGGATCCATCCCCTCGTTGCGAAATACGCGTGCAAACTCGTATACGCGATCGAAGCCCGCCACGATGCAACGCTTCAGATAGGTCTCGGGAGCGATGCGCAGGTAGACGGGCATATCGAGGGCATGGTGATGAGTCTCGAATGGAGTCGCCAGGGCGCCGGAGGGCTTGGTCTGCAGTACCGGAGTCTCGACCTCATCGAAACCCGCCTCATCGAGACCATCTCTGATCGCCCGCATGAACTCGCGGCGCAGACGGAATCGTTGTCTGGATTCATCGGATGAGATGAGATCGAGGTAGCGTCGGCGGTAGAGGATTTCGCGATCGGCGATGGCGTGAAACTTCTCCGGCATCGGACGCAACGTCTTGCCGAGAATCTCCCAGGAAGAGGCGCGAACCGTCAGTTGCCCGACCTTGGTGTGATACATCTCGCCCTCGACTCCGACGAAATCACCGATGTCGACCATCTTGCTGAATGCGGTGTAGGACTCCTTGCCGAGATCGTCGCGCTGGACAGAACACTGGATTCTGCCCTTGAGATCCTGAAGATCGAAGAAGCTCAGTTTTCCGAAATCGCGCCGACTGACGATGCGGCCGCACACCCGAACAGCGGCGGTGCCGGCCTCGAGACTGGATGCCTGCTCGAGCGTATGGGATCGCTCCCAGCGCTCCGGATAGGGCTGGAGACCCTGTTCGCGCAGCTTCTCGATCTTCTTGACCTTGATCTCGCGAATCCGATCCTCGGCCACGGCTCCCCCTGATCTCCTGTGCGACGCTGCTGTCGTCGCCTGCACCCAGGTCCCCTCCAGTCGGTGGATCGTAGCCCTCCCCGGGGCAGGGGTCAAAGAGACCGACCGGTCAACACCCGGTTCGTTGACTTCGAGACCGGGGGGACTTACCCTTTTTCTTCCACCAGTGGCCATCTGGCTGCCGATGGAAAGCCGGAAAGAAACCACCGTCCACCAGGGCTTCTGGCCCCGGAAGGTCGATACCACGAAGTTGATGGAGGGACCAATGCGTCCGAACTCGAGCAGTCGAACCGTACGAAATCTTGGATTGGTGCTCTGTCTGGGTCTGGTACTGGCGGTCTCTGGTTGCGCCATGGGTCCCAAGACCACCGTCGCCTCGAGCCTGTACTGGAAGCGTGTCTTCCGTCAGATGGGCGAAGACCTGCGCAATGCCCGTACCGATATCGATCGCATCGTGTTCGATCTCGACGATCGTCCCATCGAACAGTACTAGTTTCTTCGCCGAGAGAACAACAAACAGGCCCGGGCATCATAGGTGGCCGGGCCTGTTTTTTTCGACACCGCTGACTTCCATCACACTTCAAAGTTCATCGCGCCTGGCCAGCCGTAGACGATCCGGTTCTAACGGATCTCCACGTTTCATACTTTCGATGGCACCTGTAACTCGCAGCATCGCTTGGGGTTGCTCTTGCGGCGTGAACCACTCGATGGGTAGTTTGCGACCCCAGACCAGTTGCGATCGAGCCGTGGCGCGAGTCTGTGCCTGGATCTTCTCGATCTCCTGGCGAGGATCCCGCTGCTCCTCGAGGGCATCCGCGATCAACTGGTAACCGATGGATTGTCCTGCAGTGCGACCCCAGGGTGGATCGTGTGCTGCCAGCAGGCTCTTCACCTCCTCGATCCAGCCGGTTTCGAACATCGACACAACTCTTGACTCGATACGTTGATGGATCTGCTCCCGCGAGCGGCACACACCCAGCAACAGGGTTCGATCTGGATCGAGGATGGGAACCCGTCGGCGGTGCCAGACACTGATCGGTTCCTGAGAGATCTCGTAGACCTCGAGAGCACGGATGATGCGCTTGCGGTCGTGAGGATGGATCGATTCTGCGGCTTCGGTATCGACCTCCCCCAGCCGCTGATGGAGCCGGTCGAGACCTCCTTGTTCGATCTCCGCGGCGAGTCGCTGACGGATGACGGGATCGGCACCAGGGCCGGAAAAAATCCCTTCCCTCAGAGCGTGAAGATAGAAACTGGTGCCCCCCGAGATCAGCCAGGAAGACGCTCCCGAGACGCTATCCGACAATGCTTCGAGCCAGTCGAAGACGGTGAACTCCTGCCACGGGTCGACCAGATCGATGAGCTGGAACGGATTCCCCTGACGTGATCCAGGTAATGGTTTGGCGCTACCGATGTCCATCCCACGGTAGACCTTCATCGAATCCATCACCTGTACAGGAAGCTCGAGTTGCTGGGCCATCTGCGAGGCGAGATTCGCTTTCCCACCGCCGGTGGGACCGGTGATGACGATGGCGAGTTCGGGAGTGGAAAACTTCTTCAAGAAGACTCCACGTATCGCATTTCAACTTTCCCATCCTCGACAAACAGATGCGCGCCACGATCCTCGAACGGTTCGAGAACGGTGAAGTTACCAACTTCCTTGTCTCCGTCGATACGTTGCTCCAGGGCCCTGTGGAAATGACCACAGACGACCCGATCGTAGCCCGCGTCGATCAATTCGCGGATCGCTTCTGGATCCGGTTTCAAAAGGTCGGGTTCCTTGCGTTGGAGCGCCCGAAGTGAACCCCGGCGAAGAAACCGTGCCAACCACAGCGAAAGAAAAACTGGCATGTGTCGAACGAGCCACCTGAACCATGAGCTGCGCAGTATCTTGCGCAACCGGAGGTAGCCCCTATCGGCGGTGATGAACAGATCACCATGAGACAGATGCCACTTCTGGCCACCGGTCTCCAGTAGAAGATGATCTCCGGCGACATGAACACCTGTTTGTTGTTCGAAAGCATCAT
>Ga0310122_10003401_pt1 | contig 10076 bp, 12 predicted proteins | sample CB6_Bottom_1051__FD_203503 | JGI IMG/M metagenome (GOLD analysis project Ga0310122, IMG submission 203503) | Marine microbial communities from Western Arctic Ocean, Canada - CB6_Bottom_1051 | ecosystem: Environmental > Aquatic > Marine > Oceanic | place: Canada: Western Arctic Ocean | collected...
TTCAGAGTCTACAAAAAGGAAGGAGACGGGAGCTGGATTGCGGGCGCGGGATTTGAGACGACCCGGCCGGGCAACCTGCTCATCGACTCCAGTGGTGTTCTTCACGCCTTCGTATTCCAGGCTACCGGCCATTCGCGAGAACGATTCTGTTGGCAGGCTGGTGCACTATACGATGGCCAACGCCGGCACCGGAGACATCACCAGCTTCACTCAGGACGTGGTCATCGACCACGCGAGTGGCGACAAGACGGTCAACATCCGCGTCGGTGCCGCCATCGGGCCGAACGACCGCATGGTGATCGCCTTCGGTCTGGGCACGGACGAATTCGGCGACACCGAGCAGGTATATACGAACGCAGCTCCTGGATCCGGATGGTCCCAGGAGATCGCCGGCACCGAGCTGGGTCACGACTTCTAGTACCCGTTGGTGGCCCAGGGCCTGAGCGGCGACATCCACCTCCTCCCCGTGCAGGACGACTTCCAGGGTGAGGGCAACCAAAACCTCTACCAGATCATTCGCTACTTCAACAACACCAGCGGTGTGTGGTCGTCCGAAGACCTGGTCGATCTCACGTCCCACCCACTGGCGGCAACCCGCAAGCGACTACTGGAACAGAGCGACCTCTACGTCGACGGGGCAGGCGCAGTGCACGTCTTCTTCAAGGAGTTCCTCAACGCCGACGGCACAACGTCTTCAATCAAGCACCTAACGGGATCGTTGGGGGCCTGAACGACCCGCACCCTCGACGTGACTCAGCTGGGCCTGAACTGGGTGAAGATGATCGAGGTGGGCGGCACTCGGTATCTGGCCGGTACCAGCCACGCCGGCCTCTACGTGCTGGACGAGACCGGAACGACCTTCCGTGAGATCGCGTTGCCGTCGGGCATGTCGGGCATTTATCCGTACGTCGCCACCCGTCAGGATGGCACGGCCGACTCGGAAGCCTACATAGACCTGATTCTTCTCAACGGAGACTCGGGCAACTACCCGGATGCCGCGAATTACTACGTGCGCATCGCCAAGGCGGATATCGGACTGTAGTCCGGCCGGGCACGGATGGAGGGCTTGGGTGCAGCGCCACCTTGACCTTCACGGAGCACCCTCCCACTCTGACTACCCCTCGCGATGAGCCCTGCCGGCTCTTCGCTCGATTCCACCCTCTTTCTGGGAGTCTGTCGATGCCAACGGTGTCTCTGACCGTTAACGGACAGGCGGTCGAAGGCGAGGCCGAGGGAAGGACCTTGCTCGTCGACTTCATCCGCGAAACCCTCGGGCTCACCGGCACCCACGTGGGGTGCGACACCAGCCAGTGCGGCGCGTGTGTCGTGCACGTGGGCGGCGCCTCGGTTAAGAGTTGCACCATGCTCGCTGTGGAGGCCGACGGTGCCGACGTCACAACCGTGGAGGGCCTCGCCACGAACGGCACGCTGCATCCGATGCAGACTGCGTTTCACGAGCATCACGGACTGCAATGCGGGTTCTGCACACCCGGGATGATGTTGAGTGGCATCGATCTGGTGGGTCGCAACGCGAACCCATCCGAGCACGAAGTGCGCGAGTGGTTGGAAGGAAACCTGTGCCGCTGCACGGGCTACCACAACATCGTCAAGGCGGTTCAAGCTGCCGCCGCTGAGATGGGAGGATGACGATGCCCGAGACTGGAATCGGGGCCGCATTGTTGCGGAAGGAAGACAAGCGATTCATCACCGGGAAGGGCAAGTACGTAGACGACATCAACCGGCCAGGGCAGGCTTACGCGTATATCGTGCGCTCTCCCGAAGCCCACGCCAGCATCGCCGGCATCGACGCGTCCGAAGCGCTGAAAGCGCCAGGCGTCGTCGCTGTCTTGACCGGCGCAGACATGGCCGAGGACGGTGTGGGTGGTCTGCCTGCCGGGTGGGGCATCCTCTTCCAAGATGGCTCTCCCATGATCGAGCCGGCGCACCCCCCAATGGTAGTGGACCGGGTCCGCCACGTCGGTGACCAGGTCGCGGTAGTGATCGCCGAGACCAAGGCACAGGCGAAAGAGGCAGCTGGGCTGGTCGATGTCAACTACCAACCGCTGCCGGCGATCGCGAGGCTCAGTCAAGCGAGCGCCGAAGGCGCCGCGCTGGTTTGGGACGAGGCGCCAGGGAATATCTGCTACGACTGGGGACTCGGGGACGAGGCTGCTACGGACGCAGCCTTCGAGGGTGCGGCTCACGTCGTGACCCTCGATCTCGTCAACAACCGGCTAATCCCGAACGCGATCGAGCCGCGCGCGGCCATTGGAGACTACGACGCGACCGACGACTCGTACACGCTGTATACGACGAGTCAAAACCCACACGTCATCCGCCTACTCATGGGCGCCTTCGTTTTGGGCCTGCCGGAACACAAGCTTCGAATTGTTGCACCTGATGTGGGCGGAGGCTTCGGCTCCAAGATCTTCCACTACGCCGAAGAGGCCATCATGACGTGGGCCTCCAAGCGGCTGGAGCGGCCCGTGAAATGGACCGCGGAGCGCTCCGAGTCGTTCATGTCGGACGCGCACGGTCGCGACCACATCACGCACGCTGAGCTCGCACTCGACGCCGATGGGAAGTTCGTGGGACTGCGGGTGAATACCGCGGCCAACCTCGGAGCCTACATATCGACGTTCGGGGCGGCAGTGCCCACTTGGCTGTACGCTACGCTCTTCTCAGGTTGCTACACGACGCCGGCGATCTTCGCGAACGTCAAGGCGTACTTCACCAATACGGTCCCGGTCGACGCGTACCGAGGTGCCGGACGTCCAGAAGCGGCCTTTGTGCTGGAGCGGCTCGTGCACAAGGCCGCGGTGCAGCTCGGGATGGATCCGGTGGAGCTTCGAAAGAACAACTTCATTCAGCCGGACCAGTTCCCGTACCAGACCCCGGTCGCGCTCGAGTACGACGTCGGCGACTACGACGGGACGTTCGACGCTGCGCTCGAACTCGCCGACTACTCCGGTTTCGGGGCGCGCCGTGAAGAGGCGGCAACGCGCGGCAAGCTTCGCGGCATCGGGATCTCCACGTTCGTCGAGGCGTGCGGTATCGCGCCCTCGGCGGTCGCGGGACAACTCGGCGCGCGCGCAGGCCTCTTCGAAGTCGGGCACGTCCGCGTGCACCCCACGGGCAGTATCACGGTCTTCACCGGCTCACACAGCCACGGGCAAGGGCACGAGACGACGTTCGCGCAGCTCGTGTCCGACCGCTTGGGCCTGCCAGAGGATCAGGTGGAAATAGTGCACGGTGACACCGCGCAGGTCGCCTTCGGCATGGGCACCTACGGGTCGCGCTCGCTCGCGGTCGGAGGGTCGGCGATCTACATGGCGATGGAGAAGATCATCGCGAAGGGCACGATCATCGCGGCGCACTTGATGGAGGCCGCCGTCGAGGACGTGGTTTTCGACAAGGGCAACTTCACCGTCGCGGGCACCGACAAGACCAAGGCCCTCGGAGAAGTCGCGTTCGCCGCTTATGTGCCTCACAACTATCCCGAAGACCTCGAGCCGGGTCTCGACGAGACGGCATTTTACGATCCGAAGAACTTCACCTTCCCCGCCGGCGCGCACATCGTCGAGGTGGAGATCGACCCTGACACGGGGGTGGTCGACCTCTGCGGCGTCTCTTGTGCGGACGACGTGGGCCGGATCATCAATCCGATGATCGTCGATGGTCAGATGCACGGCGGGCTCGCACAGGGCATCGGCCAGGCTCTGCTCGAGTCGTGCATCTACGACGATTCGGGGCAGCTCATCACCGGCTCCTACATGAACTACACGATGCCGCGTGCGGCCGACCTGCCGTTCTTCAAGACCGGCCACCACATCACCAACTGCACACACAACCCGCTGGGCGTGAAAGGAGTGGGCGAGGTTGGCTCGATCGGGGTTCCCCCGGCGATCATCAACGCCATTGTCGACGCGCTGTCGTCGGCAGGTGTCGAGCACATCGACATGCCAGCTACGCCGGAGCGAGTCTGGCGCGCCCTCCAAGACGCCCAGGCCTGAGGAGACGATCATGGAAGACTTCGCTTTTCATCGTCCGGGCAGCGTAGCCGAGGCACAGGAGACGCTCCGGGGAACGGAAGACAGCAAGTTCATGGCGGGCGGCCAGAGCCTGATCCCGCTCATGAAGCTCGATATGGCGGCGCCTGGCGCGGTCGTTTCACTCACCGGCATCGACGAGCTCAGAGGCATCGAGCAGCAGGATGGCTCGTTGGTCATCGGTGCGGGCATGACGCACTCAGAGGTCGCCGAGTCGGACGACGTTCGCAACGCGATCTCAGCGCTCGCGGGTCTCGCCGGCAGCATCGGCGATCCACAGGTCCGGAACCGCGGCACGCTGGGGGGCTCGGTCGCGCACGCGGATCCGGCCGCGGACTATCCGGCGGCGCTCGTGGCGCTCGGAGCGACGGTCATCACCGACCGCAGGGAAATCGCCGCGGAGGACTTTTTCCAGGGCATGTTCGAGACGCCGCTCGAGACCGATGAAGTCATCACCTCGGTGCGCTTTCCAGTACCTGACAGCGCCGGCTACTCCAAGTTCCCGAACCCGGCGTCGAAGTACGCGATCGCCGGTGTCATGGTCGCGCGTAACGGCGCAGACGTGAAGGTCGCGGTAACGGGTGCCGGTACGGGCGTGTTCCGGGCAACCGCCTTCGAAGAAGCGCTCGCGGGTGACTTCTCCGCGGGGGCGCTCGACGGTGCATCGGTCTCGGCCGATGGCCTGGTCTCCGACACCGACGCCAGCGCCGAGTACCGCGCGCATCTGGTCGGGGTCATGGCACGTCGAGCCGTGGAGGCGTGTGGCTGATCCCGGTAACGGAAACGCAGACATGACGGAGTCGGGCGGCGTGCCCGGCTCCGTCGATTCCGTTCTGGAGCTGCTGCAGGGTCAGTCGTACATCGCCGACCGCGCGTTGGCGACTGCAATCCACCTTTCCCTCACGCTCGGCCGTCCGCTTCTGCTCGAGGGAGAAGCAGGCGTCGGTAAGACCGAGGTCGGTAAGGTCCTGGCCAAAGGACTCGGGCGTCGACTCATTCGGCTGCAATGCTACGAAGGCCTGGATGTCGCCTCAGCGGTCTACGAATGGGACTACGCACGCCAGATGATCGAAATCCGTCTGGCCGAAGCGTCGGGACAGACCGACCGCACGCAGATCGAGCGTAACCTCTTCAGCGAAACTTTTCTGATCCGCCGACCGCTGCTGGAAGCGATTCAGCCGTCCGACGGGATCGCACCCGTGCTGCTCATCGACGAGCTCGACCGCGCCGACGAGCCCTTCGAGGCGTTCCTGCTGGAGTTGCTGTCGGACTTTCAGATCACGGTGCCCGAGCTCGGAACGCTCAAAGCCGAAGAGCCTCCCGTGGTGGTCATCACGTCGAACCGGACACGCGAGATCCACGACGCGCTCCGGCGGCGCTGCTTCTACTACTGGCTCGACTATCCGGACGCCGCGCGTGAGCTCGAGATCGTGCGGGTGCGAGTGCCCGAGGCCGCGGCAGGCTTGCTGCGCCAGGTAGTAGCGTTCGTGCAGCAGTTACGCAACGTCGAGCTCTTCAAGCTGCCCGGCGTCGCGGAGTCGATCGACTGGACCCGCGCGCTCATGGCACTCGGTAAGGACGAGCTGGACGGCGCGACCATCGACGAGACGCTGGGCGTCCTGCTGAAATACGAGGAAGACGTCGGCCGCATTAGGGGTACGCAAGCGCAGGCGACACTCGCCGAGGCTCAGCGCGAGCTCGCTGTTGCGCCCAGCGAATAGCCTTGTGCCAGCGCCGGCAGAAACGTTCTTGGCTGAACGCGTCACGCGATTTGGCCGCTTGCTTCGCGGTGCGGGTCTAAAGCTCGGACCCGCTCAGATCCTGGAGGGCATCGAGGCGCTCTCTGAGGTGGAGGTCACTGACCGCGGGGAGTTCTACTGGGCCTTGCACGCTGCCTGGGTCAAGCGAGGCGAGGACCGGGACGTCTTTCGCGAGGCGTTCCGACTCTTCTGGCGCCAGCCAGACCGACCTGTGAACCGAGTCCTAGAGGAGCTACTGGCGCTCAGCCGCATCACGCGCGAGCGGCGCTCGCCGCAGTCGCAGAGACGCGTATTGGACGCGTTGGACGACGAGACACGACCGAATCGGGAGCTACGTGCAGAGGACGCGGACGTGGTGAGGCTGGCGTTCTCGGACGTCGAGGTACTGCGTCAGAAGGACTTCGAACAGATGTCGTCCGCGGAACTGCAAGAGGCGCAACGCTTGATCGCGCGCTTTCGCTTCCCTGTTCGGGATCTCGAGACGCGTCGCTGGACCCCGGTCACCGGGCGCGGAGACATCGACATGCGACGCACCATGCGAGCCAGCCTGCGCCAGGGACTGGATCACATTCCGCTACGGTGGCGACGCCGCAAAACACGTCCGCCTGGCGTCGTTGCGCTCTGTGACATCTCCGGCTCGATGGCCGGATACACGCGCATGCTGATCCGCTTCCTACACGCACTGAGCAACGACCGTGAGCAGGTTCATACGTTCCTTTTTGGCACGCGCCTCTCCAACGTCACACGCGCACTCAGGCACCGGGATGTCGATGTCGCGCTCGCCGACCTCGGCGCCCGCGTCCGTGACTGGGACGGCGGCACGCGCATCTCGTCCTGCCTGGGGCGCTTCAACCGGGAATGGTCTCGCCGTGTGCTCGCTCAAGGCGCATTAGTGCTGCTGATCACGGACGGTCTCGACCGCGACGAGACGGGTTCGCTCGAAGGCGAAATGGCGCGGCTACGTCGCTCGGCCAGGCGCGTCGTGTGGCTCAACCCGCTGCTGCGCTACGCCGACTTCCAGCCGCAAGCACGGGGCATCCGGGCGATGCTTCCCCATGTCGACGACTTCCGCCCCGTGCACAACTTGGTGAGCCTCGAGGCGCTCGCGGCGGCCCTAGGAGGGCCGCACGCTCAGCTGCCCCATGGGCGATCCCTTCGCAAGAATCTCTCAGCGGCGGCCGAATAAGCGGAGGACCCACGAGCGGAACGCCCGAAGTAGGAGCGGCAGCAAGTTGAGGGTGTCGTCGCTATCGGCCGGGGCAGCTCCGGTGCTCGCCCCTCCGTCCGCTCTGCCACCATCCGCCCCGGCTGCGCTGCCATCTCCTCCGGCCATGCCATCCGCGGCGTCCGCAGCGTTCCCCTGCCCCTCTTGCGACAGCTTCGCACCAAACCTGACCCGGAATTCCTTGAAGACCTCAGCCGAGATCGACTCGATCATGCCACGGCCGAAACGCACGATCTTGCCGGTCAGGCGCACTTCGGAGTCGACGGTGACCTCGCTGCCGCCATCGTCGAGCGCGAGCACGCGACCCTCCATGGTCATCGTAACCGAACCGGACCCCGTTTTCTCTCGGCCCTTCCCCACCATGCGCACGTAGCGCCGATCTGCGTCGATCTCTTCGAAAGTGAGCTTGCCGCGGTAGGACACGGTGACGGCCCCGACCTTGACCTTCATGGCACCGAGGTAGGTGCGCTCGTCCTCCTGGCCGGTGATCTCGGCACCCGGAAGGCAGTCGACCGTGCGTACGGGATCGACGAGGTGGTCCCAGACCAGTGCCGGGGGAGCGTCGAGCGAGAAGCGCTCTTGGATCTTCAGAGTAGACACGGCCGCTAAGCTAGCTCCGCTGCCTGATGCGCTCCAGGTCGTCCGCGTCGTCAACATCGGTCAAAACGGCGTCGTCGTCGGCCGGGAGTTCGATCACTGCCTCGGGGTAGCGCACCATGATCTGTTTGGCTCCAGCGTCCCCGTGCAAGTCGCACATCTCGTCGATGAACATCGCCGACCAGAGCACCGGATTTCCACGGCGGCCGTCGCGCACCGGGACGACGATGCTGCCCGGTCTCCACGCCTGGACCACGGCCTCGAAGTGCCGGGCCCGGACGAACGGCATGTCACCCAACGAGACGACCACGGCGTCGAGATCCGGCGGTAGCGCTCGCAGGGCGGTGCGTAACGACGAGGCGAGGCCGTCCGCATGAGCGGAGTTGTGCACGACGCGTGCACCTTCTGGCAAAACCGCCTGCACTTCGGCCGCCATGTGGCCCGTGACGACCACTACCGGCTCAAGGCCCGAGGCGAGCGCCGCCGCCACGGCCGACGTCACCATTGGTAGCCCACCCACGAGTTCGAGCAGTTTGTGCGAGCCCTGCATTCGAGTCGAGGACCCGGCGGCGAGTACGACCGCCGCGACCTTCGGACGGGTCACCTAGCGTCTGCCTAGCATCTAGGACGGGACAACAGGCTCGGCTCGCAGCACGGCCACGATCTCCGCCAGAATGGCGGCAGCGATCTCGCCCGGCGTGCGCGCTCCGATGTCGAGCCCGACGGGGGCGTGAATTCGCGCGAGATCCTCATCGTTGAAACCCGATTCCCGAAGGCGTTCCAAGCGCGCACCCTGTGTGCGTCGACTCCCAAGCGCGCCGATGTAGAACGCAGGGCTCTCGAGCGCCGCGTGCAGCGCGGGGTCGTCAAGCTTGGGGTCGTGCGTGAGCGTGACGACTGCCGTCCGCCGGTCGAAGCCGAGCTGCGCGAGCCCCTCTGCCGGCCAAGCCTTGAGCAGAGGAATGCCAGGAAACCGCTGCTCGGTCGCAAAAGCCCCGCGCGGGTCCAGCACGGTCACAGCGTAGCCCGCCTTGGCGGCCATCGCTGAAAGGGGCTGTGCGATATGCACCGCCCCCACGATGATCACGCGCACCGGCGGGTTGAACACATGCAGGAATGTGCATGCCGAGTCGGCTTCGAACGTGCGCGACCGGTCAGCGATCGCAGCCTCTCGCGCGGCCCGCACGAGCGGGTCACCGTCCCCCTCCGGGATCTGGAAGGGACGAATCAGCTGCTCCCGACCCGTCTCCAGGTCGGTGGCGAGAACGACCGCCTCTCCCTGCTCACGAGCGTCCAGCAACGAGCTCAGCGTCGAGCCTTTCACTCCACGCGCTCCACGAACACTTCTACCTGACCTCCGCAGGCCAGCCCCACCTCCCATGCTTGCTCGTTGGTGATCCCGTAGGAGAGCAACCTGGTCCCGTCGCTCTCGAGCAACGCCGTGGCCTCCTCGATGACCGCCGCCTCCACGCACCCGCCGGATACCGAGCCCACGAACTCCCCACGCTCGTTGATGCACATCTGTGAACCCGGCTGACGTGGCGCCGAGCCCCACGTCTTCACTACGGTGGCGAGTGCTACGCCCAGCCCGTCGTCGCGCCAAGCCGCAGCAGCCTCGAGCGGATCACTCAGGTCGGTTTCATCTTGCATTCGCTTCTCTCAGCGTGTAGGCGGCAGAGTGCGCCGCCGATTCATAGGCCCTGGGGGACCAGAAGGCAAAGGCGTACGTTCAGCACCTGAACCCACGCAACCTCGGCATCGCCCCGGACCGCACCATGCGCCTTCTCACGCCTTGCCTCGCTGCTGTCCTTCTTCTGACGTCACACGCGCCGCTCAGCGCCCAAGCGTCCCTGTTGATCGAGAACGTCACACTCATCGACGGCACAGGGCGTCCCGCCGTGCCCAACGCATGGGTTTTGGTGGAGGGCGATCGCATCACGCGCGTCGCCGTCCGTGAAATCGAGGCGCCCCGGGACTCTCGGCGCATCGACGGAAGCGGCAAGTTCCTCATCCCCGGCCTGATGGACATGCACATCCACCTGTCCGGAGGTCGCGGGCGCGGCGGCCCCGACGAAGGCGCGGGCACCCGTGCACTTCACGGCTTTCTCTACAGCGGCTTCACGAGCGTCTTCGACGCGGGCAACAATCCCGACTACATTTTCGGCCTGAGGACGCGGGAGCGCGCCGGGCAGATGGTCGCGCCGCGCATCTTCGCGACGGGCGGAGTCGTTACCGCGCCCGGGGGCCACGGCGGGGGCGCGGGCGCGACGCTCGTCGACGAGTGGCCCGGCGACATGCCGCTACTCGATGCGCACATCGAGCGCGAGCCAGATCTAGTGAAGTTGACCTTCGACGAGCACGGGTGGGGAACACGACCCCTCATTCCGCTTCTCGACCCCGGGTTGATGGCCGAGATCGGTCGCTATTTCAACGAGCACGGCATCC
>Ga0310122_10003407_pt1 | contig 10068 bp, 6 predicted proteins | sample CB6_Bottom_1051__FD_203503 | JGI IMG/M metagenome (GOLD analysis project Ga0310122, IMG submission 203503) | Marine microbial communities from Western Arctic Ocean, Canada - CB6_Bottom_1051 | ecosystem: Environmental > Aquatic > Marine > Oceanic | place: Canada: Western Arctic Ocean | collected...
TTTTTTAAAAGCCATTGTTTAATTTCTTTTTTTGAAAGTCCTCTAGATTTTGCCTCGCTTATTTTTTCTTTTATACCCATTGGAATATATGCTTTAAGTTATTAATAAACTTAATCCTTGTTTTAAAAGAAACATTTAAAAAGAAAAAGCTATTGTTTCTCTTATGAAATTGCAGTATCTATTTTATGTTATAGGAATTATATTTTTATTTATAACTGCAGCTTATTTTTCGTATAATTATCTATTTGATTTAAGTGATTTGGCTAAAACTATAATATTATTATTAATGATAATAGCATTCTTCTTTGCAGGAGAGGTAATGTGGGAGAAAAACATATAAGATGGGGCATGGATATGCGGAATGGCTTGCACCTTTTGGATGGGGGATATTTTTTATAGGACTAGTAATTGCAATTATTTTATTTGCTGTAAGGAGAAGATTTTATCCTGTAATGTATTTGGTCTCGATAGCCACTTATATTTTTACAGTAGGATTTGTAATTAATGCCTTTGATTTTGGAAGAGATTTAATTTTATTGACGCTGGCAGTGACATCCATTGTGTTTATATTCCTGGGAGTTTATATTTCTAAAAAGTTTGAAAAATTGAAAAGTTCATTCAAGGAAAGTTAAACTTTAGATATTATTATGAAATTTAAAATAATTTTTGGGATAATTATACCTATAATTTTAGTAATAGGGTTAGCGATTGTCGCTAGTCAGGGGAATGTTCTAGAAGAAAGAAATTTTGTTAGTTCTATAAATTTAGAGGATATTTTTGATGGGGCGAGAGTTAGAACTTCTATTAAGGTGGGAGAGATAAATTTAAAAAATGATTATTTTATGGGGAAGAGGCATGAATTGCCTGAATTTTCAACTTGCTTAATAGATAATGATAAAGAAAAAGGAAATATGGATGCTGGAGAGATTAGGTACAGCGAGGGGAAAAGAGTTCGTGAGGAGGGGCCTTTTGACAATTATGATAGATACACTAGTATAGAATTGGGTAGTGATGAGGAAAAAAAGATCTATGTTTATTTAGTGCCCAATTATAGGTTCCAAAGAAAAAATCAGATAGAACTTTTAGAGGAATTTGAAGATTATGATGAGCTTATAATTTATGATTTGGATGATTCAGATTATGACTATAATTCTTATGATTATGAATGTCAGGGGTTACATCAGAAATTGATGGAAGAATCTGTTAGAATAAAAATTAATAAATAATTTTTTGTTTAGAAATTTTAAAATTATTTCTTAGAAATTTTGGAATTATTTTTTGTTTATTTCGTAAGGCTTATTATATGGATTTGGTTTATAACTATTATAGGCTAGGTCTATTCTTTCTTTTTCTATTTCGCATAATTCTTCTATCGAATGATTTTTATAATATTTATTATAATAATTTCTTATTTTTTTTGAACCAAAATATGTTTCGGGGACAAAGCTAATAATTGACATAAAAATTTCTCCAAATTCCATTTTTAAAAAAATGAAAGTTTTTTTATAAATTTTTCTGGTAATTTTTTTTGGCCTTATTACCTCACGAATCTATGATTATTATTATTATTATTATTATTATTATTATTTTGTAGAGATTAGCGATGGTGTTTTGAGATTTTTTTGTAACTTTAATTCGTTTTTTTTTTAAATTTGTGAAAAATCTAGAAAACATTTATATACTAGGAAGTTTTTTATCCCTCATGAAAAAGGGTGTCATGCTTGGGGTTCTATTTATTACAATACTTTTATCTACGAGTTTTATTAGTGCGGGTTGGTGGGATGATTGGTTCGGACCTGGACCTGGACTATCTCCTGAGGATGAATCTGTAATTGAATTTCAAGAAAATGTGGTTGCTACATTTAGAGGTAATCAGGGACCCTGGGAACATCATAGTTCTAAAGGAGGAGATGCTAAACCTCCAACTCTTGCACTGGAGGGTATTTTTTCAGGCCAGGTTGTAACAATAGCTGAAGATCCTACAGAGATATATTCTCTTAGAATATATCCTAAGAGGTGTATAGTAGGATTATGTACAAATGATATAGAAACGCAATGCGATGTTGGTACTATTGGAACCTTTACAAATGATAAAAATGAAAAGATAGGAGATAATATTCCTTTGGTTGATTTTAAGATAGGAATTCCTGTTCCCGAAGAAGCTTCAAAACTTTATGTTTCAATTATCGAACCAGAAGATCCTAGGAAAGATAGAGATAGAAAAACGAAATATTTTGACAATAGTGGTAATAGGGATACTTCTAAGAATAAATATAAGAAACCTTGTTCTGTTACAGTCAGTGTTGGACCTGATATGAGTGAATGTAAGGCATATGCAGAGATGATAACTAGTTTTATGAAAGATAAAGAAGGTGAGAGTATTTCTTGTGGACCAAAGTATAGGTCAGAGTTAGATGCAAATAACGATGGAGCTATTAATGGGCATGATATGGTATATATTATAAATTTATATAATGGTTATGAAAAGGAAAAATGTGAGAGTGTAATTGCCGATAAAACTAATGCTTGTATAATTAAATATAATGCTTTCTGGGATATAGATTATGATGACAGGATTTTTGAAGAAACTGATGGTAAGTTAATAGCTGCTTATCTTGCTGAGTATACTGGAGAATCTTTAACTAAGTTTGCAAGTGCTAATGCAAAAAGAAAATCTGATGAGATACCAAGTTATTTGGAGTGTATGGAAAGTTCAGGTGCTTTCGATGTAGATGGAGATGGTGATAGGGATATGGCAACTGACGGAATTTTAATTAGTAGATATCTTGTTGGATGGAGTGGAGATGATTTAATTAATGGAGCAGTTTCTACTGGTGCTACAAGAACAACTAGCGCAGAGATTCTTAAGTTTTTAAATTTAAAAGGACCTGAAGAGTGTATAATTGATAAATGTACAGATAGTGATGGTGGGAAGGATTATTATGTGAAAGGCTACATTACAACAAGTGTAAACCCAAGCGAAGAGTGGGACTATTGTTTTGATGGAACAGATGGTAAATATATTGTGGAACACCATTGTGATTCTCCCAACGGAGGATCAGTCCAGGAACTTTGCCCAAACGGCTGTCAGGATGGAGCTTGTATTCCTGGAAAAGAACCTTATTGTAGTGCTATTGGAAGTAAATCTGAAGGATGGTATCAAACAGTATTGGATGCTCCTGGGGCATTAATTATAAATGGAGATAAACCTGCATTTGATCAATGTGATAGTTGTGTTGCTGAGTGTATAATACCTGAGGGAGATCCTAACACAGGAGATTCAATGCCAATAGGATGGTATAGTTCTTGTAAGGATGATTTGAGTGGTTTGATAAAAGTAGATGCTAGTTGCTCTCCAGAATGTATTGAGGATAGTGATTGCATTACGATTCGGGATAATTCTTGTTCGGGAGATGGATCTAAGTCTATTTCAACCGCATTATATTTTCAATGTTCAAGTCATCAAAGATGTGTTCTGAGAGAGACAAGTAAGCGTGCTAGGGATTGTAATAATTGGGGATGTGAGACAGGATATTGTAATTCAGAGCCATTATGTGAAGATGATAGTGTTGAATGGGGAGATATTGTTCAGGGAACTACTACAGAGATTAATGGGGTAAGTATTAATGTGTTAAATCTTGGAGCTGATGGCTCAGAAATAGTTACAAGAGTAAGTACGGGTTACACTGATAATTTAATATTAACAAGTAGTAATCCAATAACTCAAGTAGAGACTGGGGATAAAATTATTGGAGTGGGATTAGATCTTACTGAGAGTTCTCCTCGAATTAAGGTAACTTGTGGAGAAGTTAATGATGCATGTAGTGGCAAGGAAATAAACTGGTTTTGGACTCATAGTTCTTCTGGAAAATTGAGTCTAGGTTATCAGTCTAAAGAAGTTTTAGATGTAAATATTAATTTAATTAAAGAGAAGGATGATGGAAGTTACGAGGGTTCAGAGTGTGATACTGTGAGTAGCCGTTGTGAAGAATATGAATTTACAATAATGGATGAAGATGGACATGTTACTGAGAGAGAGGCGGGAGTGAATTGTGATCTATTAACTGATTGTGTATTTCCAGATTTTAGTGATAATTCAAGAAATTTTGTCAAGCTAGCGGATAGTTCGTGTACCCATATTAACAAGGTACGAGAGATAACTGAAAGAAGGGATGCTTGCGAAGATTTGGATAGAGCAGTTTTAAACAAGATTGCTAAATTGAGAGAAACAAATTATATGCCTAATGAAGGTGCTTCTCTTCATGTTGGAGATTATTTTGCTACTTCTGGAGGAGGGGGCCAGGTTTGGAGGGTAATAAGTGCTGAGAGTAAAACTATGATAGTAGTTAGGGACATGATGGATTTAACCTCGGATCCAGTTGAAGTAGTAATTACAAATGGGAGAGGAGATTTAATATTAAGGGATAGTAGTATTGCGAGAGTTGATTTAATCACTCATTTTGAGAATTATTTCACAATAAGCGTTAATGAAAATCCTCGTGGAGTAATTAATAATTATTATTGTACAGCAAAGGTAGATATTGATTTAAATGCGGGATGGAATATGATCAATTATGCCGTGGTATCGGAGTTATTTAGAGAAGGTAATGAAGAGAGATTGAATTCATTAGGAATGGATGCAGCTTTTCTTTATGATAAATCGAATAAGGTATATATAAGGCTTCATCCATTTATGGAAACTAGTAAGTTTAATACTTGGAGGAGTAGTTTAGCTGAGGAAGATGAAGGTGCTGTTTTACACTCTAGTATCTGGATTTATTCCCCTGAGCAGATAACTTTGGAATTAAAATTAGACAATATTGGAAAATTGGATATTAATGATGTTAAATTGAAACCGTATTGGAGCTTCATTAGTAGGACTCCCCAATGGGCTGGAAAAACATTTAATCATTTTAAGGGAGACTGTGATGTTCAAGCCTTGGTAGAATATGATTCTTTGGAGCAGGAGTGGGATTTCTTTAGTGTAGATGAAATGGAGAATACAGAATTTAAAGAAAGTCAAACATGGAGAGGAATGTTAGTTAAGGTAAGTGAGCAATGTCAGATGGGAAGCAAGGAAAATTTGAGGCCAGGTGTGCCTGTTTTCCCTACTTTCCCTGAAGTTAGTGGAAATGGTGGTGATGGATCGGGAGTGATAGCTTAATTAAAATGGCAAAACAAAAAAATAATAGATTAGGAATAGCAATTATAATAGTTATTCTTATTATATTGGGAATCTATTTCTGGCCAAGTGGAGCGAACGGAATTCCAACTCCTCCTACATTGCCTTGATTTTGAATTTTTAAAAAACATTTATATACAAATCATGTTTTAATAAAATATAAAAAAGGTGTTATATGGTAAGGAAAAAGGCTTCTAAGAAGAAAGTTCAGAAAAAGGTTTCTAGTAAGAAAGTTCAGAAAAAAGGGATGAATAGCAAAATTCTACCTATTGGAATTGTTGTGGTTGTTATTCTTTTATTAGTTGTAGTTTTTTTGTATTTTAGTGGGGATAAAGAGATAGGATTATCGCCTGTAGATAGGGAAAATATTAAATTTAAGGCAAATGGGGATGATAAAATGGATATTACTTTTACTGATCACAGAGGAAAAGTAGAAACATTCCAGTTTGCTAAAGATAATGGTAATGGCCCTGAACTTGTAGGTGATGATAATGGTAGAAAGATTGTGGTAAGAGAGGGAGCGGTGATTCAATATCAAGAATTTGTTGTTATAGGTAACGAAGATGAAGGACACTTATTGCAATTAATTTCTGTTAAGAACGCACTTTCGGGAACAAGTAGTGATAGGGTTAAGTTTAAAGATATATTCTCTAGAGAGGTGTATGTAACATCCTGGACATCAGAGGGTGTAGGTACTATTGATATTGGTGGTAAATCTTATGATGTTAGTTTAAAAGGGGCACATACATCTGGTACAGAAGATTATGAAGTAAGGTTAAATTATCCAGATAGTAGTGGTGCTGGAGTTGCAGTTATCTATCCCACGATAGAAACTTCCTTAGGGGCTAAAGTTATGTTTTATGAACCCAAGACTATAGATGTTAGTAGTTGGGACGGAGATGGTACTGCCCTTACAACCTTAAGATTTCCTGATGGTGATGGGTATATGGATGTTGATGTTAGTAATTTGGGAGATATTGAAGTTGGAGAACTTGTTTTTAATTTAAGGAAAAAAGGAGATAATCTTTTGATTAATCTAAGAAGTGTTAAAGGTGATATAATAAGTCAACCTGCAGTGGTTATCTTAGAAGAAGAGGATAATAAAAAATATAATAATTTAATTGTTACATTTGAAGGTGGCTTTACATCTGAGGATGGAATAGGAGTTTCTAAGATTATTTCAACTTCTGAAGATTTGTATTATAAACCTATTAAAGAAAATAGTAAACTTGATAGGGCTACAACCTCTTGGGGTTCAATTGTAACTATTGATTCTACTGATTCTGATCAGAGAATTGCAGCGATTAGTTATCCTGATGAGAAAGTAAAAGATGTTGATTCTAAACAAAAAATTGTTTCTATTACTGGAGCTTCTGAAAACTATGTGGTTCTTCAGGATATAAAGTTGCTCATTGAAACTTTAGAAGAAGATGGTACTATTCCAACAAAAGCTGAAGGATGGAATATTCAGTATTATACTTATAAGGTTGGAAAAGATGGAGAATATCTCAAGGAATATGCTCCTACTGGACATTATAATGCAGATTATAGTGAAGTTGAAGGCTGGAAAATAGATTATTGGGCTCCGTCTGTTCCTGGGAAATATTATACTAAAATAATTCTTTATTGTTCAAAGGAGAATAGGGGGTGTTCAAGGACAAATAGTCAGGAATGGAAAGAAGTTATTTATTTTGAGGTTGTAGGAGAGGATGGAGAACCTGATGATTTCAAACCAATTGAGATGAAATTAAACAAAGGATGGAATTTAGTTAATCTTGCTTTAGTTTGGGAATTATTTGATACTGAGAATGAAGAAAAATTATATGATATGGAGATTTGGGCGGCATTTGGTTATGATAAAGAAAATGAGAACTATAATAGGTTTCATCCATTTAGAGAAAATGAAAAAATAGATACATGGTATAAAAATGTAATGAAAGATTCTAATAGTCGTGCTACAGCTGCATATTCAAGCATGTGGATTTATTCTAATAAGAAACAAACTTTGAAGTTAGGTAGGATTACTGAATTACAAAAAGAGTTAGAAAAGTTAGTTATGAGTAATGTTATATTTCCAAAAGGTTGGAATTTTGGTAGTATTACTGAAAAGATGATTGACGAGGTTTGGGATCGTATGAAAGGGTCTTGTAATCCTCGAAAGCCAGGTTTTGTTAGTTGGGATTCTGAGAATCAGAAGTGGGAAGTAAGATCAAAAGATTATCTTCAAAATACTGCTTTTAAAGATTCGGAATTATATTCTGGCTTCGTGTTTAATGCAGATGAAGAATGTAAGTTGAGAAAAAGGCCCCCCGTTCCTACACTTCCAGAAATTTGAGCCTAAAAAAACATTTATATATTGCTAATGTTTCTTAATAGAGAAAAAGGTGTCATATGGTAATGAAAAAGGTTTCTAATAAGAAAGTTCCTGTTAGTGGGGGGATGAATAAAAATTTAGTTATAGGTGTTGTTGTAGTTGTTCTTTTATTAGTTGGGGTTTTCTGGTATTTTAATAATCAAAAGGAAGTTGGGCTTTCGCCTGATCCTGAAACAATTCAGATGAAATTAAACAAAGGATGGAATTTAGTTAGTCTTCCTTTCGCTTGGGAATTATTTGATACTGAGAATGAAAAAGAATTATATGATAAAGGAATTTTGGCAGCATTTGTTTATTATAAAAAAATTGAAGAATATATAAGACTTCATCCATTTAGAGAAACTGAGAAGGTAAATGCATGGTATCAAGATGCAGCAAATTTTAAGAAACCTTCTGTAATTAGTGGAGATGCAGTAGCATTATTTAGTGGGAAAACAAAGTTATACGTTAATGATGATTTGAATAAGGTTAAAAAGGTATTAACAAAATCTGATCTTTCAACAGTTTTAGGAGACGAAACTTTTAACGGAAATATAGATACTTCTATGACCCAAAAGATAGTTATTGGAAGTAATCCAAAAGTTACTTTTAAGAAACAGCCAACAAGTAAGGATGATCCTGATTATTCATTAACAACTAGTACCACTCAATCCAATTATATTTATAGTGCTACTGTAAGTTTTTCTAAAAGGGGTATTGATAATAAGAAGGCAGTGAATTTTTCACATCCAGATTCAGAAGGAGAAGATATAGAATTATTTGGTACTACATTTACCGTAGGTGCTGCTACTGATTTTGACACTCTTGTATTGTTAGAGCATGGGGAGAAACTGGGATTAGATAATCTTAATTCTAAAAAGAAGATTAGGTTTAAAGGCTCAGACTATACTATAGAGTTCATTTCAGCTTCAGATGTTTCTGCTATTGTTAAAGTAACTCGGGATAGTACTGGAGATTCAGAATATAGGGAAATTAAGGAGGCCGAATCAGAGATTGTTCTGGGAGTTCCTATTGCAGTTGCCATTGTAGGTGAGACTAACCTAAGGCTTTGGGCATTAATTTTTGTAGGGGCTGATAAACTTATTTATAAAGAGACAGGCTTTGATTCAATCATCGATGGTACTCTGGTTGATTTTGAAAGTGGAGTAGTTACTTTCAAAAAACAGACTGTAGGTGCTGCTACGAAGCTTACTATTAGTGTATATGCCCCTGAAGCAGACGAAGATGCTATAAAACCTGGAGAGAGTTTTATTGATCCGGTTTTTGGAACATTTAAACTTGATTTTGCTGGGTTTAATATTGATACTGATGATGAAGATTCAAGAGAAGATATTAAATTTAAAGCAAATGGGGATGATAAAATGGATATTACTTTTACTGATCATAGAGGATATGCAAAAACATTCCAATTCGTTAAAAATACTACTACAAAATTATTATTGATGGGAGATGATAGTCATCGAAATATTTCAGTTCTTGAAAAAGAAAAAATTCAATATCAAGAATATGTTGTTGTAGGTAACGAAGATGAAGGTTATTACTTACAGTTATCAGCTGTAAAGAATGCTTCTAGTGGAACAAGTAGTGATAAAGCTGAGTTTAAAGATATCTTCACTGGAGATATTTATAAAACATCTTGGACCTCAGATGGCGCAGGTACTATTGATATTGGTGGTAAATCTTATGACGTAGTGTTGGAAGGTGTGCATACTGATGGTACTGAAGTTTTCAATGTAACTCTAGGTTACCCAGATAGTAGTGGTGCTGGAGTTGCAGTTATCTATCCAACGATAGAAACTTCCTTAGGGGCTAAAATTATGTTTTATGAACCCAAGACTATAAATGTTAGTAGTTGGGACGGAGATGGTACTGCCCTTACAACCTTAAGATTTCCTGATGGAGATGGGTATATGGATGTTGATGTTAGTAATTTGGGAGATATTGAAGTTGGAGAACTTGTTTTTAATTTAAGGAAAAAAGCAGATAATCTTTTGATTAATCTAAGAAGTGTTAAAGGTGATATAATAAGTCAACCTGCAGTAATTATTTTTGAAGAAAAAGATGACAATAGTAACTATGAGGCTATTATTGTTGAACTTGAAGCTGGTGCGACAATTGATGATGGTTTAGGTATTGATACTGTTGAAGACACTTGGAGTGATGGTTCTATTGAATGGAGTTCAAGTAGATATAGTGATAGTAAACTAACAGATAGAGGAGATCTATGGGGAAGTATTATTACTATAGATAGTGCGGATTCAGATCAGAAAACTGCAACAATAAGTTATCCAGATGAGCAAATTTATGCTCAAATTTATATGGCTGAAGAATTTACTAAAGATTTTAGTAATATTGATGCTGCAACTTTATATTCAAGCATGTGGATTTATTCTAATAAGAAACAAACTTTGAAGTTAGGTAGGATTACTGAATTAAGAAAGGAGTTAGAAAAGTTAGTTATTAATGATGTTATATTGCCAAAAGGTTGGAATTTTGGTAGTATTACTAAGCA
>Ga0310122_10003408_pt1 | contig 10067 bp, 6 predicted proteins | sample CB6_Bottom_1051__FD_203503 | JGI IMG/M metagenome (GOLD analysis project Ga0310122, IMG submission 203503) | Marine microbial communities from Western Arctic Ocean, Canada - CB6_Bottom_1051 | ecosystem: Environmental > Aquatic > Marine > Oceanic | place: Canada: Western Arctic Ocean | collected...
TCTTCGGCGGCCGGGTGACCGAGAAGCTGCTGACGTTCGCACTCGGACGCGGGGTCGACTACTACGATGCCCCCGCCATTCGCCAGATCTTGCGCGACGCGGAGCCGGATGGGTACCGCTTTTCGTCGCTCATTCTAGGGATTGTGAAGAGCGTACCGTTTCAGATGAGGAATTCGACATGATCATCACCAAAAAGGCGTTGCCGCGGCGGATGTTCCTGAAAGGGATGCAGGCCACCCTGGCGCTGCCGCTGCTCGACGCGATGGTTCCGGCGATGACCGCGCTGGCCCAGACCCCGGCCAAAGCGGTGCGCCGGCTCGGCTTCGTGTTCGTGCCGATGGGTTGCGACCACGCACGCTGGACGCCGGAGGGGCAGGGAGCGCTCGGACAGTTGACCCCGTGCCTCAGCCCGCTGGCGCCGATCAAGGACCAGCTGACCGTCGTGACCAACATGGAGTTGCAGAACTCCTATCCGGGCACGCACGATACGTCGAACTCCGGATTTCTGAGCGCCGCCTTCGCCAAGCACACGGAGAGTTCCGACTACCATCTCGGGACCACGGCCGACCAGCTCGCCGCCCAGCAGATCGGTCAGGATACGCAGCTGCGATCGCTCGAGCTGTCGATGGACCTCAACCCCCTGGCTGGGGTGTGCAACAACGGCTATGCCTGCGTGTATCAGAACAACCTGTCGTGGTCGTCACCGACCACACCGCTGCCTTCTGAGGCGCATCCGCGTCTCGTGTTCGAACGGTTGTTCGGTGAAGGGGGCTCGCTCGAGGAGCGTCGCGCCGCGCTCCGGAGCCGGGCCAGCCTGCTCGACGCGTTCAACGACGACATCGCGCGGCTCAAGGGGACCGTGGGCAGCAGCGACCGGGCCCGTGTCGACCAGTATCTCGACAGCATCCGCGAAGTCGAGCGCCAGATTCAGCAAGCCGAGGCCGGCGCGGCGACGAACCCGATGCCGGATCTGGATCGACCCGTCGGCGTGCCGGAGATGTTTGCCGATCACGCGAAGCTGCTGTTCGACCTGCAGGTGCTGGCGTTCCAGGGAGACATCACCCGGGTGGTCACCTTCCAGCTCACCCGGGAACTGAGCAATCGCACCTACCCGGAAATCGGCGTGCCCGACCCGCACCATCCGACGAGTCACCACGGCAACGATCCGGAAAAGGTGGCGAAGATCGCCAAGATCAATACGTTCCACGTCTCGCTGTGGGCCGACTTCCTGCAGAAACTGCAGGCGACGCCCGAGGGCGACGGCAACTTGCTCGACAACACCGTGTACCTGTACGGCAGCGGCATGGGTAACCCCAGCCTGCACGATCATGTGAACTTGCCGATTCTCGTGGCCGGCGGCGCCGCCACTGGGATGAAGGGCGGCCAGCACATCCGCTATCACGAGGGCACGCCGCTGGGGAATCTACACCTTACCCTGCTGGACAAGGTGGGTGTCCGTCTGGATAGTTTCGGCGACAGCAACGGGACGGTCGAGAACCTCTTCGACCCGGTGGCCCTCTAGTGGCGCGTTAGACAAGAGGTCAGGGGGGGCGGAGCGCGGCGCCCGGCTGGCCAGGCCCGACGAGGGAGCATGCAGGCGGCATGTGACCGAGGAAGGAGCGCCGCCAGACGGGATGCCCCGCCCGGAAACAGGCAGGAGAGAGAAAGATGGACGTGACACGAATCGCGGGAAGCGCGGTGCTGGTGATGACGCTGGCGGTCGGGGTGGCCGGCGCGGCACCCGCCGATGACGCGACGTTGGCCGATGCGGCTGAGCGGGGCGACATGGCGCTGGTCCGCACCCTGCTCGATGGCGGTGCCGACGTCAACCTGCCGCAGGTCGACGGGATGACGGCGTTGCACTGGGCCGTCTACCACGACGACGTGGCCACGGCTCGGTTGCTGGTGACGGCCGGGGCCGCTGTCGCCAAGGCGAACCGCTATGGCGTGCCGCCACTGTCGGTGGCTGCGACCAACGGCAACGCGGACGCCGTCACCCTGTTGCTCGAGGCCGGCGCGAACGCGAACACGACCCTGCGTGGCGGTGAAACCGTTCTGATGACGGCGTCGCGCACCGGCAGCCTCGGTGCGGTGCGCGCCCTGCTGGCTCACGGCGCTGACCCCAACGCGGTCGAACGGCGCAATCAGACGGCCGTCATGTGGGCCGCGGCCGAGGGGCACGCCTCGGTGGTCCATGCCCTGCTTGAAGTCGGCGCCGACATGGATGTCAGGCTCAAGTCCGGGTTCACGCCGCTCTTCTTCGCGGTGCGCGAGGGCCATATCGATGTCGTGCACACCTTGCTCGAGGCCGGAGCGAACCTCGAGGAAGTCCTGCAACGGGTCAAGGACGGGCCGGACCGCACGGTGAACAATGCCAGCTACCGACCGGTCGATGATGGCATCAGCCCGTTGATCATGGCCATCCGGAACGGTCACTTCGAGCTCGCCGTCGCCCTGCTCGAGGCCGGGTCCGACCCGAACGACGTGCGGAGCGGATTTGCCCCGCTGCACACGATGAGCTGGGTGCGGAAGCCGGACGAGAGCGACCGTGGTGACCCGGCCCCGATCGGGTCCGGCAATCTGACCAGCCTCCAGTTCGTGCGCGCGCTCGTCGCGCTGGGCGCCGACGTCAACCTCCGTCTGGAGGAGGACGCACCGCGCCAGCCGAATTCGGCCTCTCGGACCAACTCAGGCGGAGCCACCGCGTTCCTTCTGGCGGCCGACCGCGCGGACGCCACCTTGATGCAACTGCTGCTCGACCTGGGTGCCGATCCGTTGATTCCGAATCTTGATGCGTCCACGCCGCTGATGGCCGCCGCCGGCCTCGGCACCGCGGCCCCCGAGGAAGAAGCGGGCACCGAGCCCGAAGCGCTGATCGCGACACAGTTGATGCTCGACCTCGGTGCGGACATCGACGCGGTGAACGCCGACGGCGATACCGCGATGCATGGTGCGGCCTACGGCAGCTTCCCGACCGTGGTGGATCTGTTGGCGGCCCACGGTGCCGACATCCGTGTCTGGAACACCCGGAACAAGCAGGACCGGACGCCGCTGTTCATCGCCGAGGGCCACCGATTCGGACTGCCCAGACCGTCCCGCGCGACCATCGAGGTCATCACGATGCTCATGGATGGCGCCGGTGTGTCCACCGACGGGGAACGACCGGAGATCGTCGATCAATACGCGCGACCGGTTGAGCCACCCGCACCCGCACAACCAAAACCCTAAGAGGGCACTGAAGCACGACGGGGTTGCTGAGCCGATCGCTACAGCTTCAATCCTTGATGAACGTGCCCTGACGCAGTTCGTTGAACGCTTGGTGGAGTTGTGCCTGCGTGTTCATCACGATGGGGCCCTGCCAGGCGACCGGCTCCTGAATTGGTTGCCCTGAGACCAGCAGGAATCGAATGCCCTCCCCTCCGGCTCGCACCACGATCTCGTCGCCCCCGTCGAAGAGCACCAGCGACCGGTTCCCGACGGTCTCGACACCCGGTGACCCGGTGGCGTCGACCAGTTCCGTCTTGACCGGTCTTGGCGCCGAGGCGTCTCGAAAGCTGCCGGCGCCCGCGAACACATAGGCAAAGGCGTGTCGCGGGGTCTCGACCGGCAGGCGCCGGGTGACTCCGGGTGGGACTGACACGTCGAGATACCGAGGGTCGGCCGCCACCCCATCGATGGGACCGGTCTGGCCCCAGAAGTCGCCGCAGATCACGCGCACCCGCGTGCCGTCGTCCTCCACCACGGCTGGGATGTCGTTCGCCGTGACATCCTGATAGCGCGGCGTGGTCATCTTCAGCGATGCGGGCAGGTTCGCCCATAGCTGGAACCCGTGCATGTGTCCGTGGGCGTCGCCCTTGGGCATCTCCTGATGCAGGATGCCGCTGCCGGCCGTCATCCACTGCACGTCGCCGTCCCCGAGCGTGCCCCGGTTCCCCAGGCTGTCACCGTGTTCCACGGAACCGGCCAGCACGTAGGTAATGGTCTCGATGCCTCGATGGGGGTGCCACGGGAATCCGGCCAGATAGTCTTCCGGACGATCGTTTCGAAAGTCGTCGAGCAAAAGGAACGGGTCGAACTCGGAGGTGTCGCCGAATCCGAACGCTCGCTGGAGCCTGACGCCGGCCCCTTCCATGGTCGGCTGTGCGTGAACGACGCGTTTGACGGGACGAATCGACATGGTGGGCCGGCTCCCTCGGATCTGTGAACAACCTCACATTTTAGACGCGCGCCCCGACCGCTGGGGTCCCACCCGCCTCCCTCGTCGGTCGCCGGATGGGCTGAAACGCACAGAACGAATCTGTATTGCGGTCGACAGAATCGTTCCATGCCGTGACTGCCACAAGATGTGGTGGGCCAGCGGCAAGAGTACCCATATTTTGGGCGTTTCTCAATGGACCACCCGCCGTTCGATGCTCGCGAGAAGACACGGTATGTGCCACATCTACACATGGCCTTCGCCGTGACTCGAGTCCGTCGCAGCCCGGAGTCGCCTCGCTGTATCTTGTGTCACGCCTAAGGCCTTTTTGTAGAGTCATTTACGCTGTTGTCGCCACTTATTGTCAGATCTCGACTCGTTATGGTACCGACCTTGCGATAGAGGTGTGAGTCTGGCGGGTCGTACGACCCCGCCCTTTCATCGTCGAGGCTGAGTCATGGAGAACACTAGCGGCAACAGACCCGGTTTCCCGCGCACGATGTTCCTCATCGCGCTGTTGATCACGCTCGGTGCCGCGCTTGCGGCGCTGCAGACAAGCGAACCCGTGCGCGAAGCGTTCGGGCTCGACCCGATCATCGAAGGGTTGCCTCCTCGAACGCTGTGGACGAGCCACCTCCCGACAGGGCCGCTCGACGGCGCCGTGGCCCTGCTCCCGTCGTCCGCCACCAACGTGCGCCACGAGTCGACCACCGTGCGCAGACTGGGGAACGGCACGCAGCGCGCGCGCCTCCTCACCCAGGGCCCGGCTCTGTCCGTCCCGGCCATGACCCAGCCGGTCGTCTCCGTGGATCCCCCCGTCGCGGTGGCCGACATCGTCGACTCCTCAGGTTGGCTCTCGGACTAAGCAGGGTCACTCGGCACACTGAGACGGCACGATGTTCAGAGACCTGAACGCGCCGACGGCCCACAAGGCGGGGTGTGCCACCTCCGCCCATGGCCGCCAGCGAAGCGGCGCCGATCCGGTGTCGCTCTTCGCAGTGCCGTCCCCGACCGAGTGGTGGCATGGTCTACCGGAACTGGCTTCGCCCCAGGTGCGCCTACGAGAGTTGCGTCCGACCGACGCGGCGGCAATGGCGGCCGCGCTCGGGTGCCCTGAAGTCGGCGAGCATCTGTCGCCTGGGCCCACGTCGCTGGCCGAAACCGCGGCGTTCATCGAGTGGGCGCGGCGGGCTCGGACGGCCGGACGCTATATCTGTTTCGGCGTCGTGCCGCGGGGTATGTCGGAGCCGGTGGGTGTCTTTTAAATGTGGCCGCTGGAGCCGAGCTTTCGCACGGTCGAGTGGGGCTTCGCGCTCCGGCGCGCCTCCTGGGGCACCGGGCTGTTCGCGGAGAGCGCCCGACTGGTCTTGCAGTTTGGGTTCGAGACACTCGGTGTCGTGCGTTTGGAAGCGCGTGCGGCGGTGGACAACGTGCGCGGAAACCGCGCCTTGCAAAAACTGGGCGCGGTGCCCGAAGGGGTGTTGCGCAAGTGCTTCTTTGCCAACGGTAAGTATCGCGACCATGTGATGTGGTCGCTGCTGGCCGACGACTGGCGACTCAAGCGGGCCGAGCCTGGTGAGGCCGTTGTGGGAGAGGTGGCATGAAGGAGTTGTCACTGTCCCGCTCCGGTCGTATCTACGTGTTCGGCGTCGTGTCCATCGGTGGCGGACTCATTCTGAGCTCGATGGTGCAGTTGGGTATGGGAGGCCGCGACCCCCTACTGGGTCATCGCGGTGTTGCTCGCGGTCTTCGGCGCCCCGCTGTCCCTGCGACTGCCGTCCTTGCGGGCCACCGTCACCGTCAGCGAGACGTTCGTGTTTGGCGCCGCCATCCTGTTTGGACCCGCGGCGGCCACGCTCACCATCGCGCTCGACGGTCTGTTTATCTCTTTCTGGTCCCATCGTCGCAATTTGGATCGCACGCTGTTCAATATCGGCGAGCCGGCGATCTCGATCTGGGTGGCGTCGCAGTTGTTCTACCTGACGTCCGGTGTGTCGCCCCTCTTCGGCGCGGCGGTGCCGCTGGGCGAGGTGCTCCTCCCGCTGCTGCTGATGACGACCGCGTATTTCCTGCTCAACGGTCTGCTGAGCGCCACCGCCATGTGGTTCGAGACGCATGTGCATCCGCTGCGGATCATGCGCGATCAGCTCCCGCACACCGGGCTCAATTTCTTCGCGACCTGCAGCTTCGCGGTGCTGCTCGTGCTGAATATCGAGAACTTGCGTTTCGCGGCGCTTGGGGTGTTTGCCCCGCTGCTCGCGCTGTCGTATGTGTCATCGAAGCTGTCGGCCACGCGAGTCGAAGAGAGCAACACGCACTTGAACGAGCTGAGCCATCTGTATCTCTCGACCATCGAGGCGCTGGCCATGGCGATTGACGCCAAAGACCAAGTCACTAGCGGACACATCCGTCGGGTGCAAGTGCACTCCGTGGCCCTGGCTCAGGGGCTGGGCGTGACGGATGAGCGCGAGCTCAAGGCGATCGAGGCCGCCGCGTTGCTGCATGACCTCGGCAAGCTGGCCGTACCTGAATACATCTTGAACAAGCCGGGCAAGCTGACCCCCGTCGAGTTCGAGCAGATGAAGACCCATGCGGCCATTGGGGCCGACATCTTGGCCAGCATCGACTTCCCGTATCCGGTCGAGCCGATCGTGCGCTACCACCACGAGATGTGGGACGGGAAGGGGTATCCCCAGGGCATCTCGGGCGAGGCTATCCCCATTGGTGCCCGTATCTTGTCGGTCGTCGACTGCTACGACGCGCTCACGTCCGATCGTCCCTACCGCCGGGCGCTCACCAAAGAACAGGCCACGGCGATTCTGCTCGAACGTCGTGGCAGCCACTACGACCCGCGCGTGGTCGACACCTTCATTGCGGCGCGCGACCGGCTCATCGATGCGTCCGACAGCCGCGCCCTGGCCGAGTCGCACTTGGCCAAGGAAGCGGAAATCCGAGAAGTGGTGGCCATGGGGACGAAGGCCGACGGCGTATCCGGGGTTCGGATCAGCCAGGATATCGACGAGCCGGTCAAGGCCGACGACTACACCCCCCCGCGTCCGCGTGTCGACGACGATGGGTGCGATCTGCTGACATTCCAGGCGATCGCCAGGTATCTCGAAACCGTGGTGCCAGACTCAGTGGCGGTGGTCTATACGCATCAGGCAGATCAGGCGCGTTTGGTCGCTACTCACGTTTCCGCACGCCAGCATGAATTCCTGCTACGCGATGCGTCCATCGCTCTGAGCGAGCGACTGAGCGGGTGGGTCGGCGCCAACCGCAAGATGGTCGTCAATTCCGATCCCGCTCTGGACCTGGGTGATTTGGCCGGCGCCTGGACGCCGCGATTGCGCAGTTCGTTCTCCACCCCGCTCGTGTCGAACGATACGCTGTTGGGAGTGCTGACCGTCTATACACCGGATCGGCAGGGGCTCACGCGCCGACAGATCCGTACGGTGACGCTGCTGGTCGCTGATGGCCTTGCGCCGGTGAGCGATGCCGTATCCGAGCCGCATGACGAACCGTTGGTGGCCGCGTCGTCGTTCGCCGCATCCGGGCCGCGGGCGGTCCCGTCGCCCCGGCGGCGGCGCCGGCCCGTGTCAGTGCCGGCGTGACGAGCGCACCGCCGGCGCGCTCCTGGTCTTAGACCTAGACTAGGAGGGTCCTGAAAAGTGACGTGGCGCGGTTTTCGGAGCGCGGCGCCCAGCTGGCTAGGCGCGACGAGGGAGCAGGCAGGCGGCCGCCCCGCCCGAAAACCTACTGCTCTCGCAGCGCCACCAGCGGGTCGACCAAACTTGCGCGTCTCGCCGGGAGCAGGCTGGCCGCCAGGCCGGCGCCAATCAGTACCACTGATGCGACCGTGAACGAGACCGGGTCGAATGGGCTGACCCCGAACAACACCCCGGCCATCGATCGGGCCAGCACGGTAGCGGCGGCGAGCCCGATCGCGACGCCGACCCCGATCAGGAGCATGCTGTTCCCGACGACCAGGCCTATGGTCTGTCCAGCTTCCGCTCCCAGCGCCGTCCGCAACCCGATCTCCCGGGTGCGCTGGGTCACCGTGTACGACAAGACGCCGTAGATGCCGAGCGCCGCCAGTAGCAGCGCGCATAACGCGAACCCGGTCAGCAGCGTGGTGCTCAGCCGAGGCAGAAACACCGCGCGCGCCAGCAACTGGTCGAGCGTGCTCAGGTCATAGATCGGCTGCTCGGCGTCGACGGCCCAGATCTCGCGTTGCAGGGTGCCGGCGAAGGCCGCCGGGTTGCGCTCAGTCCTCGCCACCAGCGCCATGTTGTTGACAGCGTTCTGGCTCAATGGCTCGTACACCTGCTTCTTGGCTTCACTGTCGAGGCCTTGATACCGGACATCGGCCACCACCCCGACCACTTCGGCCCGCCCATGGGGGTTCTCGATCACCTGGCCGATCGGGTCGCTATCGGGAAAATACCGCCGTGCCATCGTCTCATTGATCACCATGGTGCGCGGCGAGTCCACCGTGTCACGCTCGTCCAGGAAGCGTCCCTGTCGCAACGGAATGCGCAGGGTCTCGAAGAAGCCCGGGCTCGCCATGCGCACGTCGGCCCGCGGGTCTTCGTTCTCTGGCGGCGGTTGGCCCTCGACGTTGAACGGCAGGACAAACGTGACCCCGACCGACTGCATCGGCAGGTTCGACACCGCTGACGCCGCCTCGACCCCCGGGGCGCCACGCAGCCGCGCCACGACCGCATCGAAGAACTGCACTTGCTGATGGCGCTCGGGATACTTGCTCTGCGGCAACATCACCTGCGCGGTGACGACGTTGCTCGGATCGAACCCCGGATTGACTTCGAGGAGCTGGCTGAAGCTGCGTGTCATCAGGCCGGCCCCCACCAACAACACCAAGGCCAGCGCCACCTCCACCACCACCAGCGTGCTCAGCATCCGGCGCGCGGCGAGTCCACCCGTCGCCCCGGTGCTCTCGGTCAATTGCTCGCGGAGCCGCGACCGCGAGGCGTGCAGCGCCGGCAGCAGTCCGAACAGCACCGCGACCCCGACCGACAACCCCATCGTGAACAGCAAGACGCTGCCGTCGAGCCCGACCTGATCCATCCGCGGGAGCTCTGCTTCGGGAAGTGCGGTCAAGAGCCGCAGCCCGCCCACCGCGACCAGCGCGCCAAGCCCGCCACCGGTGGCGGCCAGGATCAGACTCTCGGCCAGCACCGGGCGGGCCAGGGCCCAGCGGCTGGCGCCGAGCGCCCCGCGCACCGCCATCTCGCGACGGCGGCTCGACAGCCGCGCGAGCAGCAGGTTGGCCATGTTGGCGCACACAATCAGCAGCAGAAACGCGACCGCGCCCATCAGCACGAGCAAGGCCGGCCGCGACGCACTTACGAGTTGCTCGTGCGCGGCCACGACGCGCACGCCCCATCCCTCGTTCGTGCTCGCGTATTCCCCGGCGATCCGGTCCGCCAAGACCGTCATTTCCTGCTGCGTCTGCTCGGCGCCGGTTCCCGGTGTCATCCGACCCACCACCATGAGGGATCGCGACCGGCGCGACCGACCATGCGCGTCGTTGGGATCGAACGCCAACGGTGTCCACAGTTCCACCTTGGTCGCGGTCGGAAACTCGAAGCCGGGAGGCATGATGCCCACGACGTCGTGGGCCTCGCCCGCCAGCACGAGCGTGCTGCCGACCACTCCCTGGCGGCCCCCAAGTGATTCTTCCCAGAACCCGTGGCTCAGCACCACCACGCGGTCGGCGCCCATCGTGGCCTCTTCGGCCACGAACGTGCGACCCACCCGTGCGCCGGCCGCCAGCACATCGAACAGTGCAGGTGTGGCACGTAACGCCGGCACGTCCCGAGGTTCGTCGCCACCCGCATACGACAAGTCCGTC